>ENA-OFCD01000741-OFCD01000741.1-metagenomes-genome-assembly--contig:-NODE-741-length-19267-cov-3.878774_pt1 | contig 19267 bp, 15 predicted proteins | sample MGYA00153392_OFCD01 | MGnify analysis MGYA00153392
TGCATCACCTCAACGGGCGCGTGCCTCGGACGGCGCCGTTTCACGCCCAGCCGCCCCCGTGGACCGACGACGAGGAGCGGCTGGCAAAAGCCATCGACGCGGAGCTGTCAGCCGGGCGGCCAAGATAGCGCGCGACCGCCGAGCAGGTGCACGTGTACGTGCGACACGCTCTGGCCCGCGTTCGGACCGTCGTTGATCACGAGGCGAAAGCCGCTCGCGAGGTTCTCCTGCTGGGCGACCTTGCGGGCCGCGCTCATGAGCTGACCGAGCATCAGCGTGTCTTCGTCCGTGGTGTCGGAGATGGCGACGACGTGCTTCTTCGGGATGACGAGCGCATGCGTGGGCGCGACCGGACGAACGTCACGAAACGCGAGCGTGTGGTCGTCCTCGAAAATGATCTGCGACGGAATCTCACGCGCGACGATCTTGCAGAAGAGGCAGCCCATGCGGCGAGCATACTACGCGCCCACGTAGCGCGAGCTCGGTCGGATCAATCGACCCGTCCGTTGTTGCTCCTTGAAATGCGCGCACCAGCCTGCGACGCGGCCCAGGGCAAAGATCGGCGTGAACGCGTCGCGCGGTACACCGATCGCCTCGAGCAGGACCGCCGTGTAGAACTCGACGTTCGCGCGCAGCGGGCGATTTGGGTGTCGCCGCTCGAGCTCCTCTTGCGCGATCTGCTCGACCTCACGCGCGAGCTCCAGCCGCGCCGAGCTGCGTCCTTCACGAAGAGCGCGAACTTGCGCCTCGAGCACGGCGGCGCGCGGATCGCGTACGCGGTAGATGCGATGCCCCATTCCCATGATGCGAGCCTTCGCGTCGAGCTGCTCGACAATCCAAGCTCTTGCTCCTCCGGCACCGCGCGCGGCGATCGCGTCGAGCATGTCGAGCACAGGTCCGGGCGCACCTCCATGCAGCGGCCCTTTCAGCGCGCCGATGGCGCCAACGACGGCAGACACCATGTCCGAGCCCGTGGACGCGATCACGCGCGCGGCGAACGTGGACGCGTTCATCCCATGATCACTCACGGTGACGAGATACGCGTCGAGCGCGCTCGCTCTCGTCTTCGCACCGCCGAGCATCGCGAGCGTGTCTTCGGCGTGCGAGCAGCTAGCGTCGGGCGGGATCGGCGCAAGCCCCGCGCGAACACGGCTCGCGGCGGCGACGAAGACGGCGGTAGCGCCTGCGATCGCCTCTGGACGCGCGTCCGTCGTCCGCGCGATCGCTGCCCGCAACGAGTCCATTCCGTTCGGGAGCGCGAGCACGCTCAGGTCCGGCACGAGCTCCCACGCCGCGCTGCGTGCCTCGCCGAGCGCGCGCCGCACATCCATCTCGCGGGCGGAATCGTCATGCACCAACATCGCGAGCGCGCGCTCGAACGTCGCCTCCTTGGCCAGCGCCTCCACGTCGCGGCCCGCGATGACGAGCCGCCCTGCCTCGCCGTCCACGTCCGACAGCCGAGTCTCGGCCACAACCACACCTTCGAGCCCATTGTTCATGACAGCCTCCAGACACCGGGTAATCTGGGGCCGAGGCGACATTGATCAACGTTGATTCGACAATCCATGATCTGGAGGTCGTGACCGCGGCGCGCGCGGCGAAGCTGCTCGGCGTCAAGCGCGAGACGCTCTACGCGTACGTGAGCCGAGGGATGCTCAGGCGCGTGCAGCCGGTGGGCAAGCGCGTTAGCGGATATGTCCTGGCGGAAGTGATGCGCCTTCGAGCACGCGCGAATGCGCGGAAGGGCCACGCCGCCGTCGCTTCTGGGGCGCTGCGCTGGGGCGAGCCAGTGCTCGAGACGGCCATCGCGGGCATCGGTGCGCGCGGTCCGCTCTACCGTGGGCGATGGGCCGTTGACCTGGCGAACGAAGGGGTCTCCTTCGAACGTGTCGCTGAGCTTTTGTGGACCGGAGAGCTCCCGTCTGCGACGCCTCGATGGACGCCCTCGCCGCCTCCGTCAAAGGCGAAGGCGCTCGCGGCTCTGACCGCACGCGCGTCCATCCCCGTGAGACTCCAGGTGCTCGTCGCGGCGCTCGCGGCAGAGCACTCGCCCATTTTTGGCGCGTCCGAGCTGCTGGAACGCGATCGTGCGCGTGCTCTCGTCGCGCGGATGGCATCTTTGTTAGGAGACGCACACGGACCCTCGGTGGCGGCGACGTTCGCGCGCGCTCTAGGGCTCCGCGAGACCGCGGCCTCGGCGGTCGACGTGGCGCTCGTTCTCGTCGCGGACCACGAGCTGAACGCGTCGAGCTTCGCCGCCCGCGTCGCGGCGGGAGCGGGCTGCGATCTGCACGCGTGCGTGAATGCGGCGCTGGCGACGGCGTCCGGAAGCAACCACGGCGGCGAGTGCGATCGCGTCGAAGCGTTGATGCTGCAAGGACGAGCCGCGCGCCTCGTTCGTGAGCGCGCCGCGCGAGGGGAGCGGATCTCTGGCTTCGGGCACACGCTCTACCCCAAGGGTGACCCGCGGGCGCCACCGCTTCTCGCGCTCGCGAGGTCGATCTCGAAGAGGTCGGCGGCCGCGTTCGACGAGGTCGCGGACACCATGCAAGGGGAGCTCGGCTTCGCGCCGACGATCGACTTCGGCTTGGTCGCGCTCACGGCCGCGCTCGGAGCGCCTCCGGGATCGGCCGTGGGACTCTTCGTCCTAGGCCGCTCGGCGGGGTGGGTCGCGCACGTCCAGGAACAGCGCCGCGCGGACTTTCTCTTGCGACCCCGCGCCCGTTATATCGGCCCTTCGCCGATCGCCGATCCGTGAGTTCACGCGTCGCGCGACACGAATGTCAGGGGCGCCGAGCCCCGCGAATTGGGGCCACAATTTAGCCTATTTTCGAGTGAATCAGACCCCCGTGTCGACGTCTGTTGTACATGCGAAACCTCTCCTGCTTGGGTGTGTTGGCGATGATCTCTGCGTGCGGCGGGCTCGGGGACGGCTCGGGCGGCGCGAACCCGAACGATCGAACGAACGGCGGCGCGCAAGGCGAGCTGCTGCTGACGGGCGCGATGGAAGTCTCTCCCGACGGCGCGTTCTTGATCGAGCAGCGAACGACCGCCACCGTGCTGGTCGACGTGAAGGCGCAGACCGCGACCGAGCTCGCGCAGCGCGGCGATCGCTTCGTCTTCAGCAAGACGCGACACGTCGTCTACGAGGTGCTCCCGAACCGCGCCGGCATCGTCGCGCTGGACCTCGATCACGCCCAGAAGGTCCTCTGGTCGAGCACCCCCGCCTTCGTGACCACCGCGGGCCCGATGCTCGCGCGCGTCACGGACGACGACGCGACGCTCGTCTTCGGCGACTACAATCGTCTCTTGGTCGTGGACGCCAACACCGGCGTTGTCCGCGGCAGCGTGTCGACGAACACGCTCCCCACCGACATCGCCTTCCTGCCCGACCACAAGCGCGCGATGCTCGTGGGCACCGTGGCGTGGACGGACCACAAACCCGCGACGGAGGTCGTCGTGTTCGATCTCGTGTCGCGCGCGGCGACCTCGATCACCATTCCGAACTGCGACGCGCCGATCGCGCTCATGCCCGATGGCTCTCGCGCGTTCGTCTCCCCTACGTTCTGCGAGGAGGGCAAGGCGACGAACCCGAACGGACAGTGGACCAACCCTGACCCCGTGAGCGTCATCGATCTCGACGCGCAGGGCGGTCACTTCCTCGAGAACCTGCCCGGCTTTGGGCCGGTCGCGCTCGACGCGAAGGGCACCCGCGCAGTCGCGTACCTCGACATTAAGCGCATGGACGCGAGCATGTTCGCGAACAAGGCGCAGGTGCCGAGCGTCCACGGCGACCAGTTTCACCTCATGGTCATCGACCCGCGCACGCTCTCATTTTCGCTCTCGCCGATCGGCAACGCACTCCCGCGCTTCGCGATGACGCCAGACGGCAGCACGCTCTTGGTCGACGCCTCGGTCAAGGCCCTCCGAGGCGGCGCATACGCGAGCGTCACGATCGGCGCGAACGGCCTCAGCGCGGAGGCAGGCGTGTTCGGCGGCCAGAAGTCGCCGTTCGGTGTCTTCGACTTGAGCGCCCTTCAGTACGTCGCGTTCACCGGCCCGACCGCCTCGCTCGACCGCTTCGTCACCACCGCGGACGGCAAGGTGTTCACGCTCAAGCTCACCGCGGACGGGCTCGGCGGAGAGCTCTTTGCACTCGACCTATCGTCGCGGACCTCCACCGATCTCGGACGGAGCCTGCGCGACATCGGTCTGATGCCCGACAAGAAGACGCTCGTACTTCGCATTCGCCTGGCCGCGCTTCTCGTGAACAACCAGAAGTTCTTGCAAGAGGACTACTGCTTCTCCACGGACGGCCTCTCTTGCACCGCGACGATCCACTTCACGGGCCTCACTCCCGTCGACGACTGCAGCGGCCACGACTGCATGCCCTGATCGTTCGTGATTGCGTTCGCCCCAATGGGCTCACTTCTCACGTCAAGCGCCTCAAGTCCGCGGCTCACGCCTCCGGACTTGGCTCGGCATGTTCAGGGGGACTTTGCGAAGATCATGACGAAGCCGTGATCGCGCGGGTGAAACAGCGTCACCTTGTCAGTCCCCTTGCACGCCTCCCAATCGCCGTACCACTCCTGCTTCTTCCAGTTGTCGGTCGGCGCGATGAACTCGGGTACGTAGAGGTCGAGCTCGACGTAGCGGTCGTGTGTGTAGGTGGCGAGCTCGGGGCCGAAGGCCCATGCCGCGAGCTCCGGCGGCGGAGCGAGATCGTTGTGGATCGCCCCGCCGTAGCTCAAGACCAGCTTCGAGGAGTCCGACGCAGACTTGCCGTCACGCTCGCGCAGGGCCTCCAGCTTCGTCAACGTGAGGCGCCTGATGGTGCGTAGAGAGAGGTCGATCGCGTCTGCGCCGGCGTCGGCAATCGCCTGGAGATCGTCGCAAGTCGGGCGGAGCAGGTCGGGGACGATGCCGAGGGCGCGCGCTGCTTCGCCCATTTTTGCGTACTCGTTCTGATCGCTCTCGGCTTGCTTGCCGGTCACGACCTTCTGTTGGTCCTTCACGAAGGCGGTGGTCTTGTTGCATCCGCTCGGTGGATTCATCAACTCCACCAGCAGGTCGCTCGCCTTGCCCTTGAGCTCGGGCAACAGTTGAACAGTCATCCGCTTTGCGCTCGACGCGACGGTCGCCCCCTTCTGCGCGTGCGCCTCTCCGATCGCGAGGACGAGCGGCTTGTCCTCTAGGATCGCGGCAAGCGCCGCTTGCGGCGTGTCGAAGCGGCCGCACTCCATGCTCGCGCCGTCGCAAGGAGCGCCTCCGCGAAACCCCTTAGCGACGATGGCGGGCGGCGCCGCGTCGATTGCGGGCGTGTCTGTCTTTCGTCCGCAAGCGAGCGACGTCACCACGCAGAACACGACGAGAGGGCGATTCACGCAGACAGCTTACCGCTTGCGCTCGGGTTGACCGTGCCCTACTTGCCTCGCCCATGGCGGTACGGAAGAAGGCACTCCTCGTCGAGAACATCCACCCAAGCGCCATCGCGCTCTTGACGCAAGCCGGGTTCGACGTCGAGACGATGAAGACGGCGCTGAAGGCAGACGAGATGGCCTCCAGACTCGCCGGCGTGCACCTCCTCGGGATCCGCAGCAAGACGCAGGTCAGCCGCGAAGCGCTCGCGTCCGCCAAGGACTTGATCGGCCTCGGGTGCTTCTGCATCGGCACCAACCAGGTCGACCTCGACGGCGCGAACGGCCTCGGAATCCCCGTATTCAACGCGCCATTTTCCAACACGCGCAGCGTCGCGGAGCTCATCATCGCCGAGGTCGTCGCGCTCTCCAGGCAGCTCGGTGATCGCTCGCGAGAGGTGCACGAGGGCAAGTGGCGGAAGGTGAGCGCGGGTTGCTTCGAGGTGCGCGGCAAGACGCTGGGCATCGTCGGCTACGGTCACATCGGCTCGCAGGTCGGCGTGCTCGCCGAAGCGATGGGACTGCGCGTCGTGTTCTTCGACATCGCGACGAAGCTCCCGATGGGAAACAACCGATCACTCTCCTCGCTCGCGGAGTTACTCGAGACGAGCGACTTCATCACGCTGCACGTGCCCGCCACCGCCGAGACCACTCGCATGATCGGCCAAGCCGAGCTCTCGCGTATGAAGCCAGGCGGTTACCTCTTGAACGCGAGCCGTGGCACCGTGGTGGACGTGAGCGCTCTCGCAGACGCGATCAAATCCGGCCACGTTGCCGGCGCCGCGGTGGACGTCTATCCGGAAGAGCCCGAGGGCGCGAGCGACGAGTTCGTCTCCCCGCTGTGTGGTCTGCCCAACGTGATCCTCACTCCTCACATCGGCGGCTCCACGGAGGAGGCGCAGGAGATGATCGGGCGTGAGGTCGCGACGAGCCTCGTGAAGCTCACGGCAAGCGGCACGACGACTTCGTCCGTGAACTTCCCGGTCGTCGAGAACCCGATGAGCCGTGGCATGCTGCGTGTGCTGAACGTGCACCGAAACGTGCCCGGAGTGCTCGGCGACGTGAACCGCATCGTGAGCGCGCGCGGCGGCAACATCCGCGGACAGGTGCTCGCGACCGACGCGAACATTGGCTACCTCGTGATGGACCTCGAGCTGCCCCCGACCGGCGAGAGCGACGCCGTCGCGCACGCGGTCGCAGACGACATCGCCAAGCTGAAGACCAACATTCGAACGCGAACGGTCTGACCTCTCCCAGAATTCTCACAGGAAGACGGGAAGACGGGAAGCGAGAGAGATTTCTGGCCGCGGATCCGACCCCCCAAAATCTTCCCGTCTTCACGCCTTCCTGTGACAATTCAGGGTTCCGTCAACGGTCTCGCGGAGGGTGAGACTGCTTGGAGCTTGACGAAGCGCGACGGCATCGAAAGCATGTAGAGATGACGGAGGTGAAGACGTTCGTGGGCGGCGGTGGCCTGGCGAAAAGGACACGCGCTGTTCTCACGGTGCTCTCCGGCTCCGAGGCGGGCCGAGTGCTCCCGCTCTCGCTCACGTCGCAAGCTACGTTCGGGCGCGATGAAGGGTGCACGTACTCGTTCGCGGACGTCAGCCTCTCGCGTGTCCACGCGCAGATCGTCTTCGTCGCGGGCGAGTACATGCTCAAGGACGAGGGGTCGACGAACGGCTCGTTCATCGATGACCATCGCGTCGCGAGGGTCGGACGAATGCATGACGGCTGCCGCTTGCAGCTCGGCAACTCTCTATCGTTCCGCTTCTCGCTCGCGACCGAGGAAGAGGAGGAGGCGCTTCGGCGTGTCTTCGAGGCCGCGATGACGGACGGCCTCACCGGGCTGTTCAATCGCAAGCACACCGACGAGCGACTCGCCGCCGAGCTCGCGTTCGCCGTGCGCCATGGGACACCACTCTCGGTCGTGTTGGTCGACGTGGACTTCTTCAAGCGCGTCAACGACACGCATGGTCACCCCGCAGGCGACGCCGTGCTGCGCGCGGTCTCGCGCGCGATGGCGCAGCAGCTCCGAACCGAAGACGTGCTCGGCCGCTACGGCGGCGAAGAGTTCCTGGTCGTGGCACGCGGCACGGGGAAGGACGAAGGCATGCGGATCGCAGAGCGTCTCCGTGCCAACATCGCCGCGAACCCGATCATCTTCGAAGGGATCACCATCCCCGTGACCGCCAGCTTCGGTGTCGCCTCGGTCTCGTGCTGCGCGGCCCCCGCGACCCGCGAGGCGCTGGTCGCACTCGCAGACGAGCGCCTCTATCGCGCGAAGGAGACCGGTCGCGACCGAGTCGTGGGCGCCTGAAGTGCGTGGGCCGCTCCTCTTCTTCGCGCTCGGGATCGGCGCCGTTTGGGCTTGCTCGAGCAAGCCCGCGTATCCGAAGTGCGCGAGTGACCAAGACTGCGCGGCGCTCGGCAAGCACGACTACTGCCTCGTTGGCGCATGCGTCTATTGCCGCACGGCGATCGACTGCGGCGACCGCGAGATGTGCCGCGCGGGTGCGTGCTCGCCCGATCCCAACCTCCAGCTGAAGGACGGCGGCGACGACGCGGAGCCGGACGCGCCCGAGATCGTGGATGAGTCGATTGTGCCCCGGCGGCGCAACAGCATTCGCATCCAAGACATGGAGTAGCGCTCGAAAGCATTGGACCGCGGGGGGCTCTCGGGTAGATAGCGCACGTGACGACGCGCGTCGGGATCGTTGGAGCGAGCGGCTACTCGGGAGCGACACTCGCTCGCCTCGTGGCGTCGCACCCACGCTGCAAGCTCGTGTTCGTGACGAGCGATCGCTACGCCTCGGAGCACGCCCGCGATCGACTCGGCGGCTTCTTCGATCGCAGGCTGACGTTCTCACCCAACGACGCGGCGATGGACGAGGCGTCGAAAGCCGACGTGGTCTTCCTCGCGACGAGCGCTGACGTCTCCGCGACGCTCGCGCCGCAGCTCGCCTCTCTCGGTAAGCTCACGATCGATCTCTCGGGCGCGTTCCGCCTCACCACCGCGCAGTACCCCGAGTGGTACGGCTTCACGCACCCGGCTCCCGATCGCTTGGAGACTGCATTTTACAGCCTTCCGGAGGTGTTCGGCGCACCGCCCGACGACACCGCGCTCATCTCGAACCCCGGCTGCTACGCCACCGCGACGATCATTGCGCTCTCGCCGGTGCTGGCGGAAGACCTCGTCGACCCGATCGGAATCGTCGTGGACGGCAAGAGCGGAGCGAGCGGAGCCGGGCGCCAGAGCAAAGAGCCGTACTCCTTCGTCGAGGTGAACGAAGACGTGCGCGCGTACAGGCCGCTCACGCATCAGCACACGCCAGAGATCCTGCGCGCGCTCGGGAGGCGCGCCAAGGTCGCGCCGACGAGCTTCGCGTTCGTGCCGCACCTGCTGCCGATCTCGCGAGGCATCCTCGTCACTTGCTATGCGCGCGTACGCCCAGGTGTGGACTCGGTGCGACTCGAAAAGTGCCTGAGATCAGCCTACGGCGAGACCGCGTTCGTGCGGGTGACGGACCCATCGAACGTCACGATCCATGCGGCGGCGGGCACCAACCTCGCGTACGTCGGGGGAACCGTGCGAGACGGGATGGCGGTGATCGTCTGCTCGATCGACAACCTGCTGAAGGGCGCCGCTGGGCAGGCGGTGCAGAACATGAACCTCGCGCTCGGCTTGGATGAGACGCTCGCGCTCGCGTCTCTCTCTCGCTTGTGGCCGTGACGCTATAGAGTGGTTGGAGAGCTCATGGAGAACGTCCCGCGAGGGTTTCGCTACGCCGGCATCAACGCCGGAATCAAGGCCGCTCGTAAGGACATGGCGCTCGTTCTCGCGGACGTGCCATGCGTCGCTGCTGGCTGTTTTACGGTGAATCGCGCACGTGCGGCTCCCGTCAACGACGCGGCGTCGCGCCTCCCTGCAGACGGCATTCGCGCCATCGTCACAAATAGCGGCAACGCGAACGCGCTGACGGGTCCGGCCGGAGACGAAGACGTGCGCACCATCCACGCGGCGTTCGCGGAGGTCCTCGAGATCCCGGCAGACAGCGTCGTGAGCGCGTCTACCGGAGTCATCGGCGTTCGCCTGCCCGTGCAAAAGCTCAAGGACGCGGCGCCCAAGCTGAAGGCCGCGCTCGTGCCTGCGCTCGAGGGCGCAGCCGAAGCGATAATGACGACGGACACGCGCGTGAAGATCGCGCGCCGCACGATTCGCTTGCAGAACAAAGAGGTCCGCATCGCCGCGTTCGCGAAGGGCTCCGGCATGATCGCGCCGCAGATGGCGACGATGCTCGCGTTCATCACGACCGATCTCGTCATCGAGAAGCACGCGCTGCAGAAGGCGCTCGCGGCAGCCGTAGAGGAGAGCTTCAACAACCTCACGGTGGACGGCGACATGAGCACCAACGACGCGGTGTTCGCGCTCGCGAGCGGGCTCGCCAAGAACGACTGCGTGACGGACGGTGACGCGAACTTCGCCAAGATAGAGGCGACCCTCACGTCACTGTGCACCGAGCTCGCACGCGCGATCGCCGAAGACGGCGAAGGCGCTACGAAGCTCGTGACGGTGAAGGTGTCTGGCGCCCCTACGCACGCGATCGCGAGAGACTTCAGCAAGTCGATCGCGGGCAGCTCTCTCGTCAAAGCGGCTATTTTTGGGGCGGATCCGAACTGGGGCCGTGTGCTCTCGACCGTCGGGGCTCGCGCGGGATCGCAGAGGTACGACGTCGACCCGACGAAGGCGACGGTGATCATCCAAGGCGTCGCCGTCTACGCGAAGGGTTCGCCCACCTCGTTCGACCCGGTGATGTTGCGCGCGAAGATGCGCGAGCCCGAAATAGCGATCGACGTCACGCTCACCGAGGGCCGAGCGTCCGCCACCGCGTGGGGCTGCGACCTCTCGTACGACTACGTGAAGATCAACGCCGACTACACGTCGCTCACGAGCTCGTCATCCGAAGGCGTGGTCACTCGCGACGATCGGCTCACCAACTACAGCCCCGGCTTCAAGCGAGCGCTGTTGGTGGAGGCGCTGAGCTACATCTCTCGCTTCGCCGGCAAGCGCGCGGTCATCAAGTACGGCGGCGCCGCGATGGTGAAGGACTCTCTGAAGGCGAGCTTCGCCTCGGACGTGAACCTGCTGCTGTCTGCGGGTCTGCATCCGTGCATCGTGCACGGCGGCGGACCCGAGATCACGCGCACGCTCGAGAAGCTCGGGAGCAAGAAGAGCGAGTTCGTGGACGGCGTGCGAATCACGGACGCGGCGGACATCAAGGTCGTCGAGATGGTGCTCACCGGCAAGATCAACACAGAGATCGTTTCGTTGATTAATCAAGCGCGCGTAGCCTCCGCCGTCGGATTGAGCGGGAAAGACGCCGGATTGCTTCGCGCCCGCAAGCTGCTCGGCGAAGGCGGACGCGACCTCGGTATGGTGGGCGAGATCACGTCCGTGAACGCCGAGCTGCTCGAGATGATGCTCCAGAAGTACGTGCCGGTGATCTCGCCCGTGGGTCTCGGCGAGGACGGCGAGGGCTTCAACATCAACGCGGACACCGCCGCCGCAGAGGTCGCGATAGCCATCAAGGCAGAGAAGCTCATCTACCTCACCGACGTCGCGGGTGTGCTCGACAACGGCGAGCTCGTGACGGAGCTCACCGTCAGCGAGGTGAGACGCAAGATCGACGACGGAACCATCAAGGGCGGCATGGTCGCCAAGATGAAGAGCTGCCTGCGCGCGATCGAGGGCGGAGTTCAGAGCGTGCACATCATCGACGGGCGAACGCCTCACAGCGTGATCGCCGAGCTCTTCACGGATCGCGGCGTCGGCACGCTCATCAAGCCGGACTAACGTCCTTCGCCAACCGTGCTATTCGCCTTGCAATGACCGAGACACTCCATTTCGCGTGTACCGAGTGCGGCAAGTGTTGCAGCGAGGCGCCCGAGATGAGCCTGTTGGAGGCGCTCTCGCTCGGCGACGTCTTCATCCCGTCGGTCGCCTACAAACTCACGCGCTTCCCGAAGGAAGACAACGAGGCGGGCTACGCCACACTGAAGCTGCACCCGGACTTCGAAGAGATGTCGCCGCGTGACTTCGTCAAGGCGCTGCGTGAGTCGGTCGCCGTGAAGGCGGGCATCGAGGTCACCGGCGAGCCAGGCTGGGACGCGTTCGTCTTCATCACCTCACGGCCGTGGCACTACCAACGCGCGAGCTGTCCTGCGCTCGATGCGGATGGCAAGCGTTGCACGGTGCACGCGCGCCGTCCCTCGACGTGCCGCACGGTGCCGGTCCGCTACGACGTGCCCGAGGCGCTGCTCGTTCGCGCGTTCCACGGCACGGTGACGCGCGGCAAGGCCGCCAAAGACGCCTTCTTGTGCGACACGACGAACAAGGCGCCCGCCTTCATCAAGGACGGCAAGCTCGTGGACGCGGCGTACGCGGAAGATCGCGAGAGCGCCGTCCAGCGCGCGATCGCCGAGAAGGAGCTGGCGTCACGCCTCATCGTCAGCCCCTACTTGCCGCCTGCGCGCGAGGTCATCGAGCGACTCCGCAAGCACGGCCCGTTCAGTGTCTCGTTCCATGCGGCCGTGCTGCACGCCAAGGAGCTTGGCAAGATCGAAGATGCCGCCGCGCGCGCGTTCTGCGAGAAACAAATCGCCAGGATCGATGCCGAGGTCGACAAGGCGATCTCCCGCAAGCGCCCCGACGAGCGCGAGTGGACCACGCGTTTTCGTGGCCTCGCGGACGCTTACCGATCCGCGCTACGCGCACTCTCGGCGTAGTTTTTGGCGTACAATCTTGGCCGTGTCGCAGTCGCAACCACCGGCTCGTCCACCGAGGGCGCGCGGCGCAGACACGCCGCGTCTGCTCGGCCGATATCACGTGCTCGGACGGCTCGGCTATAGCGCCGTCGGCGCGCTGCACCTCGCGCGGCTCGAGGGACCACAAGGCTTCCAGCGGTGGGCGGCGATTCGGATCGTGGACAAGGAGCGCTCGGCCGATCCCGCCTTCACCAAGGAGTTCTTCGAGCGCGCTGCGTTGGGTGCCTCGCTGTTGCACCCGAACGTCGCGGCTCTCTTCGACGTCGGCGAAACGGAGGGCACAGTCTGGCTCGCAACCGAGTACCTCAAAGGAGAGCGCGTCGAGGAGATCATCAGCCGCATCCACCTCGCCAACACGCCCATCTCCTGGGACGTAGCGGCGCGCATCGTCGCCGACGCCGCCGAGGGCCTCTTCGCGTTGCATGATCACAAGAGACCCGACGGCACGATGGTCGGCCTGCTGCACGGGGACGCAGCTCCGCATAGCGTGATGGTGACCTATGCCGGCGAGACGAAGATCAAAGGCGCGTTCGAGCCGCACGCGCGCGGCACCCTCGATCAGCGCAAGCTGCCGTATGCCGCGCCAGAACAGATATGGTCCGAGGCCGTCGACGGTCGCGCTGACGTGTTCGCGCTCGGAGTGATTCTCTGGGAGCTGTGCGCTGCGACCCGCCTGTTCGCGCGGGCAAGCGACGACGAGACGCGTGCGATGGTGGAGGCGGGCGTCGTACCGTCGCTCTGCGATGAAGTGCCTGAATTTCCGCCGGAGATCGATTCGCTCGTTCGACGCTCGCTCGCTCACGACAAGCAAGATCGCTTCTCTTCGGCGCGTGAGTTGTCGCGTGCGCTCGAGGCTGCGCTCGTCGGTAGAGGCGTGCTCACGCGCGCAGACGACGTTGGCGCTTACATGAAGACGCTCTTCGCCGATCGATACGAAGAGCGCAACGCCGAGATCCAAGAGGCGGCCCAAGTCACGGAGGTGTTCCTCAAGACGAAGCGTCGACTCGCTTTCCCCAAAGCCTCGGCCGACACCGGCGGTCTGGTGGATCTGTCGGTGCCGGACGCGGAGATCGAGTCCACCGTGCTCTCGACCTCCGACGAGCTGCCGACGATGCTTCACAATCGGAGCGACCTCGAGGGACCGGACCCCGATCAGACGCTAGAGGACGCCGACCTCGCGACAACCGTAGAGAAGCCCCCCGTGCAATCTGCACGGCAGAAGCTCCCCGAGCCGGAGGTCGGTGCGCCCGAGGCGATCACCGACGAGGTCGAAGCAGCGCCCGACCGGACCGGATCGGACCTCGTCACGAAGGATGTGCCGACGCGCATTCGAGCGTCGTTCGCGTCGATGTCCGGCGCATCCACGGAGCGACGCGCACCCCCGGTGCAGCGTGTCTCGACGCCTCCGCCGCGTACGCAATCGGTGCCGCCTCGGCCGCATTCGATCCCGCCGCCGCCCGCATGGAACGAGACCCCGCCGCCGCCGGCCTGGAACGCTCCGGCTCCGTTTCGATCGGCGCCGCCGCCGATGATGGTGCCTCCTTTCATCCCCGCGCCGCAGGTGCTGCAGTTGTCGGAGCCGCCGCGCGGAAGCGCGATCTTCGCGGGCATCGCCGTCGCCGTCGTGCTCTTTGGTGGCTTTCTCATCGCGATGCAATCGCACGAGAGTGGCTCGAGTACGCCACCCCTCGTGGTGAGCGTTTCGCCAGCGAGCGCGCCGGTCCGCGCCACTCCGCCGAGTACGATCGCGATCAGCCCCGTTCCGAGCTCCATCCCGACGATCCCAGACGTCAAGGCGACGGACCTTCCGATCACCACGGCGACAACGACGAAGAAGCCGACACCCCAGCCGCGCGTGGTCGTGCGAGCGCCCATGTCGAACGACCCGCCGAAGACCGGGCAGCTCACCGTCATCTGCACGCCCGCGTGTGATCAGGTGATGGATGGCCCAAAGGCGTTAGGCCCGACGCCTATCTTCAAGCGCTCCACCACCGTCGGAACGCATCACTTGACGTTGCGTGGGGAAGACGGAGCCAAGAAGACCGTGAACGTGGACGTGGCCGAGGGCGAGACCGCCGTCGTCAAACAAGCGATGTGAGGAAGGTCCGCGACGTCGGGCCCGTAGGTGTGGGGGGACCGATCCACGTCGAGCCACTTCACGCTGTCGGATGTCCACGCTACGATCCAACGCCCATGATGTCGGTCCCCTCATGACAATGCCGAGCGAGGCGCCCGTTCGCGCGGGCGAGGTGCTCGCCGGCAAGTACCGCGTGGAGCGTGTGCTTGGGCTCGGCGGCATGGGCGTGGTCGTCGCGGCGATGCACATCCAGCTCGAGGAGCGCGTTGCCATCAAGTTCCTCCTACCGGAGGCGCTGCAGAACCCGGATACCGTGGCGCGTTTCGCGCGCGAGGCACGCGCCGCGGTGCGCATCAAGAACGAGCACGTCGCGCGAGTGAGTGACGTCGGCACGCTCGACAGCGGCGCGCCCTTCATGGTGATGGAATACCTAGAGGGCCAGGATCTGAGCGACGTCGTGAAGTCGCGCGGTCCCCTGCCCGTTCACGAGGCGCTCGACTACCTGCTGCAGACCTGCGAGGCGATCGCGGAGGCGCACTCGCTCGGCATCGTGCACCGCGATCTGAAGCCTTCGAATCTCTTCCTCACGCGCGGCTCGGACGGCGCACCGCTCGTCAAGGTGCTCGACTTCGGCATCTCGAAGGTCAAGCCGCGCGGCGCGTCGATGCAAGAGGCCGCGCTCACGAAGACCGCTAGCGTGATGGGCTCGCCGCTCTACATGGCGCCAGAGCAGATGGTCTCGACGCGTGACGTGGATGCGCGCGCGGACATCTGGGCGCTCGGCGTCGTGCTCTACCAACTGCTCGCTGCGACGGCTCCGTTCTCGGGCGACACCATGACCGAGCTCTGCGCGCGCATTCTCCAAGAGCCTCCTCCGCCGCTCTCCAACGTTCGCTCGGACGTGCACCCGGGCCTCGAGGCTGCGCTGCTGCGATGTCTCGAGAAGGAGCGTGATCGCCGCTACGCGAGCGTGGCCGAGCTCGTCACGGCTCTCGCGCCGTTCGCCGGTGCGCACTCGCGCGTGTCGGTGGACAAAGTGATTCGCATGGCGGGCTCCGCGAGCATGGCGCTCGCGATGATGCCGACGTCGGTGTCGGAGGTCTTCCACCTCCCGCAGCCGCAGAGCGGAACGCCCCAACGCGCGCCGTCACCGCAAGCGTTGCAACCGGGATTCCCGGCGCAGAGCTCGACTCAGTCGTCCTGGGGGCAAACAGCCGGCGCGCAGTCCTCGAGCAGCGGACGCTTGTGGCTCGTCGCGGGCATCGGCGGCGCCGCGGTCTTCGCGGGCGCGCTCGTGGGGATAATCTTCGTCTTCGTGGCTCGCGGCAAGCCCTCCACGGTGACGGCGGCGACGACCGCTCCTACGCACGTGACGGCAACTACCCTCGAAGAAGACACTCCCGTCGCTCCGCTCTCGCACACGCCTATTGTGACGACGACGATGGGCGTCGGCGGCGGTGCAGTCACTCGCAAACCGCCTCCGCCTCCGAGCGCGAACGTGTCGGCTCCGCCGCCAACAGTGACCGTGACGCCAGTCCCCACCGTTGCTCCTACGCACGTCGCCCCGCCCGCAACGGCGAAGCCGGACATTTTCTAATGCGAAGGGCCGCGTTTCTTCGAGTCCTCGCCTTCTCGGGCTTCGGACTTGGCATACTCGGGACGCACTCCTCTCCGACGTTCGCGCAGAGTGAGCCTTCGGCGACCGACATCGACACCGCACGCACGGCGTTCCAACAAGCGCTCGAGCTGCGTGACAAGCGACACGATCTCCGCGGTGCGATCGACAAACTCAAGGCGGCGTACGCGCTCGTCCCGACGCCTCGCATCGGGCTCGAGCTTGGAAAGACCTACCAACAGAGCGGTCAGCTCGTGGAGGCGCGCGCCGCGTTCCTCGACGTGGACCGCCTGCCCGAGTCCGTCGTGGTGCAGGGCGCTCGAAGGCCAGAGAGCGCCGAAGCCAAGAAGGCTCGTGATGACTGCCGCACGGCCGCGAACGACCTCGACGCGCGCATTCCATCCATCGCCATTCGCGTACACGGCCAAGGCCAGGTCACAGTCGACGGTGTGAACGTGCCGGCCGAGTCACTCACCGTTCCTCGTCGTATGAACCCGGGCAAGCACGTCGTCGCGCTGATGGTGGATGAGGGTGTGGGCTCGCGCAAAGTCGTCGATCTGCATGAGGGCTCGGAGACCGCGGTCGTGGACCTCACCGTCCGCGCTCTTGACAAGGATACCAACGCTCATGACGTCACGACGAATACGCCGCCAGATCTGACGCTCGCTGAGAACCCGACGCGAAAGGCCGCTCTCGGTTGGTCCTACGTGATGATGGGAGTCGGGCTCGGGACCGACATCGTCGCGTACTACATCACGACGAACGCGCAGAAGGACTGCAGCACGAACAAGGTGTGTCCGTCGCTGGGCAGCAAGTCGACTTCGATCGCCTTCGCCGTAGTCGGCGACGTGCTGATCGGCGCTGGCGCCATCACCTTCTTCGTCGGTCTCTTCTTGCCCAAAACGGTCGCGCCCACGACCCCGCAGGTCGGCTTCGCGCCTCTCGATGGCGGCGGCTTTCTCTCGACACAAGGCCGGTTCTGATGCGCATCACTCACGCCGTATTGGCCACCGCGTCCTTCGCTTCGATGGCGTGGGGACTGTCCGCGTGCACCGTGATCACGCTCGGGATGTGGAGCGGCTACACGGACGGAAGCGACGGAGGCTCGATCACGAACCCGCAAGCGCAAACGGCGTGCAACACGACCTATCTTTCGTCGCTCAGCGCATGCGGCACGTGCATCAGCACCAACTGCGCGCCGGGCCTTGCCGCGGTCTGCAAGCTCGACGCGGGTCACACGACACCTTGGCCGGATACGGACCTCTTGACGTGCGCGAAGAACCCGACCGTCGGCTCGTTCGACTGCAACCAATTTTTGAAAGCACCGGACGCGGCGCCTTCGCAAGGCACCGATCCTGGGGCGCTCGAGAGCAACGTCACTCAATGCGTCAAGAATAGTTGCCATGACGCCTGCCGACGATGCGTGATCACGTACCCCGGGTGCAGCAACTCGACTGCCATCACGCTCGGCGAAGAGAAGTCGCGGGGCTGCGGCAAATGCATCGTCAACAATTGCCCTGTCGAGCTCGCGAACGCCTGCGGCGCCAACCTCGACCAGGCGCCGATCATCGCTTGCGCGCAGAACCCGACCGACAACTGCCAGGCGACAGACTGCTCCGGGTTGCACAAACCCGACGCTGGGAGCTCGCAAGCTGCGTATTCGTGCATCCTCAACAGCTGCGCGAACGAGTGCCAGTGAGATAACCGCGCCCGGCTCTGGTAGGCTCGGCTGCGCGAATGGGGTTGCCGGAAGAGTTCAAGCCCACGCAGCGCTACACGATCCTGCGAAGGCTCGGTGCCGGCGGGATGGGTGTCGTCTACGAGGCGCTCGACAACGAGCGTGACGTGCGCGTCGCATTGAAGACGCTGCGCGCTCCCGACGAGAGCTCGCTGTTGCGCTTCAAGTCCGAGTTCCGCTCGCTCGCGGACATCGGCCACAAGAACCTCATCACGCTCTTCGACTTGGTCTCCGATCAAGGCAAGTGGTTCTTCACGATGGAGCTCGTCGCGGGAGCAGACTTCCTCTCGTGGGTGAGGCCTGGCGTCGTCAGCGACAGCATCAGCGACGCGAGCGGCGAGACCGTGCGACGCAACCTCGCCGACACCATCGCGGCCGCCACAGACGCGACGGGATCCGTGCTCGGTTCCCAAGATCGAGGGCGCCTCGACGCGCCCCGGCTACGCAGCGCGTTCTTGCAGCTCGCGCTCGGTCTCTCCGCGCTGCACGCCGCCGGAACGGTGCACCGCGACTTGAAGCCGACCAACGTGACCGTCACGCCGCAGGGGCGCGTGGTGATCCTCGACTTCGGCTTAGCGACCGACAGCGCCGCCAGAGGGCCGCACTCTGGCGAGGCGATCGTCGGCACCGTCGCTTACATGGCGCCAGAGCAGGCCGCGGGGATCCGCGTGGGCCCGGAAGCGGACTGGTACGCCGCGGGCGTGATGCTCTACGAGGCGCTCACCGGCGTGCTGCCTTACCAGGGGAGCGCGTTCGAGGTGATGTCGAACAAGCAGCGTGATCCGCCGACGCCTCCGCACCGCATCGATGTCACAGCACCCGACGACCTCTCCGCGCTGTGCATGCAGCTGCTCTCGATCGAGCCCAGCGCGCGCCCGTCGGCCGCGGACGTCCTCAGCAAGCTCGGCAGCGTCACCGGCCGAAGCAGCCTCGCCCCCGCAGCTGGCAATTTCGTGGGCCGCGACCGCGAGCTCGTCGCGCTCGGCCGCGCGTACGAAGACGTGCGACGCGGCACCGGCGTCACGATCTACGTTCACGGCGAGAGCGGGGTGGGCAAGACCGCCCTGGTCCGGCACTTTCTCACGAAGCTCGCCGCCCGTGACAGCGATACGCTGATCTTGCCGGGGCGTTGCTACGAGCGGGAGAGCGTGCCGTTCAAGGCGATAGACGGCGTCATCGACGCGCTCGCGCGCCAGATGATGCGCATGCCGAAGGGCGAGGCCAGCGCGATCATGCCGTTGCGCGCGGCGACGCTCGGTCATGCGTTTCCAGTCTTGAAGCGGTTCGTTCCAGTGAACACAGCGCCGCCGCCGAGCTCCGAGCCCTCGCAGATGCGCGCGCAAGTGCTGGCGGCGCTGCGTGAGACGTTCCAACGGCTCGCGGCGCGCACGTGCGTGGCGCTCTTGATCGACGACCTTCAGTGGGCGGACGCGGACAGTCTCTTGTTGCTGCGCGAGATCATGCGTCCTCCCGACGCGCCCGCGCTTCTGCTCATCGCGACCGTCCGCACGACGGCGACCCTCTCAGCGCAGTCGATGCCAGCGAGTCGCCTGAACGTCGGCTCGTCGATCATGCCTGGAGACGTGCGCGTCATT
>ENA-OFCD01000747-OFCD01000747.1-metagenomes-genome-assembly--contig:-NODE-747-length-19196-cov-3.541664_pt1 | contig 19196 bp, 20 predicted proteins | sample MGYA00153392_OFCD01 | MGnify analysis MGYA00153392
GGCCATGCGTGGGCGGGGTGAAACCTTCAGCGAAACGGTTGAGGTCGGCGGCGACATTGGGGCCAACCAGGGGCCGGCCGTGACCGCAGCCGACGTTGGCCGCTATGCTTCGCGTACATGTCAACGAAGAAGTCACGCGCGCGTGCGGGCTCAGTGCTGATCAAAGTAGATGCGAAGCTGAAGAAGGCTTACGACACCCTCGTGACCGTGATCGCAGCCGCTTCCCGCCAAGAGGCGGTCGACTTCGATCAACGTTGGGAGGCCGCCGCGGCAATCGTCGACCACGATCCACCGCTCTATGTGATGGGCGGGTACAAGAACGCCGACGCGTTCTATCGAGAAGTCATGCACGAGGAGCCCCGCGTGGCACGCCGCTGCACGCGCGTCGCCAAGTACGCGAGTCCAGAGGAGGAGCAACGCCACGGCGTCTCGAAGCTCGACGCGGCGCTTGGCTTCATCGAGTCGAAGCTCGGGCGTGCCCTCGTACACCCGCCGCTCCCCGTCGCGTTCGAGCGCCTGCGCATCCCCGTAGGCAAGACGACCAAACGGCTGGAGGAGGCGACCGTCGCCGAAATCAACGCCGCGACCTCGAAGCTCACCGCGTCGTGGAGGAAGAGGCCGCAGACGCTCGCGCAGTCTTCGCTCGCGGCGTCGCTCGCACGCGTCGAGTCTCTCCGCAGTGTGACGGTGCACGAGCGACGCGGCCTCGTGACGTTCCAAAATGTGCCGCTCGCGGCCATGGGTCGATTCGCGAGCGCGCTCGGTCGCGCGAAGCTTGGCGATCCGAGCAAGACGCGCAAGAGGTCGTCGCGCTAAGGGCGGCTCGGAAACTCGCAGGTTCGCTTGGAGTTCCCCGGGCTACGTGGTCGCAATTGAGTAGTCATCGTCGACGAAGCTCCGTGACGTTCGTCGGGTGCGATGCGGAGCGCTTTGATGCCTGCGTTCGTGGCGATCGTCTGTAGAACAATCACGGCGGCGTCGTGTCGTGCAACGACGGTCACGAAATTCTGCAGCACGCTTATGGAGAACGGAGCGCCTTCGCACGAACGTCTTGCGTGGCTCGACCTGGCCACCTCAGTCTTCCCGCCTTCCTGTGAACTCTCTCTGGCGTAGCCCGTGCTAACTTCTGCGGGTGGCGCGCAGACGAAATCGCCATCGCTCACGCGATGAAGGGCCCGAGCCCATCGATGCCGTGCTGGGTCGTTCTGGAGACGCGCGCTTCGCTCCGAAACCGTCGCCGATCAGCGCTCGCGAGTGGGCCAAGGCCGTTGGCCTGCGTGTCGCCGATCGCACACGACCGGTCGCGCTCGAGAGAGGCACGCTCATCGTGAACGCGGCATCTGCGACGTGGGCGACCGAGCTGTCGATGTTGCGAGACCCCATCCTGCTGCGGTTGCGCGCGCTCGGCTACGACGTGAAGGAGGTCCGCTTTCGCGTGAAGCAGGTGCCGCCGCCGCCGAGGCCCGCCGAGCGACGAAAGGCTCGCGCCGTACCGCCGCCTGCTCCCTTGCCTGCAGAGCTCTCGTTGGCGCTCACCAAGATCACGGACCCAGAGCTCGCGCAGATCATCGCAGAGGCGGCCGGCAGCAACCTCGCGTGGCAGGACAACCGCGGTGTCAGCGCAGCGCCGCCAGCCGCTCGAGCCCCTCGAGTCGTTGAAACAAAAATCGATCAGCCGGACCGTAGCCAGCTACGTTCGCGCGCATCACGTCGACGTACTCGCGAAGACGATTGAGATCGACCGACGTGACCTTTCGGAACGCCGTGTAGAGCTCGTCGATCACGGTGGCCGGGACCATCCGCTCCTGCGCCAAGTAGAGCTCGATCACGTAGTCGGCCCACGCGCCCTTGCCCGTGGCGGTGGCGAGCTTGGCGCTGAAACGCGCGGCCTGATCGGTGAGCGTCGGAGTGAGCTTCTTGCCAGAGCGACTGGCCTCGATCACGTCGGTCAACGGCGAGGCGAGGATGCGCTCGGCCTCCGTCGCGCGTCCTAGCGCGAGCGCCTTCTCCGCGACGCTGCCCAGCAAGTTGAACGCGTCGGCGCGGCGAACCATGGACGGCTCGAGGTCCGATTCCGAGGCCGCGGGCTCGCGCATCGGCTGATCCATTACGTGCGACGGCAACGTCATCTTCAGCGGGTTGCGCGTCATCGTCGCTTGGTTCGCATGGGCCGCGCCGATCAGCACCATCTCTTGGCTGCCGATCTGAATGCGGTCTCCCGCACGAACGCCAACGCGTGAGGTGATGCGCTCGCCGTTGAGCAGCACGCCGTTGCGACTCTGCAGATCCTCGACGGTCACAGTGATCCCCTTCACCACCAAGAGAGCGTGGCGACGCGAGACCAACGGGTCGTCGAGCGAGAGCTGGCAGCTCGCATTGCGACCGATGGCGAACTCGCCTTCGCCGAGCTCGAGGTCGTGCTGCTGATAGCGAAGGCGAAACCGCATGTTCGAGGGTGCTCGGGCGCTGGGGGCGCGCCTTGGAGACCCTTCAAGTTACCCACACGGGAGCGAAAGCGGCAAGTGATCGCTATCAGTTGAGCAAACGACGGTTCGTTACGAGGGCCTGACAGGATTCGGGCGCGTCTCATCCGCGGGGTCCCTGGCGCCGATCGCGTCGACGAGGTCTTGGAGCTTACCGAGCGCTTGGAGGTTCGTGCCCTTGCGCGAGTCTGTCGTGCCGAACGCGACCGCGAGCGCCTCGACAGGAGCGAGCAGCGCGTGCTTGAGGTCGCTCGGCAGCGAGAGCATCGCGTCGAACGTCAACGCCGTGGGGAGTATCGTCGCGCGCGCCGCTGCGTGGAGCGCGCCCTGCAGCACGCTCGCGTCGTTCGCGGCCACTGCCGTGCGTACAGCCATCGCGACCACCGCATCCACTTGCGCGGCGTCGAGCGGCTCGTGGCCCGCGCGACGGTCCTCGAGCTGGCCAATTACTCGCGTCAACGCGCGCACCGCGTCCTGCGTACGATCGAGCGAGAGCGCTTTCTGCGCGACCTCCATCAAGAGCTGCACTCCCCAAGCGTGCCGCGACTCGCCGCCGAGCTGTCCGGTCATCGTGTCTTCTTCGACCTGCTCGTTGGCGCCGCAGTTCGGACACGCGACGACCTCCTGCGGATACGGGAGCCTGCAACGCGCACAGTAGCTCAAGATGCCCGTCGTCCTCGCGGCGGACGCGATCCCTTGCGCGACTTCGCAGAACACGAGCTCCTGGGTGCCGATGCGGACGCGGTCTCCGTCCTTCAGGCGCGTCGGCCCCTTCATCGCGAGGCCGTTGATCTTGACGCCGTTGCGGCTTCCGAGGTCTTCGCACGTAGCGCTCTGCTCATCGATCGCAATGCGAGCGTGCTCGCGAGAGACGAGCGGGTCTTCGAGGGTCACGTGACATTCGGGGCTTCGCCCGAGGAGTGTGGCTCCCCGTGGTAAGTCGATTTCCTGCAGGAGAAAGCGAAGACGATAACGCGCCAAGTGACCTCCGCTCCCCGAACTTCCGCCGAATCCGCTAACCGAGTTGTGCCAGTGATGGGTCGACCGTGCCGACGGCAAGGCTCCCATTGCATGTCAAATAGCACCTCAAGATACCGTCCTTGTCGAGCGGAACTTGCGCCGTTGGCCGAAAGTCGCGTGCTATCGTGGACGCGTTGGAAGCTACGCAAGAGTCGCTGTTGAAGGTCTGTCGAGACATCCTCGCGCCGCTCGTCCGCTCGGACGGCGGCGTGTTCTACCTCGTCAGCAGCGCGCCCACGGCCGTGCACATTCACCTCGCCGGATCTTGCGCGGGCTGCCCGGGAGCGGCGATCACGCAGAAGTCCGTGCTCGAGCCCGCGGTGCGCGCGGTCTTCCCGAAAGCGACACTCAAGGTGACGACGGGCTTCTTGGTGCCCGACGGCGCCAAGGAGCTCTGAGGTCTTTCACTTCTTCTTGGTCGCGGCCCCAGCGTCGCGGCCGGCGTTCGGATCGGATCGACCCACACCGCGAGTGACCGCGGAGATCGACGGATCGATCGCCATCAAGTCTTCGGCCTTGTTGATGCGGAGGCTGGAGAGCGTCGCTAAGATCGCGCGATCCTCGAGCACGATGCCAACGACCGGACCCGACGGATCGTTGGAGCGATCGAGCAACCGTAGGTGCGTGGCTTGGTCTTGCCAGTCGACCGTCGCGAACATGATGTTCTGGCCTGGATCCGCCGCTTTGAAGCGACCTGGCGTCGAGAGCGCGAGCTGCATCTTGGTGACGGCCTCGGCGTAGGTCTTGCCCCACGGGCCGCCGTCTTTGAGCGGCACCTCGTCGTAGATCTTCCAGAGGCGCTCTGCGGGCGGCGTCCCGATGTAGAAGAAGTACCGGCGCCTGCCCACGCGGTCCACGTACATGAGCGCTTCGTGGTTCTTGTACGTGTACTCGTCCTTGATGCCGGTGCGGTCGTAGCCAAGCGGGACGTCTTTGAACTCGGAGAAGGTCGAGCTCAACGCCGCCTTTTTGCTCTCGCGCTCGGCCTCGACCGCCTGCATCGCGACGCCCGGCTGCATCTTCGCGAGCTGCGGGTTGTAGTCTTGGTCAAAGATGCCGCCCGCTTGGTTGTGCGCGCGGGCGACATCGAGGTGCGTGGTGCCCCAGTGGAACTGCTCGAGCTGAGACGCGAGCGAGGCCACGGTCGGAGGGTCTGCCGGCGGAGCGGCAGGTGCTGCAGGGCCCGTAGGCTTCTGCGCGAACACTAGCGCTGGGACGACACAAGCAATGAGACTGGCGATCAAAAGGTAGCGGTGCCGTTTCACACGATCCTCCTCGGGAACCCGCCCAAGGGGGCGGTGCGCACAAAAACGTACCCGCAAAATGGTCGGCCCACAAGGCGAGCGCTCTGTAACCTTGGACGCATCAACCCATCGGATGATGGAAAAAACCCACAGAAAGATTGCCGCATCGAGCCCTGATGGACGTCGGCGCGGCGTGCTACTAGCTAGGACTTGATGAGTCTTTTGCCCCGTAGCAGTGACCGCGCCACGCGAGGCGGTGGGTTCGTCGGTGGGTTCGTCGGCGTCTTCTTGCTGCTTCTGGCGTGCGGCGGCCCGGACGCGAACTCGCCGGGTCGAGCCCTGCCTCCGTACACTGGGCACACGACCGAGCTGTTCGATGACGTGATCGAGCCGCGAGCCGTGGGCATGAACCTCGAGGAGTCGGTGCAGCCTCGAACGGACCCGACGCTCCGCGAGCGGACGCAGACGGGCGACGGAGTTGTGAAGGTGCGCGTGGAGACGGTGACGGGAAGCGGCGATGGGGAGACCGTGAAATACGAGCTCACCCTCCGCGTCCTCGCAAGCCTCGCTGGACAACACCCGCCACAAGACACGCTCACCGTGTTCGTCGACAAGAGCTCGCCGTCGATCGGTATTTTGAAGAGCTTCGACACACGACTCGGCGGCAAGACCTTCGTCGCATTCGTGCGCGAGTTCCAGACCGGCGAGGACAGGCGCTTTCATTTCCACTTCGCGCCTGACACCAAAGACGTCGCCGCCGCGGTCAAAGAGGCCGTGGATCTCTCGGAGTAGCAACCTGTGTCCATCGAGCTGAAGAATCAAAAAGAAGTCGAAGCCATCGGCGTCTCGTGCCAGATGGCCGCGGAGACACTCTTGCTCGTGGGCGAGCAGCTCCGAGCGGGAATGACGACGAACGACATCGACAAGATCGTCCACGACGACACCCTCCGCCGGGGCGGATACCCGTCACCGCTCAACTACAAGGGATTCCCGAAGAGCGTTTGCACGAGCGTGAACGAGGTGGTCTGCCACGGGATTCCCGGCGCGCGCGTGCTCAAGAACGGCGACATCATCAACGTGGACGTCACCACGTTGTTCAAAGGGTTTCACGGCGACACCTCTGCCACGTTCTACGTCGGGCAACCGAGCGCCTCGGGGCGCCGCGTGACGGAGATTGCGCGAAAGGCGCTCGAGCTCGGTATCAAGGAGGTGCGCGACGGCGCGCGCTTCGGAGACATCGGCGCGGCGATTCAAGAGTACGTGGAGGGTCAGGGCTGCGGTGTCGTGCGCGACTTCGTGGGTCATGGCATCGGACGCAAGTTCCACGAGCCTCCGCAAGTGAAGCACTACGGCAAGCGCGGCACCGGCGATCGCATGCGCACGGGGATGGTCTTCACGATCGAGCCGATGGTCAACGAAGGCTCGTTCGAGGTGCACGTGGACCCAAAGGACAAGTGGACTGTGACGACTGCGGACGGCTCGCTCTCCGCGCAGTTCGAACACACGGTCGCGGTCACCAAAGACGGCTGCATCGTGTTGACCGAGCGCACCAGACCCCTGAAATTCAGCGAGAACGTCGCCGCAGTCTTCGCGGTCTGAAGCGCGTCAACGGCATCGACCGAGCACGCGCGCTGCATTGTCGTGGAGCACCGCGCGGAGCACGGTCGGCTTCATGCCTCGCCGCTCGAGCGTCGCCACGAGGGCGGGCCACGTTGCTTCTCCGTCGGAGCCGATGGGCGGAACGATGAGGCCGTCGAAGTCGCTGCCGATGGCGACGTGCGAAGCGCCGAGGATCGAGACCGCGTACTCGATGTGACTGGCGACGTCGTCCAGCGTGGCGGGCTCGCCCGGTGTTCGGCCCACGTGTCCCGAGTGCATGCTGATCGCGACGACTCCATCCGTCTCGGCAAGAGCGTGCGCGGCTTCGTCGCTCAAGTTGCGCCTCGATTGCGCGAGCGTGCGCATCCCCGTGTGAGAGTCGATCGCGATCGCCCCCCTGCCCTTGGCGATTTGGATGAGCTCCGCGGCCGAAGCGTCCGATGCGTGCGCGACATCGAGGATCCCGCCGTCGTCGATCACTCGCTCGGCCAACGCACGCCCGGCTGCGGTGAGCGAACGGCCGGGCTGTGGCGACGCAGGGTCGGTGCTGGATCCCGCGAGAGCGTTGTCCCGATCGTGCACGAGTCCGACGACACAAACACCGCGCGCGAACCATCGATCGATGCCACGCGCGTCATCGGCGAAACCGTCCGCGCCCTCGAAGGCCAGCGTCGTGCGCGTCGGGACCTCTAGCGCCGTGAGCGCGCGCCAAGTCGCTTCGTACTCGTCTCGCACGCGCGACGGCGGCTTCCGATACGCCGACTCGACGAACAGCGGAAAGACGAGCCACTGCACACGACCGCGCGCGAGCTTGTCTCGCGTCACCTCGCCCGCCGGATCGTCGAAGCGTGCACCGGTGTACGCGGCGTGCGCGAGATCGACGTGCATGTCGATCACCGACTGGCCCTTCACGCAGGCGACGAGGGCCGCGAGTGCGAGCCACTTCAAGGCGAGGGCAGGTAATAGCCGGACGCGATCACGTCGACGTCGGCGTACCCGTCCGGCAGCACGGCGCTGACGTCGTAGCTCACGAGGATCTGCGAGCCCTTCGTCATGCGAACGTCCACGCCGTCGTCACGCGAGAGCGCGCTGCGATCGCCGCCGAGCGGTGCGATGACATGGGAGGCCCCGCTCGCGTCCCTGACGACGAGTAGCAGTTGATCGAGGTGCGTCTGCTCGTCCTCGATCTCCGACATTCGCGCGACGATCCGCCCCTGTTTTACGGGCACATGACGCGCTGCTCTGCGATCAGAGCCGCGTTTGTTCTCGTCGTCACGGAACGCCAAGACTACGAACGGAGAGGTTAGACTTCCGTCGAACGCGAGCCACGGACAGCTGATGCAGTCCCACGTGTGCGTGAGCTGCGCGGGCGAGATCGCGACCGTCGTCGACGCCGTGATCGCCAGGCGCGTCTTGAAGCCGTTCTTGTCGTACTTGCCACGTGTGTTGAACGTGTTGGCTTGACCCGCGACGACATAGACGTCGCCCGACGCGAAGAACCGAGTGGGCGCGGCGTTGCAGGGCTTGGCCGCGAACTTCTTCCGCGGCTTGTACTCGCGCTCTTGGTCCCAGAACGAAGGATCCGTCGTGAACCCGATGAGCGCTTGCATCAAGAACTGGTCGTCGCGAGGATACGCGTTCGTCGGAATGACGCTCACCCACCCGTTGGGAAATGCGCACGTCACCTCCACGGCGAACGGGGCCCCAGGCGTCACGGACGGAGGCGTCACGGGCGGAGGCGGCGATGGCACGATCGCAGACGGAGTCGCCGAAGCTGGCGCGGATGTGATGGGCGGAGTGCGCGTCACCGACGGCTCAGGGGGAGCGATTGGAGACGGCACTCGCTGCTGCGGCGTTGAGGCGATCACCACCGGCGGGCGCGCGACGCACGCGTTCATCGCTTGCTCGTACGTGCTGCCTTCCGGACAGATGACGATCACCTGTGGCGCAGGCGGCTGCAGGGCGGGGCCTCCACACGCGAGCGCAAGGACCACGAACGCGAGCGCGCTTCTCATGAGCGAGTGTAACGTCAGCGACGCAGCATCTCCACTGCAGTCTTTCGCGCGGCCTCGCTCACCTTTACGCCGCCGATCATGCGCGCCAACTCGGCGACTCGCTCTTCGGCCTCGAGCTTGCGCACGGAGGTAAACGTCCGCCCCTTCGCCTCGCGTTTGCCGACCACGAAGTGATCGTCGGCGAGCGCCGCGATCTGGGGCAGGTGCGTGATGCACAATACCTGACGATGCCGCGCGACGTCCGCGATCGCACGCCCGATCACCTCCGCGATCGCCCCGCCGACGCCGGCGTCTACCTCGTCGAAGACGTACAAGCCCGCAGGGCCCTTCTCCGCAAGGACACGCTTCAACGCCAAGAGCGCGCGTGACAGCTCGCCGCCGCTCGCGATCTTGCGCAGCGGTCGCGGCTCTTCGCCTGGGTTCGGTGCGATCATGAACTCGACGCGATCGACGCCGCTTCGAGAGAGGCGCGCGCCGTCCACCACGAGCGCGTCGCTCGCGTTCGCCTCGGTGCGCGAGACCTCGACGAGCACGCGCGCACGTCCCATCCCGAGCGCGCCGAGCTCCTTGCCGATCGCGTCGGCGAGACCGTCGGCCGCGTCACGGCGGCGTCGGCTCAACGCGCGCGCCGCTTGCGCTGTGGTCGTGAGCGCTGCCTCTTTCGCGGTCTCGAGCTCGGCGATGCGCTCGGAGGCGCTGGCGATCGCGGCGAGCTCGGCCGCGAGGGTCTTGCGCTGGAGCACGAGCGCGGCGGTCGAGGGTCCGTGCTTGCGCAACAGCTTGCGCAGCCGGAACAGTCGCTCCTCCACCTCGGCGAGACGCGTGGGGTTGTGCTCGACACCTTCGGCGTACCGAGCGAGCTCACGCGCCGCGTCCGCGAGCTGAGAGCGTGCAGCCTCGAGTGTCTGCGCGTGCTGCGCGAGCCCACCATCGATCGCCGCGGCGGACTCCAGGTCTGCGATCAAGCGCGCGAGCTCGTCGCAAAGCGCGCCTTCGCCTTCGTAAAGCCGATCGGCCGCGCGTCTCGTGGCTTGCGCCAGCTTCTCGCCGTGCTTCAAACGGGCAGCCTCTTGCTCCAGCTCCGTGTCCTCGTTGGGGCGAGGATCCAGCTCGTCGATCTCTTTGAGTTGGAACGCGAGGAAGTCTTCTCGGTCTGCGCGGCTGCGCTCTTTCTCACGCGCCTGGTCGAGGCTGCGTGCGGTCTCCGCGAGCGCGTCCACCTCCGCACCGAGCTTGTCTCGCGCCGAGTCGAGGCCACCGAATGCGTCGAGGAAACCCATGTGCGTCGCGGGGTCGGTGAGAGACACGCTCTCGTGCTGCGAGGCGATGTCGCAGAGGTCCGCGGAGAGTTCAGCGAGCTGGGCGGCCGTGGAGAGCTTGCCGTTGAGGAAGGCGCGACTCCTTCCTTCGCTCTGAACCAGCCGTCGGACGACGAGCTCGCCGTCGAACGGGACGCCCTGCTCCTCGAGCTTGGCAGCGATCCGCCCGACACCATTTTTTTCTATTGAAAAGAGCGCCTCGACCTCGGCCTCTTTGGCACCGGCGCGAACGAGATCGGGCCTACTTCTGCCACCGAGAACGAGTCCTAGCGCGTCGACGAGCATCGACTTTCCGGCGCCTGTTTCGCCAGTAAGTACATTGAAACGAGGCCCTAGCTCGAGGGTCAGCCGCTCGATCAACACCAGGTTCTGAACGGTCAGCGTTTGCAGCATCTTGTGCCCGAGCCTTTACCGCACCAGCCGTAACCCCGAAACGAGTGTTGACGATCCTGATGGCGATTCACTAGCGTAGGGGCTCGCAGATCCCAGGGGCGAAAGCTCAGCCACCGAAGCTCTCGTTATTTCGAGCACTTACAGTAGCGAATGCCCATCAAGACCCTCGAAAAGAAAAAGAAGATGCAGGAGACGGCCCACAAGGCGCCGCCCGCGTCTCCGTCACGTGCTGCATTGCCGAAGGGCAAGGTGCCTAAAGCGCCTCCTTCCAAAGTCGCGCCCAAGGCGCCTCCTTCCAAGGTCGCGCCCAAGCCAGCCCCCTCCAAGGTCGCGCCCAAGCCAGCCCCCTCCAAGGTCGCGCCCAAGCCAGCCGCCAAGGTTGCGCCCGCTCCCAAAGCGGCTCTCAAGGCTCCGTTGAAAGTCGCCCCCAAGCCGGCCCTCTCGAAAATCGTCAAGGGCGGACCGAAGCCGGCGGCGCGCGATCCTCGGGTCGGTGTGCGGCCGGTTCCCGACGCGCCCAAGCCTCTCACGCTCGAAGAGCGCGTGATCAAGCTCGATGGCCGACTGCAGAAGGCGGACTCGCAGTTCATCCAGCGGTACAAAGAGAACCTCGACATGTCGTGGATTCACCACGACAGCGCGCTCGAGGGCGTCGTCTATACGTTGCAGGAGCTGAAAGCCGCGATCGACCCGCAAGCGGCGCTCGAGGTGGACTCGAGCCTTCAACCCATCTGCGAGGAAATTCGCCGCCACCGAGAGGCGCTGGAGTTCGTTCGGGACTACGCGGCCAAGCCGAAGCAGCAGCTCACGGTCGACACCATCAAGCAGATCTATTTGATCCTTCACCCGGAAGAGGGCGACCTCAAGACGGTGAAGTACCGCAAAGAGGTGCCGCAGCACCGGCTCTACTTCCACGAGTACTGCGCGCCCGACAAGGTGGCGCAAAAGGTCCGCGCGGTCGTCGACTGGGTGAACGACCCCGAGACACGCAAGGCACGGAGCCCGATGCGAATCGCCGGTCGGGCACACTACGATCTCGTCCGCGCATTCCCCTTTCCGACCGACAGCGGGAAGGTCGCACGCCTATTCATGAACCTGATGCTGCTACGTGCCGGGTTGCCTCCTGCGGTCGTGCACTCCACGGAGCGCCAGCGCTACTACGACGCGCTCAAGGGCTCGAGTGCCGCGATGAATCAGATCGTTGCGGAGTCGGTCGAGAACAACCTGGCCTCGATCGAGAAGCTGCTCGACAGCTACGAGGCGCAGCAAAGCGCCTTGCGATGAGAGCGCAGTGCTCAAGAAGCGCGTGATCCCGTGTTTGGACGTGCGCCTTGGTCGTGTCGTGAAGGGCGTCGCGTTCGAGAATCTCCGCGACGCCGGTGACCCTGCCGAGTGCGCCGCGCGCTACGACGCGCAAGGGGCGGACGAGATCACGCTGCTCGACATCACGGCTTCGCACGAGCGGCGCGGCGCGTTGCTCGACGTCGTTCGCAAGACCGCCGAGCAGACCTTCACACCGCTTACCGTGGGTGGCGGCGTCCGCGACGAAGCCGATGTGAAGGCGCTGCTCGACGCTGGCGCAGACAAAGTGAGCATCAACACGCGCGCCGTGACGGAGCCCGAGCTGGTCGCCCGTTGCGCGGGGACATGGGGCAGCCAAGCGATCGTGGTCGCGATCGACGCCAAGCGATCACCAGGCGGCGCTTCGTGGGAGGTCTACTTGAACGGCGGGCGCACGGCCACCGGCCTCGACGCGATCCTCTGGGCCGAGCGCGCGGCAAAGCTCGGCGCCGGTGAGATCTTGCTGACGAGCATGGACCGCGACGGCACGCGCGAGGGCTACGATCTCGAGCTTTTGCGCGCAGTGTCCTCCGCTGTCGATGTTCCTCTCGTCGCGAGCGGAGGCGTCGGGACACTCGAGCACTTGCGCGATGGACTGTTGGCGGGGGCGGATGCGGCGCTCGCGGCGTCCATCTTTCACATGGGCACGCACACCGTCTCCGAGGCGAAGGCGTATCTCGCGAGCGAGGGCATCGCCGTCCGCCTCGAGCAGACGCGATGAGCCGCGCCCTCGACGAGTCCGTCACGCTCGACGACATCACCGCGATCGTCGCGCAGAAGCGCGTGCCTCTCGCGCCCGAGCTCGCAGGATATCTAGCGCTGGAGATCGCCGAGCAGTGCACCAAGGACGCGTCCGAGGTGGACCCCAAGCAAGTCTACGTGAGCGAAGAGGGGAGCGTCGCGGTCGTGCGTTCTCGCAAGATCGCGCCCGAGGGCGGAGCGGAGGCGTCGATCCGCGCGCTGCTGGGCAAGCTCCTCGACGCCGCGGGATCGCAGACGCCGGCGCTGACGGCCGCCGCGCGTCGCAAGTCGGGCAGCGGCGTCGCGACGTTGGTGGAAGATCTCGAGGGAGCGTTGATCCCCGTCAACCGCGCAGCGGGAAGGCGCGCGCTCGCGCGGCTAGCGCGTGAGGTGAAACGCGTCCTCTTGGGCGTCGGACGTAACGCGTCGGTGTCACAGAGCGAGCGTCGCGCATCGTCTCCCGCGATCAAGATCGAGTCGCCTCAGCGCCCGCCCACGGCCCCCGTCGCTTTCGAGCAAGAGGAGAGCCCCACGACGGCACGCCGAGAAATCCCGCCGGAGGTGCTCGAGAACGCGTCGTCCCCATCGCTGCAACGACCTGCGAGCGACCAGCTGCCTACGGTCGGCCTCACGCCGGCGCAGCTCGAAGCCGCGAACAAGGGCTCCACCCGAGACTCTGTCGATAGCCTGCTGGACAAGTTCGAGGTGAGCGAGACGCGCGAGGACAAAGCGGTCTCGCGCGACTTGAAGGCGATCGCGGGTCTCGACCCGACTCCCCCGCCTCCGAATGCGAGCCAAGCCGACCGCGAGATCGACGCGCTGCTCGCCGATGTGCCACCGAGCAAGCCCATCGTTCCCACGCGCGACGAGATCAAGCGACGACGACCTTCGCGGGCGGACACCAAGACGAAGCAGCCTTCGATCGCCGACGATCGTCAGCTCCCGACCGAGCCGACGAAGATCAAGCGGCCGCACTCCATGACCAACGAGTCCAAGCGGGCGCGAGGACCGAGCAACCTCGTGTTCGTCGTTCTCGGTCTCGTGTTCTTGATCGCAGGCGCCGGGGCGCTTTGGATGCTCAAGCCCGGCTTCTTCACGGGGCGAACTCCAGAGAAGCTGCAAGAGGAGAAGCTGCAAGAGGAGAAGGAGCAACGGCGCATCGCCGCACTCAACGCGATCCCGCAGTGCCGCACTTCGCTCGTCGTGAGCGACGCGCCGGAAGAGTCGGAGATCCTCGTGCGCGTCGGACAGGCGCCCGCGGACATTGCGAACATGCCCGTGGGTGTACGCCTCGAGTTCGTGGCGATGGCCGAGGGCTTCGTGCCCAAGCGCGCGGTGATCCCCCTGGGTACGGCTTGGGACCCGAGCGGACCGAACGGCAAGCCCCGCTTCGAACTCGCCGTGCAGCTCGACAAGTCCAAGCTGAAGCCCGGTCAGCTCGACCCGTGGCCTACGCCGGAGCCCGGCGCGACAGACGTCGGCGGCAAAGGCGTCGGCCCTCCTGGAGTCGTGCACGCCATCTCGACGCCAAAGGGCGCAGAAATATGGCTCCTTGCTGGCCTCGGACCGTCTTCGAGCGTGGACGATCTCATCGCGTGCGACGCGGACGTCGATCTCCTCGTCGTCGGCGCGAAGAGCTTCCGAAGGCGCATCCGCGTGACGGCCGCGGAGTTCGTGCCGAACGCGACCAAGCCTGGATGGCGGATCGCGCGTACGTCCCTCGGCATCAAGCCGAAATAGATCTCTCGCCGAGGACGAGTTGCTGTATTTTATCCAGCTGGGAGAACGTTCATGCACGACCAAGACATGGCCATCATTCGCGCGCTGGTTCCGGTGGCGTGGGCGGACGGCGTCTTCAAGGAAGAAGAGAAGGAGACCCTCGAGGCGCTCCTCGACGCGTTCGGCGCGACGGACACAGAGAAGGCCGACCTGCGCGCGTTCGCGGCAGAGAAGAAGACGATCGAGGACATCAACCTCCAAGATCTCTCAGCAGACGATCGCCGCGTCCTCTTGCAGCACGCGACGTTGTTGTCGTTCGTGGACGGCGACCAGGATCAGGCAGAGCTCGACTTCTTGAACGCCCTCGCCACGAAGTTGAAGCTGCCGCCTGATGAAGCCAAGGCGTTGCTCGAAGCCGCTGCGTTGCGCGCGAAGAAATTCCTCAACCTGCTCAAGTAGGGCTACGGCTTCGGGCGAAGCGCTTCGATCTCTTTGAGCAGAGCCGTGGGGCTGAAGGGCTTCGTGTAGTACGCGGTCGCGCCCACGCTGAGCGCGCGCTCCTTGCTTTGCGCGTCGTCCATTGCGCTGATGATGAGGATGGGCACCGCGCGGGTGGTGTCTTCGGCGCGAAGGCGTTTGCAGACCTCGAAGCCGTCCAAACTCCCGGGGAGGTTGAGATCGAGCAGGATCACGTCGGGCGTACGGACACGCGCGGACTCGATTCCGCGGGCGCCAGTCGGCACGGCGACGACCTCGTGACCGCGACCCGCGACCAACGCCTCGATCATTTGACGGATCGAGTCGGAGTCTTCGACGATGAGGATTCGCATCACCGCGAACCATACCAGCTCTCGTGTGAGAGTGGCTAACGGCGAAACGCGACGGCGACGCGTAGTCCGCCGCGCGGAGAGTCGCTGAGTTCGAACGTTGCGCCCTGCCACGCGGAGATCTCCGACGCGAAGTAAATGGGCAAGTTCGTAGGTCGCCCGTAGGTGCCTGGCTCGATCTCGAGGGCCGCGAAGGCGCGACGCGCCGCGAGCGGTAGCGGAGGACCGGCGTCATCCACGGTGATGCGTGGCCCCGCCTCTTCGTCGGTAACCGCGACCTGGATCTCCGAGCCTCGTGGGGACGAGGCGATCGCTTGACCCAGCAACTGATCGAGCAAGAGGCCCGCGGCGCGCGGGGCCACACGACCGATCGCGGGGTTCGGTGCAGAGCACTTCAGGCTGACGCCGCGCCTCTCTGCGCGGTTCTGGTGCGACTTCACGTGCGACGTCGCGAGCTCTGCGATGTCCACCGGACCGGGAATTTCGCTCGCGTCGAGCGCTCCCACGTGTGCGAGCGTCACCGAGAGGTCTTGCGCCTGCGACACGGAGCGACGGATCGCGTGTGCGCGATCGTCCTGCGGGTCGTCGGTCACGTTCACGAGATCTCGCACGGCCGGCGCGAGCGCCGCACGAAGCTCGCCCGCGACGCCTGACGCGAGGCGAGTGAGCACCGCGAAGCGCTCATGCGCGTCTGACCCACCCAAGGGGGGCGGGAATGTGGACGGCGAGACAGACTCCTCGTGCGGAGAGAAAGCTTCGGCGAGCTCACGCGCGTAGGCCTCGCCTTGCTTGCGGGCCTCCTCGAGCTCCTTTTGTAGCGCCTCGCGCTCCTTCTTCTCGCTCACGCCGTCTGCGGGGAGACTCACCATCTCCATGCCGCCCTCGAGTTCGAGCTTGCCGCCATAGCGCGTCGCCATGCGCGAGAGCCAAGCGCGCTCTGTCTCCGCCGAAGACGAGCTGTCGGGGCCCAACACGACTCCGACCTTCACGTCGTCGCCCTCGCGCTTGACGCTGATCGCTCCCTCGGTGCCCTGCCCGTGCATCACGAGGAGCTGCAGCATGCGGCGAAGCTCGGCCTCGTCGCCAAAGACCTCGGTGCCGCTGCCCGGCTCGATCGAGACGCGCGCGTCTGGCGCGACCTCCCAGAGAAGTGCGGCCAGATCGATTCGTCCGCGGCGCTGCCCAAACTTCGACGGCTTGTGGTGCAAGCCGGACAGCATCTTCATCGCGTCGTCGAGCGCGTCGAGGGTCGCGTCGAGGTGCGCTGGGCTGGAGCCATCCGCGGGCGGCGGGTTGGTCTTCAACACCTGCACGCCCAGACGCAGGCGCTCCGCGGCGCCGGCCGCTTCTTGGGTGAGGAGCCAACCCAACTCTTGACGCGTCAATCGACCTTTGGACACGCTTCGAGCATACGGCAATCACGCCGCAAAATGCCAGGAGGGCTTTGCACGCGGGTCAGCGCGCGGAGGTCGTCTTTCGCTGCGCGGTGCCTGCGATCGCCCACTCGCGCTCGATGCGCGCGGCGGGCCAGTGCAGCAAGATCTTCGAGGCGCCGACAGTCACCGTGACATCTGAAGCAGGAGGCGGGAGTGACAGTGACTTCGCACCAGCGAGCAGCTTGATGGCGGACGGCTCGGCGCGGAGCGCGGCGACACCGACGGCCGAGAGGCACGCGACGAGACCGCTCGTGAGCGCGGTGGAGATCACTGCGCGCACCGATTGCGAAGCGAGCGCTTGCTGCGTCGCCGCGCGCGCCTCGTCGAGATTGGCGCAGACGAGCGCGGTGGGCTCTGTGATGATCACGTTCGCGGAGGGCGTCGCGACGGTGAGAGGCTGAGTCCCCTTCCACCCCGCGGGGCTGGGCGCTACGGGCAACGAGCGCTTGGTGCTGCCATCGGACGGACGCTTCTCTCGTGCGACGAGCACGTCGTCCGTGGGCAACGTACGCGGAACGGTGACCCGAACGGGCCGCTTGAAGCCGCGCGGATCGCCAATGCTGCCGGTCGCGACCGCGTAAGCCACGGTCTCGGCGGAGGCGACGACGAAACCCTGTCCCTTCGCGGCGGGCTCTGGGTCGCACGTGCGGATGCTCACGCCGCCCTCTTCCGGCGGAGGGTACAGCTTCCCGAGCAATAGACGCTGATCCGGCTCCGTGAGGCGCGCACCCGTCGCAACGAGATCTGCGAGCGCGCCTTCAGTCGCGAGCACCTCGAGCATCTGGCGCGTGGGGACCGCCAGCAACAAGTCGAGACGCGGAGGCACACGCTTGGACTTGAGCAGCGACGCGGCCGCGAGGAGATCTCGGAGCGTGGCGCCAGTGTCGCCTCCGAGGATCGCTTGACTGACCGGCTTTCCAGCCAGATCACGCACTCCGCGGACCTTGCCTTGCTCGTCGCGCAAGAGCGGGTCCACGGCCGAGAGATCGACCTGAATGACCTCGTCGACGGGGGCGCCAGCGTCGGGCGCGAGCGCGCGGTGCGCCTTGCTGCGTCGTTGGTCGCGAAGGTAAACCTCGGTGCGCTCGTCGCTCGTGAACACCGACGCCCACGCGCCCAGCTCTGGCGCGAGTGCCGCGAGCACGGCGCGTTCGCTCACCGACAAGAGACGCGCCGATGGCCCACCGAACTCGAGCACGACCGGCGCATGATACTTCGCCTCGACACGAGCGACCGCTTCACCGACGCCACGCCGCAAGAGCTCGAGCGCGACATCTCGCGCGCAAACGAACGGACGAACACGGCCCGAGAGCAGCACCTGGATGCTGCGCGGGGGTCTCAACGTGACGCGACCGGTTGCCAGTGCTTCACCGAGCTGAGAAGGCGAAGCAAGCACGGTGAGCATACCCACGCCACCGCACGCGCCCATCCGGGGATCATCTGTGAGGCACAAGCGCGCCGGACTCGCGAACCTCTCGAGGTGCACGGCGCTCGGAAAACCGACGCCAGGCCGCCCGACGAGGATGCCGTGCGAGACGAAGTCCGCGGTCGTCGCCGCCTGGGGAGGGTCCTCGGTCGAAGTGACGCACGTGCCGTCATACGTGATCGCGACTTCGACGACGGCCTTCTTCAAACCCATCGACGACGCCTCGGCCAGCGCACGACCCGGAGCACGTACGAGCGCGACCTGATCGACCTTGACCACAGTCACATCGCCGGCGAGAGACGGATCGTCTGCACGCCCGGCGAGGACCTTTTGAGCCATCGTGCGGGGGGGATCCCCAGCTTTGGCGCGCATGCGTTCTATGCCTGACTTTCGGGAGGAAACAGAGCGCACGGGAAGCTACAACCTGTTGCGTCCAGCAAGCAAGAGAGAACCGGGGCGCGCATCAAGGGATTGTGCCAAAGAGGTTTTGTCCGACGGTCTCGCCTTTACGAGACTGCTCGGAGTAGTTGACCCCCGACCGTCGTCACCTCTACGCTTTGCCTCATGTTCAAAGACGCGCTCCGTGACCTCGTCGAAAAGGTCGACGGCGGTTTGGCCAGCCTGCTCATGGACTCGAGCGGCATCGCGCTCGAGAGCTACGCCAAGGAGGGCGCGCCGTTCGACATCGACACGATCGGCGTCGAGTTCAGCGTCGTCATCGGCGCGATCAAGCGCGCGAGCGAGATGCTCGAAGCCGGCGAGGCTCGAGAGATGGCCGTCGCGACCGAGAAGATGATCACCCTGATTCGCATGGTCGGCGACTCCTACTTCCTCGCGCTCACGATGGCGCCCGACGGCAACTTCGGAAAAGGTCGCTACATGATGCGACTCTCCGCGCCGAAGCTCGCCACCGAATTGTTGTGACTCGGGTCCTCTGCCTCTCGGGGCCGAACCTCCAGCTCCTCGGCACGCGAGAGCCCGAGATTTACGGCACGACGACGCTCGCTCAGCTCCACGCGATGGTGCGTGCGCGCGCCAAAGACCTCGGCGCGAACGTCACGTGCAAGCAGAGCAACCACGAGGGTGAGCTGTGCGATTGGATCGGCGGCGCGCGCGGCAAGTACGACGGGCTCTTGCTCAACGGCGGCGCTCTCTCGCACACCTCGCTCGTGTTGTTCGACGCGATCAAGGCGATCGCCCTGCCCTGCATCGAGGTCCACCTCTCCAACCCCGAGGCGCGCGACGCGTACCGTCACAAGTCGATGATCGCAGGAGCGTGCGTCGGCAAAGTGGCCGGGTTTGGCCCCAACAGCTACGTACTCGCGCTCGAGGGTTTAATAGCGAAGCTGCGCGCGTAAGCCCGTTCGCGCTCGAAGGGGCTCGCGTCTGCGGCAAGGCTTGGATTATTGTGCCGCTCCTCATGATCGAGACCGACAAGCTGCGCGCGCTCATCGATGTGCTGATCGAAAAGGACGTCGCCGAGTTCGAGCACGAGGACGAGAACGCGCGAATCAAGATCGTCCGCGGCAGGATCGCGGCCCCAGGCCCCGTCATGCTCCAGCATGGCGCCCCGACGCACGCGGCCGTGCCCGCGGCGACCACGAGGAGCGGGCGACCGATCTAGCGACCACTC
>ENA-OFCD01000748-OFCD01000748.1-metagenomes-genome-assembly--contig:-NODE-748-length-19194-cov-4.491875_pt1 | contig 19194 bp, 10 predicted proteins | sample MGYA00153392_OFCD01 | MGnify analysis MGYA00153392
CCCCAGCGATGCGTGATCGCCACGTCGTGGGCGGCGGGGAAGATGCTTGCGAGCGTGCGCGCCAAGTGGTCGAACACCCCCGGTACGCGATCGTATTCTGGGCGGATGCTGCTGCCCCAGTGATATCTGGCGCCCCGGCCTCCGAAGGCGAAGCGATTGTCTGCCGTTCGCTGGCCATAGACGAGCAGGTGCCGAAAGTCAGCAAAGGTCTGCCCGTGCTCGATGCCGATCTCATCCCAGGTCGCGTCACTGAGCGGCTCGGTCGCGATCATGAGCGAGTAGAGCGGTAACACGCGGCGGTGGGTCTGCGGCAGGGACGCTCCATAGCCTTCGAGAGCGATCACAATCGTCTCGGCGCGTACCGCAGCGTGCTCGGTGAGAACCTCGCGCGCGCGCCATGAGAGCACCTCGGTCTCTTCGTAAATCGTCACCCCGAGTCGCTCCACCACGCGGGCGAGTCCGCGCACGAGCTTCGCCGGGTGCAACCGGGCGCAGGCTGGATCGAAGGTGGAGCCCCACGCCCCGGCTGCGCCCCGAGGGCTGTGGGCGGCATCCCTCAATTCCAGATCATCTACGCCCCAGCGGCCTGCTTCGGCGACTTCCGCTCGGGCTGCGGCCCACTGGGCCGGGCCGCGTGCGAGGCTCACCGTGCCACCCCGCACGAAATCGCAGTCGATTCCTTCTGCCGCAGTGACACGACCTACCTCCTGGACGGTTTCGATCATCGCCTCGCGCATCGCCACAGCGGCATCCCGGCCGTGACGACGGGCGAGTGCGGCCGTCGATGCGGGAAACAGGGCGGAGCACCATCCGCCATTGCGTCCGGAGGCTCCGAATCCCGCGATGTGTTTCTCGAGAACTGCGATACGCAGGCTTGGCTGCGCCGAAGCAAGGTAGTAGGCCGTCCAGAGACCGGTGAGTCCGCCTCCGACGATGGCGACATCCACCTCGATGGGCCCGGCCAGCGATGGACGGGGGAGGAGATCATCCGCCCCCGCATCGCCGGTGCCGGCCGCCGGGAGGGAGTCGAACCAGTAGCTCAGTGCACGATAGTCGGACATCATTCCTCTTCCTGTCTCTCATTCACCGGCGCACCGCCTGGCCCCAGCCCGGTGCTGCTGGCCCGGGGTGCTGCTGGCCCGGGGTGCTGCTGGCCCGGGGTGCTGTTGACCCGGGTGCTGTTGACCTGGGGTGCTGCTGACCCGAGGTGTCCGAAATGCAGGACCGTGTGTGACTGGTGGGGCAGGAGCTTACTGGAAGCGAACTTTTTCTCCGCCGCATCCTGCATTTCGAACAGCGAACCGGATGACGCGGCTGGATGACGCGAACTGGATGATGCGGCCGGATGATGCGGCCGGATGACGCGACCGGATGAGGCGAGCTGGATGAGGCGAGCTGGATGACGCAACCAGCCGCAGCGGCCCAGCCACAGCGGCCCAGCCACAGCGGCCCAGCCGCAGCGGCCCAGCCACAGCGGACCAGCCACAGCGGCCCAGCCGCAGCGGACCGGATGCAGCCGGCGCGATGCGCTGGCCCGCGATTGGTATTACAGCCGTGTCCAGGCCTCGGTGAGCACGCCCCGCAGGATCTGCTCGATCTCGTCGAATTCGGGCTGGCCGATGGTGAGCGGAGGAGCGAGCTGGATGACGGGATCGCCGCGGTCGTCGGCCCGACAGTACAGTCCGGCGTCGTACAGGGCCTTGGACAGGAATCCGCGCAGCAGGCGCTCCGACTCGTCGTCGTCGAAGGTCTCCTTGGTGACCTTGTCCTTCACAAGCTCGATGCCGAAGAAGTAACCGGCTCCGCGCACATCTCCAACGATGGGCAGGTCGTTCAGCTTTTCCAGAGTGGCGCGGAAGGCGGGCGAATTGAGCCGCACGTTCTCGTTGAGTTTTTCCTCTTCGAAGATGTCGAGGTTGGCCAGTGCGACCGCGGACGAGACGGGATGGCCCCCGAAGGTGTAGCCGTGATAGAACGACGTGTTGCCGTGCTTGAAGGGCTCGTAAATGCGGTCGCTCACGATGGTGGCGCCGATCGGCGAGTATCCGCTCGTCATACCCTTCGCGCAGGTGATCATGTCGGGCACGTAGTCGTAGGCGTCGCAGGCGAAGAACTCCCCGATGCGTCCGAAGGCGCAGATAACCTCGTCGCTCACGAGCAGCACGTCGTACTTGTCGCAGATCTCGCGCACCCGCTTGAAGTAGCCGGGTGGTGGGGGGAAGCATCCTCCGGAGTTTTGCACCGGCTCGAGGAAGACGGCGGCCACGGTCTCGGGCCCTTCGAACTGGATCATCTCCTCGATGCGGTTTGCGGCCCATAGCCCAAAGGTTTCGAGGTCTTCGGTAGGGGCCCCCATCTCGGCGGCGCGGTAGAAATTGGTGTTCGGCACGCGGAAGCCGCCGGGGGTCACCGGCTCGAACATCTCCTTCATGGCCGGGATGCCCGTGATCGCCAGTGCTCCCTGCGGGGTCCCGTGGTAGGCAACGTTGCGCGAGATCACCTTGTGCTTGGTGGGGCGACCCTGCAGCTTCCAGTAGTACTTGGCGAGTTTGAAGGCCGTCTCGACGGCCTCACCGCCACCGGTGGAGAAGAACACGCGGTTGAGGTCACCGGGAGCATAGTTTGCCAGGCGATCGGCGAGCTCGATGGCACTCGGATGCGCGTAGGACCAGAGCGGGAAGAAGGCGAGCTCCTCCGCCTGCTTGGCCGCGACCTCGGCAAGGCGACGACGCCCGTGGCCGGCGTTGACGACGAAGAGGCCACTCAGGCCATCGAAGTACTTCTTTCCGGAGGAATCCCAGATGTGGTGGCCTTCACCCTTCACGATGATCGGCACCCCTGGCCCGTCTTCCATGACGGACTGGCGCGAGAAGTGCATCCAGAGATGATCCTTCGCCTTCTGCTGCAGCTCGGCCTCGGTGAATTTCGAGGAGCCGACCGTCTTCGCTGCATTGACGGAATGGGTCGCGGTATGGGTCGCTGAATGGGTCGTGGTGTGGGTAGTGGTGTCGGTCATGTTGTCGGTTGTCATTTTTCTTATCTCGTTCCCCAGTTGTAGAACTGCTTCTGCAGTCTCAAATACACGAACGTCTCGGTTGACTGCACGCCGGGGATCCCGCGGATCTCCTTATTGAGCAGTTCGATCAGGTCTTCGTCGTTCTCGCAGACAACCTCGGCAAGGATGTCGAAACTACCGGCGGTGAGCACGACGTAATCCACGGCTGTGATTCGGCCAAGGGTCTCGGCTACCGTCGTGGTGTCGCCGGTGACCCGGATTCCGATCATCGCCTGGCGGTAGAAGCCCAGCTGCATCGGATCGGTGACGGCCACAACCTGCATGACGCCGGAGTCGGTGAGCTTCTGCACGCGCTGCCGTACGGCCGCCTCACTGAGCCCGACCGCCTTGCCGATCTCGGCATAGCTGCGTCGGCCGTCAGCCTGTAGCTGCTCGATGATCGCCTTCGACACCTCGTCGAGGTGTACCGGCTTGACATTCAGACTCATGCCCTGATTCTGTCAGTGCAGCGGTCTTGTTACAAGTGAATCCGCATCCTCGGGCGTGTTTTGCTGCGGAATCGGTAGTCTGCGACCGTGGCGCCGCCGGTGGCTGCTCGCTATGTTGGGAGCATGAGTACCCCCCAACTCCACAACTTCATCAATGGCGATTATGTGCAGGCCACGGCAGAATCGGCGTTTGACCTCATCGATCCGGCCACTGAGGAGGTCTACGGGTCGTCTCCCGTATCGAGCAGTGCGGATGTCGACGCCGCCTACCGTGCGGCGGCAGCGGCATTTGAGGAGTGGGGCGACACCACCCCGAGTGAGCGCCAGCTCGCGCTGTTTCGGATCGCCGACGCGATGGAGGCCAACGCGGAGAAGTTCGCCGACCTCGAGTCACAAGACACTGGCAAGCCGCGGGCAACGCTGGTGACGGATGAGATCATGCTCTCGGTCGACCAGATTCGCTTCTTCGCCGGTGAAGCGCGACACCTGAGCGGTATGGCCTCCGGCGAGTATCTCAAAGACCATACCTCGCAGATCCGGCGGGAGCCGATCGGCGTCATCGGGCAGGTGACGCCGTGGAACTACCCGCTCAACATGGCGGTCTGGAAGTTCGCGCCAGCCCTCGCCGCCGGCAACACCACAGTGCTCAAGCCCTCGGACACCACACCGTCGGCCACCCTGTTCCTCGCCGAGATCGCGGCGGAGTTTTTGCCGAAGGGCGTGCTCAACGTGATTACCGGCGACCGCACGACCGGGGGGGCCATGATCGCCCACCCGACTCCCCAGATGGTGTCGATCACCGGGTCGGTGCGCGCGGGCATGGAGGTCGCGAAGGCGGCTGCGGTAGATCTCAAACGGGTCCATCTGGAACTCGGCGGGAAGGCGCCGGTGATTGTCTTCGACGATGCCGATATCGAATCTGCAGTCGAAGGCATCGCGAGCGCCGGATACTTCAACGCCGGCCAGGACTGCACCGCGGCGACGCGCGTGCTCGTGCAGGCCGGCATTCACGACGAGTTTGTCGCGGCGCTCGCCGCCTATGCCCGCGAGAATGCCCGCACCGGTGTGCCGGGCGATACGAGCATCTTCTTCGGACCGGTGAACAATGCCAATCAGCTCGCGCAGGTCGAGGGCTTCATCGACCGCCTGCCCGATAACGCGAACATCGAGCTCGGTGGGCACCGCCAGGGCACCACCGGGTACTTCCACGAAGCCACGATTATCTCGGGCCTGAAGCAGACGGATGACGCGGTGCAGAACGAGATCTTCGGTCCGGTCATCACTGTGCAGAAGTTCAGCGATGAGACCCAGGCTCTCGAGTGGGCGAACGGCGTGCGCTATGGCCTGGCATCGAGTGTCTGGACGCAGAATCACGGCAGGGCGATGCGCTTCGCCAAGCACCTCGATTTCGGCTGCGTGTGGATCAATACCCACATTCCGATTGTGGCGGAGATGCCTCACGGCGGCTTCAAGCACTCTGGCTATGGCAAAGACCTCTCCAGCTATGGATTCGAGGACTACACCCGTATCAAGCACGTCATGAGCTATATCGGCAACTGAGGTCTCGGGCCGACTTCGCGCTACGCCCCATCGGGCGACAGAATGGTAGGTATGCACCCGGACGACGCGGACCACACCGTCGTTCGGCCGCGTCCGAAGATCGAACCGGCGGAACCGGAGGATCTCGAAGCGGATACGTTCGTCCCGTCACCGACGGGCCTGTCGGTGCCCGGGCGTGGCGATCCCGCTGTGCCTTCGGCTCGCCCGAAGCGCGGAGCCCCCTCCGAGCCCCCGGCTGTCGTGGAGCCGCCCGCCCTCGTGGAGCCGCCCGCCCTCGTGGAGCCGCCCTCCCTCGTGGAGCCGCCCGCCCTCGTGGAGCCGCCGCGCAGTCATCCGGTCGTGGTCGAACGACCGATCACTCCGCGAGTCGGGCTTCCGATCGATCCCGATGGGCTGACGGTGCCCTGGTATCGCATCCGGGTCAATCGGCACGAACCGATCCCTCTGGATGTTCCCGCGCTGATCGGCCGTCAGCCCGTCTCCCCGCGCATCGCGATCGGAGGGGTGCCGCGTCTGGTGCGGGTGCCGTCGCCGGGTCGCGAGGTATCGAGCACGCACATCGAATTGCGGCAACAGGGGGCATCCGTCATCGTCACCGACCTTCGATCCACCAACGGCACCATTGTCTCGATTCCCGGGTCCTCCTCACAAAAACTTCGCCAGGGCGAGTCGCTCGTCGTCTCGGCGGGCACTGTGGTGGATATTGGTGACGGCAATACTGTTGAGATCCTCCCCATCGAGCGCCTGGTCTGACGAGCCGACCTCCCCAATGACTCGCGAAAGGCTTCCGTGACCGAGATCGGCACGAGTGATGCGAGCTTCCGCGTGGACATCCCTGACTTTCCGGATGCCCGGCTCGTGCTTGCGTGGGGAGCAGTCACCGACACGGGACATCGCCGTGCTCACAATGAGGATAGTTTTCTGGCACGGGCGCCGATCTTCGCCGTCGCGGACGGCATGGGGGGGCATTCCGCTGGCGATGTTGCCAGTGCGGCAGTTGTTACCCGGCTGGCAGAGTCGGTGACCGAGTCGTTCACCGACGCCGACACGATCGAGCGCGGGCTTCAAGCGGCCACTATCGACATCGGCCTGGCGGCCGACGAGAAGGAACTGGGGGTCGGCACCACTGTCACCGGAGCCGCGCTCTCGCTGCAGGGCGACGAGCCATTCTGGACGGTATTCAACGTCGGTGATTCACGGGTCTACCTCTTCGAGCGCGAGACACTCGTGCAGGTGACCGTAGACCATTCGGTGGTGCAGGAATTAGTGGATGCCGGGGTGATTCGCGCGGAAGACGCCGAATCGCATCCCGACAGCAACGTGATCACCCGGGCCGTTGGGTTCAATGTCGAGGCCGTGCCCGACTACTGGGTCGTGCCCGTGCGGGCAGGGCTTCGGCTGCTGGTGTGTTCCGACGGCCTCACCAAAGAACTGGATGCTGAGGCCATCCGCCTGTATCTTGCTGCCGGTCTCAGCGCCGAAGAGACTGCCGTCGCTCTTGTGGAGGCTGCACTCGAAGGCGGCGGGCGTGACAACATCACCACCATCGTCATCGATGTGCTCGAGACTTCCGGTCTCGGCGAGTTCGAGAACACCATTCCCCGCACCTCGCCCACTCCGACGCCGTAGGCCTGGCCCCCAAAGGGGGGCCAAAAACAGGCCTGTGACCAGCAGATTTGTCCAACTGGCCCTGAACAAGGAGTGTCTACAATAAGACACCGGGATTTGCCCGGCCCACTGACCGATCGGCCTCGAGCCGGTGTCGTCGAAGGAGGAGAGATGGCACGACGATTGCCCTCCCAACCTCCCGTGCTGCCCGGATTCTCGACGATCCACGTGCTCGGTTCAGGCGGTTTCGCCGACGTCTTCCTCTATGAACAAAACATGCCGCGTCGCCAGGTCGCTGTCAAGGTGATGTTGAGCGAGGTCGTCAATGACCAGGTGCGTCAGATGTTCCAGGCCGAGGCCAACCTCATGGCCCAGCTGAGCTCGCATCCGTCGATCCTCACGGTGTACCAGGCGAGCGTGTCGTCCGACGGTCGTCCCTATCTGGTGATGGAGCTCTGCTCGTCGTCGCTGAGCGAGCGGTACCGGCGCGAGCGTATCCCTGTTCCGGAAGTACTCCGTATCGCCGTAAAAATCGGCAGCGCGATCGAAACCGCGCATCGCGCGGGCGTGCTGCACCGCGACATCAAGCCCTCGAACATCCTGCTGACCGCCTACGGACATCCGGTGCTGTCCGACTTTGGTATTGCATCCACGCTGAGCGAGGCGGACTCCCACGAGTCGGTAGGCCTGTCAATTCCGTGGTCAGCTCCGGAGGTGTTGATGGATGAGACACCCGGCAGCATCGCATCTGAAGTCTGGTCCTTCGCTGCCACCGTGTATTCGCTCCTCGCCGGCCGATCGCCCTTCGAGGTCCCCGGGGAGTCGAACAAGTCCGCCGACCTCATCTCGCGCATCAACCGTGCCCGACCCCAGCCGATCGGGCGCTCCGACGTTCCACCGAGTCTCGAACGAGTGCTCGCACAGGCGATGTCCCGCAAGCGGGAAAACCGACCGGCGAGTGTGCTCGAGCTGGTGCGCGAACTGCAGTCGATCGAGACCGAGCTCGGAATGCCGCAGACGCCAATCGAGGTCGCAATGGACGACTGGGCGCTCGCAACGATCTCGGACCTCGAGGATCGCACGCGAATCCGCGGGATTGGAGGAGCAGTCCCCACTTCCCGGGGCCGCCGGCGCCGCCGTTCGGCCAGTGTGACCTATGCGCCAGTCGGCACCCTCATGCGGCAGACCGCCGGTGGCCAGAACAGCCGTCAAAGGGGCCAGAGCAGCGGAACGAGCCCAATAAAGCGCGGGCGAGGGATGCGCGCACTCGCGTGGGGTCTCATCGTGAGTGCGGTGCTCGTGATCGCACTGGGGGCGACCGCTACTTTCGTGCTTATCCGTGCCAATTCGGACAGGATCCCGCTCGTGACGAACATCGTCGCCACGGAAGGCTCAGGCTCGATCAAGTTCAGTTGGGCAGATCCTGGGCTCACAGCCGATGACTCCTATCAGGTGACCACCGGGGACGGTCGATCGGCCCTGCAGACCTCGTCGGACTACTTCGCACAAGATGCCAAGGCCGGAGATCGGGTCTGCATCACCGTCGCGGTCAATCGCCAGGGCAAGACCGGACCCCCGAGCGCGGAGAAGTGCGTCGACCTCGGGGGGGTGACGACACGCAGATGAGTATGAGGCAATGGTTTTCCCGCCACCGCTCACTCGTCGCCACCGCGACGAGTGGATCAGTGATCGCGGCGCTCGTCGCCGCTGTCGCGATCGTGTCGACCGGGTATACGGCGCAGCGCCTTGATCTGAACGATGGCTCGGTCTGGGTGGCAAACGGTGCATCGCAGGTGATCGGCCGGGCCAACACGCAGGTGCTCGCCCTCAACACCGTCGTCACCTCCAGCGGAGCGGACATCCAGACGATCCAGCGCGGTGCGACCGTCCTGCTGTTCGATCGCACTGACAGCAAAGTCGACATAGTCGATCCCGCCACCTCGAAGGTGCTGAACAGCGTGCCGCTGCCCCCCCAGAATCCCCAGCTTTCTCTCGCAGGTGACAATGTCGTGATCGCGGCCGGTCTCACGGGACAGGTCTGGATTGTTCCTCTCGCTCAGCTGCCGACTTTTAATGCCCAGTCGCAGGCGACCCTCAACCTCGGAGCAAACGCGGTAACGAGTGTGACTCCGGATGGCATGCTGTTCGCCTACTCCGCCGATTCTCGCCGGGTCTACCGAGTTGATGCCGCGCACTCCAACACTGTGGCCGAAACTGCCAAGGCGCTTTTCGGCGGCGCGCGACGAAATATCTCGGTGAGCTCAGTCGGCGGCCGTTGGGTACTCTTCGACTCGGTGAGTCGCACGATGCTTTCGGCGAACGGAACGGTCGACCTATCCAAGCGGATCCCTCAAGGGAGCAACCCCGTGCTGCAGGAGGCGGCTACAGAGGGCGATGCGGTGCTGATCGCTTCTGCGGCAGGTCTCCTGAGCGTGCCTCTCGGTGGTGGTCCCGAGTCGCGTCTCGTGGAGGTCAAGGGGGGCATCCCCGCGCCGCCCCGCGTTATGGGCGCGTGTATTTTTGCGGCCTGGTCAACTGGCTCGGTGTGGCGGAAGTGTGGCTCGGGAGCGGCCGTCTCGCTGTCCCTCAATTCGGTGCCGGCAGCAGCGTCTTCACTGACGTTCGTCTCGAACGCCGATCGACTCGTGCTGAGCGATCCGCGGGGTGGGGGGGTGTGGGCGGTGCAGCAGAAAGGTGAATTCATTGACAACTGGTCCGATCTGATCGCAGCCCGCAAGACCCAACACCAGGTCGAGCTCAGGTCAGAGGACACCCCGCCAGTGCCCGAAAGGACACAGTTGCCGCCGGTGGCCGTCGACGAATCGTTCGGCGCGAGACCAGGACGCACGAGCGCGCTCCCCCTGCTCCTCAACGACTATGATCCCAACGGTGATGTGCTCGTGATCAGCGAGTTGACGGCCATCGATGCGTCGGTCGGTCGGCTCGACATCATCAACGACGGCCAACAGGCGCAGATCACACTCACTGCGTCGGCGAGAGGGACGGTGTCGTTCGGCTACTCGATCAGCGATGGTCGGGGCGGCACTGCGAGCGCTAAGGTCACGGTGATCGTGCGCTTGCCGTCGGAGAATTCCCCGCCGTACCAGGTCCGCCAGACCAGGGCACTCGTTGCCTCGGGAGGCCGGGTCACGACGACGGCCCTCGGCGACTGGGTAGATCCGGACGGCGACCCGTTCTACCTCACCTCCGCGGCGACCGCTGCACCGGACACAGTGAGCTTCAAACCGGAAGGGACGGTCGTCTTCACCGACGGAGGAACGACGACAGGCGTGAGATCGGTCGCGCTCGTCGTCTCGGACGGTAAGGCGAGCGGTGCGGGAGCCCTCGCTGTGACGGTCAAGGCGCCAGGATCGGTGCCGATAATCCCTGACCCCTATTTCAAACAGGCCTACGCAGGCCAGGAGGTCACGCTCTCGCCGCTTGAGCACGTACGGGGGGGCACTGGAACCCTGCGGCTCGCGAGTGTGCCGGCCAAGAGCGGAGTGACGATCACCCCGAGCCTGGAAGCGGGCACCTTCCGATTCGTGAGCGACCAGGTGGGCACGCACTATATCGACTACGTCGTCAACGACGGCGACCAGACCGCCAACGGGATCGTGCGCATCGATGTGGCTGCACCTCCCGACCCCAACACCAAACCGATCACTATCCCGAAGAACATTTTCGTGCAGTCACTGAGCACGCAGACCATCGATGTTGCGTCGACCGACCGAGACCCGGCCGGCGGGGTGCTCCTCGTGACCGGGGTCTACAACGTGGCACCCAATTCCGGGGTGACCGCCGACGTGATCGAGCAACGGGCGATTCGTGTCACGCTCACCGCGCCGCTCGAATTCGGCACAGTGACGTTCAACTACCGCATAAGCAATGGGCTCGCCACTGCCGAGGGTGTGGTGAACGTCGTGGAGATCCCCGTGCCGACTCGTCGCCAGCCACCGATCGCCAACGACGATCACATCACCGTGCGGGTCGGTGACGCCATCGACATCCCGGTGCTCACCAACGACGTGCAACCGGATGGCGCAGCACTGACCCTCAAGCCGGTGCTCTCGAAGGCGCTCGGGGGCAATTCCGGACTCCTGTTCGCCTCGGGCAACGTGCTGCGCTACCTAGCGCCCCAAAGACCCGGCGACTTTTCCGCTGTCTACGAGATCGCCGATCCCTTCGGACAGGTCGCGCAGGCCCAGGTGAAGATCTCGGTGCGGGAAGCGGTGTTAGCGACGAATAATCCTCCGGTGCCCCAGACCGTGACAGCTCGTGTTCTCGCCGGTAAGACCGTTCGGATTACGATCCCGCTCACCGGTATCGACCCGGACGGCGACTCCGTGCAACTGCTCGGCCAGGCCACCAGCCCGACCAAAGGCTCCGTGACTGCAGTCGGCGCCGACTCATTCGACTATCGGTCGGGTGACTATTCGGCGGGCACCGACACCTTCACCTATACCGTGATCGATGCCCTCGGTGCGCGAGCGACGGGAATCGTGCGGGTGGGAATCAGTCCGAAACTCGAGGGTGCGCGCAATCCCATTGCCGTGTCTGACGAGGTACGTATCCGCCCGGGCGGCACGGTATCGGTGCAGGTGCTCGCCAACGACTCCGATCCGGATGGCGGCACCCTCACCATCACGAAAGTCATACCTAATTCGAAAGATATCGTCGCGAAGATCGAGGGCGACATCGTGAGAGTGACCCCGCCGACGAAGCCAGGTATCTACGGGCTCAGGTACACGATCAAAAATTCGTTCGGTGGGGAGAGTTCCGCTTTCATCGCTGTCACCGTGAGCACGGATGCCCCGCATACATTCCCGGTGGTGCATGACACTGTGCTGACGCTCTCCGATGTGCTTGGGCGAGATTCACTGGACGTGAACGTCCTGAAGAACGTGTTCTTCGCCGACGGTAACGTCTCGACACTCGCGGTTTCGGTACTGTCCGGGTACTCGACTGACGCGCGGGTGACGGCGACCAAGCGCCTTCACGTGACCGTGCAGAATAAAAGGCAAATCATTCCTTTTGCCGTCGCCAATCCCGATGACTCGAGCATCGTTTCCTATGCCTTCGTCTGGGTTCCCGGGCTCAACGATGCACTCCCACAGTTGAATAGGAAGGTGTCGGCGCTCACGGTGGTGAGCGAATCGACCCTCACGATCGACCTCAATAATTACGTGCTCGCGGTCGGTGGCAAGAGGGTGCGGATCACCAGTTCGACGAGCGTCCAGGCCACTCACTCGAATGACACTGATCTCGTTTCCAACGATCACACGCTCCGCTTCACCTCTGCCGACAAGTATTTCGGTCCAGCCTCGATCTCGTTCGAGGTGACCGATGGTACTTCTGCTACCGATCCGAACGGCCGAAAAGCGACTCTCGTGCTACCGATCACGGTGACCCCACGGCAAAACCAACCCCCGGTCTTCGTGGGGGGTGTCGTCGATTTCGAGCCGGGGATGTCGAAAGAGCTCGACCTGCTGAAACTCACCAATTACCCCCACCCGAATGACCAAGCGGGACTGGTCTATTCCGTGCGGAGTCCACTTCCCGAGGGCTTCACCTACAGCCTCACCGGGCAGAAGCTTGTTCTGCGTGCCAATGAGGGAGCGCTGAAGGGGGCGTCGACCGCGGTGGTGATCGGTGTGCAAGACAGCAACGCGGCCGGCCAGCAGGGCCAGATCGCGCTCAACGTTGTGGCATCGAGCCGCCCGCTGGCTCAGGCAGCGCCGGACTCTGTGCTCGCACCGCGCGGCCAGACCACGACAGTGGATGTGCTCGCTAACGACGAGGCCACTAACCCGTTCCCGGGCAAACCGCTCAGCGTCCTCGCCGTCCGTGGTCTTGACGGCGGTTCGGTACCGAGTGGACTCACGATCACGCCGAGCGCAGACAACCGACGTCTCACCGTTACCGCGTCGTCATCCGCCCAAGCCATCGACACCACCCTGCAATACGAGGTCGCCGATGCCACGGGCGATCCTGACCGTTACGTCTGGGGTTCGATCACCATCTCGGTGCAGGACAAGCCCGACCCGGTGACCGCTCTCAAGGTCACTGCCTTCGCAGACCGTACCCTCACGTTGCGCTGGAGCCCGGGAGTGTCGAATAACTCGCCCATCACGGGCTATAACGTGATCATGACCTCGGGGACAGGCGCAGTGTTCTCGACGACCTCGTGTCCCGTGGCAGTGTGTGATGTCACGACACCCGGTAATGGACCGGTGAACGGGGTGGGGATCACGGTCGTGGCGGTCAACGCGATCGGAACCTCGGCTTCGGCCGGACTGGGCACGACTGTCTGGTCAGACATCATCCCGCCGGCTCCGATCGGCCTTGCCGTGTCACCCCTCGACGGCGGTCTGCATGTCACCTGGAATGCCGTGACCACACCCTCCGGAGGCAGCCCCGTTAACAACTTCCGACTAACCGTCGGTGGGATAACAACGGACATCGATCCCTCGGCCTGCGGCGCAAATACGTGCGCGACTGACGTCCTCGGCCTCACCAACGGCCAAAATGTGTTGGTCTCACTCAGTGCTCGAAACTCTGCGCTTGCGATCCTCGCGATCTGGAATTCTGCGAGCACGAGCGGTATCCCGGCCGGCAAGCCGCTGTCGCTCACTGCGCCGACCGCCACCGCGACCGACAGCGTCGTCTCCCTGTCGTGGAGCGGCGCCTTCGCCGGCAATGGTCGAGATATCGTCTCTTATACCGCTGTCGCTTACACCGGTGCCGCCCCGACGTGCGCCGCACCTTCCCCGTCCGGTTCGACATCGCAGGCTGTCGGTCTTGCGACGACGGCTACCTTCTCCGGGCTCTCGAATGAATCGAGCTACTCGCTCGTCGTCCTTGCCACAAACGGCATCGGCTGCACATCGAGCCCCGCGGCGGTCGTTCGCACGACACCAGGGGTTGTCACGGCCGTGTCGACGAGCGGACCGACCAAGAGTGGTGCTACCTTCGACTACGCGATCACCGGCGCGTCGATTGGCAGCCCCCTGACAAGCGATTACACGTTCTACTACCGGCTGCAGGGCGGGTCGGTGCCAGCCACTCAATACGGCCCCGTCCCCTTCGGCACGCTCCTCACAGCGGGTTCCTCTCACTACGGGCAACCGATCTCGGTCGAGCTGCGAGCATGTCGTAACTTCCCGGATGCCGGCCCGATCCCGGTTTGCCAGCAGAACTGGTCGGCATCCTTCCCAGTGGGTACTCCGGTCGACCCACAGATCGGACCGATCACTTTCACGCGGATAATCAACCCGGTCGATCCGAATGACACCAGCGGCACCTTCACCTGGCCGAGCTGGACGTCGGCGACATACGAGGGCATCCAATATTCCTGTGGAACGGGGTCGGGAGATACGCTTTTGCCCGCTGACACCACGCAGGGTGGCCAGTGCGTTGCGCTCGTTCCTCCCGGGCAGGACCCCGTCTTGACGATCGTCGTGACCGCCAATCACGGAGGCACCTACATGATCCAATACGACAAAAACGGCATTGTCCGATAACGTGCGGAGACCCCCGCTGAACCGAGAGGCACGCGCATGACGATGACACCCGAGCAGGCTGCCTGGTTCTCCGACATCTTCAATCGCCTCGTGGCGAATGTCGACCAGGTGCTCCTCGGTAAGACCTTCGTCATCAAGCTGTCATTCACGGCGCTTCTCAGCGAGGGCCATCTGCTACTCGAGGACTTCCCCGGAACGGGCAAGACCTCCCTGGCTCGCGCCATGGCACAGAGTGTGCGGGGCTCGGCAAGCCGCATCCAATTCACCCCGGATCTGCTTCCCGGAGACATCACCGGTGTGAGCATCTACGACCAGGGGGCGGGGGAATTCGAGTTCCACCGCGGCCCCATCTTCGCCAACATCGTGCTTGCCGACGAGATTAACCGGGCGAGCCCGAAAACCCAGGCCGCTCTGCTCGAAGTGATGGAGGAGGGCCGGGTAACCGTCGACGGTATCTCTCACGATGTGGGCGCTCCTTTCATGGTGATCGCCACTCAGAACCCGATCGAGCAGGCCGGAACCTATCGGCTACCGGAAGCCCAGCTTGACCGGTTCATCATGAAGGCCTCTATCGGCTACCCCGACCATGCTTCGACCGTGCGCATTCTCGAGGGTGCCGGAGTAAAGGCACACGAGACCATACTGCCGCCGATCGCCACCGACGAGGTGATAGTGGAGCTGGGTGCTCTCGCCCGCACCGTGCACGTCGACCCCACGATCAACGACTACGTCTCACGACTCGTCGAGGCGACGCGGTCGGCGACCGAGGTACGCCTCGGTGCGAGCGTGCGAGGGGCCCTTGCCCTCATCCGCACATCCAAGACTCTCGCCGCCGCGAACGGCCGGCACTATGTCATTCCGGATGACGTGAAGGCGCTCGCCGAGCCGGTGCTTGCTCATCGGCTCGTGCTCGATCCGGAAGCGGAGTTCGACGGCGTGACTGCCTCCAGCATCGTGAGTCAGTTGCTCATCGAAACGCCGCCCCCGAGTGACAGGCAAAGCGTGTGAGCGACCGGGGGGAGCCGGCGCGGCACGCGACGAGCGGGCGGGTGGCGAGAGGGCAATCGGGTCATCCATCGCGGTCGTCAACGTCGGCGCACTTCGATTCTTCCCACAGCACAGCCACCGTCGGTCTCACCAACGCCCGCACTCGCATCGTGGGTGATCGCACCGGCTTCCTCGCCGACACGATCATTACGCTCGTGCGATTCTTCCGCGCAATTGCTGGCATCTTCGTCGCGTGGTTTCGGCGCATCTCCTCGGTCATCACTCCGCTCGGCTGGTCGATGCTCCTTGTGGTGCCTGCTGCCTTCACGCTCGGTTACAGTCTCGGCTGGGTGGAGCTGGTGGCAGTTGCCTTCGCCGGCACGATGCTGATCATCATCGCCGCGATCTACCTGATTGGTCGCAACGCCTTCACCATCACGCTCTCGATGCCGCACAGCCGGGTGGTGGTGGGGGAACGGGCGACCGGCCTTATCATCGTGGCGAATCCGACTCGTCGTCGGCTTATCGGCGTGAAGGTCGAGGTACCGGTCGGTCGTGGGCTCGCCGAGATCGCGATGCCTGGCCTCTCTCGCGGCGCCTCCTTCCAGCACGAATTCCTCGTGCCGACGGCCCATCGCGGGGTGCTTGCGATCGGACCAGTGCGCTCCGTGCGAGCTGACCCGGTGGGACTCGTTCGCCGGGAGCTGGTTTGGACCGAGTCGAAAGAGCTATTCATCCACCCCCGCACGATCGGTATCCCTTCCACGAGCACCGGCTTCGTGCGCGACCTCGAAGGAAACCCCACGAAAGACTTGTCGAATAGCGACGTGTCGTTTCATGCGCTCCGAGAGTATGTTCCGGGCGATGAGCGCCGCTATATCCATTGGAAGAGCACGGCAAAGACCGGCACCTACATGGTGCGCCAGTTCGAGGAGACCCGCCGCAGCCACCTCGTGATCGCCCTCAGTCTCGCGACGGCGAATTATGCGACCGAGGAGGAGTTCGAGATGGCGGTGAGTGTCACCGGTTCCCTGGGAGCGCGGGCGATCCGGGATGCCCGGAATGTGGCCGTCGTCGTGAGCGAGAAGACCCCTGAGTTCGCCAAGCACAAAGTTCTCGCGGTGCGGCACCTGAATACGCGCACCCGCGCGCGACTGCTGGATGACCTCGCTGTCGTCGACAGCGCGGAGTCGGTGCTCGGCATTATGGATGTCGCGCGGGTCGCTGCCGATGAGGTGACAGGTATTTCCGTTGCCTTCCTGGTCTGCGGGTCTCTCGCAACTCCCACCGAGCTGAGAGCGGCCTCGACAAAATTCCCGCCCGGCGTGGAAGTGATCGCGATCGTCTGCGACCCAGAGACGGTCCCTGGGCTGCGTCGTGTCGCTGGGCTCAGCGTGCTGACCATCGGCTATCTCGAAGACCTGCAGAAGTCCCTGGCGAGAGCAGCGGCCGGGTGAGTACCGGTTCCGACAGCGTCCGCCGGATCGACAGCAAGCGCCGGACCAGGGTCGAGACACGCCGAACGGTCACGCGTCGAGTGAACGGTCGCGCGCGTCTGCCCGCTGGTTTCGCGGCCATGACCATCCTCATGCTCTGGGCGACTACTCTCGTGGCTTCGGCCGCACTCTGGCCGATCTACCAATCGATTCAACTCATCGCGCTCGTGGGTGTGTCTGTCCTCGTCGGGTCGGCGATCGCGTTCTCCGGGGCGCTCTACCGCTGGTCGACGCTCACTCTCACCCTCGTCACGATCGGGGTTTATCTGCTCCTTGGCGTGCCTATCGCTATCCCGGATCGTGCCTTCTTCGGCGTGCTTCCCACAGCATCGGGTGAGCTCGATCTCCTTCGCGCAACTGCCCTCAGTTGGAAACAGCTCCTCACCATCACTCTCCCGGTCGGCTCCTACCAGGCGCTTCTTGTGCCGGCATTCATCCTGGTGCTCGGCACTACCGTCATCGGTCTGTCGGTGGGACTCCGTGCCCGTTGGGGGGAGCTCGGCGTACTCGCCCCCATATCCCTCTTCATCACGGCGATCGCATTCGGTGCAGCCACAGCAACTTGGCCGATCGAGCTCTCGCTCGGTCTGCTCGCGACGGTGCTCGGTTGGCTGGTCTGGCGGCGCTGGTATCGGCGGCGCGCGTCTGTTCGCCTTCTCGCCGCGCAGGCTCTCGATAGGGATGGCCGACCGCTTGAGACGGTTGGCGACAACAACTTTGCAGGGTTCCGCACTGTTATCGGCGCGGGCCTCATCGTGGTGCTCGCCGCCGGGACCGCTGTCGCCGCAACAATATACCTGCCGCCAACCGCGCAGCGCCACGTGCTGCGCACCGCGATCGAGAAACCCTTCGACCCACGGGTCTACGCCAGCCCGCTGAGCGGTTTCCGGCACTACGAAGAGGCGCTCGACGCCAACGCGACAATGCTCACTGTCTCCGGCCTCCCCATCGGCGGACGTATCCGCATTGCCACTCTCGATACCTATGACGGAATCATCTACTCGGTGGGTAGTTCGCAGGTGACGAGCGAGTCGGGATCGTTCACTCGCGTTCCCGACAGTTTCGACCAGTCGGGTACCGCGGGTTCGCCGATTACCGTGCGCGTCACTGTCGGAAACTACGCTGGCATCTGGCTTCCGACCGTTGGCAAGTTCGAGAGCGTCTCCTTCTCGGGCACGGATGCCTCGGAGCTGCGGGACTCGTTCTTCTACAACAACACCAGCGGCACAGCCGCGGTGGTCAAACCACTGCGATCGGGAGACAACTACTCGCTGTCGGCTGTGGATCCTCGCCAGCCTACGGCCGATCAACTTGCACTGCTTCGGCCGGGCACCGCGGAAGTTCCGCGGCCAGCCAATCTCCCCGATCAGCTGTCCTCCACCCTCGACGAATGGACGCGTTCGCAGGCCACCGTTGGAGCCCGCCTTCTGGCAATGATCACGGCGATGAAGACGACCGGATACATCAGCCACGGAGTGGATCCGGAGCAACCGCTGAGTCGTTCGGGCCATGCTGCCGATCGCATTACCCAACTCCTGACCGACCAGCGCATGATCGGCGACCAGGAGCAGTACGCCGTGACGGCTTCGCTGATGGCTCGACAGCTGGGATTTCCGTCCCGGGTTGTCTTTGGGTTCGTGCCAGAGGTGAACACCCAGGGCCCCACCGAGGTGCTCGGCAAAGATATCTCCGCCTGGATCGAGGTCGACACCGCGCAATACGGATGGGTCACGATTGATCCGACACCCCCAGTGCGCAACATCCCTCCGGAGCTACCGAAGGACCCCGCCTCTGTTGCCCGACCGCAGTCGCCGGTGCAGCCCCCTGCCGACAACCGCGTTCAACCCGATAACCAGTTGCCACAGGACAGCCCCCAGGACGCACCACCGGCGGACAACCCACTGCTGCTCGTGCTTCTCGCCGTGCTCCAGGTTTTGGGCTGGGTCCTACTCGGTGCGGCCATCGTGCTCGCGCCATTCCTGGCGATCGTAGTAGCGAAGGTGCGACGACGAATGCTCAGGCGCCGCGCACCGACGGCCCTTCAGCGGATCAGCGGCGGCTGGCAGGAGTTCGAAGACGCAGTCGTGGACCACGGATTCGACCCTCCGATCTCACCAACGCGTACCGAAGTCGCCGCGACCATCGGTGGCGTGCCGTCGCTCGTTCTCGCCGCGGTCGCCGATCGAGCGGTGTTCTCGCCCGAGGAGCCACGGGATGATGAGGCCGATCAGGTGTGGCGTGCGGTTGCCGACCTCCGCGACTCGATGAAAGAGGGTCGGACGCGTTGGCAGCGCATCCGGTCGGCGATCTCGCTCCGATCACTCGGTGGATATAGTGTCAAGAGACTGTTCAGGCGATAGTCGAATGGCTGAACTGGGGGAGGGTCCGCGAGAAATGACGTGCACGTACTGCGGGACCGTCTTGCCACCCAGCGCACTTTTCTGCGGGGAATGCGGTCGAGCGGTCACCGGTGCGCCAGTCATTTCTCTCGGGCTGGCGTCTGCGCCTCCTCCATC
>ENA-OFCD01000751-OFCD01000751.1-metagenomes-genome-assembly--contig:-NODE-751-length-19177-cov-3.890493_pt1 | contig 19177 bp, 17 predicted proteins | sample MGYA00153392_OFCD01 | MGnify analysis MGYA00153392
ACCCCGACTTCGCCCTGAGCACCGTGCTCGAGCGCCAGACTTGGTGGCCTGCGCGGGCAGGGCTCCCATCCCGCATCCAGGTCCGGAAGCTCTCGGTGACGGCGCCCGATCGCAATACCCATCTTTGGAGCAAGGTGGAGCAGGATCCTGAATACCGGGCCATGGCCAGGAAAATTTGGGCCCAGGATTTCGCTCCGCCCGCAAGCGAGCTGGCCGCGTTCGCAAAGACCTCCGAAGAGCACATCACCCGCGCGGCGGCCGCACCGCACGACAATCTGCCGGTGCTCGAGCGCATCCTCGCGCTGCGCCAGGAATTGGCGCGCCTGCTGGGCAAGGCCAATCACGCCGAGGTCAGCCTCGCGACCAAGATGGCCGGGACGCTGCCGGCGGTCGACCAGCTGCTGAACCAGTTGCGTACGGCCGCCAAACCGAAAGCCGCGACCGAGCTGGCCGAGCTGACCGCCTTTGCTCGCCAGAGCAGCGGCGACGCCGGCATGCAGCTCGCCTTGTGGGACATGGCCTTCTGGGCCGAGCGCCTGCGCGAGGCCGTTCAGCTCAGCGATGTTGTTGGTCGCGTGGCCCAGGTACACGGCCTCTTCGGTCACGCTGCCGTCTGGCGCGATGAGCACGCACGCGGACGCCGCGCTCCCGGGGTTGCCCTTGCACGCGCCGTCCGTGTACGCGACGTAAGACTTCGCATCGTGCACGACATGCGCGTGCTTGGCCGCGAGCGCGGTCTTCTTCGCGGTCGTCCCTGCGGCCTTGGAAGGCGCCGGATCGCTCGCGGCGGGGCAGGTCTCTTCGGACAAGATCTCGTCGCCCACGAGCGTGAGGTTCCTCGACGCCGCGTGGTAGGCCCGCGGGTCGCCTGCTTTGTATCGAATCTCGACGCGACCTCCGCTCGAGACCAGCTCGCCGCCTGCGCTCACACGCGCCAACACTCGCTGACCTCGAAGGGCCGCCCAACGCCAGGGCATGGGTACGACAGTTATCACGGTACCGGGCGCGCCAGAAGACTCGAGGCTCTGCTAGGTTGTTGTGATGCGTTTGCGCTTCGTCTTGGTCGCGCTGGCCTCCTGCGCCGGTTGGATCGCGTGCGCGAGCGAGACTTCCACGCCTGCGGCGAAGGACGGCGGCGTGGAAGCATCGGTTGACGCATCAAGCGACAGGTCGCAACAGGCCCAAGACGCGTCCCCGCCACAAGACGCGACGGACTCCTCCTATTTCGCCACGCCGTGCGATCCCAACAACGACATGTGCCTCGGCGCGAAGAAGTGCTGCCAGATCGCCGGCAAGAGCGCCGACGGCGGGCCGAACTTCGGGTGCGTGCTACTGAAGCCGCCGGACAACCTCTGTCCGCCCGTGATGTGAGCCCAGATTCTCGCCCTACGCATCGCGGCCACCATGGTCAATGAGCAAGGACCGAGAGGAGCGATTGCATTCCGCGCGTCGTCTCGGGCCCGGCTGAGGTCTGGAGGACGGGCACGTTCGCAGCGTGGAACTTCGTCAGCAGCTCCCGAATCTCCATCGTGAGGAGCGCCAGCATCTCCACGTCCTCTACTTGATCGCATTTCGTGAGCGCCGCGGCGACGATCGGGATGCCGAGCGCGAGTGCCGTAGTCGCGCTCCTCCGTGTCTCGGGCAAGACGGAGTCGGTGGCGGAGATGACGAGGATCGCGCCCGCCGCGCCCGACGACGCGAGGAGCCACTGCTCGGTCGCGTGATCGGCGAAGTCCACGAGCTGAGTCATTTGCGCGTGACCGGGAATGTCGACGACCACCGCATGGCGCCCGTCGACGACCACCGCACGCGGAGCTGCGTTCGCCGCGGCGGCCATCGCGCGCGCCAACCACGTTTTCCCGGAGTCGTCGCGACCGATCAACGGAATGACACGATAAGGAGTGGGCTGGGTCATCGGGTCCAGCTTATAGCGTGTGCGGTGCCGAGTATTCCGACGAGCGTTGAACTGGCCTCCCTCAACGCGTGCTGAATTGAGGACACGCTGGTCTACGGCTTTAGGCTCCGCCCGCCGGTGAACTCAGCTTCTTTTGGAGTTCACCTGCGCGGTCGAGCGCGTGGAGCTCGTCGGAGCCGCCGATGGGTTCGCCCTTGATGAAGATCTGCGGCACCGTGCGGCGCCCGCTGGCCTTCACGAGCCAGGCTCGCTTCTCGTCGTCATTGCCCACATCGATCTCGTCGAACGGGATATCCCGCTTCTTGAGGAGCGCTTTCGCGCGGTCGCAATAGGGGCAGTAATCGGTCGTGTAGACGACGACATCGGCAGGCATGACGCGGCAATCGTGGGGCCTGTAGCGCCAATCGGCAAGCGGTCCCGTAAAGAGCCCATGATACCCTCAATTTCCCAATGCCTGACCCGAAGCCAGTGGAGCAGACCATCCACCTCGAGAAGTACGCACCCGACGCCAAGGCCCTCGTGGCCGGCGCGCAGGCGCTCGCGGACGAGCGCAAGCACCCGCAGGTGGAGCCCATCCATTTGCTCACGCGCGCTCTGGATCGCGATCGCGGCGTCGCGGAGGTCTTCAAGAAGGCGGGTGCCGAACCCACAGACGTCGCGGTAGAGGCAGAGACTGGCCTCGCGCGCATCGGCAAGTCGAGCGGCGGGCTCGCGTACCTGTCGAACGCGATGCTCGATCTCCTCGGTCGCGCCGAGAAGGAAGCGGGCGGAGGCACGGTCGGTGTGGAGCATTTGCTCAACGCGCTGTCGCAAGAGATCCGTGGCTCGGCGGCGATCGTGCTGCAGGCGTTCGCTCTCGGGCCGGGCTCGTTCCGCCCGCACATGGCCGCGCTGAAGAGCGTGCCGAGAGATCCCGCCGGCAGCGGGACCTCGACGTCCTCTGCGAGCGATCCCGCGACGCGATTCACGACGGACATCATCGAGCGCAGCCGCAACGGATCGTACATCGGTCGCGAGGTCGAGGTGCGTCGCCTCCAACAGATCTTGGAGCGCCGGCAGAAGAACCACCCGCTCTTGGTAGGGGAGCCCGGCGTCGGCAAGCAGTCGATCGTCGGCGCGCTCGCGAGTCGCATCGCCGCCGGAGAGGTGCCAGAGAACCTCGCGAAGATTTCGCTGCTCGAACTCGAGATCGGCACGCTCGTCGCCGGCGCCAAGCTGCGCGGAGAGATCGAAGAGAGGCTGAAACAAGCCCTCGCGAGCGTTCGCAGTGTCCCGGGCGGCAAAGAGACGGTGCTCTACATCAACGGCATCGAGTCCTTGTTCGGTCAAGGTGCGGCAGGGAGCGGAGTCGGCGATTTGTTGAAGCCCATGCTCGCGCGTGGCGAGGTGCGCGTGCTGGCGACGACGACGCCCGACGGGCTGCGCAAGATGCACGAGAAGGACGCGGGCCTCCTTCGTCACTTCACGATTTTGACGATCGATCCGCCTACACCCGATCAAGCGATCGAGATGCTGCGCGGGATCGCGACGCGGTACGAAGAGCACCATCACGTGCAGATCGGTGACCCCGCAATCGTTGCCAGTGTGCGCCTGGCCAAGCGCTACATCCAAGACCGCGCCCTACCCGACAGCGCCGTGGACCTGCTCGACGAAGCAGCCGCTCGCAAGCGCGTCGAGATCGACGGCGTGCCCGCGGCGGTGGACTCCGCGATTCGTAGGCTCTCGTCGCTCAAGGCGCAGCGCGCGGCACTCGCGGGTGACGACGACGCGATGAGCAAGAAGACGCGCAACCGCATCGACAAAGAGATCGCCGAGCTCGAGCCCAACGTGTTGGAGATGCGCGCGAAGATGGACTCGCGACGCAGCTTCATCCGCACGCTCTCGGCGGCGCGCGAAGAGCTCGCGACGGTCAACCGCGACATCGACGTCGCCCGTGAAAAACAGGAGTTCGCGCGCCTCGGCGAGCTCGAGCACAAGACCCTGCCCGATGCGAAGAAGAAGCTCGAGGCCGCCGAGGCCGCAGTCGCGAAGCAAGGCTTGAAGGAGCAACCGAACATCGTCACCGAAGAAGACGTGGCGCTCGTGCTCGGCGACTGGACGGGCATCCCCGTCGCCAAGATGCTCGAGTCCGAGGCAGAGAAGCTCCTCAAGATGGAAGAGCGCTTGAGCAAGCGCGTCGTCGGTCAAGACGAGGCCGTGCGTGCGGTGTCGCGCGCGGTGCGACGTGGGCGTGTTGGCCTGCGCGATCCGGGCAAGCCCATCGGCAGCTTCTTGTTTTTGGGCCCGTCCGGCGTCGGCAAGACGGAGCTGGCGAAGGCGCTCGCGGAGTTCTTGTTCGACGACGAGCAGTCCCTCACGCGCCTCGACATGAGCGAGTTCATGGAGAAGCACATGGCGCAGCGGCTCGTCGGTGCTCCGCCCGGCTACGTGGACAGCGAAGAGGGAGGCTTCCTTACCGAGGCCGTTCGTCGCAAGCCGTACAGCGTGCTCTTGTTCGACGAGGTCGAGAAGGCGCACGTGGACGTCTTCAACCTGCTCTTGCAGGTGCTCGACGACGGCCGCCTCACGGACGGTCGCGGGCGCACGGCGGACTTCTCCAACACGGTCGTCATCATGACGAGCAACATCGGGAGCCAGCGCATCCTCGACACCGATCTCAAGATGTTCGAGACCGACGAAGGGCGCGACGCGCTGCGAGACGTGCTGCGTGAGGAACTCAAGAATTTCCTGCGCCCCGAGTTCTTGAACCGCATCGACGACATCATCATCTTCCGGCCGCTCAGCAAGAAGGACCTGCGCGGCATCGTCGACATCCAACTGCGCCGGTTGGAGAAGCTGCTCGCAGACCGCGAGCTCAAGCTCGATCTCACGGAGGCAGCGAAGGGCGCGCTCGTCGAGATGAGCTACGAGCCAGCGTTCGGCGCACGTCCGCTCAAGCGCGCGATCTTGAAGAAGCTCCAAGACCCGCTGGCAGAAGAGATCCTCGCGGGCGGCTACACGACGGGCGCGGTCGTTCACGTAGACATGAAGGGCGACGAGTTCACGTTTTCGAAGAACTGATCGTGACCCGCACGGGCTTCCGGGCTCACCCCCAAAATTCGGCTCCCGAAATCTTCTAGCCCATCGATTCCGAGCGATCGATGCACTAGCCTGCGCCGCGCATGTTCGACGCGTTTGGGCCTCTTCTGCGCGTCGAGCTCGCGGCGTGGCTGTGGCTCGTACCCATGCTCCCGATCGCGGCGTTCGTGCTGTCGGGTTACCTCGCGCTCTCGGCAGAGCCGCCGCAGCGAGCGACGATGGTGGACCGCCGGCTCATGATCTACGCGCTCAGCTCGGCTGCGGCGGCGCTCGCGCTGATGGGCGGACGTTGGGGGCACGACAGCGTGCAGCTCTGTCACGTGTTCCGCCTCGTTCGAGTCGGGCGCATCGATCTCTCCCTCGATCTGGCACTCGACGCGATCGGCTTGTTCATCGGCGTTGGAGTGTCGGTCGCGTCGGCGGCGCTCGCGCTCGTCCCATCTCGGACCGACGCTCGCGAGCGCGTCGCGGCGTATGGGCCGCTGCTGACGGCCGGCGCGCTTGTGGTCGTGCTCGCGGACAACGTGCCGACCGCGCTGATGGGCGGTGTTTTCGCTTCGCTCGCGGCCGCGCTCGCGACGGGGCGAGCACGTGCATTCTACATTGATCGCCTGTCGGACGCGTGCCTGCTCGCGGGAGCCGTGGCGCTCGCCTGGGCGCTCGGCGGCGGCTTCACGGGGGGCGAGTTCACGAGCGACATGAACCCGCGCTTGGTGGTGGCGAGCTCCACACAACAAGACGCTCTCGCCGGCGCGGTGCTCCCTCTCACGGACGATGACGACGACGATCGACCGCGAGGACCCCGCAAACCGACCGTGATCAAAGATCTGACGGCCGGTGGGGAAGGGAGCCTGACGGTGCTCTCGCCGCCCGGCTCGTTCGTCTTCGTCGACGACACGCGCACGCCGCTGCTCGGTCCTGACAAGATGCCGCTGCGTGCGCCCATCGTGCGCTTCCCGCTGTCCGCCGGGATTCATGCAGTGCGTGTGAGACCCTCTGAGGGAGAGGACGACACGATCGCGCCGCACGTGGTCGTCGCGACCGGGCGAGACGTGCGCCTGACGCTGATCGGTCCGACGACGTCGTTGCGCGAGCTCAACGAGGAGTTCGGGCTGAAGCACCTCCAAGAAGAGTCCAGCTTTCGAAGTGAAGTGCTCGCGCACGAGGCATGGCCGAAGACACGACTCACGTCGGTTGCGGCGGTGCTCCTCGCCCTCGGTGTGTTGCTCCGCATCGCGTGTGCCAACGGCGTGATCGAGGCGCTCTCCGCGTGGCCTTGGCTCGCCGTTGCTGCGCGCGCTGCGACTCTGTTGTCGTTCGAGCCCTCCGTCGCGCTCGCGCTTGCCGTGGTGTCCGCGGTGCTCGCGATCCTGATGGCAGGTCGCGCAGCTCGCGGCGTCACGCTGACGGAGACGCTCGGTTACGGCGCCTCTGCGAAGGGGCTGCTCGCGCTCGCGGCGATCGCATCGGGGGCGATCGGTCCGGCGGCACTCGACGCGGGCGCCGGGCTCGTCGCGCTCGTGGTGCTCGTGCGCGCTGGCAAGACGGCGACCGACGAGCTGGGCGAAGCAGTGAGCGTTCCGCGCGCGCCGTCGCCTTGGTCGCTCGTATGGGTCGGCGCGGCGTTCACGCTCGTGCTCGCGCCGACGGCCGTCACGGCGCTCGCGGCCTCGTTCGGAGAGGGCGGCGCGCGAGGGCTGGGTCTCCTCATCGCTCTGCTGCTTGCGACTGCGCTGTTGTCGCGCGCGCTGTTCCGCGCCTTCGCGATCGCCATTGCGCCGCGCGGAAAGCCCAAAAAGAAGGGCGCCGCGCTCCCCGATTCGCGCGCGTGGGTAGCGCTAGGCTTTGCGGCGCTCGCGTCGACCGTGCTGCTCGGCTTCGATGCGCGCACGGTCGACGGAGACGCGGCGCTGTCCTCGCGGATGGTGCGTGACGTGATGGCGTCGGCGCCGTCTATCGAGCCGCCTTCGCAGGGCACACTCATCGCGCTGACGCTCGTGTGGCTCGGCATCGTCGCCGGCGTGAGTGCCCTTGCGCGCCGGCAAATGCAGAACGCGAAGACGCGCGTAGACATGGAAGCGATGGACAGCGCGAGGGCGCTCGATCTTCTGGTGCGCGCGTCTCGCGTCCCTGCGGTGCTGAGCGATCGCCTCGGGGCGCGGTGGACCGCCCTCATGGTCGCCCCGCCTGCGCTCGCCCCTCGCGTGAATCGCGGCAGTCTCGTCATCGGCTCGTGGGCGCTCGCCGGCGTCATCATCGTGGCTCTCGCGCTCGGAGTCGCGGGTCGATGAGGCGCGCCCTCGCTCTCTCGGTCGCGCTGCTGTTTCTGCTCTTGAGCACGCTCGCCTTCGCGACGCCACGTGGCCAGGTCTTCCTCTCTCCGAATGGACCGATCGAGCTCGCGCCCGTCGAAGGGAAGTACGCCGCCGGCTTCTTCATCGAGAACATAGGCGACGCGCCGCTCTCGATCTCGCGCGTCGCCGTTCACACGGACACGGACGATCCGCGTGTGCCCGCGAAGGTCACGGTCAAGCCCGAGAGGCCCGCGCCGCTGGTCCTTGCATCGCACGACCGTGTGCGTGTGGAAGTCGCTTGGGCGCCGGACGCGACCACGCGCCAACGTCAAGCGTTCGGACACGTCGTAGTCACGTCCACCGACGAGTCCACGGGCGAGGTGGCGATGGGCTTCCATGCGCAGCAACCGACCGCCGTCGCGAGGCCCCTCTCGTTGATCGTGCTCGTACCGCTGCTCTTCGCCGTCGCGATGATGATCGCTCACGCGCTCGGCCGCGCGCCCCTATCGTTGCGCCCACTCACGATCGGAGTGACGGCGTTCCAGTCGCTCGCGTCGCTATGGGCGTGGCACGCGTTCGACCCTGCCATCTCGCGCGCCGATGGGAACGACGGCTTGCAGTTCGTCGAGCACACGTCGTGGATCCACTCGGTTCGCGCCGAGTGGTTCGTCGGGCTCGACGGCACGAACGTGAGCGCGATGGTCGCCGTCTGTTTGGTGGGTCTCGCCGCATGCGCGTGGACGCCGACTCCCACGAAGGACGCGGTCGTGTTCGACGCGCTCTTGCTGGTCATCGTCTCCTCTGGAGTCGGCGCGCTCGTCGCGCAAGACGCGCTTCTGTGGCTAGGGTTCGTCGCGCTCGCCTGTGTCGCCGTGCTGGTCGCGCTCTCGCACTTCTCCGACGACGCTGTCGCCGCGCGATTGACGGCTCCATTCTTCGCGGTCGGTTTCGCCGCACTCGCGCTCGCGGTAATGTCGTTGCATGACGAGTCAGGCAAGACCTTCTTGGTAGGGGGCGAGTCCGCACGCGCGACGTGGTCGCTGCCGGAGCTCGCGCGCGTCTCGTTCGTTCTCAAGACCACGAAGCTGTTCGGGCTGCCGCTCGTCGCGGGCGCTTGGTCGCTCGGGTTCGTCGGCGCGCTCGTGTTCGCTGGGGCTTTCCCGTTCCACTCGTGGCTCCCGCGCGCGCTCGCCAGCGCACCTGCAGCCCTCGGCGCCGTGCTCATCGCGTCGCTCGGCTCGGTGGGCCTGCACGCGCTCGTTCGCTTCGCCGCTCTATTGCCTGAAGGCGCACGATGGGCCGCGACGCCAACGCTCGTCTTGGGCCTGCTCGGCGCGACCTACGCGGCGCTCTGCGCTCTCGTACAGCGAGATCTCGCGCGCACGCTCGGCTTCGCAATGGTCGCGCAGTCCTGCCTCGTGTTGGTGGCGCTCGGATCATTGACGCATCAAGGAATCGCCGGCGCGCTCCTCGCGCTCCCTTCGCGCGCGCTCGCGGGTGCGCTCCTCGCGCTCGCGTGTGGGGCGCTTCACGGCAGGATCCGGACGCGAGACGTCTTGCGCGTGAGTGGGCTCGCCAAGGAAGCGCCTTGGCTCACCGCCGCGATCGTGGCCGGCGCCCTCTCTGCGATGGCGGCGCCGGGGACGAGCGCAGGGTGGCTCCCGATCATGAGCACGTTCGGGGCGCTCCCGCGCGGAGTCGGCGCGGCGCTAGGCGTTGTCGTGGCCACCGCGATTTTGGCGGTCGCGCTCGGTCGCGCGGCTGTGCGCCTCGCGTCTGGCAGTCCAAGGCGCGAGCTCGCGACGAGCCCGCTGCTCGAACCGTTTGGTGGACGCGTCCCCGATCTCGACGCGAAGGGGACGCTCTCGGCACTCGCCCTCGCGCTCTTACTCTTGATCTTCGGTGTGCATCCCGCACCGCTTGTCACGATGTCGCATGTGTCCGTGAACGAGCTGGGCGCTGTGCTCAACCCGCCTGGACCCGGCGAAATCGCGCGACGCTGAGAGATTCACGGGAAGCCGGGAAGACGGGAAGGACCGCTCGTGTGATCCCACTCACCACTTATGAGGGTTGGTGATGTTCCTCAGGATGGAGTTGAAGCGGTTCGACGGCGCCACGCAGCCACGAAAATCACTGCGGTCGCCATGATGGCAGCGAGGGCCCAGTGCCACGCGGAGGACGACTTCGGCTGCGGTGAGGACGGTGAGGTCACGTGCAGCGTGAGGGGCTTGCCGCGGTGGAGCACGCCCGAGGCGGTGTGACCCTCGTCCGTGGAGAGGACCACCGCGAACGTCTCGTCCCAGCCCTCCACCTCATCGAGGACTCGTGAGGTGAAGACCAGCGTGAGCCCACCCTCGTGCGGCGGCAGCGCATATGTCAGGTGCGTCACGGCGTGACCGCGCTCGAGATCGAGCTCGGTCACACCGGCATCGATCGGCTCTTCGATCGAAGCGCCAGACACCAACGAGACGAGCGAGCGAGCGTCGGTGCTCACGTCCAAGTGAGACGCGAGGTACGGTGCGGCGTCGCGCACGAGCGCCTCGATCTCCGTGGCGGTGTGCTCCGGTTTGGAGTCATGCGCGACCAGAGTCGCCGTGCGTAGTGTGGCGTGGACGTCCACAATCAAACAATCGTCTCGAACGCGCGCGTCGATACGATCGAGCAGAACCGGGTGCGCGCTCGCTGCCGTCGCAATCGACAAAACGAGCAGCAAGGCCGACGGTCGCAGAGTCAGTCTTTGAGCGCCTCGGCGCCGCCGATGATCTCCATGAGCTCCTTCGTGATCGCCGCTTGGCGCGCTCGGTTGTAGACGAGCGTGAGGCGCTGGATCATGTCCTTGGCGTTTCGCGTCGCGGCGTCCATCGCCGTCATCTGCGCACCGAAGAAGCTCGCTTGGCTGTCCAGCAGGGCGCGTAGGAGCGTGACCTCCATGTACATCGGGAGCAGGCGGTACAGCAACGCTTCGGGCGTCGGCTCGAAGATGATGCCGGTCTTCTCCTCATCGGAGGCGCCCGCGCTCTCGGGTGCTGCGAGCGGGAGCAGCGCGTCGATGTTGACCATCTGCGTGATGGCGCTCTTGAACTCGTTGTAGACGAGATAGACGGCGTCGTACTCGCCCTTTTCGTAGCGGCTCACGAACCAGCGCGCCATCGCGCGAGCCTTCTCGAGATCGAGCGCGTCGAATGGCTTCACCACGTCGTAGACCACGTTGCCGCGACGTCGCTGCAGGTACTCGCGTCCCTTGCGGCCGATGGTGACGAAGTGGACCGTCTTGCCCTCGGCCTCTTTCCGCTTCCACTCGCGCTCGACCGCCTTGGCGACATTGGTATTGATCCCACCACACAGACCGCGGTCGCTCGTGACGACGATATAGAGGACGTTGTTCTCGGGCCGACGCGCGAGCAGCGGGTGTTGTCGCTCGTCCGGCGGCGCGGCCTCTTGACCGACCTCGGTCACCATCTCTGGCGTCCCCCCCCCACTCATCGCGGCGGCCACGCTGCGCAGCAGTTCACCCGTCTTTTGCGCGTACGGGCGCAGTGCGACGATGCGCTGCTGCGCGCGATTCAAGCGCGCGCCAGCGACCATCTTCATCGCGCGCGTGATCTTCTGCGTCGACTTGACGCTCGCGATGCGCTTGCGAACGATCTTGAGCGAGGGCATCGATTACTCCGCGGTCTCTTTCTTCTTTTTCTTCTTCACCTTCGGCTTCGGCGCTTCGTCCTCGCCACCCTCGGCCGTTGCCGCAGACTCCTCGGCCGCACCGCCGAAGACCCTGCCGAACGCCTCGAGCGCCTTCTTCAGCTTCTCCTCGGTGTCCTTGTCGATCTGCTTTTTGGTGCGGATCTCCTCCAGGATCGCAGCGTGTTTGCCTTCCATGTACGCGACGAGATCTCGCTCGTACTTGCCGATCTCTTTGACCGGGACCTTGTCCAAGTACCCCTTGGTACCCGCGTAGATCGCGAGGACCTGCTTCTCGACGGCGAGCGGCTGATACTGGCCTTGCTTGAGCAGTTCGACGAGGCGCGCGCCGCGCTCGAGCTGGTTGCGGGTGACGGCGTCGAGGTCGCTCGCGAACTGCGCGAACGCTGCCATCGCGCGGTACTGCGCGAGGTCGAGCTTGAGCGTGCCGGCGACTCCCTTCATCGCCTTGATCTGCGCGCTGCCGCCGACTCGGCTGACGGAGATACCGACGTTGATGGCGGGACGAACACCTGAGTAGAACAGATCGCTCTCGAGGAAGATCTGGCCGTCGGTGATCGAGATGACGTTCGTCGGGATGTACGCCGAGACGTCACCGCCTTGCGTCTCGATGATCGGGAGCGCGGTGAGCGAGCCGCCCGAGTGAGCGTCCTTCTCGATGACGTAGTCGCAGTCCTTCACCTTCGCGGACATCTCGGCCTCGATGGGGCCTTGCTCCTTCTCCGCGGTCTTCTCCCATTTCGCGAAGAGCTCCGGTGCGGCGAGCTTCCACAGCGCGCGCTTGGACGAGCCGTGACCTTGCTCACCGACGTGCACCATGCCGTCGACGCCGACGAACTTCGCGTCGCCCGTGGGGAACGTGCTGCCCTTCTTCACGATCGCGAGGCGATCGGCCATTTTTGCAGCGCGCTCGAGCAAGCGCGAGTGGATGTAGAATACATCTCCCGGATAGGCCTCGCGGCCCGGCGGGCGGCGCAACAAGAGCGACAGCTGGCGGTACGCGACGGCCTGCTTGGAGAGATCGTCATAGATGCAGAGCGCGTGACGACCGCTGTCGCGGAAGTACTCGGCCATCGTGACGCCGGTGTACGGCGCGATGAACTGCAGCGGCGCGGACTCGCTCGCGCCGGACGTGATGATGGTCGTGTATTCCATCGCGCCGAACTGCTCGAGCTTGGCGACGACGGAGGCGACCGTGGACTGCTTCTGGCCGATGGCGATGTAAAAGCAGTAAACGCCGAGGCCCTTCTGGTTGATGATCGTGTCGATCGCGACCGCGGTCTTGCCGGTCTGGCGGTCGCCGATGATGAGCTCACGCTGACCGCGGCCGATCGGGACCATGGCGTCAATCGCCTTGATTCCCGTCTGGAGCGGCTCCTTGACGGGCTGCCGCTGCAAGATGCCGGGCGCCTTGATCTCGACGCGGCGACGGTGCGGCGTCTCGATCGGCCCCTTGCCGTCGACGGGCTGTCCGAGCGAGTTCACGACTCGACCGACGAGCGCCTCGCCCACCGGCACGTCCATGATGCGGCCCGTGCGCTTGACGATGTCGCCTTCTTTGATCGTGCTTGCCTCGCCGAAGAGCACGGCGCCGACGTTGTCCGTCTCGAGGTTGAGCACGAGGCCCATGAGGCCGCCGGGGAACTCGAGCAGCTCGCCCGCGAGGGCACCCTCGAGCCCGTACACGCGCGCGATGCCGTCGCCGACCGACAAGACCGTACCGGTCTCCATCGTGAGCGCGGCCTTGTCGTAAGACTGGATCTGCTTTTTGATGATGGACGAGATTTCTTCGGCGCGGAGCTGCATGGCTGGGCTTTCCTGGTTCAGTTCGGCATCAGAGCGTTCTTGAGGCTCGCGAGGCGGCTTTTGATGGAGCCGTCGAAGACTTGGTCTCCGATGCGGGTCACCACGCCTGCGATCAACGTCGGGTCGGTCTTCTTCTCGAGCACGACGCGCTTTCCGGTCATCGTCTCGAGCTGTGTCTTCAATCGATCGTAGAAGGCATCGGAGAGGTTGACCGCGCCGGTCACCTCCGCGCGGACGACGCCTTTCTGCAGGTCGTTCATCTCGCGGAGCAGCTGCGTGATCTCGGGCAAAAGGCGCAAGCGCCGGCGATCCCCGAGGAGCAGCACGACGTTCTTGGTGGTCGGACCGAGCGAGAGGCTCGCTGCAATATCGCCGAGGATGCCCTTCTTCGCGGCGTGCGGAACGAGCGGATCACCGAGCACGCGTTGGAGCTCGACGCTCGACGCGTACGTCTCCGCAACGCTGGTCATCTCGGCCACGATCGCATCCACGCTGTCCGCTTCGAGGCCGAGCTCGAGCAGCGCCTTGGCGTAGCGGCGCGAGATGTTGCCGGCGATCACGAGACACCCGCCGCTCTCTGCGTGACGAGAGTCTTGAGGTACTCCTCCGCGAGGCGCTCTTGATCGGCCTGCGTGACGCCTTGAGTGAGCATCGCCTCTGCGTCGGCGATCGCCTTCTCGACGGTCTCCTTCACGAGGTCCACCTGCATCTGCTTGACCTCTTGATCGACGAGGAACGCGGCGTCCTTCCGGAGGCGCACTGCCTTTTCGTCGGCGTCCTTGATGATGCGCTCTTTCTCGCCTTGGCCGGCGTGAACGAGACCGGTGCGCGCGCCTTCGGCGTCCTCGTCCTTAGACTCGAGCTTCGACTGGTACGTCTCGGCGCGCTTCTCCGCCTCCGCCAGGATCATCGCGGCGTTCTCGATGTCCTTCGCGATCGCGTCGCGACGCTCTTTCAAGCCCTGCGCGACCGGACCCTTGCCGTACGTGTAATAAATGTAGACGAGGATCCCGAAGTTGATGAGCAGCGCGAGCAGCGGAGGCTGCTTGTTGTTGCCGAAGTCGGCGAAGTTGATGGCCCCGGGTGGCGCGCTTTCCTCCTCTTCCTCCTCGGCCGTCGCTTTCTCTTTCTCGTCATGAAGCGGGACGACGATCACTCCCTTACCGGGAACGAGCTCGGCCGGACCCGCCCACGCGAGCGCGGTGCAGAGCCCGATCATCGTCGCGAAGATCACGGAAATCGCGCGTTTGCTCATCAGCGCACCTCTCGGCCGAGCACGAGGCCCGCGAGCTGACCGGCAAGAGCCGACGAGTCTTTTTGGAGCTGAAGGCGGGCGCTGGAGCGGTCCCCCTCGGCCTTTTTTCGGTTTTGGTCGGCGACCTGCGCCATCTCGAGCCGGACCTTCGCGAGCAGCTCGGTCTCGTGACGCAGGCCCTCGTTCTTGATCTTCTCGCGCTCGGCGGCCCCGGCGTTTCGCGCCTTTTGCATCGCCGCGTCGTACTCCGCTTTGGCATGCGCGCTGTGCTCGTCGATCTTGCGCGCCTTGGCGATATTGCCCTCGATGCGCTTCTCGCGCGCCTCGAAGAGCTTCAACATCGGGTCGAAGAGCATCGGCTTCAGGACGAGGAACAGGACGACGAAGAGGCCGACCTGTACGAAGGCCGTCGCGTCGAGGTCGAGGTTCACGTCACCGCCCCCCGCACTAGCGTAGTGGGTGATGGTCGATACGTCGCTCAGGTGGGCAGACCACATGGTTTTTATCGCAGGTTTCCGAGGGAAAACGTTGCCAGGTTGGGCGCCGCAAGTAGCACTACGCCGCGCGCGTGTCTACGGGCTCACAGCTAGGGCCCGAGTGCACGATTTCAATGCACGGCGGGCTCTGACGGATCTTAGGCGCGTCGGGCCGCTGCGCCGCTCTTCAGGGGCGCGCGTGGCGGAGCGAAGTTGTTTCGTACACTCGGTCGCGGGTACGCGATTTTCGGCGCGACGTCCGAGTGTGCACGCGCGGGAGGCGGCGGCAACGGAGTGTGTCGACGTGACGGTGAGCTCGGAGGCGGCCGCGGCAGGCCCGTGTTGAACGAAGGCGGGCGCGTCAACGGCACAGGGAGCGCTCGCGCCGAGCTCTTCGGCCCTGGCGTCGTGGCGTCAGCAGGCTCGAGATCGTCACCGCGCTTGTCCTCCCAGCGCAGCAACTTCGTCGTGCGCACGAGGGAGATATGCCCCGAGGCATCCACCACCGCGAACAACATCGGCGCGCCCACTTGCGGTAGCGCCACAAGCCCTTGCTCGGACTCCAAGTCGAGCGTCGCGACGAACTGCCCGCCGACGATGCGGTCGGGGACCGCGCCCTTCGAACCGTCGGCGTTGCGCCCGGCGACCGCCCACCGGCAAACGCCTCGCTCGTCCAACATGAACGTGCCGCTCTGGGTCACCGCCGCGTACGCGATCTCCATGAGCACGCGTACTGCAAACCTGGGACCCTCGTCAGACCGGCTATTTCTTGCTGCGGTTCTTCTTTCCACCCTGCTTGGGGCTCGGACTCTGGTGACCGTCTGATCCACCAGTCACGTTCCGATAGGGCGCCTGCGCCGACGTCCGACTGACGACCAGCGAAGGACCCAACTCTCCGACTGACGGATGTACGCTCGCGAAGCCTTCGGCCTTGGCGAACCCCGCGAGGTCACCTTTGTGCGCTTCCATATGCGTGCTGAAGCGCTCCCAAAACCCGCGAGCGGCACCCTCTTCCATGGGCTCGCCGTCCACCATGACCGCGAGCTTTACGGTCATCCCGCGACGTCCGCGGTGATCTCTTGGGCGTGCTTGGTCACGTCCACGGTGCGGTAGACCTTCTTCACGTTGCCGTCTTTGTCGATCACGATCGTCTGTCGCTGCAGGAGCATGCCCATCGGGGTGCTCATCGTGTCGACTCCGTAGCTCTTGGCGAGCGTGCCCTGGGGATCGCTCACGAGCTTGAACGGGAGCTTGTGATGGTCAGTGAAGGCTTTATGCGCGGCCGCGTCGTCGGTCGAGACTCCGATCATGACGACACCGCTCTTTTGCAGCGCCTCCCATGCGTCGCGGAACGAACATGCCTCGGTCGTGCAGCCGGGCGTCTCGTCCTTCGGATAAAAGTAGAGAACCACGGGCTTTCCCTTGAGCGACTTGAGCGCGAGCTTGGTTCCGTCGCTGGCCGTCAAATCAAAGTCCGGCGCGGGCGACCCGACCTTGATCCCGGCCGTGTCGGTTGCGGGCGTGACGGGCGCAGCGGAGGCCGCGGTCGTTGAAGAGACATGGGTGGCCGGCGGCTCATTGGCACAGGCGACGAGCAGCGGCAGGGCGAGCATAATTTGGATCTTCATGACCACATTCGATGCTCGCACCCTTGGAACGGATGCGCCTAGATGTATTTGCAAGCCGATCGCCTTGCGAATCCAGAAGACCTTCTCGTCGAGCATGGGCGCGGCGATCTCTTCGAACGGCTCGAAGTCGCCGTCCACCTCAATCGGTCGAGCAACGCGAGCAGCGCCGTCCGTCGAATCCATAGGTGCTCGTCCTTGGCCCACACCCGCACGAGCGCGGCTCGCTCGGGCTCACGCGCGACGATGGGTCCGATTACCTTCGCGGCGAGCCAATCCACATGAGCCCAATTGTCGTCGCCTTTCAGCGAACGAAGACAACTGAGCGGATTGCCATCGCCAGCACGATTGGAGGCTTCGCGAGCGAACAATTAGAGCATGGGCAAGTCGGTAGTCGCTAGCTGGTTTTGCTCTCGCTCCAAGAGGGCAATCGCGGCGCTGCGCAATTCGTGAAAGTCAGTCGCGAACAGCGCGGGCGGCAATGCATGACAAATCATCGTGCGAGATCGTTTCGTGCGCTAACTGATAGTCGCGCGCGGCCTTGCGCACCTCGGGCACCGTAACGCCAAAGAAGCGGAGCGAGCTTTTGTGATAGGCCTTCTCGCTCTTCGCGCGCTCGACCATCCCGCACTCGCGGAAGCGCTTCGTGAAGTAGGTCTTCGCGCCGATGGGAGCGCTCACCTGTCCGCGCCTGGAACGAGCGTGATGATCTGAGTCAGTGTCCAGCGCGAAAGCTCTTCTGCGCCGGCTCCGTCGGGGTGCAGTCCATCGGGCCGAATGGGATGTCCATTGCTCAATCGATTGCACTCTAACGTCGGACAAAGATGACCCTTCACGTCAATAGATGCTGCGTGTTTGGAGGCGGACACCTCTGTCACTAACGTATTGAAGCAATCCACGCGCTCGGGGACGTGCTCGTATCGCCAACGGTCCATCGGATAGGGCGCGAGCATGATCATCACTCGACCTGCATTGCTGCCCATTTGATCGATCAATGACTCGAGGCGAGCTTTGTAGACGTCGTGCCAGCCCTTGTCGCAGGAGAATGCCGGTTTGCCGTCGATGGTCATCTGCGCGTAATAGGCCCCACCGAAGACGATGAACGTCACGTCTGGCTTCAGCTCGGTCGTGTCTTTGACCCAATTGGCGGCACAGTTGTGGTCGTCTTCTTCGAGCTTGGCCGGGCCGAAGTGATTGATGGTCAATTGCTCCAATATGCTGCAATTGCCGACCCCACGCTCCGCGACGAACGCATTGGCCTCTTCTTGTCTGTAACGCAGCGCGAGCCCCAGCTTTTGAGAGACCGAGTCGCCAATCACCAATACGCGCAGCGTGCCGGGCGGGAGCTCGCTAGAGGCGGGCAGCTCGTGGATGTCCACCGAGAAGGGGCCAGGCCAGGTGATCTTCCCCGAGAACACGGCAGGCGCCGGAGGCGGAAGTGTGGCGATCAGCGGCGGAGGCCGAGTGGCGCGAACCACGAGCAGCGCGCATGCCGCAAACGTGGCGAGCGTCACGAGCACGGGATAGCGGATACGAAGGCCGTGAGCGCGAATAGGGCGCTCGAGAAAACGCTCGGAAATCAGCGCGATCGTGAGCGTCGCGGCGACGCGTATCACGTTGAGCACGAGCTCGCTCACGTGCACGCGATCCAGCGTGAGCACGCAGTCGATCGGCCAATGCCACAAGTACACGCCGTAGCTGATGGTGCCGAGGCGCGCGAGCGGACGGAACGCGAAGAGCCGTGCAACGAGAGACCGCGGCACCGTCGCGCACGCGATCAACACGAGCGAGCCGAGCTCCGTCAGCCAGAAGCCACCGCGGTAGAGGAAGGGGTCTTGTCCGTCTAGGCGCGCCCACGCCACGCCGAGCCCTAGGAGGACGACGAAGCCCGCGACGTCGAGCGCGCGCGAGAACCTAACGTCGATTGACTTGTCACCCTTCACCATCGCGAACGCCGCGCCCGCCAAAATGGCCACTGCGCGCGTATCGGTCCCGAAGTAGGCGCGCGACGAGCTCTCTGGATCGTAGAAGTGAATCATCGCGATCACGGACGCGGCCGCGAGCACGAGCGTCGTCACCAACAGGAATCTGACCGAGCGACGCAGCCACACGAGCAACAGCGTCACCACTAGTGGCCACACGACGTAGAACTGCTCCTCGATCGCGAGGCTCCAGGTGTGTTCGAGCGGAGAGGGGGCGGCGAAGAGGTCCCAGTAGCTCTTGTTGGAGAAGATCTCTCGCCAGTTCGCGACGTACGCAAGCGTCGCGTAGGCGTCCTTGCGGAGGCTCACGAGCTCGTCGCGCGTCGCCACCCAATAGGCGTACGCCGCGATCGCGGGCATCAACGAGAGCACGGCAGGGAAGAGGCGACGCGCGCGGCGCACCCAGAAAGCCGCCAGATCGACCGTGTTGGTCGCGCGCACCTCCGCGAGCAGGATCGAGGTGATCAAGAACCCCGAGAGCACGAAGAACAGATCGACGCCGAGGTAGCCGCCCCTCAGCGCGCCGTTCGCGTGGAACGCCACGACGCCCGCCACGGCCAAACCACGCAGCCCGTCCAGGGCAGGCAGGTGCGCGATTTTCTGGTGCGTCGCCACGGCGCGCGCACCCTATCAGACCGTTCGATTCTCGCCCGACCAGTCTACGTTTCCGTCGCCTGCTTCTCTTCGTCCAAGCTGGAGCACCCACGGCTGATGCGGTACGCCGGCTATCGATGTCGCTGCACATCGTCGTTCGTCGAGCGCTCATGCATCGAACGCGATAAGCCGTGTACTTTTTCGTAAAGGCGGAGGCTATCGAGGTCGTAGCGGCCTGGCACCGCGCGCGGCGTCGCCCCACCGTAGCGATAGACTCTGACGCGCAATGATGGTCACTACTCGAGGATCCCGAACTCCTTGAGTCGTCGATAGAAGGTTCGGCGTGGGATGCCGGTCATCCTCGCCGCGGCCATGCGGTTCCATCCGCAGGTCTGGAGCGCGCGCAGGATGCGGTCCTTCTCCGAGTCCTTGTATTCACCAGGTGACGCGGGG
>ENA-OFCD01000753-OFCD01000753.1-metagenomes-genome-assembly--contig:-NODE-753-length-19137-cov-7.191699_pt1 | contig 19137 bp, 19 predicted proteins | sample MGYA00153392_OFCD01 | MGnify analysis MGYA00153392
GATGTAGTCGCCGCCGACCGGGTCGAAGACGAGGCGCGCGCCTTTGCCGCCGGTGATCTGCGCGACGCGGGCTGCCAGATCCTCCTCCTCCGTGACGATGACATGGTCTGCCCCGAGCTGGAGGAGCTGGTCCTTTTTGGCTGAGGTGCGGGTCGTCGCGATCGAGACAGCCCCCTGCGCCTTGACGATCTGGATGGCGGCGAGACCGACCGAGGAACTGGCGGCGGTGATGATCACAAAGTCGCCGGCGGCCACCTTGCCGAACGCGACGAGCGCGCCGTAGGCAGTGCAGTATTGCATCCAGACGGCCGCGCCCTCTGCGGGAGAGAAAGAATCGGGGGCGGCGGCCAGGGCGCTCACGGGGACAATGGCCTGTTCAGCCAGGACCGGATATTGGTTCATCGAAAAGCCGGGGATCGTCCCGAAGCGCTTCCCTATGAGTGCCTGGTCGCCGCCCGGACCAACGGCGGTGACCTCACCGACCGCCTCATACCCGAGACCGGATGGGAGCTTGGGCTGCTCCATGTAAGCGCCGTGGTAGTACATGCTCTCGGCGCGGTTGAGCCCTACAGCCTGCACTCTCAGCAAGACCTCCTCCGGGCCGGGCTGCCGCTCGGGGATGTCTTCGAAGTGCAGCACTTCGGGGCCGCCGACCTGGTTGAAACGGATTGCTTTGGACATGGGTCTGAAAACTCCTTGAAGGGACGGTTGATGCGCCGCGCCCCGGTGATGCGGGCGGCAGATGGCCCCGACGCTGCCCGTGGCGAGGGCTGCACGATCTCCTGCTCGTCCGGCGGCGGGCCGCCGGCCTCGTGGGCCAGCGCGACCGCGGCCGCGGCCACCTGCTCGAGGTCGAACTCGTCGGCGAGCGAGGCGACCAGCGGCCCGTAACGAGCGGCGTCGCCGCGCAGCAGGACCTCGCGCAGGGCGCCCCTGGTCGCCTCGAGCCGAAGCGCCCGCAGGTCGGCGACGCTCGGCAGCGCGACCAGCGGGATCTGTTGGCCCGTGAGGCGCTCGATCGTGTGCAGCATGCGCTGCTCGCGCGGCTCCGCGAGGGTGATCGCAACGCCCTCGCGGCCGGCGCGGCCGACCCGGCCGATCCGGTGTACGTAGGACTCCGGTGCCGACGGGACGTCGTAGTTGACGACGTGCGTGAGGTGGTCCACGTCGAGCCCACGGGCTGCCACGTCGGTGGCGATCAGCAGGTCGGCGGTCTTCGCCCGCAGCCGCCCCATCACCCGGTCGCGCTGGTCCTGGCTCATCCCGCCATGCAGCGGCTCGGCCCGGTAGCCGCGGCCGTTCAGGGTCTGGGTCAGGCTGTCCACGTCCGCCCGGGTGCGGCAGAACACGATGGTGGCGGCGGGGACCTCGACGTCGAGGACCCGGCCGAGCGCGGCCGGCTTGTCGGCGCGGGACACGACGTACGCACTCTGCCGGACCAGCGGCGCGGCGCCGGCCGCGACGGCCAGCCCCATCGCGATGCGCACCGGGTCGGTCAGGTGCCGGCGGGCCAGCCGGTCGATGTGCCCAGGCAAGGTGGCGGAGAACAGCACGGTCTGCCGCTGGGCCGGCACGGCCGCCATGATCGCGTCGAGGTCCTCGGCGAAGCCCATGTCGAGCATCTCGTCGGCCTCGTCCAACACGACCACCTCGACGTCGGCCAGCTGGAGCGTGCCCCGCTCGATGTGGTCGAGCGCGCGGCCGGGGGTCGCGACGACGACGTCGACACCGCGCTCGAGCTCGCGCAGCTGCCGCCCGATCGGCTGGCCCCCGTAGACGGGCAGCACCCGGGCGCCGAGCCCCCGGCCGTAGCGGTGCAGGGCTTCTGACACCTGCATCGCCAGCTCGCGGGTGGGCGCGAGGACCAGGCCGACCGGGCTGCGTCCCCGGCGGCCCCCGGCGAGCCGCTGGAGCATCGGCAGCGCGAAGGCGGCGGTCTTGCCGGTGCCCGTCGCAGCCTGGCCGAGCAGGTCGCGGCCGGCCAGCAGAGGAGGCAGCGCCTCGGCCTGGATCGGCGTCGGCTCCTCGTACCCCAGCGCGACCAGCTCCGCGAGCAGCTCCGGCCGCAGCCCCAGGTCGGCAAAGGTACGGGGGGTGCGGTCATCCGGCGCGCTCACCCTTCCAGCCTGCCGTACGCCGGCCGCGGCCCCCGCGGTGGTAGAACGCGCCGTGCCCCGACGTCCTCGACCCGAGCGCCGCGGGGAGGCTCGGCTGCCTGCGGCCATCGCGGTCCTCGGCGCCATCGCCCTATACACACTGCTGCCGGACGGCCTGGTGGCCGGCGGGCGGTACGTGGTTCCCGCCCTCGGGCTGGCGCTGCTCGTGCCGCTGTTCGCCGTGAACCCGCGCCGTCTGACCCGCGAGACGCAGCTGTCGCGCGCTGCCTCCCTCGGTCTCGTCGGGCTGATCGGCCTTGCGAACACCTACGCCCTGGCGAAGCTGCTGACCGCACTGCTGGCCGCACAGGTGGATAACGGCCGACAGCTGCTCGTCGCCGCCCTGCAGGTGTGGCTGACCAACGTCATCGTTTACGGGCTGGCGTACTGGGAGCTCGACCGTGACGGCCCGGTCGCGCGCACCCAACGCCCGCGCCGTCAGCTGGGCGAAGCTGACTTCATGTTCCCGCAGGACCAGAACGACGATGCCGCCGGCCAGGACGTGGCCGGCTCCGGCAGCAGCGCCGGCTGGGTTCCCACCCTGGTCGACTACCTGTACGTCTCGCTCACCAACTCCACCGCCTTCAGCCCCACCGACACGATGCCGCTCACACCGCGGGCCAAGGTCTTGATGGGGCTGCAGTGCGTCACCGCACTGGTGATCTCGGTGCTGGTCATCTCGCGCGGGGTGAACATCCTGAAGTAGTCGACGCTGCACTCACCGGTGCGGCTGCTGGGCCCTCGCCACGAGCCGCTGCCCGAGCGACCCGGCCTGGGCCCTCGACAGCTGCTGGGTCTGCTGCTCGACGAGGCGCAGCAGGGCAGGGTCCTCGCGGACGACCTCCGAGCTCTGCAGCAGGATCGTGCCGGCGCCGATGAAGGCGTACTGCCGCTCCTCACCTGACTCGCGGCCCAGGACGCCCTGCAGCATCCCGGAAAGGCTCGCCGCCATCCACTCGGTGTCGTAGTGCACGGCCGGGCTCGGGCAGTCGGCCCAGCCCAGCAGCGCCTCCGGGTCGGCGCGGAACGGCGGCTCAACAAAGATCACCGGGCCGTTCGAGGACGCCAGGAACGTCCCCGATCCCAGCAGGGTGACGTACCCCGGCACGATGGACTGCTTGAGCTCCAGCGTGGGGGCGAACCCCAACAGGTTGTGCGCCCTGATCGTGAGGTTGCCGTCGTCGAGGTCGAAGGAGTTGACGTCGAATCCGCGGTCGGCGAGCAGCACCTTGCCGGTCCCCGAGGCGACCACCCAATCCTGGGCGTAGACCGGGCTGGCGAAGCGACTCGCGAGAAACGCCCGCGCGGAGCCGAAGGCCGTCACGGCCTGGAAGGTCACGTCGCCGTAGTGCGCGATCATCGCGCCCTTCTTCACGAACCACTCGCCGACGAGGTCGACGCAGAAGCAGTACGCGTTCACGTTGTCGCCCGACGGCAGCGACGCGGCGGAGTAGGTGGTCATGGCAGCTTGCGCTCCGACGCCTGTACGTGGACGGTGCCTGAGCCCGTGACGTGCAGCTGGAAGGCCTCGCCGCTGCCCTTGCCGACAGCGTCGCGCCAGCCGACCTTGGCCTTGAGGTCGACGTTGAGGGCGCCGGTGTGCGCCACGTAGGCCTGCGGGTCGACCCCGACGACGTCGCCGGGGCTGACCTGGAGCGCGAAGGTGCCGCCGTGCGAGAGCAGGGCGACCGCGCCGGTGCCGGTCACCTGGGTGGTGAACAGGCCCTGCCCGGTTGCCGCGCCGCGCACCACACCGCGCAGCCCGCCGGAGCCGAGGAACTGCACGGAGGTCTGCAGGTCGGCGTCGTGGGCCAGCAGCCGGTCGGCCTCTACGGAGAGCGGGCTGGTGCCGTCGAGGTCCAGGACCGTCACGTGCAGCCCGCGGAACCCGTACAGCACGGTGCCGGTGCCGGTCGTGGCCATCATCGGCACCGACTCGCTCGTCAACGCCGCTCCGATCATCCCGGCCGGACCGCCACCCTGGCCCTGCACCGGGCGGAAGACGACGTCACCGGTGAGCCCGAGCATGGCACCGCGGCGCGCGAGGACCGACCGCTGCGGGCTGACCGCGGCCCGGACCTTGCTGTTGACCACCTCGAAGGGCACGGCTCAGCGCTCCGCGGGCTGCAGGCAGACCAGCCCGGAGCCGTCGAAGCGCATGGAGAACGCCTCCCCCGAGCCCTCCCCGACCAGTGACCGCCAGGAGACGCCACTGACAATCGACGTGCCGAGCGAGCCGGTGGAAGCGACAAAGGCGTCGGGGTCGACGACCAGCGACTGGCCGGGCCGCACCTCCAGCGTGATCTCGGGCCATGTGACAGCAGCGCCACCTGCCCGCTGCCCGTGACGGTGGTGGTGGCAACGCCCTGGCCGGCCATCGCCCCGCCGAGACCGGCGAACGTCACGCCGAGCGCGAGCCCCTGCGTCGCGGCCAGCAGCGAGGCGGACTCCACCGCGAGCGTGTCGTCCACGAGGTCGATGACCGAGACGTACTGCGCGTCGACAGCCACGTGCACGCGGCCGGTGCCCGTGCACTCCATGAGTTGCAGGCTCTCGCCGGCGACCTTGCGCTTCAAGGCTGCCTTGAGGCCGTCACCGCCGCCCATGCCAGCGCTCTTCAACTCCACCGCACCGGTGTAGGCCACCATCGACCCCTGGGCCGCACGCACCGAGTCACCGCGCAGCTCGACCAGCAGCACCCGGCCGTCCGCCGTCAACGTCGCCACCGCACCTCCATGCGGCGGACCCTAACGGCCGGCGGCCTGTGTCAGTCGCCCCGCTCGTCGTGGCCCCCGCAACGACGTCGGCGCGGCACCCGATGTCGGGGTGCCGCGCCGCCGAGCGGACCTACAGTGCGCCGGCCTTGAGCTCACCGACGATGTGCTCGGCCTGTCGTACGGCCAACGCCACGATCGTGAGGGTCGGGTTGGCTGCCGCCCCGGTCGTGAAGACCGAGCCGTCACTGACGTACAGGTTGGACACGTCGTGCGCCCGGCCGAACTTGTCCACGACGCCCTCCGTCGGGTCCGCGCTCATCCGGCAGGTACCGAGGTTGTGCGTGGACGGGTAGGGCGGCGTGTCGGTCACGCCGACCGCACCGACCGCCCGGTAGAGCTCGGCGGCGTGCGCCCAGGCGTACGTGCGCATCGCCACGTCGTTGGGGTGGTCGTCGTAGTGGACGTTGGGGACCGGCAGGCCGTGCTGGTCCTTCACGTCGCCGTTGAGCGTCACCCGGTTGGTCGACTGCGGCATGTCCTCGCCGACGATCCACATGCCCGCCGTGTTCTCGTAGCCGTCCATAATCTCGGCGAACGCCGGTCCCCAGGCGCCCGGGTCGGCAAAGGCCGCCAGGAAGGCCGGTCCGAGCGACAGGGTCTCCATGTTGTAGCCACCAACAAACCCGCGGGCGGTGTCCAGACCGGTCTCGTCGGCGACGATGCCGGCCATCGTCTCGCCGCGGTACATGTGCACCGGCTGCTCGAAACGGGCGTAGCTCGATGCCGTGAGGTGTCGCATGTAGTTCTTGCCGACCTCGCCGGAGGAGTTGGCCAGCCCGTCCGGGAACTGCGGGGAGCCGGACAGCAGCAGCAGTCGCGCGGACTCGATCGCGTTGGCCGCCACACAGACCACCCGGGCTGCCTGGCGGTGCAGGACGCCGCCCTCGAAGTACAGGACCCCGTCGGCCTTGCCGCTCGCGTCGTGGGTGATCTGGGCAGCGTGGCAGTTGGGGCGAAGGTCCAGGTTGCCGGTGAGCTCGGCCTTCGGCAGCTCGGCGACCAGGGTCGACCACTTGGCCCCGGTCTTGTCGCCCTGGAAGTTGAACCCGTCCTGGTTGGTCGCCGGCCGGCCGTCGTAGGGCGTGGCGTTGGTGGCGTACGGGCCGGTGGCGTACTGCCGGTAGCCGACCTTTGCCGCACCGTTGGCCAGCACCTTGTAGTTGTTGTTGGCGGGCAGCGGAGGGCGGCCGTGCCGGTGCGTCACGCCCATCCGGATCTCGGCGTTGTCGTAGTAGGGCTCGAGGTCGGCCAGGGTGATCGGCCAGTCCAGCAGCGAGGCCCCGTCGACGGCGCCGTAGGAGCCCTTCGTGGCGAACTCATAGTCCTTGAAGCGCGGGCAGGCGCCCGCCCAGTGGGTCGAGGTCCCGCCGACGGCCTTCACGGTCCAGGCCGGCAGGTTGGGGAAGTCCCTGGCCACCCGCCAGCTGCCCGAGGTGGTCCGCATGTCGGTCCAGGCCATCTGCTGGAACGCCGGCCACTCGTCGTTGTGGTAGTCCGGGCCGGTCAGGTGCGGGCCGGCCTCCAGGCACACGACGCGTACGCCGGCCTGGCACAGGTCATTGGCCAGGGTGCCGCCGCCGGCACCCGAGCCGATGACGACCACGACGCTGTCATCGCTGTTGTCGAAGCGGGTCATGCGCTCATCTCCTCGATACGGGGGTCAGGTAGCCAGTCCAGGTCGTCGAAGCCGCGGTCGACGTAGCCGCCCTTGTCGGAGGACTCACCCTCGTAGCCGAGGACCGCCCACACGTCGCGATCGGAGTACATGAACACCACGGTGGTGGACCGGACCAGCTGGAAGAACGGGGTGTGCTCGATCTGCTGCAGGACGGCCAGCGCTTCCGCCTGGTCGAGCGCCGCGAACGGCTGGTCGCGCAGGGCGTCGAGGGAGAGCAGGCCCTGCCCGACCTGCGCGGTCTGGAAGGGGCTGTCGGCCACCGTCGAGATGATGTGGTCGGCAGCGCGCTGGTAGGCAGCGTCGGGGAATCCGCGGTGCGGGAACGCGACCTTGATGACGCGCACGAGCCGTGCGGCGGCGTCGTCGGGCAGCAGGCTCGACGGCGCACCGTGGTGATGCTCGGCGGCCTCGAGGCTCGCGGAGACGGGGTCTGTCATGGAAGTAGTCCTCCTGTAGGTGGTCGGGGACAGCCGGTGACGGCTGCCGTCACGCCTTCGCAGCGCCCAGCGGGATGATGTCCTTGCCGTGCATGACATTCATCAGGATCCCGGTGGCGAGCCAGAACGCGGCAGCCCCGTCGAGCAGGCCGACGTAGCCCGCGGCCTTGGTCAGGTCGGCCCCCGTGCTGCCGCCGATGATGTTGGCGAGCCCGGCGAGCAGGAGCACCACGGCGAGCAGCGCAAAAGCGGCGACGGCTGTGCGGTTCACGATACGGGCGGCTGCGGTAAAGATGAAGGAGATCAGGGCGAAAAGCAGGAACAGGGAGCCGACCTCGCCACCGAAGGCCTTCACCACGGCGGGGCTCGCGTCAGCGGCAGGGGCGAAGAAGCGCAGCGCGACCGCGGTCGCCAACAGGAACGTTGCGTACACGACGCCGAAGGTGCCACCGAAGATGTCGCCGTTGCGCAGCTCGAAGAGCCCGCCGATGCCGATCGCGAAGAACCCGATGATCATGAACAGCGGGACGACGAGTTTGCCGGAGCCCAGCAGGCCGGAGTTGGCAAGCGAAAGCATCGTGACCACCACCGCGAAGCCGAAGACCGAGGTCGGGACAGCATTAGCAGCCGCCGTGACCCCGACGACCGACACCTCGGTGGGCGCTGCGGGAGCAGCGGCGTGGATGTGCGCGGGCGGTATGTGAGCAAGCGAGACGTCACCGCGATGGGTCTGCGCTACGCCGGCGGGGTCTAGGAGGTCGGTGGCGCTGTCGGTGCGGGTGCTGGACATCGGAATGGTCATCGGCTGCCTCAGGGTCAGGGCCGCCCGGGAGCGGCGGGGTTTCCCGTCCATACGCACGGGAAGTGACAAGTGTCACTGCCGCGGGAGCGAACCTTATTCGCCAGCAACCCGCCACTTGAACGGCCGGCTGCACCGCTCGGCGGCGTGGTAGCTATCGGTGGGACCTCTCGAGCCGGACGGCGCGACGCATCGCGGTGCGGCCGCGCGCGGTGTCACGGGCGTCGCCGTACGCCGTACCGAGCCGGAACCACGCCCGCCAGTTCCCCGGGGCGGCCTCGACCTCGGCCCGCCGGACCGCGAACAGGCCGTCGGCGGCGTCCCTGGTGAGCCGCCCGCTCGGCAGCCGAGGCAGGTCGGCCGGTATCTCCGGCAGACCACCCTCGCGCGCGAGCCGTTCGCCCAGCCGCTGCGTGGCGAGCCCGAACCGCAGCTCGCCGACCAGCAGGACCGCGCCGACGGCCACCAGCAGCAGTACGCCCACGCCAAGCAACCGGCCGGTGAGCCGCCCGGTCGCGATGAGGTTGAAGGCCCGCACCGTCATGTACGCAGCCACCAGAGCCGTCACCGCGACCAGCAGGACAGCGGTGGTCCGCGGCCTCACAGCTCGAGCAGGGCGTCCAGGCCCACGGTCAGGCCAGGTCGCGACAGGATGCTGCGGATGCCGAGCAGCACCCCCGGCATGAACGAGGAACGGTCATAGGAATCGTGGCGCAGCGTCAACGTCTCGCCGGCGCCGCCGAGCAGCACCTCCTGGTGGGCGACCAGGCCGGCCAGCCGTACCGCGTGCACCCGCACCCCCGCGACGTCGGCACCGCGGGCACCAGGTAGCGCGTGGGTCGTCGCATCTGGCATCGGGGGCAGCCCCGCGCGGGCCTGCGCGACGAGCTCGGCGGTGCGCCGGGCGGTGCCGCTCGGCGCATCGGCCTTGCCGGGATGGTGCAGCTCGACGATCTCGACGGAGTCGAAGAAGCGGGCGGCCTGCGCCGCGAAGCGCATCATCAGCACCGCGGCGACCCCGAAGTTGGGAGCTACCAGGATCCCCGTCGGGCCGTCGCCGAGCAGGACGCGGAGCTCCTCGAGTCGCTCGTCGGTGAAGCCAGTGGTCCCGACGACGGCATGCACACCGGCCGCGACGCAGGTCGCCAGGTTGGCCATCACGGCGTCGGGGTGGGTGAAGTCCACAACCACGTCGGCGGTCGACAGGTCCAGCCGATCACCCACGTCGTACGCGCCGGCCAGCTCGAGGTCGGCCGCCGCCTCGACGGCCCGGACGACCTCCGCGCCCATCCGCCCGCGGGAGCCGAGTACCGCGACCCTGACGCTGCTCACCGGGCGCTGCGGTCGACCAGGGCTGCCAAATCGCGGTCGCCGAACGGGCCGACCGCTGCGAGGGCGAGCGGCCGGCGCAGCACATCGGCGGCCACCTCGCGTACGTCGTCGGGAGTCACAGCGGCGATGCGCGCGAGCACCTGCTCGACGGTCGGCAGCTCACCATCGACGAGCTCGGCCTTGCCGATCCGGCTCATCCGCGAGCCGGTGTCCTCAAGACCCAGCACGGTCGAGCCTTGCAACTGGCCCTTGCTGCGGGCCACCTCGGCGTCGGTGAGGCCGTGCGCGGCAACCGCGTCGAGCTCGGCGCGGACCAGGCCGACGACCTGCTCGACCTTGCCGGGCGCGCAACCGGCGTACACCCCGAAGGTGCCGGTGTCGGCGGCCGAGCTGGCGTAGGAGTAGACCGAGTAGGCCAACCCCCGCTCCTCGCGGATGCTCTGGAACAGCCGGCTGCTCATCCCACCGCCCAGCGCGGCGTTCAGCACCGCGAGTGCCCAGCGCCGCGGGTCGCCGCGGTGCAGCGCCGTGCTGCCGAGCACCACGTTGGCCTGCTCGTCGGCGCGGTCGTCGACGACGATGCCGGATAGCCCATGGGGCCCGGCGCTGCGCGAGCGCAGCGGCGCGGGCTGCCCCTGCCCGGTGGCGAGGTCGCCGAAGGCATGCTCGACGAGCCGCACCGTCGCGTCGTGCTCAAGGCCACCGGCCGCAGCCACGACCATCGAGCCCGGCAGGTAGTGCTCGCGGTAGAAGCCGTCGATCGCGTCGCGCGACAGTCGCTGGATGCTCTCGGTCGTGCCGATGATGGGGCGGCCGAGCGGGTGGTCGCCGTACAGCGCCTCGGCGAACAGGTCGTGGACAGCGTCGCCCGGGTCGTCGTCGTTCATCGCGATCTCTTCGAGGACGACGCTGCGCTCGGTCTCGACGTCGCGCTCGCGCAGCAACGAACTGGTGACCATGTCGGAGACGACGTCGACTGCGAGCGGCAGGTCGCTGTCGAGGACCCGCGCGTAGAAGCAGGTGACCTCCTTGTCGGTGAAGGCGTTGGTCTCGCCACCGACCTCGTCGAACGCCGCCGCGATGGCGAGCGCCTCGCGTCGCGCGGTGCCCTTGAACAGCAGGTGCTCGAGGTAGTGCGAGGCCCCCGCCAGCGCGGGGCGCTCGTCGCGCGAGCCGACGCCTACCCAGATTCCCAGGGCCACCGAGCGGACTCCCGGGACCGCCTCGGTGACGACCCGCAGCCCCCCGGGCAGCAGCGTGCGTCTGAGCACGCTGCCGTCCCGGGGGCTGATCGGTGCCACAGCCGAAATCCCGGCCGGCTAGGCCTGCGAGGGCGCCGGGGCGCTGTCCGCGCCGGTCTCGACCGGCGTCAGGCTGATCTTGCCGCGCTGGTCGATCTCGGTGATCTCGACCTGAAGCTTGTCGCCCACGTTGACGACGTCCTCGACCTTGCCGACGCGCTTGCCGTTGCCCAGCTTGCTGATGTGCACCAGGCCGTCCTTACCCGGCAGCAGGCTGACGAAGGCACCGAACGCGGCGGTCTTGACGACGGTGCCCAGGAAGCGCTCGCCGACCTTCGGCATCGTCGGATTGGCGATCATGTTGATCGTCGCCAGGGCGGCCTCGGCCGCCGATCCGCTGGTCGCACCGATGAAGATGGTGCCGTCGTCCTCGACGGTGATGTCGGCGCCCGTGTCGGCCTGGATCTGGTTGATCATCTTGCCCTTCGGCCCGATCACCTCGCCGATCTTGTCAACCGGGATCTTCACCGACAGCACGCGCGGGGCGTACGGGCTCATCTCGTCGGGCTCGTCGATCGCCTCGTTCATGACCTCGAGGATCGCCAGCCGGGCGGTGCGGGCCTGCTGCAGCGCGGCGGCGAGCACCGGGCTGGGGATGCCGTCCAGCTTGGTGTCGAGCTGCAGCGCGGTGACGAACTGTGGGGTGCCGGCGACCTTGAAGTCCATGTCGCCGAAGGCATCCTCGGCGCCGAGGATGTCGGTGAGCGTGGCGTACTCGCCGCCCTCGAACACCAGGCCCATCGCGATGCCGGCGACCGGGGCCTTGAGCGGCACCCCGGCGTTCAGCAGCGACATCGTGCTGGCGCACACCGAGCCCATGCTGGTCGAACCGTTGGAGCCGAGCGCCTCGCTGACCTGACGGATCGCGTACGGGAAGTCCTCCCGGCTGGGCAGCACGGGCAGCAGCGCCCGCTCGGCCAGCGCGCCGTGGCCGATCTCGCGGCGTTTGGGCGAGCCCACCCGGCCGGTCTCGCCGGTGGAGTAGGGCGGGAAGTTGTAGTGGTGCATGTAGCGCTTGCGGTTCTCCGGGTTGAGCGTGTCGACCATCTGCTCCATGCGGGTCATGTTGAGCGTCGTGACGCCCATGATCTGGGTCTCGCCGCGCTCGAACAACGCCGAGCCGTGGACCCGGGGCAGCACCTCCACCTCCGCGGACAGCTGGCGGATGTCGGCGAGGCCTCGGCCGTCGATCCGGGCACCGTCCTGCACGATCCGGCGGCGCACAACGGTCTTGGTCAGGCTACGGAAGGCAGCGCTGACCTCCTTCTCACGGCCCTCGAACCGGCTCGCGAGAGCGCCCATGACCGTGGCCTTGGCGGCGTCGGTGGCGGCCTCGCGGGCCTGCTTGTCGGCGATCTGCATCGCCGCGGACAGGTCGGCCTCGCCAACCTCGGTGACGGCGGCCAGCACGTCGTCGGAGTAGTCGAGGAAGACCGGGAACTCCAGCGGCTCCTTCGGCGACTTGGCCTTGAGCTCGTTCTGGGCGCGGCAGATCGCGGCGATCGGGGCCTTGGCGGCCTCGAGCCCCTCGGCAACGACCTCCTCGGTCGGCGCGGTGCCGCCACCGTTCAGGACCTCGTACACGTTCCGGGTGGCCTCCGCCTCGACCATCATGATCGCGACGTCGCCGTCGTCGAGCAGGCGCCCCGCCACGATCATGTCGAAGGTCGCGTTCTCCAGCTCCTCCGTCGAGGGGAAGGCGACCCAGCCTGCGGCCGTCCGGGCGACCCGGGTGGCGCCTACCGGACCGGTGAACGGCAGGCCGGACAGCAGCACCGACGCCGCGGCGGAGTTGATCGCCAGCACGTCGTACAGGTGGGTGGGCTCCAGCGAAAGGATGGTCGAGACCACCTGGACCTCGTTGCGCAGGCCCTTCTTGAACGACGGGCGCAGCGGCCGGTCGGTGAGCCGGCAGGTCAGGATGGCATCCTCCGACGGCCGGCCCTCGCGGCGGAAGAACGACCCGGGGATCTTGCCGACGGCATACATCCGCTCCTCGACGTCCACCGTCAGCGGGAAGAAGTCGAGGTTGTCCTTCGGGCGCTTGCTGGCGGTGGTCGCCGACAGCACCATCGTGTCGCCGAGGTAGATGGTGACGGCGCCCGCGGCCTGCTTGGCCAGCCGGCCGGTCTCAAAACGGATGACCCGCTTGCCGCCGGGGTTCTCGATGACCGCGTCGACGAACTCGCTGCCATAGATGTAGCTCTCGTTCTCGCCCTCCATGGGCACTCCCTCTTTACTGCGGACCGGACCCTCGACAGCGGAGCCGGCGCTCAGTGGAGGCGGCCAGATCTGGTCTGGGCGCCACTCCCGAGAACCGGGTCGCGTGCATCGGCTGGTCCGGCTCGTGGCGTCGCAGGACGGCTGTCCTACGACGAAGGGGAGCACCCGGACGGGTACTCCCCTGCGTACGGTCTAGCGGCGAAGACCCAGCCGCGCGATCAACGAGCGGTAGCGACTGATGTCGGTCTTCTCGAGGTACTTCAGCAGGCGCTTGCGACGTCCGACCAGCAGCAGCAGGCCGCGGCGGGTGTGGTGGTCGTGCTTGTGCTCGCGAAGGTGCGCGGTGAGGTCGGAGATACGACGCGTGAGCATCGCCACCTGCACCTCGGGCGAACCGGTGTCCGCCTCGACCGTGGCGTACTCGGCCATGATCGACTGCTTGGTCGTGGTGTCGAGCGGCACGTTGCTCCCCGAGAGGTCTCCGGTGTGCACCCGAGGTCTGCTTCACCCGGGCATGGACGACACACCGCCGGCAGCACCGGCGTTGACCAAGCCTAGCAGCGCAGGAGGTGGACGGCCGCGCGAGCGGCTGGGGCGGGTCACCGTTCGGGCAGGGTCAGCTCCCTCGTGTGAGCGACATCGCGGGCCATCTGAGCCACGAGCGCGTCGACGTCGTCAAAGCGCAGCGTGTCGCGCAGCCGGGCGGTGAAGGCGAGGCCGACCTGCTCGCCGTAGAGGTCGCCGGTGAAGTCCAGGACGTAGGCCTCCACCCGACGCTCCGGACCCTCGAAGGTCGGGTTGGTGCCGATACTGATGGCCGCAGGGAGCTCGCTGCCCGCCAGGACCAGCCGGCCGGCGTAGACGCCGTCGGTGGGTACCGCGCTCCAGGGCAACGGCTGCAGATTGGCCGTCGGGTAGCCCAGCTCCCGGCCGCGCTGGTCACCGCGGACCACGACGCCGTCGACGCGATGCTCGCGCCCGAGCGCCTGGGCCGCCTGCTCGACGTCGCCGGCCTGGACGCAGGACCGGATGTAGGTCGAGGACCAGGTCGTGTCCGCGCTGCCGAGCAGCGGGACCCCCTCGACGCTGAACCCGAACCGCCGCCCGGAGGCCGTCAGCGCGTCGACGTCACCGGTGGCCCGGGCGCCGAAGCGGAAGTTCTCGCCGACCACCACCGCAGAGGTGTGCAGGTGCTCGACCAGCACCTCGTGCACGAACTCCTCTGGGCTCAGTCGGCTGAACTCGCGGGTGAACGGCAGGACGCACGCCACGTCGACCCCGAGCTTCTCGAGCAGGTCGGCACGGTAGCGCTGGCTGGTGAGCATCGGCGGGTGGCTGCCCGGCCGGACGACCTCGCTGGGGTGCGGGTCGAAGGTGAGCACCACGCTCGGCACCGCCAGCGCTGCCGCCCGCGCCACCGCGTGGCCGATGATCTGCTGGTGGCCGCGGTGCACGCCGTCGAACACCCCGATGGTCACCACGCAACGCCCCCAGCCACTGGGTGCACTGCCCACCCCCCGCCAGCGCTGCATCCGCCCACCCTGCCAGACCGGTCCCGCCCCGCCAGCCGGCCTGCGCTAGGCCGGGGCGAAGACCACGACGGCCCGCGCGACGCCGTCGGCGTCCTGCACGAGCGCGATGCAGCGGCCGTCCGGCGCGAAGGCACCGACGGGGCCGGGCCGGCCGCTGGGGGCCAGCCGGCGACCGTACGACAGGTCGACGGCCTCGGCCTGCGCCAGCATGCGCGCAGGAAAGACCGCGGCCACCACCGCGTCCAGGCGCAGCACCGCGTCGTCGACGGCGGCCTGCGTGCCGAGGTCGTCCAGGGAGCTGGCGTCGGTGAGCGCGAACGGTCCGACCCGGGTACGCCGCAGGGCGGTGAGGTGGGCGCCGACGCCCAGCGCCGCTCCGAGGTCACGGGCCAGTGCCCGTACGTAGGTCCCGGAGGACACCGTGCAGGAGACATCGACATCCCCGCCGCGGCGCGCCAGCACCTCGAAGCGCCGCACGACGACCCGCCGGGCGGCAAGCTCGACGGACTGTCCGGCGCGCACCCGGGCGTAGGAACGCACGCCGTCGACCTTGACAGCCGAGACCGACGACGGCACCTGGTCCAGGGTGCCGGTGAGCGCCTCGACAGCGCTCTGCAGGGCGGCGTCGGTGACGCCCGATGCCTCGCGCTCCTCGATCACGTCGCCTTCGGCGTCATCGGTGACGGTCGTCACGCCGAGCCGCAGCGTCGCTTCGTACGTCTTGTCGGTCAGCGTCAGGTGGCCGAGCAGCCGGGTGGCGCGCCCGATCCCGAGCACCAGGACGCCGGTGGCCATCGGGTCGAGGGTGCCGGCATGGCCCACCTTCCTGGTGCGGGCCAGCCGACGACCGCGGGCAACGATGTCGTGGCTCGTCCAGCCGGCCGGCTTGTCGACCACCAGCAGACCGTCCGGCGCGCTCACCGGTGCGGCCGGGCTCACATCGCCAGCTGCGGCGCCTGCGCGAGCCGGGCCCGGAACTCGCCCAGCGTCCCGGCGACGTCGCCGAACGACGTGAAGCCCGCAGCGAACCGGTGGCCGCCGCCGCCGAGCGCCGTGCAGACCGCCCCGACGTCGATGGCGCCCTTGGACCGGGTGGACACCCGGTAGCAGTCCTCGAGCGGGTCGCGTTTGGCCACCAGCGCGACCTCGGCCTCCCGTGCGGTACGCAGGACGTCGATGACACCCTCGACGTCAGCCAGACCTATCCCGTGTCGGTCGAGGTCGACGCCTTCCACGACGCTCCAGATGAGGCCGAGGCCACCGGCAGCGGCCGGCTCCAGCACCGCCCGGGAGCAGACGTCGCCCAGCAGGTGCACGAAGCCGAAGGGCTGGCTGTCATAGACCGCCCGGCTGATCAGGTCGGGTCGGATACCTGTGGCGAGCAGGCGCGCAGCGAGCTGGTGCACCGACGGCGAGGTCGATGCGTGCCGGAAGGAGCCGGTGTCGGTCAGCAGCCCGGTGTAGAGCGACGCTGCGGCCGACTCGTCGATAGCCAGCCCCAGCCGGTCCAGCAGCTCCGCGACCACGACGGCTGTCGCGGCGGCACCGGGATCGAGCAGGTGGGCCGTGCCGTACCTCGTGTTGCTGGGGTGGTGGTCCACAACCAGGACGGCCCCGGCGCTCGGCACGCGATCTGCGAGCAGGCCCAGACGGTCCGGGCTACCGGTGTCGAAGGTGACCAGCAGGTCAGGTGCTGCCGGCACCTGCTCGACCGGCACCAGCAGGTCGAGGTCGGGAAGGAAGCCGTACGCCTGGGGTACCTCGAACGGAGCACTGCCCCACGACGCGATGACCCGACAGCCGCGACGTCGTAGCGCACCGCCCAGCGCGATCATCGAGCCGAGCGCATCGCCGTCAGGCGCGACGTGACAGGCCAGCACGACCTCGGCACAGTCGCCGAGCAGCTTGGTGGCCTGCGCCCAGTCGTCCTCGGGGATGCTCACCCGGGCGGGTCCGAGGCGTCCGGCCCGGCTACGGGCGGCTCCGGACCGGAGTCGTCGTCGGCGTCGGTACGCGCGGCGCGGTACGGGTCGGCGTCGCCCGCGGGTGTCGCCACCGAGGCGAGCTCCTGCACCCGCGCATCGGCCTGCCTCGCCTGCTCCAACAGCTCTTCGAGCCGGCCGGTGGTCTGCGGCACGATGTCGGCGATGAAGGCCAGTGACGGGGTGTACCGCACCCCGGTCTGCCGGCCCACCTGAGCCCGCAGCACGCCCTTGGCGCTCTCCAGCGCCGCGGCGCTCTCGCTGCGGTCCCGGTCGTCACCGAGAACCGTGTAGTACAGCGTCGCCTCGCGCAGGTCGGGGGTGAGCTTGGCATCGGTGATCGTCACCATCCCGAGCCGCGGATCCTTGACCTGCAGCTCCAGCGTCGTCGCCACCACCTCGCGGATGCGCACGGCGAGCTTGCGTGCCCGCGCCACGTCGACCATGGAATCAGTCTTCCTCTCCGAAAAACCGCTGCCGGGCGGAGAGGATCTCCAGCTCCGGTCGGGCGGCCACCAGCCGCTCACACGCCTCGAGCACCTCCCGGCAGTGCCCCGCGTCCGCGGCGACCACGGACACCCCGATCAGCGCCCGGCGGTGCAGGTCCAGGTGACCCGCCTCCGCCGCGCTGACGTCGTACCTCCTGCGCAGCTCCGCGAGCACCGGCCGCACCACACCACGCTTGCCCTTCAGCGAATGCACGTCCCCCAGCACCACATCCACCTCCAACACCCCCACAAACACCAGTGCTCTCAGCTTTCCGCCCGCTCGGGTCCGGCCGGCGACCGGCGCCGGGCGCCTACGGAACTCGCAAGGACTATCCAGCAACGCAGTCGCAGGTCCGGAGAGTTTCGTAGGTGCCCGGCGGCGGCAGCCCGTCGATCAGACCCGCGGCTTCTCCACCATTTCCCAGGTCTCGATGATGTCCTCGAGCTTGATGTCGTTGAACGACCCGAGCCCGATACCGCACTCGAAGCCGTCGCGGACCTCGGTCGCGTCGTCCTTGAAGCGACGCAGCGACTCGACGGTGAGGTTGTCAGCGACCACGACGCCGTCGCGAACCAGGCGCGCCTTGCTGTTACGGCGGATCAGGCCGCTGCGCACGATCGAGCCGGCGACGTTACCGATCTTCGGCACGCGGAAGACCTCGCGCACCTCGGCGGTCCCGAGCTGGACCTCCTCGAAGATCGGCTTGAGCATCCCCTTCAGGGCAGCCTCGACATCCTCGATAGCCGCGTAGATCACCGAGTAGTACCGGACGTCGACGTGCTCCTTGTCCGCCAGGTCGCGGGCGTTGCCCTCCGGCCGGACGTTGAAGCCGAGGATCACCGCGTCGGAGGCGGAGGCCAGGGTGACGTCGTTCTCCGTGATGGCGCCGACCCCGCGGTGGATGATCCGCAGGGACACCTCGTCGCTCACCTCGATCTTGAGCAACGCGTCCTCGACGGCCTCGACCGACCCGGACACATCTCCCTTGATGATGAGGTTGAGCTGAGTGTTCTCACCCTCCTTGAGCCGCTCGAACAGCGACTCCAAGGTCGGCCGGCCACGCGTCTGGGCCAGGCTCGCGGCCCGTTCGCGGGACTGCCGCTGCTCAGCGATCTGGCGGGCGACGCGGTCCTCGCTGACGACCAGGAAGTTGTCGCCGGCGCCGGGGACGCTGGTGAACCCCAGAACCTGGACGGGCTGACCGGGTCCGGCTTCGGCGACGGCCTCGCCGCGCTCGTTGAGCATGGCCCGGACCCGCCCGAAGGCATCGCCGGCGACGATCGAGTCGCCGACGTGCAGCGTGCCGCGGGTGACCAGCACGGTCGCGACCGTGCCGCGGCCGCGGTCCAGGCGGGCCTCGATCGCTACACCCTGAGCCGGTACCGAGGCGTCCGCCGTGAGCTCGAGGGCCGCGTCCGTGGTGAGCAGGATCGCATCGAGCAGCTGCTCGAGGTTGACCCCGTTGCGAGCCGACACGTCGACGAACATCGTGTCGCCGCCGTACTCCTCGGCGACCAGGCCGTACTCCGTCAGCTGACCGCGCACCTTGGCCGGGTCCGCGCCCTCCTTGTCGATCTTGTTGACCGCCACCACGATGGGCACGTCGGCGGCCTGCGCGTGGTTGAGCGCCTCGATCGTCTGCGGCTTGACGCCGTCGTCGGCGGCGACTACCAGCACCACGATGTCGGTGACCTTGGCACCCCGGGCGCGCATGGCCGTGAACGCCTCGTGGCCGGGGGTGTCGATGAAGGTGATCTCGCGTACGCCGCCCTCGACCGGGTGGTGCACCTGGTAGGCGCCGATGTGCTGGGTGATGCCACCGGCCTCCCCCTTGACCACGTCGGTCTGCCGGATGGCGTCCAGCAGGCGGGTCTTGCCGTGGTCGACGTGACCCATGATCGTCACGACCGGTGGCCGGGAGACCAGCAGCGCGTCCTCGCCGTACTCGCCGCCGAAGGTCAGGTCGAAGCGGTCCAGCAGCTCGGCGTCCTCCTCCTCGGGGGAGACGATCGACACCTCGTAGCCCAGCTGGGCTCCCAGCAGCTGCAAGGTCTCATCGGTGCATGACTGCGTGGCGGTCACCATCTCGCCGAGCTCGGTGAACACCACCTGCACCAGCGAGCCCGGGTTGGCGTTGATCTTGTCGGCGAAGTCGGCGAGCGAGGCGCCGCGGGCCAGCCGGACCGCCTCGCCGTTGCCGCGGGCGACACCGCCGCCCATCGTCGGTGCGGCGAGGTTGTCGAACTCCTGACGCCGCTGCTTCTTGCTCTTGCGACCGCGCACCGGGCGGCCACCGCCGCCAGAGCGACCGAAGGCGCCGGGCGCGCTGCCACCGCGGGCAGCGCCACCGCGCGGGCCACCACCGGGACGACCGGCGAAACCACCACCGCCACCTGGACGGCTGGGGAAACCGCCACCACCGGGCGGCCAA
>ENA-OFCD01000755-OFCD01000755.1-metagenomes-genome-assembly--contig:-NODE-755-length-19133-cov-16.833316_pt1 | contig 19133 bp, 15 predicted proteins | sample MGYA00153392_OFCD01 | MGnify analysis MGYA00153392
CCCAGTTCTTCACCGCCGCCAGCCACGACCTGCGCCAGCCGCTGCATGCGATGGGCCTGTTCGCCGAAGCGCTGCGCCAGCGAGTGCACGAGCCCGAGGTGGCACAGCTCGTCAACAGCATCAATGAATCTGTCGACGCGCTCGAAGGCCTGTTCTCGGAGCTGCTCGACATCACCCGCATCGACAGCGGCGTGATCGAGGTGCGCCCGCAGCACTTCGAGGTCGCCGACATCCTGCGCAAGCTGCGTCTGCATTTCGAGCCGAGCGCGTTCGAGAAGGGGCTGGCACTGCGGCTGCGCGGCGGCGCCAAGGCCGTGTTTGCCGACCCGTTGCTGGTCGAGCGCATCCTGCGCAACCTGGTCTCCAACGCGATCCGCTACACCAACGACGGCTCGGTGCTGGTCGGCTGCCGCCAGCGCGACGACCGGGTGCTGCTGCAGGTCTGGGACACCGGCCTGGGCATCAGCGAGGCCGAGCAGACGCGCGTATTCGACGAGTTCTACCAGGTGCCCAACACACCCAAGGTCAGCCCCGATCAGCGCAAGGGTCTCGGGCTCGGCCTGGCGATCGTCAAGCGCCTGGCCGACTTGATGAGCGCACCGCTGACGATGCGCTCCGTGCCCGGCCGCGGCACGGTGTTCACGCTCGAATTGCCGCAGGGCCGCGCGCCACGGCCATCGGCGTTACTCTCGACGCCGGACAAGGGACCTGCCAGCATCACGCTCGCCGGGCGCCGCATCGTGATCGTCGAAGACGAGCCCGCAGTGCGCGCCGGCCTCGAAGTGCTGCTCACCGGCTGGGGCGCGCAGATCGACGCGTTCGACAGCGTCGGCGCGAGCCGCGATTGGGCCGCGCGCAGCGACCCTTCGGTGATCAAGCCCGACTTGTTGATCGTCGACTACCGGCTCGAAGAAGGCCTGAGCGGTGTCGACGCAATCAAGGCGCTGCGCGCACGCTTCGGCACCGCGATTCCCGCGATCCTCGTCACCGGCAGCACGATGACGGGCCATGACAGAGACGCACACGACCATGATTTCCACCTGCTCATCAAGCCGGTGGTACCCAACAAGCTGAGGGCGATGATCGCGTTCAAGCTGGCGGTGAAGCCAGCGTCCCCCTAACGCCACAGTGTCGCGGCAGCGGGCCGAAATCTGCCGCAGACCGCACGCAGACGCCGAGCCCGTCGGTCGAGTGGCGCGGCACGTGCGCAGCGGCCCCTAGACCAGCCCCGGGCTCGCCACGGGCCCTGCAACGCGAGCGAACGTTGGGGAAATAAAATGTCACGTCGTCTCATGGCCGCCTCTGCGGCTGCCTGTCTCGTTGCCTTTGCTGGGTGCGCCACCGAAAGCTCGCGCGCGGTGCAGGTCGAAAAGGTTTAGAGCGCCGCTGCGCCGCTGCGCCGTTCGTCGGCGTGCGGCTGCCGGTGTCGGTCGGCAAGTTTGACAACCGCTCGAGTTTCATGCGGGGTGTTTTTTCCGACGGCGTCGACCGCCTCGGCAGCCAGGCCAAGACCACGCTGATTTCGCACCTGCAGCAGTCGCAGCGTTTCGCTGTTCAGGACCGCGACAACCTTGCCGAAATCGGCCGGGAAGCAAAACTGCAAGGTGCAGCACAGACGCTGCGGGGGGCCTCGTATGTCGTCACCGGCGACATCTCGGAGTTCGGTCGCAAGGAGGTCGGCGACCAGCAGCTCTTCGGTTTGCTCGGCCGTGGCAAGTCGCAGATCGCCTACGCCAAGATCACGCTCAACATCGTCAACAGCCTGACCGCCGAGGTCATGTACTCGGCGCGTGGGGCCGGCGAATACGAGCTCTCGAACCGTGGAGTGCTCGGCTTCGGCGGCACCGCGAGCTACGACGCCACGCTCAACGGCAAGGTGCTCGACCTGGCGATGCGGGAGGCCGTCAACACGCTGGTCGCCGCGAAAGACGCGGGCCAGTGGGGTCAAGCCGAGGTACGCCGGTGAACGCCGCGTTGGCAGCGCGTCACTTGCTGCTCGGTTCCTGCATTGCCGTATTGGCCGGTTGCGCCAACCGGCCACCGCCGCCGCTCTATTCGTGGGAGTCTTCTCCGAAGCTGCAATACGCGGCCTTGCAACACGCTGGCTCATCGTCGGCGGAGCAGGTCGGCGCGATGGAAGCGCATACCGAGAAGGCCCGCGCTGCCAACGCAGCGTTGCCGCCCGGCTTTCGTGCGCACCTCGGGATGTTGAAGCTCTCGGCCGGCGATGCCGACCAGGCCCGCCAGATGTGGCAAGCCGAGAAGCTCGCGTTCCCCGAATCGACGCCGTACATGGACCAATTGCTCAAGCGGCTCGATGCTCCTGCGAAGAAGTACAACCCCGCATGAATCTCGCCCGACTAACGCTCGTGGCCGCCGCGGTCACTGGTTTGCTTGGCTTCGGCGGTTGCGCGACCAAGGCGCCCGCCTACGACTACAGCGCGTTCATGAAAGCCAAGCCGACGACCCTGCTGGTGATGCCACCGGTCAACGATTCACCCGAGGTCAACGCGACGCATGGTGTCTGGTCGCACGCGACCTTGCCGCTGGCCGAAGCCGGCTACTACGTGCTGCCGGTCACGCTGGTCGACGAGACCTTCCGGCAGAACGGCATTACCAGCGCGGCCGATGCACAGGAGATCCCGATCGCAAAGCTGCGCGAGTTTTTCGGTGCCGATGCGGCGGTCTGCATGAAGGTGCGCAAGTACGGCACCACCTACATGGTTCTCGGCAGCGAAACACGCGTCGAGGTCGAAACGCAGATCGTCGATCTGCTCACAGGTGAGTTGCTTTGGCAGGGCAAGGCGGCCGCGACGTCTGCCGAGCAGCAACAGCAGGCGCAGGGCGGCCTCGTCGGGTTGCTCGTCTTGGCCATCGTCAAGCAGATCATCGGCACGGCCACGGACGCCTCGTACACCTGTGCCGGCATCGCCAACCAGCGCATGCTCGGCGCGCCGCGCGACAACGGCGTGCTGCCGGGGCCGAGGTCGCCTAACTACGGCAAGCCGCCGGTCGCGCAATAGGGCGCGCTTGCAAATGACTGCTGCGGCGGTAGCCGGCGGTGTGCCGCCGCTTCATCAAACCGCCGAGTAAGCCAACCGCACGTAGATCGGCGCGAAGGCCTCGGCCTGAGTTACTTCGAGCAAACGCTCGCGCGCCAGTTCGAGCATCGCGATGAAGGTCACGACCAGCACCTGCGGGCCGCGGCTCACGTCGAACAAATCCTCGAACATCGCGAAGCGCCGGCCTTGCAGTGCGCGCAGCACGATGCTCATGTGCTCGCGCACGCTAAGTTGCTCGCGCGTGATGTGGTGGTGCTGGTTGAGCTTGGCGCGCTTAAAAATATCGGCCCAGGCAGCGCGCAGTTCGTCGACGTCGACATCCGGAAACCGCGGTGCGAGCGACTGCTCGATCACGACTTGCGCGCGCAGAAAATCGCGACCGATCAGCGGCAGTTGGTCGATGCGCGCTGCGGCGAGCTTCATTTGTTCGTACTCGATCAACCGGCGCACGAGCTCGGCGCGTGGATCTTCAGGCTCGCCGCCGTCGACGCTCTTCTTCGGCGGCAGCAGCATGCGCGACTTGATCTCGATCAGCATCGCCGCCATCAGCAGGTATTCGCTCGCGAGCTCGAGGTTCGTCTTGCGGATCTGCTCGACGTAAGCGAGGTACTGCCGCGTCACGCTCGCCATCGGGATGTCGAGGATGTTGAAGTTCTGCTTGCGGATCAGGTAGAGCAGCAGGTCGAGCGGGCCCTCGAAAGCTTCGAGAAACACCTCGAGCGCGTCCGGCGGAATGTAGAGGTCCGTCGGCATCGCGAACAGCGGCTCGCCGTAGAGGCGGGCCACTGCGACGTTGTCGACGACAACGGGGCTTGCATACGCTTCGACGTTGTCGCCCGCGCGGTCGACGTGGCCTTGCATCAGCGCTTGGTCTGGTAGACGTAAGGTTGCTGAGCGACCTTCGCGTCACCGTACTCGGCTTGCGCATCGCGGTCGATGCGTTTGTCCCAGAGCAGGTTGCGGCCGCGGCGTTGTTCTTCTTCCAGCGTCGGCTTGTTGGCCTTGAGCGTCTCGATGAACGAGGTGACGTCGGATTTGTAGGCTTTCCAGAACAATGGCATGGCGGCTTGGCGCGCACGCCACAGGGCGGGCGCTAGAGTGAAGACCTCGATTTTAACGGGGAGAAAGAGCATGACCTTTCGACACTTTGCGCTCGGACAAAAGCGCCACTGGATTGCCGCCCTCGCGATCACCGCCGCCGTGTTGGCCGGCTGCGATGTGCAGAAGATCGCCGAACTGGAAGTCGGTGTCACGACCGAAGCCGATGTGCGCGCCAAGTGGGGCGAGCCCGCCGCGGTGTACGCCGAGCCCGACGGGAGCAAGACGCTCGAATACCCGCGCCAGCCGGCCGGTCAGGTCAACTACATGCTCGCGATCGGCAGCGACAGCAAGTTGGTCGCGATGCGCCAGGTGCTCAAGCCGGCCAACTTCGCGAAGATCGAAACCGGCTGGGACAAAACCCAGGTGCGCCGCTTGCTCGGCACGCCAGCCAAAGTCCAGCGGTACGCCATGAAGAAAGACGAAGAAGTCTGGGACTGGCGCTTCGCCGATGGATCGCAAGGCAAAGTGTTCTCTGTCACCTTCGACGTCAATGGCCGCGTGATGTCGACCTTGACGACCGCAGACGAAAAAGAATCGGGCAACCGGGGATGAGAGAGCCAGGCGCTCGTGAGCCGGCGTCAGGCTTCGCTGCGCCGCAGGTTCTGCGCGCCTTTGAGAAACGTGTTCGGCTCGCCGATGACCCATCGCGCCAATTCATCGAGTCGCCCTGAGCCGATCTCGAACGCGGGCAATTCGAGGCACACCGATTGCAGCCCGTCGAGGTTGGTCGCGTCGAAGCGAAGGCAGCCCCGGTCGTGGTCGGGAGTGATCAGCACGCTGGCGTTGAAATCGGCGGTGAAGCTGTAGCGCATCTCCTGGAGCTTGGCCGTATCAGGGTGGCGCACGGCTTCGGCCTCGAACGTCACGCCTCCCTGACGCAGCCGTGCTTCCAGAAGCTCGATGTCGGGCAAAAAGTTTTTGGTCAGTGCCAGCGCGGTGCCGCTGGTCAAGCGCCAACGCAGCACCACGTGATCGAACACCTCGGTTCTGCGCAACTGCTTGCGACGCGCATCGGCACGAAAGCCGCACAGCTGCAGGCCTTCGAACACCTGTTGACGATCGAGCCGGAAATTGACTTTCGACCGCGTCTGCAACACGTTCAGGTGTTGCGCCAGCACGGCGAGGTAGTTGAAGGCGGTCTTGCACGCCATATCGGCCAGGCCGGCACTGCGCGCCAGTGCATCCGTGTCGGTGTTGTTTATCGCCTGCGCCGCTTCGGCTTGGCGCTTCAGGTCGTCCAGAAATCCCAAGATGTCGTGCGTGTAGGTGGTAGACACCGAGCTTATCGCAGCCCCTGCGGCCGCTTCATGGCGTTTCATCAAATTCGGCGCGGTCGCCTGTCACGATCCTGTCATGAACGAAATCGAACTGAAGCTGCAGGTGCCGGCCGCGCAGCGCGCGAAGGTCGACGCGGCGGTGGCGGGCCGCATGCCATCACCGCGAATGCGCTTGCAGGCCGCCTACCAAGACACAGTCGACCGCGCCCTCGCCAACGCGCGGCTGGCGCTGCGCCTGCGGCGCGAAGGCCGGCAGTGGGTGCAGACGCTCAAGGGCGCCGGCGACGACGGCATGACGCGGCTGGAGCACAACGTGCCCCGCGGTTCGTCGGCCACGGTGCCGGCGATCGACCCGGCGCAACATGCCGGCACGGCGGCTGGCGACCGGCTGCTGGCGCTGCTCGCCGCGAGGCCCGATGCACGGCCGGGGATGCCACCGGGCAGCGCACTGCAAACCCTCTACCGCACCGACATTCGCCGCCGCACCCGTGCGCTGGCGGTGCGCGCGCCGGGCTGCGCGCCATCGCGCGTGGAGCTCGCGTTCGACACCGGCCTCATCGTCGCCGGCGAATCCGCGATCGACGTCTGCGAGCTCGAAATTGAACTGCTGGCGGGTTCGCCGCGTGCCGTCATCGAGACCGCGCGCCGCTGGCTGCCGCGCTTCGACCTGTGGCTCGACGTGCGCAGCAAGGCCGAGCGCGGTGACCTGCTCGCGCGCGGCGAGACCGTGGCACCGCCGCGGCTCGCGGCCTGGCTGCGGCTCGATGCGACGATGAACTTGCCTGCCGCCTGGCAGGCCGTGCTGCGCAACTGTGCCGACCAGATCCTCGCCAACGCGAGCCAGATCGCCTCGGGTGCGCATGCGCCGGAGCATGTGCATCAGCTGCGTGTCGGCTTGCGTCGGCTGCGCAGCGCGCTCGCCTTGTTCGAGCGCGACGACGACACTGCGCTCGGTGATGCTGCCGCCGCGCTGTTCCGCGAGCTCGGTGCCGCGCGCGACCAGACGGTGCTCGAAGGCGAGTTCGGCGCTGCGCTGGTCGAGGCGATGCGCAGCGCCGGGTTGCCCGACGCGGTACCACCGGCAGGTGCCAGTGCCGACATCGAAAAAGCGCCGCCGACTCTCGCCGATGTGCTGCGCGCGTCGGCGAGCCAGACGCTGCTGCTGGACCTGCTCTCGGCGATGCACGCCGAGCCGCCACCCTCCGATGCCACGGTCGACACCTCGGCCGACGCACTGCCGCGCGACCGGCTGGCTGCGCGCTTGAACAAGTGGCACCGCCAGGTCGTCGCCGACGCGAAGCGCTACGACGCGCTCGACGACGAAGCGCGCCACCGCCTGCGCAAGCGCGCCAAGCGGCTGCGCTACGCGACAGAGTTCAGTGCCACGCTGTTCGACCGCCGCGAGGTGCGCCGCTACCTGAAGGCGCTGCGCGCGCTGCAGGAGCGGCTCGGTGCGGTCAGCGACGTGCTGATGGCGATGGCCGCGTTCGCACCGCGCACCGGGGCCGACCGGCAAGCCATGTTCGCGCTCGGCTGGCTCACCGCGCGCCGCGCGGCGTTGATCGATGCAGCCGCGCCCGAACTGAAAGCGTTCGCGAAGGTCGAGCGCTTTTGGAAAAAAATGCGCTGAGAAAGTTCGTCGAAGAGGTGCGCTGAGTCGCGTCGGTGCTGTCAAAGCAGCCCACGCCCCATCAACCGCTCCAGCGTTCCGAGCGGCGAGGCCTCTGGCCGCTGCTGGTCGGCGACGTCGAGGTAAAAGGTCTGCTCCAGCATGTGTTGGCCGCCTGTCGCGGCGTGCAGCACCTGGTCGCTGAAAACCACCCAGGTCGTGCCGGGCGCGAAGTCGATCGGTGCTTGCGGGCTCGCGCGCTGGAACTCGGCATCGGCCTTCGCGTGGTCGTGCAACTGCAGCATCACGTGGTCGTACTCGGTGCGGCGGCGCTTCGTGATGCCTGTTGCCTCCAGCAGCCACGCCGAGCCCGGTAGCGGACGCGCGATCGTCGGCAAGTAGCGCTTCGCGTGCGCCTCGAACGATTCGCCCACACGCCACCGGCGCGGTCGGCCGTTCGGGTTGACGTTGCAGAACACGCGCAGCAGCCGCGTGCCGTGCATTGGATTCGAAGGGAAGGCATCGACGTGCAGCCGCATGTCGTCCTTGCGCCAACTGGTTTCGCGGGCGGCCACGTCGACCGGTCGAAACGAGGTGTTGCCGCGGTTCAGGTGACCGCGGTAGTGCGGAAAGAGGCGCAGCGCAAAGGCCTCGCTCTGCTCGGCATAGCGCACGATCATCGCGCGCAGCACATCGAGGTCGGTGCTGCTTCCGGCGGCACCACGCATGTCGGCCGCGGGCGTACCCGGTCGCCAGCGCAACGAGATGTTCTTGGCCTTGCCGTCGGCCCAGCGCGGATCGAGAAACCTGGTTTCGCTCGCCGACAGCACGAACGGCAGGTGTGGAAAACTCAGTACCGCGCCGTCTTCGAGCACGGCCTCGACATTGCGCGTCGGCCCGTCGTCAGCCCAGCCCGTGTCGGGGAATTCGCGGACCGGCGTGATCGCCATCGCGCTCAGCGCACCCGCATGCCCGGCAGCGCGCCGGGCCAGGGCTCGAGGACGTAGATGCCCGCATCCGTCTTGTCGTCGGCGTGCGAGGCCGCCAGCACCATGCCTTCGCTGACGCCGAACTTCATCTTGCGCGGCGCGAGGTTGGCGACCATCACGGTGAACTTGCCGACCAGGTCGTCGGGCTGGTAGGCCGACTGGATGCCGCTGAACACGTTGCGCGGGGCCGCTTCACCGACATCGAGCGTGAGCCGCAGCAGCTTGGTCGAGCCCTCGACCAAGCTGCAGTTCACGATCTTCGCGATGCGCAAATCGATCTTCGCGAAGTCGTCGATCTTGATTTCGGGCGCGATCGGCTCGCCGCCCGGCGGCAGGGCTTCGACGGCGATCGGCTCGATCAACGCTTCGAGTTGCTTCGCGTCGACGCGCTGCATCAGGTGCTTGTATTCGCCGATCGTGTGACCGCCGAGTGAGCGTGCCGCGTCGGCGAACTGCATCGGCTCGATCTTCAGAAAGGTCTCGACCTGCGCGGCGAGCGACGGCAGCACCGGCTTCAGGTAGATCGTCAGCAGCCGGAAGGCCTCTATGCAGACGGAGCACACGTCGTGCAGCACGGCTTCGCTCTCGGGCTTCTTCGCGAGCTCCCACGGTTTGTTCCGATCGACGAATTCGTTGACCCGGTCGGCCAGCAGCATCACTTCGCGCAGCGCCTTGCCGAACTCGCGTTCTTCGTAGAGTTCTTCGATCGTCGCGCAGTGCGCGCGCAGGCCGTCGAGCAACGTGCGACCCTCGACACCGAGGTCGTTCGACAACAGCCCACCGAAGCGCTTGCTCAGGAAGCCCGCCGCCCGGCTCGCGATGTTGATGTACTTGCCGATCAAGTCGCTGTTGACGCGCGCCAAAAAATCGTCCGGGTTGAAGTCGAGGTCTTCCACATGCGCGTTGAGCTTGGCCGCGATGTAGTAGCGCAGCCACTCCGGGTTCATGCCGAGTTCGAGGTATTTGAGCGGCGAGATGCCGGTGCCGCGGCTCTTGCTCATCTTTTCGCCGCTGAGTTGCAGAAAGCCGTGTACGAAGATCCGGTTGGGCACCTTGCGACCGCTGAAATGCAGCATCGCCGGCCAGAACAGCGTGTGGAAGGTGACGATGTCTTTGCCGATGAAGTGAATCTGCTCGACCTCGGGGTCGGCCATGAAAGCGTCGAAGTCGATGCCGCGCTTGTCGAGGTGCGCTTTCAGCGATGCGAGGTAGCCGACCGGCGCATCGAGCCACACATAGAAATACTTGCCCGGCGCATCGGGAATTTCGATGCCGAAGTAGGGCGCGTCGCGGCTGATGTCCCAGTCGTTGAGGCCGACGTGACCATGTTCATCAACGGCGAACCATTCCTTGATCTTGTTCAGCACCTCGGGCTGCAAGCGGCCGGGCGTGTTGGTCCACTCGGTCAAAAAATCGATGCAGCGTTGCGACGAGAGCTGGAAGAAGTAGTGCTCGCTGCTCTTCATCACCGGCGTCGCACCGCTCAGGGTCGAGTACGGATTTTTAAGGTCGGTCGGCGCGTAGACCGCGCCGCAGTTGTCGCAGTTGTCGCCGTACTGGTCGGGCGTGCCGCACTTCGGGCAGGTGCCCTTGACGTAGCGGTCGGGCAAGAACATGCCTTTGACCGGGTCGTAGAACTGCTCGACCCTCCGCTCGGCGATCAAGCCCTGTTTGCGGAGGGCCCGGTAGATGTCTTGCGCAAGCGCGTGGTTCTCGGGCGCATCGGTCGAGTGCCAGTGGTCGAAGGCGATCTCGAAACCGTCGAGGTAGGGCTTGCGGCCCGCGGCCACCTCGGCGACGAAAGCCTGCGGCGTTTGCCCCGCCTTCTCGGCCGCGATCATGATCGGTGCGCCGTGGGCGTCGTCGGCGCAGACGAAGTGCACGTTGCTGCCGACCATCCGCTGAAACCGCACCCAGATATCCGCCTGGATGTACTCCATCATGTGCCCGATGTGAAACGGGCCGTTGGCGTAAGGCAGGGCGGTGGTGACGAAGAGCTTGCGGGTCATGGGGGTCGCCGGTTTGGGTGCAAGCCAGCAATTTTAGGGTTCAGATCAACGGACGCTCGTTCAACGGTGGCGGCGCGTATTCGTACAGCCAGGTTTCGGTCAGCGCCTGGCCGTCGGCGCGCAAAAACATGCGCAGCGAGATCGGTTCGGTGCTCGTCGCGTCGGGCACCAGATCAAAGATCGCGCGCCAGCCGCGAACCGGGTCGAGCGGCCGCGCCGAGGTGGTCTCGATGCGGCCCTTCGTGGTGGTGACGACCGCCTCGACCTTCGTTTTCGAGTCGACCAGCGCGAAGTTGCCTCCGGCGAAGTCGACTGCGAAGCGCCACGAGAAGTAGCTGCGGTCTTTGCCCACCACACCGCCGATGCCGGTGCGCGTGGCCACGCAGCGCGCGAGTGGCGGCTGCGACGGCGCCTCGCGGGCCCAAAACATTTTGTAGCCGATCAGCAGCTCTTGCCCAGCCTGCGGCTTGGTGGCGGGGTTCCAGAACGCGACGATGTTGTCGTTGGTTTCGTTGTCGGTCGGGATCTCGATCAGGTCGATCGCGCCGGCGCCCCAGTCGCCTTTGGGCTCGATCCAGAGGCTCGGGCGGCGGTCGTAGAACACGCCGTCGTCTTGATAGTTCGCGAAATCGTGGTCGCGTTGAAGCAGGCCGAAGCCGCGCGGGCTGCGATCGGCGAAGGCGTTGAAGCTGACGTTGCGCGGGTTGCGCAGCGGCCGCCACAACCACTCGCCGTTGCCGCTGTGCATCGAGAGGCCGTCGGAGTCGTGGATCTCGGGCCGCCAGTCGTTGCCTTTGCGCCGGTCGTTCTCGCCGGCCTGGAACATGCTCGTGCACGGTGCGATGCCGAGGCGCTCGATTTCGTTGCGGGGGTAGAGCGCGATGTCGAGGTCCATCAGCGTGGTGTCGCCGGGCGTGATCGCGAATCGGTAGGCGCCGGCCACGCTCGGCGAATCGAGCAGCGCGTAGACGACCAAAGTGTTCGAATCGGCCGCTGGGCGCTCGAACCAAAAGGTCGTGAAGTCGGGGAACTCTTCGTCGCGCTGCATGCCGGTGTCGACCGCGAGGCCGCGTGCCGAGAGCCCGTATTGCCGCGTGCCGCTGGTCGCGCGGAGGTAGCTCGCGCCGAGAAAGGCGGCGATGTCGAAGTCGGGCGCGAGGTGAAACTTGAACCGAAAGCCCGCGAAGCCGAGGTCGGCCGGCTGCTTCTTGCCGTCGAGGCCGCTCTTGCCGAAGTCGAACATCGCCGGGTCGTAGGCGAGTTGCTGCGCCTGGCCGTTGACCACCTCGTACATGTGCACCGGCCGCTTGAAGAACAACCCGAGGTGAAAGAGTTCGAGCTTGAAGCGCAACTTGTTGTCGGCCCACAGCGCGTGCTCCGGCCGAAAGCGGATGGCCTGGTACTGGTCCCAGTCGAGCGCGGCTATTGCCGGCGGCAGCTTGTTCGTCGGCGCCTGGTACGGCTTGCTGGCGAGCGTGCGCGCTTCGCCTTTGAGCCAGCCGAGGTCGAAGGGCTGCGACTTGCCGAGCGGCTTCAGCGGGTCGGCGTGGGCTGCTGTTGGCCACAGGAAGCTGCCGGTGCCGAAAGCGGCGCTGGTGCCGACGAGATTGCGAAGAAGGGTGCGTCTTTGCATGGCCTTGATTCTTGCGCGCTTTCAAGCAATCCCGTGACGAGCCGTGTCGGCCTGCCGCTAGACTGGTCAGCCTATCTCTGCCCAGACCCACCATGCCCGCTCTGACCGATGCTGTTTTGCTCGCCGCGCTAGCGACTGTCATCGACCCGAACACCGGCACCGATTTCGTCTCGACCCGCCAGCTCAAGAACCTGCGCATCGAGGGCGGCGACGTGGCATTCGACGTCGAGCTCGGCTACCCCGCGAAGAGCCAGCTCGCCGGCCTGCGCAAGGCGCTGATCGCCGCGGCGCGCACGGTGCCCGGCGTTGCGAACGTCAGCGCGAACCTCACGATCAAGATCACCGCGCACGCGGTGCAGCGCGGCGTGCAATTGCTGCCGAAAGTGAAGAACATCGTCGCGGTCGCGTCGGGCAAGGGCGGCGTCGGCAAGAGCACGACGGCCGTGAACCTGGCGCTCGCGCTCGCAGCCGAAGGCGCGGCCGTCGGCATCCTCGATGCCGACATCTACGGCCCCAGCCAGCCGATGATGATGGGCATCGAAGGCCGGCCCGAGAGTGCCGACGGCAAGACGATGGAGCCGATGGAAAACTACGGCGTGCAGGTGATGTCGATCGGCTTTCTCGTCGAGCAAGACAACCCGATGATCTGGCGCGGCCCGATGGCCACGCAGGCGCTCGAGCAACTGCTGCGGCAAACGAACTGGGCCGAGCTCGACTACCTGATCGTCGACATGCCGCCCGGCACCGGCGACATCCAGTTGACGCTCTCCCAGCGCGTGCCGCTGACCGGCGCGGTGATCGTGACCACGCCGCAAGACATCGCGCTGCTCGATGCCAAGAAGGGCATCAAAATGTTCGAGAAGGTCGGCGTGCCGATCTTGGGCATCGTCGAGAACATGGCAGTGCACGTGTGCGAAAAGTGCGGGCACGTCGAGCACATCTTCGGTGAGGACGGCGGCAAGCGCCTGGCCGCCGAATACAAGATGGATTACCTCGGCGCGCTGCCGCTGAACCTCTCGATCCGCGTGCAGGCCGACAACGGCCGGCCGAGCGTGGTGAGCGACCCCGACGGTGAGATCGCCGGGCTGTACAAGTCGGTCGCGCGGCAGGTGGCGGTGAAGATCGCGCAGCGGGCCAAAGATTTTTCGTCGAAGTTTCCGACGATCTCGATCTCCAAAGACACGTGACGGCATGAATCTGCTGGATGCGATGCGCTACCTCGTTGCGCTCGAACAGCATCGGCACTTCGGCCGCGCGGCGAGCGCTTGCCACATCACGCAGCCGGCGCTGTCGAACGCGCTGCGCGCGCTCGAAGCCGAGCTGGGCATCGCGATCGTGCGCCGTGGCCGCACCTACGAAGGCCTCACGCCCGAGGGCGAGCGCGTGCTGGCGAGCGCGAACCGGCTGCTGCGCGAGCAGGAGTTGCTGCGCCAAGATTTGCACAGTGGCGCGGGTTCGCCGCAAGGTTCGCTGTCGATCGGCGCGGTGCCGACGACGCTGCCGGTGGCGGCGCGTTTCGCCTCGCAACTGCAGGCGCGTTACCGCGGCATCAGGCCGATCGTGCGCTCGCTCAGTTCGCACGAGATCGAAACCGGGCTCGAAAACCTGTCGCTCGACATGGGCCTCGGCTACACCGATCGCGGCACCAAGTTCACCGCGTTGCCGCAGTACGTGGAGCAGTACTTCCTGCTGCGCCGCGCGGCTGTCGGCGCCGCGGCGCCGTTGCACGTGGGCGCGGTGACGACCTGGCGCGAGGCGGCTGCAATGCAACTCTGCCTGCTCACGCCCGAGATGCACAACCGCACGATCGTCGACGCCGCGTTCGGGCAAGCCGGCCTCGAGGTGCAACCGGCAATCGAGACGAACTCGATCGTCACCATCGTGCTCAGCGTGCTCGACGGCGAGGTCTGTGCCGTGCTGCCCGGCGCGCTGATGGCGCTGGTGCGCGGGTACGCCGGGCTCGAGGCGCTGCCGCTGCGCGAGCCCGAAGTCGGCACGCCGATCGGCTTCATGGTCGCGAAAGGCGCGCGGGCGTCGCGTGCGCTGGAGGCTGCGCTGACCTTGGCCAACGACGGCGCGTGGCTGCGCCATGCGGCTGTGCAAGGCGGATTGCTGAACGTCTGAGGCGCGGTCCGCAGCGCACAGTGAGCCGCGTTGCGCGGGTTTGCCCACGCTGAGATTCAACCGGCGAATCGGCCCGTTTCCTGAATCAATTGGACGCTGCGATTGCGCCTCCGCGATAGTCGAGGGCCACTGCCGCTGCGCATTGGGAAATACGCTGCGCCGGGATCTCAGTCGATAAAAAGACAAAGACGTTGGAAAAGTGATGGCCTCAGGATTTCTGGACAAAGAACGCATCGTCGCCGGCCCCGGCTTTAACCGCTGGCTGGTGCCGCCGGCGGCCCTCGCGATTCATCTGTGCATCGGCATGGCCTATGGCTTCTCGGTGTTTTGGCTGCCGCTGTCGAAAGCGCTCGGCATCAAGGAGCCGGTCAAGTGCGGCCCCGAGGTCGGCTTCTTTCAAGAGCTTTTCACCACCACCTGCGACTGGAAAATCGCCACGCTCGGCTGGATGTACACGCTGTTCTTCGTTTTCCTCGGCGGCTCGGCCGCGGTGTGGGGCGGTTGGCTCGAGCGCTCCGGCCCGCGCAAGGCCGGCGTGGTCTCGGCAATCTGCTGGTGCGGCGGAATGCTGCTCTCGGCGCTCGGCATCTACTTGCACCAGTTCTGGCTGATGATTCTGGGCAGCGGCATCATCGGCGGCATCGGCCTCGGGCTGGGCTACATCTCGCCAGTGTCGACGCTGATCAAGTGGTTCCCCGACCGCCGCGGCATGGCCACGGGCATGGCGATCATGGGCTTCGGCGGGGGCGCGTTGATCGGCTCGCCGCTCGCGGCCGAGTTGATGAAGCGCTTCTCCTCGCCGACCGATGTCGGTGTGATGGCCACCTTCATCGTGATGGCGTTGGCCTACTTCGTTTTTATGATGGGCGGTGCACTCGGCTACCGCGTCCCAGCCACCGGCTGGAAGCCCGCCGGCTGGACCCCGCCACCGCCTGCGGCCAACGCGATGATCACGCCGCACCACGTGCACGTGAAAAAGGTCTGGGGCATTCCGCAGTTTTGGCTTGTCTGGATGGTGCTGTGCATGAACGTCTCGGCCGGCATCGGCGTGATCGGCATGGCCAGCCCGATGCTGCAAGAGGTGTTCGGCGGCAACCTGATCGGCGTGGCCAAAAAGTTCGGCGAGCTCGACAAAACGCAACTGGCGGGGATTGCCGGTGTGGCCGCGGGCTTCACCGCCTTGCTCAGTTTGTTCAACATCGGCGGACGCTTCTTCTGGGCGAGCTTGTCGGACAAGCTCGGCCGCAAGATGACCTACGTGGTGTTCTTCACGCTCGGCGGCTTGCTGTACGCCAGCATCCCGAGCAGCGCAGGCGCCGGCTCCAAGCTGCTGTTCGTCGGCGCGTTCTGCCTGATCCTGAGCATGTACGGCGGTGGCTTCGCAACCGTGCCGGCGTACCTTGCCGACCTGTTCGGCACGCAGATGGTCGGCGCGATCCACGGCCGGCTGCTGACCGCATGGGCTACCGCCGGCATCCTTGGGCCGGTCGTCGTGAACTACATGCGCGAGTACCAGCTCGGCTTGGGCATCCCGCGCGAACAGGTCTACAACCAGACCATGTACATCCTCGTCGGCATGCTCGTGATCGGCCTGATCTGCAACCTGCTGGTGCGCCCGGTGGCCGACAAATGGTTCATGACCGCTACCGAGCTGACCGAAGAGAAACGCCTCGCCCACGATCGCGCCTCGGCCGCGGAAGTCGGCGCCGCGGCGAGCGACAGCGGGCAAACGTCGAGCGCGATGGTCGCGCTCGCGTGGCTGGCCGTCGGGCTCCCGCTGGCGTGGGGCGTTTACAAGACGCTGCTCAACGTCGGCAAGTTCTTCAACTGACCCGGGTGAACCGATGAGCCAGCAGCAAAGTGCAGTCAAACCGATGCCAGTGGTGGCTTCGGTCACCACCGACGAGATGCGCCAGCGCATCAAACGCAAAAGTCGGCTGAAGGGCCGGCAGGTCGACGACGCCGCACTCGCCGACGTGCGCGCGCTGCTCGGACAGATGCCGGCCGCCGGCTGGCGGCGCGACCTCCTGATCGAGCACCTGCACCTGCTGAACGACGCACACCTCGGCCTGCACGAGCGGCACCTGGTGGCGCTCGCCCGCGAGACCAATGTGCCGATGGCTGAGGTCTACGAAGTCGCTACTTTCTATCACCACTTCGAGCTGCTACAAGACGGCCAAACAGGCGCCGCGATCACAGTGCGCGTGTGCGACGGCCTGAGCTGCGAGCTGGCCGGCGCGCGCGATCTGCTGGCGCGCTTGCCGGCGCTGCTCGGCGCCGAGGTGCGCGTGATCGCTGCGCCATGCGTGGGCCGCTGCGAGCAGGCACCGGTGGCGGTAGTGCACCAGTGCCCCGTGCCGCAGGCCGACACGGCAGCGGTGGTCGCGGCGGTGCAGGGTGAGCACACGCGGCATCCGGCCGCGCCGCTCGGCGCGTCGTTCGATCCGGCCACGCTGGCCGGGCAGGGTGTCCCCGAAGTCACTGAAACCGGCGCCGATGTGTCGCCGGCATGCGTCGATTTCGACACCTACCGCGCCGCGGGCGGCTACGCGCTCGCTGCCGAAGTGATCAGCGGCACGCGCACCGGCGACGAACTGATCGCCGCGCTCGAAGACTCCGGCCTGCGCGGCTTGGGTGGCGCAGGCTTCCCCGCTGGCCGCAAGTGGCGCATCGTGCGCGAGCAACCCGCGCCACGCCTGATGGCCGTCAACATCGACGAAGGCGAACCCGGCACCTTCAAAGACCGCACGTACCTCGAACGCGACCCGCACCGTTTTCTCGAAGGGCTGCTGATCGCCGCGCACGTCGTCGGCATCGATGCTTGCTACCTGTACTTGCGCGACGAATACCACGGCTGCCGCGAGCTGCTGACCGCCGAACTCGCGAAGTTGCAACAGGCGGCGCCTTTCAAGCTGCCGCACATCGAGCTGCGCCGCGGCGCGGGGGCCTACATCTGCGGTGAAGAGTCCGCGATGATCCAGAGCATCGAGGGCCAGCGCGGCGAGCCGCGGCTGCGGCCGCCGTACATCGCCCAGGTCGGGTTGTTCGGCCGGCCCACGCTGGAGCACAACTTCGAAACGCTGTACTGGGTGCGCGACATCGTCCAGCGCGGCCCGTCTTGGTTCGCCGGCTTCGGGCGCCACGGGCGCAAGGGCTTGCGCAGTTTCAGTGTCAGTGGCCGGGTGGCACGGCCGGGCGTGAAGCTCGCGCCGGCCGGCATCACGCTGCGCGAACTCGTCGACGAATACTGCGGCGGCATGGCCGAGGGCCACACGCTCTACGCCTACTTGCCGGGGGGCGCCTCGGGCGGCATCCTGCCTGCGAGCCTGGCCGATCACCCGCTCGACTTCGACACCTTGCAGCTGCACGGCTGCTTCATCGGTTCGGCCGCGGTGATCGTGCTCGGCGAGCAAGACCGCGCCCGCGACGCGGCCTCCAACATGATGCGATTCTTCGCGCACGAGAGCTGCGGCCAGTGCACGCCTTGCCGCGTCGGCACCGACAAGGCGGCGCGGTTGATGGAAGCCCCGGCCTGGGATTGCGACACGCTCGAAGACCTGAACATCGTGATGACCGATGCATCGATCTGCGGGCTCGGGCAGGCAGCACCGAACCCGGTGCGCAGCGTCGTCAAACATTTCGCGCACGAAATCGGAGTTTGAAATGAATGCACCGGTGGCTTTGGTGAACCTTCAAGCGGCACGGGTCGAGCTCACGCTCGACGGCAAGCGCGTCAGCGCGCTCGATGGCGAGACCCTCCTCACGGTCGCGAAGCGCGAAGGCATCGCGATCCCGACGCTGTGTTTCAAGGACGGCTACCGACCCGACGGCAACTGCCGCGTCTGCGTCGTCGAAGTCGGCGGCGAACGCGTGCTGGCACCGAGCTGCTGCCGCAGCGTGCAGCCGAACATGGTCGTCACGACCGACAGCGCGCGCGTCAAAAAGAGCCAGCACATGGTGCTAGAGATGCTGCTCGCCGACCTGCCCGAGACCGGCCACAAATGGGCCGATGCCGACGGCGCGTTGCCGCACGGCGAACTCAGCGAATGGGCTGCGAAAGAGGGCGTGACGGTTCGCCCCGAACTGCGCGCGCTGTGCCGCGAGCAACCCGCGCCCGACTACTCGCACCCGGCGATGGCCGTCAACCTCGACAGTTGCATTCAATGCAACCGCTGCATTCGCGCATGCCGCGAAGAGCAGGTCAACGACGTGATCGGCATGGCGATGCGCGGCGCGCACGCGCAGATCGTGTTCGACCTCGACGACAAAATGGGCGAGAGCACCTGCGTGGCTTGCGGCGAATGCGTGCAGGCCTGCCCGACCGGCGCGCTGATGCCGAAGACCTCTGTCGGCACGCAGGTCGTCGACAAGCAGGTCGATTCGGTCTGCCCGTTTTGCGGCGTCGGCTGCCTGCTGACCTACAACGTGCGGGACAACAAAATCATCAGCGTCGACGGCCGCGATGGCCCGGCCAACCACAGCCGGCTGTGCGTGAAAGGCCGCTTCGGCTTCGACTACGCGAGCCACCCGCAGCGCCTGACGAAGCCGCTGATCCGCAAGGCCGGCGTGCCGAAGAACCAGCACGACGAGCCGAACCCGGCCGACTGGTCGGCGGTGTTTCGTGAAGCGACCTGGGAAGAGGCGCTGGCCTTGTCGGGCGGCGCGCTGAGCGGCTTGCGTGACACGTTCGGTGCGAAGTCGCTCGCCGGTTTCGGCAGCGCGAAGGGAAGCAACGAAGAGGCGTACCTGTTTCAAAAACTCGTGCGCACCGGCTTCGGCAGCAACAACGTCGACCACTGCACGCGACTTTGCCATGCGTCGAGCGTGGCTGCGCTGCTCGAAGGCGTGGGCTCGGGGGCGGTCAGCAACCCGGTCAACGATGTCGAGCATGCCGAGTTGATTTTTATCATCGGCTCGAACCCGACATCGAACCACCCGGTCGCGGCCACCTGGATGAAAAACGCGGCGCAACGTGGCGCGAAGATCGTGCTCGCCGACCCGCGCCGCACCGACATCTCGCGCCACGCCTGGCGCACGCTGCAGTTCAACGCCGACACCGATGTCGCGATGATCAATGCCCTGATCCACACGGTGATCGAAGAGGGCTTGGTCGATGTCGACTTCGTGCGCAATCGCGTCGACAACTTCGAGGCGCTGAAGGAAAACGTGCGCGGCTACAGCCCCGAGGCGATGGCGCCGATTTGCGGCATCCCGGCCGAGACGCTGCGCGAGGTCGCGCGTGCGTTTGCCAAGGCCAAGAGCGCGATGGTTTTGTGGGGCATGGGCATCAGCCAGCACGTGCACGGCACCGACAACGCGCGCTGCCTGA
>ENA-OFCD01000756-OFCD01000756.1-metagenomes-genome-assembly--contig:-NODE-756-length-19126-cov-2.518746_pt1 | contig 19126 bp, 18 predicted proteins | sample MGYA00153392_OFCD01 | MGnify analysis MGYA00153392
ATTTACATCTTCCGTCATGGTTCTAATTTGATTGTGTATAATTAAGGCGTAAAAATAATCTAAATATTCAGAAATTTATTGCCTGATTAGCAATAAAAAAAAAATAAAATTTGTTAAATCTTGGTATTCGCTCAATTCTGTTGCGTTTGTGCACGCATTTCTTTAGTCGTCAGTTTCGATTTATCGTGACTCCAACCTGGCGCACCGAAAACATAATTAAAAATAGTTTTGGTGTTTTTCGTTTTAGAAGCATCGTGAATAATTTCGCTCCATTCGCCAAAAGCAACTTTTACAGGATTGTTTGTGTTGACGTTTTTGGTTAAGCCATACGTCGGTCGTTCTAATTCGGGTTGAAACGTGTCGAATATTCTATCCCAAATAATTAAAATTCCCGCGTGATTTTTATCCAAATAGTTTAAATCCGAGCCGTGATGCACGCGGTGATGGCTCGGTGTATTAAAAATAAATTCGTACCAACGCGGCATTTTATTAATCGCTTCGGTGTGAATCCAGAATTGATATAATAGGCTAATACTTTGCATCATCATAATCATAATTGGGTTGAAACCAACGAGTGGCATCCATAACCAAAAAACAAACGCACCCGAAAAATTTCCCGTCCAAGTTTGGCGCAGTGCAGCACTTAAGTTATATTTTTCACTCGAATGATGCACGTAATGACTTGCCCAGAAAAAACGAATGTGATGGCTTTCGCGGTGAAACCAATAATAGGAAAAATCGTCCGCAAGTATGAGCCCAATCCAAAAAATAACGCCCGATTGCGCAAAAGTGAATAGCTTGAATTGGAACAAAAAATTTAAAGCTACGAAAACGATTATTTTTCCAAAGATGCCCGTAATGACATTACCGATGCCGAGTGCTAAACTAGTGAGCGTATCGTTGGTGTTGTACCAATCTTTTTTTTCGTAGGCATTTAAAAGGATTTCTGCCGTCACAAAAAACACAAAAGCCGGAATAGCATAAACAATTAAATTTTCTCCCACATTACTTTTTTTAGAAAACGAATTGGAAAACAAATTTAAAAAAGAATTCCATAAATCAAAAAATTATTAGCAATTATATGCGTTTTGATTTTGAGTAAAATTTCTAATTTTTACAAGTATCGTTTTGAATGCAAGTAACAAGCTAAATAAATTGACGTCAGCTTTAGATGACGGATTAAAATTAAAATAGGCTTTATCTCTTACTAGTTGATAATTAAAATGAAAAATTAAAAAATGAAAATCTTTATTGTTTCTCTTTTACTCATTCTTTCTAAGACCGCCCATTCGCAAATTAAAAATTTGATGAATGACCAAAAAGTTGGTTGGATAGCTCAAGGCACAACCGATTTGCGATTTGATTTGATTAGTGATGAGGACGACCAAGCAATTTATTCACTCACTAAAAATAGTCCTCGACCATGTGATATCATAAAATTAGAGGAAATTAAAAGCAACTTTAAATCTGATGGCAATCACCATTTTGCTAAAATTCTTTTAGATGCGATCTATCATAAAAAAGTAAAAACGTATTCAGATAGCACTTGTACCAAAGAGATTAATATTACTTCTTTGAATACTGATTCAATATATGTTATTGATCCTGTTACTTTTGAAGAAAAGTTAACGGTGGTGCATAATAAATTTGAACCAGAGCAAGCCGTTTTATTTCGCGTTTTCCAAACTTATATTTACAAACCAGAAAAAGGAATTTGGGAGGTAAAAGTGGAATCTATCGCGCCACTTTTTTTGAAAACAGAAAACCATTTTGCTTATGCACTAAAACCCTTATTTTGGATAAAAACAGATTTTAATAACCGGCCTTCCGATAAAAATGTAAATTGGAAAATTAGAACACAATCAAATTTTTGGCAAATTTCCAAAATGAACGTGCTAAAGAAAAAAAGCGAAGATATGCCTTTAGCGCATTTTGTAAATTATTTCAAAAAAATTAGTAAAACTAATTTTTAAAGCGGTGAACACGGTTGGAATAATAAATTGCGTTTGGCAGAGGTTGAAAAAATAGATTTATTCAAAAGTAAAATAGATACAATCACCATAATTGATCCAAATACATACAAACATAAAGAAAAAGAAATCACACATACGGTAGATTTGGATGATGTTAGGGGCATTAGATTTGTTCAAGAATGGTATTGGGACAAAAGTAAAAATTTAATCTTTTCGAAATTATTGGCGATCGCCCCTTTTTTAGACCATACAGATACTAATGGTAATTTTCTTTTTTAAGCACCGTTATTTTACAGAAGGTTAGACGAGTAGTTCGTTTTAAAATTAATTTTCGATTTAAAATTCTATTTCTTATTTTTGTACAAAATTATTTTTATGGCGACTAAATTAGCTGAAATACCGTTACTCGATAAAAAGATTGAAAAAAAGATTCCCTTTGCAAAACCCATCACTTGGGAGCATTTCAAGAATCGGTATTTAAGTCGTGAAGATGAATATACTTATGAATGGGTTAATGGTTGTGTAGAAAAAACAAAACGTACTATGGATTACAAACAATTTTTTATTGTTCGAAACTTAATGAATTTTTTTATAGCGTTAACAAAAGGGAATAATATAGAAGGCTTACTCACAAATGAAGTAGATACTTATTTTGCTGGTAATCTTCGGCGTCCTGACATGTGCTATTTAACGAACGAGCAAATGGATGCTGCACGTTTACAGACACCGCCAGTTCCTAAATTCGTAATTGAAATTATTTCGAATAACGACAAGGCTAAACGCGTTCAAGGAAAAATGGTTGATTATTGGGCTGCCGAAATACCAGTCATTTGGCATATTTTTCCAGATTTAGAACACGTTCGTGTTTATAATGGCAAAAAAATGACTGTTTTAATGAAAGATGAATTGTGTTCTGCTGCGCCTGTTTTACCTGAGTTTGTTATTTCGGTGAATGATATTTTTAAGTAGAACATATTTTTTTTATGAAAAACTTTATTCTATATATTTTACTCTGGTGAATTCAAGTTCGTAAGTAATTATTTAACTAAAGCTAAAATTTGTGACTAATAAAATACTAAATCTTATAATCATCAATTCTTAAATGCCCTTCTTCTTTCACTTCAACATTTAAACCAAATTGTTGGGCAATTTCAGCAATTTCAGTCGGTTCTAAACTGCCTTTAAGGTTCAGTTCTGTAGAAAGTTTTTTCAAAAGTGGCAAATTTTCAGTTAAAAGGTTTTCTGTTTCTGCTACTTGTGCTCTAATAATATTTTCAATGATGTCGTCTGTTTTCAAAGTATTGAGCTCGTAAGAGTTTTCCAATGTATAATCGGCTTGAAAAACATCGAAGCCTAATTTGCGCACATAATGCACAACAGTAATTGTGATTTGTTCGCGATCGTGCATTCTACCGACGCTCGCTTTTTCTTTTCCAAAAATAACTTCTTCAGCTAATCCACCCGCCAATAAAATTTTTATTTTCTTGATTAGATTTTGTTTGTTCTCATAAATCTGATGCGGAAAAGTAAAACCGCCCACATAAGTACTTGCTACTTTACTTTTGAGTTGCAACGGTGCTAAATTAAACATGAGCATATACATTACGGCATGACCGCACTCGTGCACACTAATATTTGTTATCGCTTCCGAAATATGACTTTCGCGAATTTGATCAATTCGTCCCACAAATGGTATCGAAAGTTTAGATTTACCAACCGTCGCTTCAATACTTTGTTTTTCGATACTGTATGCAATTGCAATCGCTTTTACTTCTTTCTGTAGCGCATCAAAAATAAAATTTGTGAGGTGTGTTTCTAAAATATCAGTTATGCTACTGAAAACAGGTCGTACACCTTGCACAGGGAAAACGCCGTTACGATAAATTAAATCATTAATTGTTTTATCAACACTGACTTTGATACCAAATTTTTCTTTTACCGAAGCCGATATTTTCTCGATTTCGCGTGCAATCAGTTTTTCAAATTCCACGCGACGAAGACTTAAATAAATGATGTGTATATTTCCAAGGCGCGCTACTTGTTCGGGTCTGAATTTGCGCGTGAGCGCATTTTTAATATCAACTAAAGTAACTTTTTTAGTAAATGCTTGAAAAATATCAGCATCAATATCCGCCTCACTCGTCTGTCCTGCCATACTAAAAGCATCATCCAAATTACCACTGATAATGATGAGTGATTTAGAGTGATTAACGGGCTCGTAAATTTTCTTTTTCTTTTTTTCTAAGGTTGCGATATTGAAATACTCCTCGTACGTCAACGACATGAGTTCCTCATACGTCTTGTCGGTTTCAATTAATTTTTTCAGTTGCTGCGCTTCCCAAGCAGAAATCGTTTCTTTATTATCGGGTTCAACACCGCTATCGGTTAGCGCGCGCCGTTTATTTCTATCGTATTTATTGAAAATAGCGTTATTAATGAAACTATCTATTTCGTTGCGCTCTTTTTTAGAAAGTTTCCCATCACTCAGAAGTTCCCAAAAGTCGGCAAATTTTGTTGATTCTAACGGTTGACCATGAACGTCCAACGTATTGAATCGTTGAATTTCGTCGAACAAAAGAATTTTGGGTGTTTCATCGTTTAAATCGTTACGTTCTAAAAATTGACTCACAGAACCAATCCACGACGTTTGATCGGTATTATTAAGTTCGACTTCAATAAATTTATCCTGAAAATTAATTAATTTAACAAACCGCCGAATCAAATCCGTTTTACCAACACCCGTCATTCCCCATAAATTAATAATTATAGGTCGAACGAGCAGTTCGGGTACTAAATACCAAACTTGTATGTATTCAATGAGGTTATCAATGATGCCATCAATACCTATGAAATGCGCTTTTAAACTAATTTTGGCAGCCTCGAGTTGTTTTTTCTTTTCAAAAATCAACGCTTTATCGAGCTTAAATTCTGACATAGCAATAAAGGGGTTTTAGTTCCTACGTCAAAAGTACAAAACAGAATTTTTATATTTGCACAAAGTGCTTTTTTTTTCAAATGTTGCTTTGAAATTAATATGAAAAGGAAATTGTATAAGGAAGGCTCTTCGTCTACTGAAAAAAATTAAGTTTTAATTCCCAAGAGGGGAAATTAATTTTCCATATCAATTAGGATAAAGTAGTTTTTTGTGTTCAATAGAGTTTTTAACCATTTGGATTAAAATGTTTGTATCAATATCTTCCAATTTTTGAATATTGACACAACCTTTATCGGATTTATATTTTCCGAATTTTGAAAGCAAATTTTCTCTATTATCGAAATGTGCAGAAAGATAAAGCGCAATATTATTCGCACGTGTTGCTAATCCAAACAGTGGGGCGCTCCCTTCTCGTCCCGTTTCATATTTGTAATTATATACACCAAATCCTACAATACTTGTTCCCCACATCAGAGGTTCAAAACCTGTTTGTTCGGTTAGTATTTCAATGATTGTTGAACAATCTTTGCGTTTTTTCTCGTCAGCGATTGTCGTTAAATAATCAGCAACACTGATTTCTGTTTCTAAGGTTTTATTTTTTACCATAATTTTTGTCCGCTTTTGCCAAATCTAAGTTAAATAATTTAACGCAAACAGTCAAAATTAATTTCGCTAAAATCATAAATGCGTTTAAAATTAATTTCTAATGCTTAGTTTAGAAATTTTTTTAGGCGAATTCAAATTTCAAGTGCAACTTTTTTGCTAAAAAAAGAGGTTGTTTATGAAGCCAAATATTGTTGCTGCTCCAATCAGTATAATTGTAGGGAAGGATGGGATTTTTATTCAACATGGGTTTGAAAGGAAATTGCATCATATTTTTGGCAACTAACACATGAAAACGTTCATCCCAATTATGCAAAAACGGATCAAGTGCACTCAATAACAACCTTAGCAAAAAAGCACTTAAAATTATTAACCACAACGAAGTCTTTGTTTTCTTCAAATAGAAGAATGTGTAAAGACTTATCATTGCGGGCACACTTGCAATAAATAATCCGACAAAGGTTTCTAATGAATAAAAAACCACCTCTTTGCTTTTAGTGCAAATATCGGAATGAGATTGAATAAAATCATTTTTCAAGGCTTTGCAAGTTATAATAATTCTTTTATTTTAGTGAGTATCCCAGAACGTTGCAAAATGGCGAGAAGTGAAAAGTAAAATTATACGCGCTTTTAGATCTAAAGCGTCGTTCAACTATTATATAGGGACGCAGGCTTTATGATTATTATTTGGCGCTTAAAAGTTTTGGTTAATTTATTTTTAAATTTTACTATTACGCTAAAAAATATTTCTTTGCCTTACTTTTGTCTAAACTTTAAGTAAATTAGTGTGAAAATTGGACTCATAGGTACTGGCAACTTAGCTTTTCATTTGGTGCGCGGATTATTTAAGCACGATATTACTTTTCAAACTGTTTTTGGCCGCAACAGAATAGAAGGTGAATTATTGGCGCTTAAGTTTAGTTCAACTTACGAAGTTGAATTAAATATTGAAACCTTAGGTAATTTAGATTTGGTTATTATTGCTGTTTCGGATAGTGCCATAGAATTAGTTGCGAAGCAAATTTCACCCTATCTTAACTCAGAAGCACTGGTTGTTCATACATCTGGTAGTGTGCCGATTTCTATTTTAGCAGCCTATTTTAAAAATGTTGGAAGTTTTTATCCTTTTCAGACTTTCACAAAATTGGATAAAACTTTAAATTGGAGCGATATTTCTATTTTTTTAAATGTAGAAACGCAACAACTAACTGATTTAATTTTGCAAAAAAAATATTTATTGCGCATAGCCTCTACCCTATCAGAAAAAATATTTTGGTTGAAAGATGAAGACCGAATGTTTCTACACATTGCAGCCATATTCGCGCACAACTTTTCAAATAATTTTTGGCGGATTGCTTCAGAGATTTTAAAAAGCAAAAATTTAGATTTTTCAGTCGTTATGCCTATTTTAAAACAGGCACTTGCAAAAACAGACGTCATGTCGCCCCAACAAGCGCAAACTGGTCCCGCCATTCGCGGCGATGAAGCAGTTGTGGAAAAACATTATCATTTGCTTCAGCAAAATTTTCCAGAATTCGCTGAGTTGTATAAAATAAATTCGTTGAGCATCAACAAAGATTTAACCTTATAAAAAATTTGTTATTTTACAACCAACCAAATTAATATTTTTTTATCTTCGCTTTTCAATTTAACAAACTATGAGCGAAAACGAAAATGCCGTTTATCAAGAACACGATAAACTATTCAAAGCCTTCTTCCAAGTTAAAGAAACATTTATTGATTACTTAGTTAATTTTTTCCCGCCAGAATTAATGGCTTATTTTGATTTTAATGATTTCTATTTGGACAATACGACTTACATCAAATCCAACATGGATGCATTTTTTTCTGATGTCGTCTATCAAGGGAAACTCAAAGCTGATGGTAAAACATTTTTGATTGCTTTTTTATTAGAGCATAAATCTTATCCCTCAAAGTATATTGCTATTCAACTACTGACTTACATAATTTCTATTTGGCAAAACGATATTGCAAATGATAGAGAGTTAACTTTTATTTTGCCTATCGTCATTTATCAAGGAGAAAAAAGCTGGCAGCCGAAATCACTCGCAGATCATTTTGCAAATATTCCCAATGAATTTTTACGTTTTCTTCCCGTTTTCGATTTTCATTTAACGAAAGTAAACAATTATGATACAGAAACTTTAGAAAAAACTAAAGGCATAGGTTTGCTAAAATCTTTATTTTTGAGTTACAAAACTTTAGGCGATAAAGACTATTTGGAAAAGCACATTGAAGAATTATTTAAATCTTTTGAAGGTAAGCCAGAACTTTTAGAGTTATTGCGAATGTTCGTTGGATATGTGCTTAGAAACTCCGAACTTAGCGGCATCGAATTAAAAAAACGCTTGGCGAAAATTAAAAGTAAACCTTTAAAATCTGATATTATGTCAACCTACGATTCAATAATTAAATTAGGTGAAGCAAAAGGCGAAAAACGTGGCGAAAAACGTGGTGAAAAAATTGGTGAAACTAAAAAAACAATTGCAGGTATCGTAAAATCTTTAAATCTTGGAAAGTTAACAATTGCAGAAATTGCCGAAACTTTTGAGGTGGATATCGATTATGTTTTAAAAATAAAAAAAGAAAATAACCTTTAGAAATTAATTTATAAAATTTACTTTTCAAAAGTAAATTTTTTTAAAAAATCTCAATGCGCATCATTTCAGAACAAAACTATAGAAACATAAAAATTACAACCTTTAAACACCTTACAACTGTGAGTATTAAGTTTGAACGCGATAGTATAGAATTTACTTTAAAATTTCGAGACGACATTAATATCAATGAGGAAAGTGGCGCAAAAAAATTTTTAGATGCTAAAATCTTAAACGAAATAGATAAGCAAATGGAACAAATCAGTATTTCACGCACCGATGCGTTTCATCGAAATTTTAAAATGGAAGATGATGAAGAGTTACCAACAATAATTTAGCTTTAAGCAATTAGCCTTGAGCTATGAGCCTTGAGCTATGAGCACCGCTCTCAAATGGCGCCTTAAAGCTCAAGGCTAATTGCTCAAAGTTCAATCTGGCCTTTTATATTTCACAGGAGCTTGCGGTTCAGGTTTTAAGTTTACACTCTGTGTTTTTAATAGATTAAGTGCTTCTTGAACACCGCGTTCTAATTGCGGATCATGTCCATTTAATACATCCGCAGGATTTTGGGAAACTTCAATATCAGGTGAGATGCCTTCGCCTTCCACAGCCCATTTACCATTTAAATCATAAAATCCTCCACGAGGTGCTACCATTCTGCCTTTATCTATAAAAGGCGGAGTATCCCAAGTACCAACTAAACCACCCCAAGTTCTAACACCTACGAGCGGTCCGATTTTCATTTGATGAAATAAATACGGCATTAAATCGCCACCCGAACCCGCGCGTTCATTAATTATCATAACCTTTGGTCCCCAAATGGCGGCGTTTGGAACAGTAAAAGGTTTATGGCCTTCCACTCGACTATTGAAATAACCTTGCAGTTGTCGCGCCATAACATCTACCATATAATCAGCCGCAGATCCGCCACCGTTATTTCTTTCATCTATAACGGCGCCTTTTTTCTCCATCTGTGAAAAATAATAGCGGTTGAAATAAGTATAACCTGGGCGACCCGTATTTGGAATATACACATAAGCCAATAGTCCTTTCGACATCGAATCCACTTTTCTGCGATTCCCTTCAACCCAATCTCGCGAATGCAATGCGGTTTCATCCGCAATGGGAACAACCATAAATAATCTTGCATTATCTAAAGTCGGTGCGCTATTCACAGAAAGTTTTATTTGTTTATCGGCTCTGTTTTCAAAATAACTAAAAAAATTGTTTGATACATCAAGCGATTTACCGTTAACAGCCACAATATAATCGCCCACGTGGACATCAACACCTGGAACAGCTAATGGGGCTTTTAATTCTGGATTCCAACTTTCTCCATTGTAAATCTTTTTTATTCTAAATCCGCCATTTTCAACTGCAACATCTGCACCCAGCAAACCAATATTTATTTTTTTAACGTCTGGAAAATCGCCACCACTTGTATAAGAGTGACCAATCGAAACTTCGCCACCCAAAATATCTACGATGTAATTCAAATCGGTTCTGTGTCGGCAATGTTCGAGCCAAGGCGCATACCAATCGTAAATTTGTTTCCATGGTGCACCATGTACATTATCAACATATAAAAAATCGCGTTGGTAGCGCCAACCTTCTTTAAAAATTTGTTTCCACTCTTCTTGTGGTACAATTTTCATTTTTAAATCTATGGTTAATTTACCGTCTCCTAATTTCGGAATGGCATCTGTTTTTACAATTCCCCAATAATCTTTACCTTGATACAATAACTGTTTTCTATCTTGCGAAATCGTTACATGATTTATCGGACTTAAAAATACCTCAGATTTTTTATCTTTAAAGTTATAGCGCAACAACGTTTCACCTTCTTGATTCGGTACGTTTTCTGCTATGAAAACATAATCTTTTGTTCCTGCAACCAACGAAGTATAATGTCTCAACGGCAGATTAACGGATAAAACGCGTTGACTAATACCATCTAAATCAATTGTAATCGTTTTTAAACTGTCTCTTATTTCTTTTTTCTCGTCGGGTTTTGTTTCCTCTTCGTCACTTTTAGGAAGAAGTGGCGAGACATCTTTTTTATTCAAAACCACTACATATAAACCCCTCGTAACTTGCATATCGAAAGAACTCATGTCGAGCCAACCCGCAGAAACACCATAATCGGTACTCGCTAAAAAATATAAATACTTACCCGTTGCATCCCAAACGGGATCAATCGCGTCTGCTAATCCATCCGTAAGTTGTGTTTTTTGTCCCGATTCAATATTATATAAAAAAACTGCTTTAAACTGATTTTCTAAAATTTTCACATACGCTATCCACCTGCTATCGGTAGAAAAAGAAGGATTCATCGTTCTGTTCGGATGCGCCATGCGGTCGGCATCAACTTTTTTTGAAGTACCTGTCGCAACATCAACTATCCAAATGGTATAATCTGTGTCGCTGAAAGAAATAAATTTTCCATCCGATGACCAAGTAGGCTTAAAGAAAAAAGTAGGTTTTTGAAAATTAATCACGCGCGGTTTTTCCATTCCGAACTGATCGCCAATCATTAATTGATATTCGCCACTCGCATCCGAAAACCAAGCAATTTTTTTTCCGTCTGGCGACCAAACTGGTGAGCGATCTGCTACTCCACTTGTATTGGTTATGTTTCTGCTATCACCATTTTCTTTCGGCACAGTAAATATATCGCCGCGATATTCAAACAGTGCGCGTTGACCTGTTGGCGAAAGTGACGCATTTGTTAAATCAGCAGGAGCAACATCTTTAAAACGCGGGCGCGCCCAATTAAAATCGCCTTTTACATTCACGACCAATTGTTTAGCAGAATTAGTTGCTGGATCATAAACGTGTAAACAACCCGCTTGTTCATAAACAATTTTATCTGCGCAAGCGTCAATACTTTTGGAATCAAAATCTTTATGAAAAGTAATTTGCTTGAGGTCTTTTGTTTTTATGTTGAACTTCCAAACATTGTTGGCATAATCCCGCTCTGATAAAAAATAGACATCATCTTTGAACCAAACGGGTTCACTATGTCGTTCACGATCAGTTTGGGGCGTTTTTATGAGTGAATTATCTTTCAAATTTAAAATCCAAATCGGTTGCGCTTGTCCACCACGATAATTTCGCCACTCCACATCCCAAAGTGTTATGGGTGTATAAGCCACATAATTTCCATCTTTTGAAATTTCGCCGAAGGAAGCTTGCGGAATCGGAAGTTTAGTTTCATTACCACCGTCTAAACCAATGGTGTAAAAATGATTAATCATTGTAGGAACACCTGCGCGACCAGACCGAAACAAAATTTGTTTCCCATCAGGTGTCCAACCTTGAACGATATCCTCACTCGGATGAAAAGTTAATCTTTTGGGTTCTCCACCATCAGCATTCACTACATAAACATCTGTATTCCCGTCGTATTGCGCAGAAAAAGCAATTTTAGTACCGTCGGGTGAAAAATGCGGAAAACTTTCTGTCCCTTCGTGACTCGTTAAACGTTTGGCATCGCCGCCGTCGCGATCAACACTCCACAAATCATCGGCGTAAACAAAAACGATACTTTTTGAACTTATGGTTGGTTGTCGCAATAAGCGCGTCCCTTGCGCAAAAAATAATTGACTGTTTAAGATAAAAACTAAGGCGAGAATAAGTTTTTTTAACATGACTTTCAGATTAAAGTTGATACAAACTTGGAGGGTTTAGCAAATATAATCTTTCTCTTTGGGTTTTTATAGCAATGGAATCTTTGGTGGCTACTTTATTTTAATTTTGTATTTTTTTCCAATTTAGACCTTCAGCAAACGTTTCAATGCGCGTTTCTAAATCCAAAACCTCTTTGGGTGCATCATAATTGTTAACGATAAGTTTCCCAGAATTTCCAACTCGAATGTAGGTTTTAGTTGTCGGCAAGTCAGTAACAGTCGCGCCTTTAATCGGGTAAGAGTCGCTAAAAGATTGTAGGGAAGCAAAATTTTGCGTCTTTAAAAGAAAGTTATCCAATTCAGGTTTTGGAACTTGCGCAACATAAGTACCTAATTTTGAAACATACGCTCTGCCTTCGTACACTGCCTTTCCGTCTTTCGTTACAGAAAAAGAATAAGCAGCGCATTTTCCAAAACAACCGCCCCGTGAAATTGAAATGATTAAATTAGAATCAACTCCTTTGGGAATGCTCACAATCTCTTCAATATTTTTGGGCGTTAATATTTTAGCGGGTTCTTCAACGGGTTTTACACTAACATTTATAGGCGATTTTTTTTCAACGGGCGCAACCTTTGTTATTTTTTCAGAACAAGCGGAAAAAATACCGAATAAAAAAATACAAATAATAAAGAAATTCGTGTGTGGCATTTTATTTTCTGTAAGATTTAAAAAAAATTAGTCACTAAAGCTGTAAGGTTTTTAAAACCTTACAGCTTTGAAATTTATTTAATTTAATCACTTCTTTTTCGTTTGCTCCTGCTGCATCCGTTGCGCATTTTCCATCATTTCTCTAAACTTGCTCGTCTTTTTAGGCTTTTTCTTATTTGCCTCGAGTTCAAGTCGAATTTTATCGTGATTGATAACGTAATTTTTTGTGACAACAGTTTGTCCGATCTGCAATAAATTACTGAATAACATATACAAACTCAAACCTGCTGCGTAGCTGTTAAAACTCACCATAAAAATCAACGGCATAAAGTATTGGATGTATTTCATGCCAGCGGGTTGACCGCTCATATCCATGTCTTTCATCGTGTAATAAGTGAAACCGATAAGCGATAAACCCCACAAAACGGCAAAAACACTGATGTGATAACCGAACAGCGGCATATAGAACGGCAATTTAATGCCTTCTTCAAAACCAGAAAGATCGTTCGCCCAGAGAAAACCTTTTTGTCGGAAATCAATGGAAGCTGGAAAAAACCTGAACAATGCCATCCAAATTGGCATTTGCACCAACGAAGGCAAACAACCGCCGAGTGGATTTGCACCAAACTCTTGATAGAGTTTCATAGTTTCCATTTGCAAACGTTGCGGGTCATCCTTAATCTTTAGTTTTAATTTTTCAATTTCTGGTTTGAGTGCAGCTGTTTTTGCTTGTGTGCGCTGCATTCTGTAATTGAGTGGGTACAGCAAAGCCTTAACGATAAGCGTCAGAATTAAAATACAAATCGCTACATTACCGATAATGCTGTGCAGAAAATCGAAAATCGGACGAATTATCCAACGATTAATAGTTCCGAGAAAACTACCGCCGTAATTGACAATATCTTTTTTAAAATCGAGTAATCGTTCGGTCCGATGTACAGCATCATTTTTTTTGTTGAACCACCGGGCGTAATCGGCACTTCAATTTGTGCAGTTAATTTTTTTAAATTCGGATCAGCATCTGTGTAAACTTGTGTACCGAGATATGCGGAAGTGAATCCGCCATCCTTCGAAACAATAGTTGTATTAAAAAACTGATTATCTTGCGAAATCCAGGTTAAAGGTTTTTTACTAAAAAGTTTACCTTCTGTTTTTGTTGGCGATTGATTATCGGGAGTTTCACCGACTTCGCAATACCAATTTTGCGAACCTTGCGAACGTTCGTAATTAACGTTTTTCTCAATTTTATCCAAATAATTATCTATAGTCAGTTGAAAAGCTTTAGTGTCAGGTCGTAATTCGCTACTCAGGTTTTGAACATTTAAATCATAATCAATTGCATAGCCACTATTAATGGTGTATTTTTGTTCTAAATAACCTGCACCTAAATTAGTTCTAAAAATAACTGAATTTTCAGTCGCTTGCGCCGTAAAATATAAATCTTCAGTGTTGATACTTCCCGAACCCGTTGCCACTGGAATATTGTAAGAAAATTTATTCTTAGGATCTTCAAACAAATACAACGGTGCGAAATGATCGTTGCGAGCAGAATCTTGATAAATTTTTTGATAATTTTTTAGCAGTACATTTTTTATTCGACCACCCTTATTACTAAAAACAATTTTAAAAACGCCATTTTCTAAAGTTGTTAATTGCTCACTTTGCGTTTTAAACTTTGAACTATCAATCAACTTATCTTGTTTATTATTCACTAATGGCTGATTTGCAGCAGGCGGTTGCGGATTCGTAATTCCTTTTTTTGCTAACTCTATCGAATCGCGTAAACGTTTTTGGGCAAATATTTCTTCTTTCGATGGCGCGGTGAAAAAATTCCAAGCCAATAATATTCCCATAATGAGTAACAAACCAAAGATGTTACTACGATTATCTTGTTTCATAAATGTGTGTTGTGACAATTGTAGCAGCAAAAAAATGCTGCGCGACAATATCAAAGTCGTTTAAGTACAGAAAATATTTCTGTAAGCGGCGCAAAGATAATTTTAATTTATTAATCGGCGATTTTTTAACCCAGTATAGATTTTATTTTTTGATTTTTAAAATTATACGCGCCGCATTATTTCCGCCGCAATAAAGTATGTGGTGCGCGGAAACGAAATTTGAACGCGTAGAATGGTAGATATCGAGAAACTTTTGCGGATTTCTATCCACTAAAGGAAACCATGAACTTTGAATTTGTACCATCAGTTTATGCCCTCTCTTAAAAGTATGAGCAATATCGGGCAGTGTAAATTTTACATCGGTTGGTTCATTCGGTGTGAAAGGGGCGGGTGTTTCAAAATTTTTTCTAAATTTTCCGCGCATTACTTCCCCGCGCACCAACATTTGGTAACCACCCATTGTCACTTTACCGTCTTTGGGTGTTGGTTCATCGTCTGGAAAAACATCAATGACTTTTACAATAATATCTGCATCGGTACTTGAAGTTGAAAATAGTAAATCTGCAACAATTGGTCCGGTGGCAGTAACATCTTCAGTTAATATTTCGGTTTGAAAACTCGCCACATCAGGTCTTCTGAAAGCAAAACGTTGATCATCGTCCATATACTCGCGCGTCCTCTGATTAATTACATCTTCTGTATAAGGAACAGGATGATTTGGATCGGATGTCCATTCAACGACATTTACATTTTCAATACTCGGTTGAACGGTTGAAAGTTTACCATTCGAATCTAAAAAGAAAGCTACATCTTTTGAATTTTCGGGAGGCCAACTATTATACGTTGTCCATTTATTTGTTCCCGTTTCAAAAATATTACATTCGGCGATATTCATTGCGCCTTTATCTTTCAAATAAAATTCAAAAAATGGAAATTCTATTTCTTTCTGATAATATTCGGAAGTTGCGCTACCGAAATGAATATTACCTAATTTTTCACCTTCACTCCTTCCACCCCACGCGCCATGAAACCAAGGTCCCATAACTAAACGGTTGCTATGTGTTGCAACATTTTGTTTTTCTATCGCCTTGTAAGTGTTCCAAGCACCGAAACAATCTTCTGCATCGAATAATCCACCGACAACTAAACTGGCGGGTTGCACATCGTTCAAAAAATTGCGAATATTGCGCGCTTTCCAAAACGCATCGTAATTAGGGTGCGACATTAAATCATTCCAAAACTTGATGCTATCGCCCATATATTTTTTTGTAAAATCGGAAAGTGCACCAACATTTAAATAGAAATTATAATTATCTGGAAATTCGAGTTTTGTTGGAGTTTGCGTCGTTGTCGGCACTGGTCGAGGTCTGCCAAAATTTAAATAAAAAGAAAAAGCATCTTCGAGCATCAATGCACCATTGTGGTGAAAATCGTCACCTAAAAACCAATCTGTTACTGGTGCTTGTGGCGAAACTGCTTTTACGGCTGGATGCGCCTTTATTAAAGCATTGGTAGCGTAAAACCCTGGATAAGAAATTCCATAAACGCCAACCTTACCATTGCAGTTCGTATTTTTAACGAGCCAATCAACAGTATCATACGTGTCAGTGCTTTCATCAATATTTTTAGTTGAACTTCTATCCATATTAATTGGTCGAACATCAACAAATTCGCCTTCGCTCATCCAACGTCCACGCACATCTTGGAAAACAAAAATGTAACCACTGCGCGCCAACGTCATATTTTGAAATCTTTTTTTCATTTCACTCGCGCTGTATGGTGCAACCGTGTAAGGTGTTCGAGACAACAAAATAGGATACATTTTAGAATTATCGCGTGGCGAATAAATGCTGGTAAAAAGTTTTACGCCATCTCTAACCGTTATGTTGACTTCTTTCTTGACATAATTTTCGGCTATAAAAGCAGAGTCAGCGTTAAATGTTTGCGCCTTACCGATTGATTGAACCTTGAATAAAATAAAAAAAATAAAAAATAAACGTGCATACAAATTGAATTTTTTCATACAATTTTAATTTATTAAAGACTTTAATGAGTGAATTTAAATTTCTAAAACATTTTGCATGGTAAACACGCCGCGTTTACCAACAATCCATTCTGCTGCAGTAATTGCACCGAGTGCGAAACCTTCGCGCGAATGTGCAGTATGTTTTATTTCTAAAGAGTCTATGAAAGAATCATAAACAACTGTGTGCGTTCCAGGTGTTGAATCAATGCGTTCGGAAATAATTTTAATCGCATTGGTTTCAGATTTTTCATTCAACGACCAATGTGTAAAACGCGACATCTCAGAAATAATTCCTTCAGCCGTTGTTATAGCTGTTCCGCTCGGCGCATCTAACTTTTGTGTGTGATGCACTTCTGTAATTTTAGGAGTATAATTTGTTTGTAAATTCATTTTATGCGCTAAAAACTTATTGACGGCAAAAAATATATTTACACCAATACTAAAATTAGTAGCGTGAAGTAGCGCAGAATTATTATCGTCAATTATTCTTTTTACTTTTTCTAAATTTTCATACCACCCTGTTGTGCCCACAACTATAGGTAATTTGTGTTGCGCGCACAACGTAATATTTTTGACTGCTGCATCGGGTTGCGTGAACTCAATGGCAACATCCGATTCATCAAAAAAAGAATTTTTTATCTCGGTGTCGATATCAATTTTTGCTACAATTTTATGTCCATGCTCAGTGGCTAATCGTTCAATCATTTTTCCCATTTTTCCGTTTCCGAAAATTAAAATATTCATTAATTTTAGTTGATGTGACTTACAAATAAAAATGCGTCTGAAAAATACTCGCGAAAGTGAGATTTAACTAACACGATGTTTCCTCGTCCTTGCTATGTAAGGACGAGGTTTTTTTTTAATTAAAATCTAAAAATAGTATAAATTTTAATTTCTGTACTATTTTTGTCTACTTTCTAATTAAAAAAATGAACTACAAAAAATATATCGCCGAATTTATAGGCACTTTCTTTCTGGTGCTTGTAGTAAGTATGGTAACGCTCACAAAAGTACAATCAGATATTCAACCTATTGCCGTTGGTGTTACTTTAATGGTTATGATTTTTGCGAACGGTCATTTGTCGGGAGCGCATTTTAATCCAGCTATTTCCTTAGCATTTTATTTGCGCTCTAAAATTACTGGCATGGAATTTTTATTTTATGGAGTCGTTCAAATTATAGGCGGCGTTGGCGCGGCATTCATTGCTTCGTTATTAGTGTCAGTAAAATTAAAACAAATTCCATTACCATTTGCTGATGTTCCTCTATTTTTTGGTATCGGTCAAGCTTTCGCTGCTGAAGCAATTGGAACTTTTGCATTAACTTGGGTAGTTTTAAATGTAGCAACATCGAAAGCATTAGACGGAAATAATTTTTATGGTTTAGCCATTGGCTTGACTCAAACTGCTATGATTTATGCTTTCGGTAGTGTGTCGGGTGGTTTTTTCAATCCTGCCATTGCTGCAGGTTTGAGTGCAATTCAACTCATAAATTACCAAAATTTTTGGATTTATTTACTCGCCTGCCCAATCGGTGCAACTTTTGCAGCGTATACTTTTAAATTTGTAAACACAGAAGAGTAAGTCGCTGCGAATAATAATTCCATTTTAATTGCCAATGCGTTTTCACTGTACAATTAATTACACCTCCTAATTTTTTTCACCCTATAAGTATGTTACCACTTACTACTTTACTAATACGCCTTACGCTTGCCGTAATTATTGGCGGTATCATAGGCGCTGAAAGAGAATATAGAAATAAATCTGCTGGATTCCGAACAATGATAATGATTTCTTTAGGCGCGTGCCTTTTCACAATATTTTCGGAACATATTGGTTCTCCGAATAACGTTGACCGCATTGCATCAAACATCGTAACAGGTATCGGATTTTTAGGTGCTGGAATTATTTTTAGAACAGATGATAGCGTCAAAGGTTTGACAACAGCTGTTACTATTTGGTTAGTTGCTGCGCTCGGTATAGGAATTGGTGACGGGTATTATTCCGCTTCTTTGTTAGGATGTACTTTATCAATGATTGTTTTAGTCGGCTTCACTTATTTAGAATCGTGGATTGATCGCAATAATCAAATCAGAAATTACAAAATTGTTTGCCCTTATATTGATGGTCAAATAAAACATTATGAAAAATTGCTTCAGAGAAACAAACTTAAATTCAGACGCGGCAAACACGCACGCTACGGAAATGACCTTTCGAGTACATGGTTTGTTATTGGCACGGAAAAGAATCACGAGCATTTCATTAACATTATTCTAAACGATCCTAAAGTAACATCGTTTGAGTTTTGACGGTGTGATATAAAAAAAAGCCTCCGAAAGTTTTCACTAACGGAGGCTTAAATTAAATAAATAATTATTTCTGCAAGAAAAAAAATTAATACTCTGTAATTGCTGATTTTTTAGCTTCCGCCGTTGTACCATGATTGTTCAACATATTCTTGTTGAAATCTGTGCAAAGTGCTTGTGCTATTGACATGAAAAAATTCTATACTTTTTTTAATACTTTATACAAATATAAGAAGATGTTGTTCATAAACTAAATTGATAAAATTTATCTTTGCATCAGTAAAACTTATAACTAAATAATATGACGCTTCAACAACTTGAGTATGTAATTGCAGTTGATAATCTCAGGCATTTTGCAAAAGCAGCACAAGCGTGTTTTGTGACGCAACCTACTTTGAGTATGATGTTACACAAATTAGAGGAAGAATTG
>ENA-OFCD01000758-OFCD01000758.1-metagenomes-genome-assembly--contig:-NODE-758-length-19079-cov-4.364066_pt1 | contig 19079 bp, 15 predicted proteins | sample MGYA00153392_OFCD01 | MGnify analysis MGYA00153392
CCCTCCCAGGCGCTGTAGTCCATGTTCATGTGGTGCGATCGGCCCTCACCCATTCCGATCGAGGTGTGGCCGTTCGGATCGTAGATCACGACATCCCCATCTGCCCCGGGCTGGATCACGCCCTTCTTGCCGTACATGCCGAACATGCGGGCGGGCGTGGTGGAGGTCACCTCCACCCAGCGCTCAAGCGAGATCTGCCGGTCGACGACGCCCTGGTAGAGCAGGTCCATTCGGTGTTCGACCGAGCCGATGCCGTTCGGGATCTGGGAAAAATCCGTCAATCCCATGTCTTTTTGTCCCTTCATGCAGAACGGACAGTGGTCGGTGGAGACCATCTGGATGTCGTTGGTGCGCAGCGACTGCCACATGTGGTGTTGGTGACCCTCCTCCCGCGACCGCAGCGGGGTGGAACACACCCACTTGGCGCCCTCGAATGCGCCCCACTCCTCGCTCGTGGCGCCGAGTTGCTCCTCAAGCGAGAGGTAAAGGTACTGCGGGCAGGTCTCGCCGAAGACGTTCTGGCCGTTGTCGCGGGCGGTGGCGATCTGCGCCACGGCCTGCTTGGCACTCACATGCACAACGTAGAGCGGAGCCCCCGTGAGATTCGCGAGCATGATGGCACGGTGGGTGGCCTCCTCCTCCGCCTGCCACGGACGGGTCGTTCCATGGAAATATGGCGAGGTGTTCCCGGCGGCGATGGCCTGCTGAACGAGCAGGTCGATGACGCTGCCATTCTCGGCGTGCATCATGATCATCGAGCCGTTGGATGCGGCCTTCTGCATCGCCTTGGTGATCTGTCCGTCATCCGAGAGGAACACGCCCTTGTAGGCCATAAAGAGCTTGAAGCTCGACACGCCCTCCCTCAGCAGCTCATCCATCGCGACCAGCGACGAGTCCTGCACGTCGCTGAGGATCTGGTGAAACCCGTAGTCGATCGCGCACTGCCCGGCGGCCTTCGCCTGCCACCGGTTGTACTGGTCGATCACGTTCTCGCCGGCGTACTGCACCACGAAGTCAACGATGGATGTCGTGCCGCCCCAGGCCGCCGCCCGCGTTCCGGTCTCGAAGGTGTCGGACGCGTTAGTGCCGCCGAATGGCATCTCCATGTGGGTGTGAGCGTCGATGCCGCCGGGGATTACGTACTTCCCGGTCGCGTCGATGACCGTGTCAACATTGGCGGCCACGTCGAAGCCGAGCAGATGCGATCCGGGGGCGAGCACGGCGGCAATGGTCTCGCCGTCAATGAGCACGTCGGCGTGCGCGGTGCCGGTCGAGTTGACGACCGTGCCGTTGATGATGAGAGTCTTCACGGCGGCGTCCCTACGGCTTCGGGATGCTGGTGTACGACTCGGGACGACGGTCGCGGTAGAACTGCCAGTTGTCCCGAACCTGCCGGATCATATCCATATCGAGATCGCGGATCACTATCTCTTCGTGTTCACCGCTGCCATACCCACCGATGATGTTGCCCTGCGGGTCGACGAACTGGCTATTGCCATAGAAGGTGACCGCGAGGTCGCCGTATTCGTTGTCTTCTCGGCCCACCCGGTTCGGTGCGGCGACGAAGTAGCCGTTCGCTCCGGCGGCCGCGGGCTGCTCGATCTCCCACAGTCGATTGGAGAGACCCGGCTTGGTGGCGTTGGGGTTGAAGACGATTTGCGCTCCGTTGAGGCCGAGCTCGCGCCATCCCTCCGGAAAGTGGCGGTCGTAGCAGATGTAGACCCCGATCGGTCCGACCGCCGTCTGGAAGACGGGGTACCCGAGGTTACCGGGGCGAAAGTAGAACTTCTCCCAGAATTTGTCGAGGTGAGGGATGTGGTGCTTGCGGTATTTGCCGAGGATCGTGCCGTCGGCATCCACCACAACGGCGGTGTTGTAGTAGACGCCTGGCATGTCCTCCTCGTAGATCGGGAGCACCATCACGAGATTCAGTTCCTTGGCGAGGGCTGCGAATCGCTGCACGATCGGGCCGTCGGCGGCTTCCGCATAGGCGTAGTACTTCGCGTCTTCGGTAATGCCGAAATACGGCCCGTAGAAGAGCTCCTGGAAGCAGATAACTTGAGCACCGTCGGCGGCCGCGTCACGAGCGAATTGCTCGTGCTTTGCGATCATCGACTCCTTGTCGCCGGTCCACGTGGTTTGGGTGATCGCTGCGCGTACGACAGTCAATTTGGCCTCTTTCGCCGAGCTGTGTGTCTGAAGGGTTTTGTTATTGTGCGCCGTAAACATTTCCCTTAGGTTTCTGTCAATGACGTTGGCGTAAACATAGGGCCGATTCGAATCCAGATCAATCATTGACAGCGGAGGCCTGATGTGAAGCCCATCGCTCAGGCCGTAGAAGAGCCGACGCCGCATGGCATCGCGGCCACCGTTGCCCGGCTGATCACCTCGGGCGACCTGGCGCCTGGCGACCGCCTTCCGACCGTGCGGGAACTCGCCCTCGATCTTCGGGTGAGCCCCGCGACGGTCAGCCACGCCTGGCAGGCCCTCTCGGGCGTCGGTCTCATCGTCTCCCGCGGGCGCAGCGGCAGTTTCGTGATGGCCACGCCCCGCAAGTGGCTGCCGCCCCGATTCCAGGGTCTTGCCGGGCAACTCGAGGCGACCCGCCTTGACCTCTCGAGTGGCACTCCCGACCCACAACTGCTGCCCGCACTCGGCCCAGCGCTCTCTCGCGTCGCCGAACGCGCGGGAACGGCGAGCTACCTCGACCAGCCGGTGATCCCGGAGCTCGAAGCGGTGCTCCGATCAAGCTGGCCGTATGCGGTCGAGACGATCACGGTGGTCGATGGGGCTCTCGACGCGCTCTCCCGCGCGATGGAGAGCGTCATTCACTTTGGCGATCGCGTTGTCGTTGAGGATCCGGGCTTTCCCCCAATATTCGACCTCCTCGACCACATCGGAGCCGTGCGCGTGCCGGTCGGCCTCGACGAGTACGGTATGCGTCCCGACCTGCTCGCGGAGGCGCTCACCCTGCGACCCAGCGCCATCCTGCTGCAACCACGCGCGCAGAATCCGACTGGCCGGTCGCTGACCACAGCCCGCGCGGAAGAACTGGCCAGCGTCATCCGCCGCAGTCGCCACGCGAGCGATGCCATTGTGATTGAAGACGACCACTCCGGCGAAATTGCGATTGCCCGGGACGTGAGCCTGGGGAGGTGGCTACCCGGGCAGGTGCTGCACATCCGCAGCTTCTCCAAGTCGCACGGACCGGACCTGCGGATCGCAGCGCTCGGTGGGCCAACCGACCTCATTGAACGGCTCGTCGCCCGGCGTATCCTCGGCCCGGGCTGGACCTCGCGCATGCTGCAGCGGATCCTGTACGACCTGCTCATCGATTCGACCTCGATCTCTGCGGTAAACGACGCCAGGCGCATCTACCGCTCCCGGCAGCAACGACTGTCGGGGGCATTGGCCGCCCACGGGGTGACGCTGCCGCCCTCCGATGGCATCAACACCTGGGTCGAGGTGGCGGACGAGCGGTCTGCCATCGTGCAGTTGGCAGCGGCGGGCATCCGGGTAGCGGCAGGGACGCCTTTCGAGGCGAGTATCAGCGGCAACTTCGTGCGGGTGACCGTCGGCTTGGTGCGCAGCGACTTCGACTCGATCGCGGAGCACCTCGCCGCCGCCGCTCGCGCCTGAGACCTCGTGCGCGCAGTCGACGCGGGAGCGACGATCGGGCGCGCAGTCACCGCGGCGCGACGCGCTCCGGGACGCGAAGGAACAGCAGTGCGAGTACCCCACAGGCCAGGTAGAGGGCGGCCTGTGCGTCCAGGATCGGCAGCACACCGATGCCGTCCGCGAGGATGCCCGCCGTCACCAGTCCCACCCCCTGGGCAGCCAGAGCGAGAGTGCTCATCGTCGCCACGACGCGACCGATCGAGCCGGGTGGGGTGATCCCCTGCACCAGCGTGATCGTGCCAGCCGTCGTCGCGATCGCGGGGATGCCCATCGCCACGAAGAGCGCAACGTAAAACACCACGACCGTGCTCACCGGTGCGAAGTTCCAGGTGACAAGTGCGATCGATCCGAAGACCAGGAATCCCCAGCCGATGAGCGTGCGCGTGCTGAGCCGGCGGATGAGGAGGCCGACAATGAGTCCGCCCAGGATGCCGCCGATCGCCTGGACGCCGCGCAAAAGCCCGACCTCCGTGTCGTTCGCCCCGAGGATGCGCACAACGAACACCACGAAAAGCACGAGGAAGACGCCCTGGGCGAGAGCAGCGAGGCACTCAACAATGAGGACGACGCCGAGCGGAGGCGTGCGGCGGATCGTGGAGATCCCGCCGGCGAGGTCCTTGAGGAGTCCCATTGCGGGAGCGGGCGTCACAGCCGCCGGAGCGTCAACTCGAGCGAGGAACAGTAGTGCTGCGCTCGCCAGATAGCTCGCGACGTCCATCACGACGACTCCCCCGAGCCCGAGAGTGGCGAACACGATTCCACCGAGCGGAGAGCCGACGAGCCTCGCGAGGTTGTCGCTGACGGCCACGAGCGAATTCGCCGACCCCAGCTGCCGGGAAAGAACCAGGCGCGGCAGCAGCGCCTGGCGGGCCGGCTGCAGCCCCGCCGCGAGTCCCGCCTGTATCGCCGCGACGAGATAGACGATCCACAACCGGTCAGGTGACGTGAGAAGCAGTGGCAGCAGTGCGAGGCCCTGCGCGAGGTTGAGTGCGATCATCGTGCGGCGGTGATCAAAGCGATCGACGAACACACCGAGAATCGGCCCGAAGACGAGCACCGGCAGCAACTCGGCGATGAAGACCGTGGATGCCCCGAGCGCTGAGCCCGTCGCCGCGAAGACGTAGAGCGGCATCGCGATCATGAGCAGCCAGTCGCCCGTGTCGGAGACGAGGCTGCTAGAGAAGACCAGTGCGAAATCGCGTTCCCGCAGCGGCGAGCGTACCCCGGTCGAAGCGGTGGTCATCGACTCGCATCCGGATGACGGAACGCGTCGACCTGCACGTACACGACCTCGCTGCCGACCGAGGCATCCTCGCGGGTGAGCGCGATGTAGGGGCGGATGAGCGCATCGACTTTCTCGGCGAGCGCGTGGAGTTCGGCGGGAGTCATGCGAAGCGCATAGGAGTGGGCGGATGCGGCGGCCCGCCACTCCTCGGAAGTCTCTCCGTGCAGCGCAAGTGCCTTCTTCTGCAGCCGAGCCCCGTCGTCGATCTGCGCCTCGGTGATCAGTCGCTCGACGGCAGCCTCCGCGGGATCGCTGTCGTCCGACGCGCGGAACTCGAATCCGGTGGCAGCGCTCCGCCACGGTCGCTCACGACCGTCGGCAGACGGCAGCGACTCGACGAAGCCGTAGCGGGCCAGCGATCGCAGGTGGTAGCTGCAGTTGGAGGCGGTCGAGCCGACGGCCTCGGCGCACTCGCTCGCGGTCTGCGCCCCGAAAGACATCACGTGATTGAGGATCGCCAGACGCAGGGGGTGGGCGAGCGCTCGCAGCGCGCGGGCATCCGTCACCGAGCGCCGATTTTCAGGCCTGGGGGCCGCCGATTCGAAAGACATGTTTCAGATCATACCGAGAAGGGCCGCTGCGCGATGCTGCGGCACTGTGCTGCCATTCGTCAGCCATGCTGCCAAGCCTTTGGCCGCATGGCTGACAAACGGCAGCACGGTCGAAGCGAGAGCGACGGTCGAACCCCCGCGACGGCTCTCCGTGCTGGTTCTGCGCCTATTTCCGGTGCGACCGCAGCAGCTCGGCCACGTGGATCGCGTCGCCTGACGGTGCGTCTGACTTGCGGTCCGGCCGCGCGATGAACAGGTAGAGCAGCCCGACACCCATCACGATCGCGAGGCCGATGAGCACGATCCAGTCATTCAGGAACACTCCGGATCTGCCCGGCACGGCGAGCAGCACCATGGCGAAGATCCCGTAGACGAGCGCCGCGACGTTCACCACGAACCCGGCTCTGCCGAGGCTAAACGGGCCAGCCGGGCGCCAGCCCTTGATCCGCTGTCGCAGTGACGCGAGAACCACTGCTTGGAAAGCCACATAGATGCCGAGCACGGCAAACGAGGTGATTTGGGTGAGCAGCCCATCCGGCCCGACAAAGATGATCAGGCACAGGATTACCGGGATGCTGCAGGCCACGATGAGCGCATTGGTTGGCACTTTGGTGTGGGGAGAAACCCGTGCGAGCCAGGTATGGCCGGGGATCATGCCGTCTCTGGCAAACGAGAACAACAGCCGGCTTGCCGCCGCCTGGAGGCTGAGCACACAGGACAGGAACGCGGTGAGGGCGACCACCAGGAAGATCTTGGCTCCGACATCGCCGAGCGAGGCCTGCAGAATTGCCGGGATCGGATCGGCGTCCTTACCGCTCACAATCGCCGCGAGGTTCGGCGCTGCCATGACATATCCGCCAAAGGCAAACAGGGAAGATACCCCGCCGACCAGGATCGTGAGGATCATCGCCTTGGGGATGCGCCTGGCCGGATCCGCGACCTCTTCCGCGACGTCGCCGCAGGCTTCGAATCCGTAGAAGAGAAACAGTCCGGCCAGGGCCGCGCCGAGGAAGGCGGCCGCATAGGATCCCTTGCCTTCGACTCCCATCGAATCGAAGAAGACGCTGAATTCATGGTGCCGCTGGAAGATCAGCAGATACAGTCCGACCGCGATGACCCCGATAAGTTCCGCGGCAAGGCCGATGCGGGCGACCCGACCGAGCGTCTTCGTGCCGGTGAAGTTGAGCCCGAGTGCCACGACCAGGAACAGCACGGTCAGCCCGAGGGTCACCGTTTTGGTGATCGGCAGGCCGACCAGGCTCGCGAGGAATCCGCTGCCGAACTCTGCGACGGCGGTGATGGTGACGATCATCGCCCAGATGTAGACCCAGGCCGACATCCACGCGTAGCGACGACCCCAGAGCCGACGAGTCCAGGGATAGATGCCACCGTGGATCGGGTACTGCGACACCACCTCCCCGAATACCAGGGCGACGAGCATCTGCCCACCACCCACGATCAGGAGCCAGAAGATCGACGGTGGGCCGCCAGTGGAGACGGCGAGCGCGAACAGCGAGTAGACGCCGACGAGCGGGGAGAGGTAGGTGAAGCCGAGGGCGAAGTTGGCCCACAACGTCATCGACCGGTTGAAGGAGTCTTCGTAGCCCAGAACCGCCAGGTGCTCGCTGTCGGCGAGTTCGGGGGTTGGGGAGGAATCAACGGGCATTGGTACCTTTCGGGCGTATCTGTCTGCCGTCGTGATCAGCGTTGACCACGAGTGCCTCAATGAGTGAGATAAACAATAGGTGAGATCAATCTAATCGGCAGGCGGGCGCGCCACGCTGCCGAGAAGGCGTGGCTCGCGTGAAAGCCCGAAGACTAGAGTTGGGCAACGACCCCTGTGCCGGATGTGGTGCGGTGCGTTCTTCCCGGATATGGGGAGACAGGTCTCCGTCGGCCATAAGCGCCCGACGCGATACCTGACCGCATTCACCCGGAGGCCACGTCGTGCCCGTTCATTCCCGCATCCTCGCCCTCGGTGTCGCAAGCTTGTTCGCTCTCACCGCGTGCGCCACGGCATCCGCCGCGCCACCATCCTCCCCGAGTGCCTCCGCCTCCGCCTCCCGTACCATCGACAATTGCGGCACCACCGTCGACTTCACCGGCGCCGCTCCGAAGCGGGTGGTAACAATCAAGTCGACCTCCACGGAGATGCTTCTCGCGCTTGGCCTCGGCAACCGCATTGTCGGCACCGCCTTCCAGGACGGCCCGGTGCCGTCGGTCTGGAAGGCGCAGGCCGCCAAGCTCACCTCTTTGTCGAACTTCGTGCCGTCGCAGGAAGTGGTGCTCGCCACGGAGCCCAACCTCGTCTACGGCGGCTGGGAATCCAACTTTTCGGCCGACGGTGCGGGCACCCGTGGCGAACTCGCCACCCTCGGGGTCTCCAGCTACGTCTCGCCGGCTGCCTGCAAAGAGGCCGGCTACCAGCCGACCAGGTTGCGTTTCAGCGATATCTTCTCCGAGATCGACCAGGTTGCCGCGATCTTCCGGGTGAGCGACGCGAAGCTGCTCGCCAGCCAAAAAGCCGAGCTCGCCTCGATCACCAGAGACACTCGCGGACGCACCGCCCTCTGGTACTCCTCCGGTGACGACTCCCCCTATGTGGGCGCCGGCATCGGTGCGCCCCAGCTCGTACTCGACACCATCGGCCTGAAGAATGTGGCCGGGTCGGTGAAAGATACGTGGACATCCTTCAACTGGGAGTCAGTGGTCGAGGCCGACCCCGATGTGATCGTGCTCGTGGATGCCACCTGGAACACGGCGGCGAAAAAGATCCAGTCGCTCGAAACCAACCCGGTCACCGCAAACCTGTCCGCGGTGAAAAACCATCGCTATCTCACCGTGCCGTTCGCCGCAAGCGAGGCCGGCGTGCGTACGGTGTCGGCGGCGAAGGACCTTGCAGGCCAGCTCGCGAAGCTCGACCTCAAGTAGCGCCGTGAGCCGCGCGACCCGATCCATCCTGCTTGGGGTGGCCCTCGCCGCGCTCCTGCTGATCTCCGTGACCTTCGCTATCACGATCGGTCCGGCAAACATCACTCCGGTGGATGTCTGGGGCTCGGTGTTGCATCATCTCGGACTCGGTCACAGCCCGCTGAGCCTGCTGCGCGATGGAATCGTCTGGCAGTTGCGGTTGCCTCGCGTGCTCACCGCCGCTGCGGTCGGCGCGGGGCTCGCGCTGAGCGGCGCCGTGATGCAAGCGCTGACGCGCAATCCGCTCGCCGATCCCTATCTGCTCGGGCTGTCATCCGGTGCGTCTCTCGGCGCGGTCGCGGTGCTCCTTCTCGGCGTGGCGATCCTGCTTCCGCTCGCCGCCTTTCTCGGCGCGCTGCTCGCGCTCGGACTCACCCTGTTACTCGCCTCGTCGCTGGGGAGAATCACGCCGTCGCGCACGGTACTCGCGGGGATCGCAGTGTCGTCGCTCGCTGCCGCCGTCACCAGCCTGGTGATCTTTTGGACGGTCACCGGCGACTCCTACCGTGAGATCCTCGGCTGGCTGCTCGGGTCGCTGGCCGGGGCACGGTGGCCGGCGGTCGGCATCGGTTTCGCCGCCATCTTGATCGCCGGACTCCCCATTATGCTGAGCGGCCGCATTCTCGATGCCTTCGCGTTCGGCGATACCGCGGCGGCCTCCCTCGGTATCAATGTGCCGGGAGCGCGCTGGACCATGCTGGCAGCGACCGCGCTGCTTACGGGCGCGATGGTGTCGGTGAGCGGATCCATCGGCTTCGTCGGATTGATCCTGCCGCACGCGGTACGGCTGCTCGTCGGGCCGAGGCATCGGCCCCTCCTGCCGCTCTCCGCTATTGTCGGCGCCATCTTTCTGATCTGGGCGGACACCGCGGCGCGATCACTGTTCGACCCCCGCGAGCTTCCGGTCGGCATCGTCACCGCCATCATCGGCGCGCCGGTGTTCGCCCTGCTGCTCACCCGCCGCCGGAGTGCGACATGAGCGAAGCGGATGCCGCGGCGGCCGGTCTCGACGCCCGCCGCATCGACCTGCGCATCGACGGCAGGCTCATCGTCGACGGCGTGGACTGCACGGTCGCCGCAGGCACCTTCTCGGCCCTCATCGGCCCGAACGGCGCGGGTAAGTCGACGCTGCTTCGCGTGCTCGCCGCCGTGGACCGACCGGAGGCCGGCACCGTGCACTTCGGACCGGATGACCTCTTCGCGCTTGGCCGGCGACAACGGGCGCGCCTTGTCGGGTTCGTTGAACAGGATTCCGGTACCGAGCTCTCGCTGTCGGTGCGCGAGGTAGTGGCCCTCGGACGCATCCCGCACCAGGGATTCTTCGGCGATGCGACTGCTGAGGACCACGCAGTGATCGAGTCGGCCCTCGACGCCGCCGACGTACGTGCGCTCGCGGAGCGCGATGTCACGACGCTCTCGGGTGGAGAACGCCAGCGGGTACTGCTCGCCCGCGCGCTCGCCCAGCAGCCGAGGTTGCTCGTGCTCGACGAGCCGAGCAATCACCTGGACATCGCGGCGCAGCTCGCCGTGCTCGGGCTTCTGCGATCGTTAGCATCCAGCGGGGTCACGGTGCTGGCCGCACTGCACGATCTGAACCTCGCGAGCGCCTACTGCGATCACGTGATCGTGCTCCGCAATGGTGTGGTTTTCGCCGCCGGGCCGACCGCGGAGATCATCACTCCCCGGCTTGTGCGAGCGGTCTATGGTGTGCGGGCGACTGTGCTCGAGCATCCGCAGACCGGCCGACCGATGGTGGCGTTCGGCCCGCTCGACTAACCCGGTGCGGAATATTTCCGATGGCGGCGCCCTCGCCGAGGCAGACGCTCAGTCGTCGAGCCGCAAACGACTCCGCATTCCCGACCAGACGGACGAAGGAAACAGGGTTGACCGCAGGCGGTATGGGCGATCGGCGGCCGCTCGAAGGTCGACGATGATCTGGCGCGTGTCGGCAGCGAGCGATACCGAGCTGGTGATGAGCAATCCCCGGCGCGCCGAGCCGACGGCGCTTCCGTAGCTCTCGCGTTCCACTGCCGCCCTCAGACGATCGATCGAGCCGCGTTCCGCACCGCCGATAGCCCCAACTATCAGGTGTGCTGCATCCCTCGGAGTCGCGGTGTCGGGCACTTCGATGCCCAGGTCCGCCGCGGTGTCAAGCACCTCCCGCCAAGCCATTAGCGCGGTCGCTTCTCCCCGGGCGACTGCCCGAAGCCGCCGACGACGCAGGAGGACACGGATCACCGCAGGGGCTAACGCGAGCATGGCCGCCACGAGAAGGGCGACGACCAGCCAAATCCAGTTGCTGGCCGAGGTGGCACGGCCAGCACCGGCAGCATCCGACGTCGTCAGCTCCGGAGCACGCGACGGCGGCGAGGCCGAAGGCCGGGCAGTCGTGCTGCTCGACGGCAAAGGTGCGGCGGTATTGACCGGCGTCGGCACATCCGGGGACGCCGCGTCCGCATACGCCGGCACAGTACCGCGGCCGACGGTGGGCTCGAAACGCGTCCAGCCGATGCCTTCGAAGTACAGTTCCGGCCAGGCGTGCAGGTCGTGCGAGGTGACGGTGAATGCTGTGCGACCGTCGATTTGCTCGGGCAGCTGGATGCCAGGAAGGAAGCCGACGGCGACGCGCGACGGGATACCGAGGCTGCGTGCCATTACCGCCATGGCCGATGCGAAGTGGATGCAGTATCCCGCCTTCGCCGCAAGAAACGCGGCAATCACCGTCATGCCGGTGCCGTCGTAGCCCTTGTCCACTGGCGCAGTCTCGGAGTACTGGAAGCTCCCGTTGCGGAAGAATCCCTGGAGCAGAAGAGCCTTCTCGTAATTGCTTGTGGCCCCACCGGCAACCCGTGTGGCGGTCTGGGAGATGATCTTCGGCATGGCCGGCGGAAGGGCGAGGAAGCGGTCGAAGCCGGTCGGCACTGTCGTGCCCGCACTCGTCAGCTGGGCCGGTGTCGGCTGGATGATGAGGCTCGTCGCCCGGTAGGTCTCATTACTCGCATCGCGGTTGGGACTCTTCACGGCGAGGCCATCGGAATCCCAGTACCAGTCGCCCTCGAGACCACCGACGCGCGACGTCGGGTAAGGCAGTGGGAGCCACGGACTCGTGAGCCCGTCGACAGTCACGAAGATCTGGTCTTCCTTAGTGGCTACTTCGGCCGAGAGTCCGGGCGGTGCCCCGATCGCAGCCGGGGTGTTGGCAGAGCGCTGCCGAAAGGTATCCGGCGCCCAGTTGGACCCGCTGAAGTTTTGCAGGCTCAGAAGTCGCAGGTACTGGGATGTGCCGGAATCGCTGCTGTAGCCGAGCACGGTGTGCTCCACGTCCTGCCGCAGGTTCTGCCCGAGGGAGAGCACCGGGTTCACTCCGGAGCTGAAGCCGGTGCCGTTCGTGTTCTGCGCGGGTCTCACCTCGGGAAGCAACAGCGGTGCGACGAGCGTGCCGACCAGCACCATCGCCGAGAGCGCGAGAGTGAGCCCGGTTCGTCGCCCGGATGCATTAGCGCGCAGGAGAAGCAGGTAACAAAGCGCAGCGAGCACAAACACGATCGGATCGGTGAAGTCGATAGAAATGACGCTCGGAACCGCGAGCAACACCAGCAAGGGGATACCCGCGAGCGCGGGCGAGCGCAGCGTATTCACCAGCAGGTCGGCGAGCAGGGAGAGGGCGCCGACTCCCAGGCAGAGCAGGAACATGATGGGAGTGATCGCCGTCGCCGGCAGGGACTGCCGCGCGATAGAAAAGTTGGCAGCCTCGACGAGCTGCTGGAAAGCATCCCAGGATTGGGTGGTTGGGATCAGGCCGAACACCGCGGTCGAAGGCACGAAGATCACGGTGACCGCGAGCACCAACACGATCGCCGACACCACCGGTGGGAGCAGCCGACGAAAGGCGATCGCTCCGACAGCGTCGAAGCGCACCGGCACGATCCGCCGAACAATTGCCGCGCTGCCGAGAAGCAGTGTGCTGAGGAAGGCCAGCTCGAACCACCACGCCACGCCGTCGAGGATCACGTGGAGGCCTGCGAGCGTCACCAGCAGGGCCAGCAGCAGGGCGCCGGTTGTACGCAACTCGGATGGGCGGCCTGTTCGACTGGGCGCTGTGCGGGTCTGGGGGCGCCCGAACTCGGACGCCGGTCGCGTTGCGAGGTCAGGAAGGGTCATCCGCGACTTCCCCATCGACGGAGGCTCCGGTGCGGGAGGTGGTGTGCGCCCGACCGGACAGCATCGCTCCGAGCGCAAGCCAGGCACGCTCGATGGAATCGTTGCTCTGCACTGTCACGCAGACCCAGCCAGCCTGAGTGAGCGTACCCGCGAGCGCGAGCTGCTGCGGAGCGACGAGAAAAGCCACCGCAAGATCGAAGGCATGGCGCTGGGCATTCAAGCGTTCGACTGTTGCGGCGTCAGGATCCGAGAGGATTGCGAAAATCGAACCCTGCGACCGATCGGGGCGCTGTATCCCGCGCAGCAGCGAGAGTTCCTCCGCTGGTTGGCTGCTGAGAATCACCGACGCGAGGCTCTCGAGAAACTCCTCCGGATGGTCGAGCGACGCCAGTTGGGACGGTGCGGTTTCAATCACCTGGGTGAGAAATCCGGTGCGAGCGAGATGAACCCCGAGCGATGCGGTGAACGTCACCGCCCATTCGAACGCCTCGCTCAGTGGCGCATTCGTGTCACCGGGTCGAGCGACGTCATGATAGCGCGAGAGACGGGTGTCGAGCAGGATGCGAGCTTCGGCGTGGCTGCGCTGCTCTTCCTGCCGCACCATCAGCTGTCCGGCATGGGCCGAGGCGCGCCAGTGCACCCGCCGCAGCGCGTCACCGCGACGGTATTCGCGCGTCATCAAATCATCTTCGCCGCCGAGCGCCCGGCGCTGAAGCATTCGTGTGGTGCCCTCGTCCGCCGACATCGAGACGATGCCGTCTGTGAGCGACACCAGGGCCGGGGTCACGGTGAGCGGCTCGCTGTTCCCGGCGACGAGGGCCCCGTCGGCGAGCGCGAACGGGTCGGAGAAGTCCACCAGCATCGGCCCGACGTCGAACACCCCTCGTGCCGGCGGGATCAACTCATAACGCATGAGTGCGCTCGAGGCGCGGCTGTCGAAGCGAGGACCCCGGGGAAGGAAAGCCGGAAGTCGTGCCGCTTCCGAGGCGAAGGGATGCCACGACCAGAGGTCGCGCCAGTTGGCTTCCGCGGTGCTCGTGGAAGAGAGATTACCCACTCGCACTTCGACCATCGTCGGATGACCGGCGCTCACCACCGCCGGAGAGAATGAGTGCTGCACCGACAGCCGTATGCGTCGCAGCCGCACGAAAGCGAGCGCGAGCAGGGGGAGAAGCACAAGGAACGAGCCAAGATAGAGCAGTTCGCGACGACCCAGCCAATATGACGAGGGGATGACGACGGCCCCGCTGACCAGGAGCACCCAGCCGCGCCGGGTAAGTCGCGCGATGCGGCGTCCCCTTACCGAGGTGCGGGATGTTCCGGCGGCCGTCGCGAGTGCTTTCGCTGCAGCCCGTGAGGCGACGGTGGATCGCACCTTCGGACGAGCCGGCCGAGCCTCCCGGGCAGGCATCTCGTCGGTCAGGCCGGTCCCACGGCACCGAGAGGCACCGGGGTGGACGCGACGATGCGCGCGATGATGTCGGCTACGGCGCCGGTGGCAAAGGGATTGCCGTTGCCCGCTACCCGGTTGGTGGGAATGAGTCGATGGCCAAGGAGGGGAACGGCGAGGGCGTCAATATCGTCCGGAAGCACGAATTCGCGACCGTCGAGTGCCGCTCGTGCCTTCGCTGCCCGCACCAACTGCAGAGTCGCGCGTGGGCTTGCACCGAGGCGCAGGTCTCGGTCACGACGCGTGGCCTGCGAAATGCTCACCGCGTACTGCTCCACAGCCCAGGACACGAATACGCTTCGCACCGTCGCGATCATTGCGATGAGCTGCACCGTGGACACCACCGGCTGCAGATCGGCGAGCGGGCTCGATGATTCACGCGTGCGCAGCATCGCGAGCTCAGCTGCTTCGTCGGGGTATCCCATCGAGATGCGCGCCATGAACCGGTCGCGCTGAGCCTCGGGAAGCGGGTAAGTCCCCTCCATCTCAAACGGGTTTTGAGTGGCGATAACGGTGAAGGGTGACGCCAGGATGCTCGTCGATCCGTCGACCGTCACCTGTCCCTCCTCCATGCTCTCCAGCAGCGCGGACTGCGTCTTCGGGCTGGCGCGGTTGATCTCGTCGCCGATCACGATGTTCGCGAAGATCGGTCCCGGTTTGAATTCGAACTCGCGCTCCACCTGGTTGTAGATCGATACTCCGGTGATATCGGAGGGAAGCAGGTCCGGTGTGAACTGAATGCGGTTGACAGTGCAATCGACAGACTTCGCCAGTGCTCGAGCGAGCATCGTCTTGCCGACCCCCGGCACGTCTTCGATGAGCAGGTGACCCTCGGCCAGAAGCACAGTGAGCGCCATTTGCACGACAGAGCGTTTGCCATCAATGACCGTCTCGATGCTGCGTACGATTTCGTTGGAGAGCCGGTAGAAATCATCGACAGGCATCGCGCGTTCTGCGTCACTTTTCATAAGTCCCACCTGCTGTTCGACATATCTTTCGCGAGTCTGCCAGAGCGCGGATGCCAATCAGTCTGAATGTAGCGAATACTCAGACAGCATCGATCCGGCATTCAGATGCCCGGTCACGTCCGGTTGGTCAGCCTTGGGTCGGTTAGCGTTGGCTACGTGAAAATTACCGTACTCTCTGGCGGAGTTGGTGGCGCACGTTTTCTTCGCGGACTGCGTCACCACCTTCGCGAAGCCCGGCCCGATGGAGTGGGGGGCACCACCGCGGAGATCACCGCCGTGGTCAACACCGGCGATGACATGTGGCTGGGCAGCCTGCGCATCGCGCCCGATCTCGACTCGATCATGTACACCCTCGCGGGGGCGAATGACGAAGTGCGCGGGTGGGGCCGCGTTGGCGAGACCGAACGGGTGAGTGCCGAATTGACTGCTTACGGCGTCGGTTGGCCATGGTTCACTCTCGGCGATCTCGATCTGGGTACTCACATCGCCCGCAGCCACTTCCTGCGGTCCGGACTGACCCTGACGGAGGCGACCGCTCGAATCACCGCCCGATGGGATCTGGGAGTAACGCTCCTGCCGATGACCGACGATGAAGTAGAGACTCAGGTGATCACCGACGAGGGCAGCATGCACTTTCAGGAGTGGTGGACCCGGCACCGGGCCGCCCTTCCAGCTCGACGTTTCGTGCAACAGAATGTGACTACCGCGAACCCTGCCCCCGGCGTGCTCGACGCGATCGGCGGGGCCGACATTATTGTGATCGCTCCGTCGAATCCGGTGGTGTCGATCGGCACGATCCTCGGAATCCCGGGAATACGGGCGGCACTGGTCGAAGCATCCGCCCCCATCGTCGGGGTCTCGCCGATCATCAAGGGAGCTGTCGTGCGCGGGATGGCGGATGCCTGTCTCACCGCAATCGGCGTCGCCACCTCCGCCGAGGCGGTCGCGCTGCACTACGGTAGCCGCAGTGCGGGAGGGCTCCTCGATGCCTGGCTCGTGGATGAGGCGGATGCCGAATCTGTCGCCGCTCTCGAACCGGTCGGCATCGCCGCCCTTGCGGTGCCGCTCTGGATGCGCGATGTGGAATCGAGCGCTCGTCTCGCCGCCGACACTCTCCGCGCCGCCGACACGCTCTGGGCCGCGGAGGGCGTCTAGGCTTGCTCGGCCGCCAACCGCGTCGTTCGCTCCCCCAGCCGTCCGTCGAGGCGCAATAACCCGCTCGCCGAGTCGACATCGTTGCGCAAGCCGGACAGAGCAGATACTTCCAGCGGCATATATCCTTCCGCCCGATGAGCAGAGCTCGATCCGACGCCGAATCGTGGGGAGTGGACCGACCCGCTCGACGCCGTGATCAAAACGGTTCCGTCGCCAGCGGCATCCGACACCATGGCAAGCGGATAGGACCGCGCCGCGGCGAGCGCCGCCTCGAGTTCGGCCGGGGTGAGCGCGGGCAGATCGCCGAGAAGCACGGCGATTCCGCGCCAGGGCTCCCCCAGCTCGGTAGCCGTCGCCACTCCGAGATCGATGGCCGAAGCGAGCCCAGCGGTCTCCTGCACGATTACAAAGGCACCCAGATCGTCAAAGATTGCGGAGGCCTCGGCTGTCGTGACCACGAGGACTCCCGCCACTGACTCGGCCGCCATTGCCGCCGCGACGGTGTCCGCGGCCATGGCGAGCGCGAGCGCCGAATGATCACCGGATCCGAAACGGGACTTCGCCTGCGCGGTGCCTTTCACCGGCACCACCACGATCCACTCGGTCGTCGCCGGCACAGACTGCTCGGATACTCGAGCACCCGTCCGGCGGATGCCCGTGGTGGTCGGGCGTCGACCACCAGCAGGCCCCGGTGCGCTAGTCACGAGATGCCTTCCCCGCCGCGAATCCCAGGTTCCACGCCTCATCCGTGCCGAGTCGGAACATGTCTTTGGCGGCCGGTCGGATCAGCGATTGTGCGCCATCGGCATCCGCCGCGAGAAGGTGCGCGAGACCGCGCACCACCGCCACCGGAAGGCCGTCACTCTTGCGTTTCACCAGGTCTGTGGCAGCGGCGATCTCGTCGCCGGTGGCCGGCACCGTTACGTCGAGACGGCGTCCCTGCGTGTCGGCCGACCCGCGCAGGTCATCAAGCACGCGCACACCACTCGCCCCGATGGCGACATCCGTCTGGCCTTCCCGCCAGGCGCGGCCGAGGGTATCGGTGATGATCACACCGAGGCGTAGGCCGAAGCGCGCCTCGAGCGCTTTTCGCAGGCGAAGGGCCGAGGCATCCGGATTCTCCGGCAGCAACAGCACTGTTCCCCGCGGCGTATTCGACGCGTCGACGCCCGCCGCCGCCGCGACAATCCCGAGACGATTCTCCACGATTCGAGTAACGCCACCGGGGTGTGTCCGCGTCGCGACGACTCGCACGGTCTCGTCCGTGATGGCCTGCTCACGGTCGGCGGCCTTCACGAAGCGACCCTCCGCCTTCGACACGATCTTCGAGGTGATCGCAAGGATATCGCCGTCTTCCAGCGCCCCCGCCAGCGCGCCGATGATGGCCGCGAGATCATCCCCCGCCACGATCTCCGGAATTCCCTCGATGGCCCACACCGTCAGCACTACCTCACCAGTTTCGGCAGAACGTCGCGCGCGAACACATCGATCCATTCGCGCTGGTTTCGCCCGACATTGTGCAGGTAGATTCGGTCGAATCCGAGGTCGAGGAAGGACTGGATGTTGGCACGGTGAGCGTCCGGATCCTCCGACACCAGCATCCGTCCCTCGAAGTCCTCCGGTCGTACCAGCCTGGCGAGCTGTTCAAATTCGAAGGGTGAACGGATGTCGGATCGCGGAAACCGCATGCCCCCGTTTGGCCACTCCGTCATCGCGTTCGCCATCGCCGCCTCGTACGTCGGTGCCCAGCTGAAGTGCAGGCGGAGCACCTTGGTGCCGCCGGCGCTGCCCGCCTCGCGTGCGCCCTCGTCGAACCGGGTGAACAGCCCGGCGATCTTCTCGACGGGCGCTCCGTCGATGATGATTCCGTCCACCGTGCGCCCGGCGCGTTTTGCCGTGACCGGACCGGATGTCGCCACCAGGATCTCGGGCGCGGTCTCGGGCATCGTCCACAGCCGGGTCGACTCCAGGGTGAAGTGTGGGCCGCTGTGCTTGGTGTCACGGCCGGCCACCGACGCGGTGAACAGCTTCTTGATGATTTCGATCGCCTCGAACATGCGGTTGATCCGCTCGGCGGTCTCGGGCCAGTAGGCACCGGTCACATGCTCGTCGATCGCCTCGCCTGAACCGACGCCGAGCCAGTGCCGCCCCGGATACATCGCCGCGAGGGTCGCGCTGGCCTGTGCCACCATGGCCGGATGCCAGCGGAAGGTTGGCACCGTCATCCCGGTTCCGAGGTCACCGACCGTCGTCTGCCCGAGCGCGCCGAGAACGTTCCAGACAAAGCTGGCCTCGCCCTGGCGGGGCACCCAGGGTTGGAAACGGTCGGCGGCCATCACCCCGGTGAAACCGCGCTTCTCGGCATAGGTGCTGAGAGCGATCATCTCGGTAGGAGGGAACTGCTCAAGCATTGCGGCGAATCCGATGTGGGCGGTGCCGGTCGGGGCAGCGTCGACGACGGGTTGGGGTGAGGGCACCCTCCATTGTCTCAAGTCCCTGGAGAGCGCGGATCCTGCTCATTCCGGCAGTACTCTTGACACTCGTTCGGGGGGCACCCAAGTTTGAGGTGCAGCACACGGCAGTGCGAAGCGTTCACGGGCGCGAGGGAATCAGGGGAATCCATGGCCAACGAGGGTCCAATGACAACGGAACACGAACCGACCACCAATTTCGAAAGGGCCCGGGCTTCCGAACCATTCCAGCGTTTGCGGGCGACTCAGCGCAGCTTCGTATTTCCACTCGGAATCGCCTTCCTGCTCTGGTATTTCGCATACGTCTTGCTCGCCGATTACGCCCACGAGTTCATGTCGACTCCGGTATTCGGAAATATCAACCTCGGCCTGTTATTGGGGCTGGCGCAG
>ENA-OFCD01000759-OFCD01000759.1-metagenomes-genome-assembly--contig:-NODE-759-length-19078-cov-5.533565_pt1 | contig 19078 bp, 18 predicted proteins | sample MGYA00153392_OFCD01 | MGnify analysis MGYA00153392
GAGTAGCCCCACATTTCTTGTCGATAAGCCGAGAGACTTCGCGTTCTAATAATGTCCCAACGTTCATAGTGTGGCTAGCCGCTAGCCTAGCAATATAACTGGTCAAACTTTCAACTAATGGCGTACCGACACCAATCAGAGCCAAATGGTTCAAATAACTGTGGTGAATTGTCGGTAGTGATACCTGCCAAGACTCATAGACCTCCAAAGTATCGACTCTCATGATGCTAACTGCCCGACTGAATCGCGTTTAGGTTTGCGCTGTCCTACTCTCTGTTTAGAACCGCCTGTAGGCTTAACTGACGGTAGTTCATCACTCCGACTACTACCATCAGCATCTAAACCTAATGCCATCCGCAAACTCCGAATGTCAGACTCCTCTTCCGAAAGTTGCTTTTCACCTTCTACAATCTCTTTGAGCATTCCTCGGCACTTAAATGCCGAGGAATGCCCGATTTTCCAGGTGTTTGAGGGTAACAGTATGTGCATCCTCATCCAAGGCATCTTTAAGTGCCTTAGTCAGCCAATCCTTGAGAGTACCGATACAGCCTAACGATCGTTCGTAGCAATACTCCCAATTTCCCACTAAATCCGGCATCTCCGGCACGGGCATTTGTCGCTGAAAGCTCAATAGCGTACTTTGAAACGCCCGTACATCATCAGGATCGTTGGCATAATAACGGGGAAAGTGAATGTCGATGCTCCGACGCATCAATTGACCGCTGAGATTTCGGAATGATAGTAATTCATAAGTGCCCAATAACCCATGAAGAACTCCTGTCACATTAGCAAGGGATTTAAGTGAATCCATTTGGTCTTGCAATTTCCGACCGCTAGCCAGTTTCCCCAGATGCTGGGCTTCGTCGATAAAGAAAATGTCAGGTTTGCGGTGCCGCAGGGCATTCTCTAGAGCTATTCGCAGATTCGCATTAACTGTTTTGGGTTCGATAATCAACTCCCCTAACAGATTGCGATAGATCCCCTTAGTCCCATAATCGACCTTGTAGTTAATCGAAGGTTCGTTGAGTGCCATCAGCGACCGGACATAAAAATTCTTCCAGTCAAAAATTTTAGCATCAGCGGCAATCGCTTCGATTCCTGCAACGGGAATTCGCCCAGGCTCTAATATCGCTCTAACTAAAGCTGCTTCGGTTAATTTCTGTTCTAACCTGCGTCTGAGAGTTGTCTTTCCGACTCCACTTGCCCCGTAGATAAATACGAACGAGGCTCCAGCAGGTTCGGCAATAGTACGCAACAACAAATCGCTAACCTCTTTTAGTCTAGGATGGGCGATAGTATGACTCTCGAAGTGGGCGAGTCTTTGGGTGACACAAGTGTGTAGTAATGCTGGTGGAAACCCTGGATCTATTACCGTGTTGATGATTGTCATGATTAATATTCCTCATAGATCTCTAACTTCACTGTTGAAGGGTTAGATGGTGTATTGAATTGGTCTGTCCACGCGGCATCCGCTGCTTCGGAGGCGATTGGAGAAATAGTTATCTCAGGTTCTATACTTGATGGTGTGACAGTGAAGCTTTGCCTACAAGGGTTATCGATTAATTTCAATGCTCCATGTGTTGCCAAGTCTTTCATCCGTTGCTGTTGGATATTCTCTTGACTTTCTGCGTCTGCCAAAAATGCCGCCAGCTTTTTAGCGGAGATCGCCGATTGTCCGCTGTGATTTTGCCGTTGTTTGCGAAGTTCTTCGGTTGCGATCTTTAGCTCTTTCTCCGAACAGTTTTGGAAAATAGTGTAATACTGAGATTCGCATTTAACCCACTGACTCTTGACATAGGCATACGCTGTTCCGATATCGAACGGGTCGTAACGAATGGGTACTAATGTCTGCTCGACATCTGGATTTCGGAAGCTGTTCGACCAGTAGTAGATATAGTTGATCTTGACACCTTGACCTGGCTGGACTTTGGCTTTACCGCTGGTGGTAGTTGGTAAGGTCAGAATTTTAAAGTTCTCGTCATAGGCAATCAGACGATGGTTGCGATTGCCACCTACGAACAGTCCAGATTCAAAGCTATCTCTGGGACTTTGACCTAACGCTGGGTGAGGGGTAGTATCGTAAACTTCATCAGCCCAAAGAGTTAGATATTCTGACAGCAACTCTAAAGTCCAAAGGGCATGACGCTTAGGATTGACCGACTTAGTTACCTGCCGAACGTTACGAGTAATCTGGGTATTTCCAGCTAAATTATGGATGAATTGAGTGTTACTCGTACCGAATAAGCGTTCGCACACAGAACCAAATCGAGCTTGCGCTGGCGGTCGATGCTTCTTCGTACACTCGAAGGAGGCTAAGAGGGTTTCAAAATAAGTGCTATGAAATTCCGAACCGTTATCGACGACGATCGTCTGTGGCATTCGTCTATGCTTTTGGACGCATAGACGTAAAATCGCTAGGCAAGAACGAGACGAAGGTGGATCGAAAGTCAGATAGACAGCTAATAATCGACGGGTGTAGGCATCGATTGCAAATGTTGCCCAAGGTCTACCCAATAACTGATTAGTGCGCGAACACACCGTCTCTACGTCTAGGAGGGTGTGGTCGATATGTACGATCTCTAGTGGGCGATCTCCATGTCTGGGCGTGGTGAGCGAGAGTTCCCAGTACATCTGAGAACGAGCATAGGCAGCTCTTTTACCCTGTCGTTTTTTAGTTTGTTCGTAACCCGATTTCCGTTTGACTGCCTTAGTAAAGGTTTGATAGCTGGGTGCGATTACACCATCGCGTTCGCAAGCCTGTAGTAGAGAGCCATAGACCGATTGTAAGTTTTTCTGTTTGATTGTTTCATATTCTTCGGTAATAAACTGTTCGATGAGATTTAAGGTAGCTGCTGGCAATTTAGCCGTGCGGTTGCCTTTTGCGCTCCGGCGAGATAACAGACCCAGATAACCACAGCCAGAGGCAAGATCTGCGGCTAGGTATTTAGCTTTCCAGTCGCGAATCGTCCGTAGCGAGGTAGATTCATGCTGGGGTAAATTGCCATGTAGATAAGGCTCGATAATCTCGTAACGACGCAGAGCTTCTGCTTGGTCTTCTGGACTTGCCTGACGAAAATTCTGCCAAGCATCGGCTTGAGTTTGGGATGTTGAAGCTGCTGGATTGCTGTGCTGAATAATTTTCCCTTGCCCAATCATATTCTCCAACTCGACCCGTGTTAATTGCAATAGCTCTTGTGTGTCGGATATCCGTAAGATCGCTTCGGTATTTCCTAAATGGACGATCGTTAATGCCTTGCCATCCCAAAGCAGTTCGCTACTTGTAGCAATATCTACGATCGGAGCTTGGGGTTTAGCTATGGCTGGGGTGTAAAAGTTGAGGGATAAAGTTGTAGCGGTGAGTCGATCGCGAAATATGGGGCATTTATTCGGCTCGGCTAGACTGTGTTTGTCTAGGTCTACATATATTCGCTCAGTGGCAATGAGTGAGTAGAGGTCATCTGGCGTGGCAGTGTGCAATTGTTCGAGCAGATCTAGCAGGTGAATCCCTGGTTGATTAGAAAGTAGGCTATCGATTTCGTCGATGGCTAATGGCGATACGTTCGACTCTTTACTACGGAGGTAATCGTCTAAGAAGCTCCAATTGCGCTGCTGTATCCAATTAATTTCGCTATCAGAGCGAATGTGATAGTAAAGCTGGTATTGTTGGGCAAAAGTAATTCCAGGTGGGCAGAGCCACTGTGCAGTGTCGTTAACATAGCGATTGGGTTGTTTTTGGGCTAGTTCAAGCAGTCCTTGTTCTGGCTTGCATTCTTCCCAACCCGCGCTATCGGTTCTGATGACAAAGAAGTCGGGGGTGTGGAAAACGCCAAGCTTTTTGCCTTTGGCACTCAGGTATTCGAGTTTGATTGATGGAGGCTGATCGTAATACTCTAGAACAGTATTGTTATGCTCAAATTGATAAATAGTCGGCAATTCGACTTTATGGGACTCGAATTGAATCGTCACACCCATCTTTTGGCTAGGGTATCGTCCAGATACATTGCTTTTGCCACCACCGACCGATCGAGATGGGTCTGACCTTCTGATGATTTGAATTAAATTGATGGTTGCTGATGGTAGTTGCAAACGCCTACACCAATCTTCAAAAGCTTTTAAGCAATGCTTAAAGTACAAAGTGATTAACTTAACTAAATAATATGGCATTACTTACAATAAATCAGAGAACTTGACAGTGGCACATAGAATATTTATGGCCTGTCATTATATTTTACTGATTGCGGTCGTTATTTTGGTCAACCGCTAGTTCAATTGGCTATCCCCTGAAAACAGGATAAAATATAACACCAGCTATATTTTATCCACATCCTGAATACAAACTTTTTATTAAAGCTACTAACTACTAGAGTTTTTACTTGCTACCAAGAGGCTGGTTTTATATTTATGCAATTAGATATAGTAAATGCAGGTGTTAGCTGTCCTAATTTTCAAAATTATACTGACATAATAAAAAAAACTAGACACAGATTAATCAGGAATATATCTATTGCTGAAACCAGAGTATATTTAAAAGTTCCTGACGCGCTTAGTGAAACCCATACTGTAGGATACCATCTATCGAAACGTCTCGCTCCGCTAGTTTACAGCATGGGTTACATCGGCAAATTTTATTGTGAGTAGTGTCAAAAGTGAAGACATAATTACCATACCAAAGCAGCAGCCTCAGTCTGTAAGGAATTCAGTCAAGGAAGTTTGTGTAGATATGTGGGGAGAATTTGTAAAGGTAATCAGAGAAGTCTTCTCAAAGGCATCGACGATAATTGATTAATTTCACATAATGAAATTAATCAATAAAGCTCTGAATAAACAGGGATACCCTCACTAACAGCACTAGCTCCTTCGACCTTCATAGCTTAAACTGACTTTTCCCGTTGTCTTTTTGATCGAGAGATCGCTGGATATACCGCTATCCTAAACACCTGTTCTCTCGTGAGATGTTGTCAACAAGCGTGGATTATTGATAACAATAGATCGTCTGAAACTCTTGTTATTTCGTGGATTAGAAACTTAACGTGAAAAGTCAGATAGCTTAAACGCTCACGCTCCCGTTGCCGGAATCCGTCGCAAAAAATCTGCTTTGTCGTTAGGCAAAATCTAACGACAAAGCAGAGCGAGAAAAATATTAGAAGTGGTCATAGTAATCAACTCATGCAGCCACAGTTGAATTTAGACCCCTACTATCCACTAAAACTTATGGCAAGCTTATGGTAACTTGTACAACTCACGGCAACGTTATGGTTTCTCAAGTCGTCTTGCTAAGTTTCTCACTTTTACGAGTTTACAAGAGCTTCAGATTTTAGAGATGGCAAGCTTATGATTTAAAAATGGCAAACTTATGGTTCAAGTCACATTGTAGGCTGGAGCTTTTTTGGATTGGATGAGAATTATTAAATTAGGTGTTTGTAGAGATTAATTGGTAATCCAGTCCGCCGTTTGACTTCAACTAGGGAGCGGTAGGCACCATGCAATTGACGCTCGTGACAGATGAGTGCGGCACTATCTCGATCGAGTCCCAATTCCATCAGTGCTGACATGGATAACACATTCAACCGTTGCCAATCGATCGGATCGGCTGACTTTTCATAATAGTTAAAAGCAATCATTGGCTCGATCGTCCGGCATAATTTCTCAGGGACATCTGCAAGTTCGGTTAATTCTTCTAGACGAATGAACATATGCCCTTCAGCTTTAATTAGTTCGATATTATTAGAGTAGGCGATCGGCAGTCCTAATATATATACCAGATCGTCTTTAGAGCATTTATTAATATCGACTTGACCTCTGACGCTAGCAATTAGTTGCGCTGTTTGTCGATCGGTCGGTAAAATTGTCCCTCTAGACGCACTTTTAATCAAATAAGAATTTTTAATATTCATCGCGATCGCAAATTGAATCGGTACAGCTAGACATACCAGCCAAAACTGACCGCAAAGTGCAGCTAATATCGCGATCGCACTCATACCGCCACCAATTTGCAACCATTTTTTGGTTTTAGTTAAATAGCCAGCATAGGCGATCGTCAGGCTCCCGAAAATCGGCAAAAATGACCACCAGACCCATTTAGGAATTTGTCTCAAAGCTGCACTAGACATAAATTAGACTACTATCTTAGGTAGTAAGCTGTTCCGAGCTTGAATTATTAACCACGATTTGGAATTTGATTCCTCTGTGCTGTCCAAAAATAACGCTCGACTAAATATCGTCTAACATTTTCCGACGTTTGACTTCGTATTCTTCAGCCGTAATAATTCCATCTTCATACAATTTTTTGAGTTCGTATAAAGTAGACGTAGCATCTTTAGTCGAGCGGCTAGTTGACGCGATTGGATAACTCATACCTCGATCGAGTAGATTGGGATCGATATAGTTGAACCTAGCATCAAACTCTCGATCGGGCATAAAGCATAGTCCTAAAAAATCAAAGAAGGACATTATACTAGGTACTAAAGTCCAAGAAAAAATTAAATACAGGATACCTTGAACATTTTTACCTAAATAAAATTTATGGATACCAAATGCGCCACCAAAAAAACAAATTAGGATTGCTGCCGTTCGATTTCTCATCAGTCATTTGCTCCGTGGATAAGACAGTAACCAGCTATAAATTCTGACGGGTTCTAGATTTTAGCCGCCTCATCAGCAAGTAAATCCCGACAGTACCCAATTGCGCTGCGAGGAGGACTAAATAGGCAGAGAAATATCCATCGAGATGGGCACTAGATACCCAGGCAAACAAGATCGTACCGAGCAGTGTATAAGGTAATAACTGCCACGGTCTAGATCGCAAGTTGTCGATTGGTGGAGTAAGCTTGCTCATATATCCTCTATTTTGGTCAATCGCTACTAGGACTGTCAACCGCAGATCGATCGGTATCCTCACATTTTGCACCAGTATAAAATATTAGTAATAAGCGTAGATTTAGGGTACCCATGAAGCGGCGTTTTTATTCGGGGGTTCCCCCCGAATAAAAAAACGATGCGTCAAGACAGCGAAAAGTGCTGATGGGCGGGGAACCCGCCCAGTGTTCTTGGGGCGCGAGCTTTTCGGAGGAAGCTTCCCCCGAAAACGTCGCTTGTTTCCCCAAGTGAAGCACCTTTTCAAGACAGGGCACCCCTACAGGTTAATTGTGTAGGGGTGCCCTTAGATCTCGACTTGTCTATTCGATCGCAGCGACAACCCTCAGACTACCGAATACGCTTTGACAATTCTGGGCTGGTGGAAGCTACTCCCCTCCCACCCAAAAAATAGACCATTCACTATTCACACTATGCCTACGGCAGGCTATCGCCAACAGTGCAAGCCATCCACTCACTACCCTAGATATCTAGTTTGACACTGGTTCGGGAGTATAGTTAATCTACATTGCGAGATCGTTTCATTTTGGTGTAACTAGAATTTTTCCGTCAGATTGAAATACTACTTGATATTGAGCTAGCGGTTCTTGGGAAATAGCGGCTTGAGAGTTAAATTTTGCTAGCTGAGGGAGGGGAGTTTTTGCTTCAGAGTCGGCAGCTCGTCGATCTGTCGGTTCGTAGTCAGCGATTTCGCCAGTTTTAGTTACTGCGACGCGATAGTTGAGATTTTGGGAATCGATTGGCTTTGAGCTGGTTAATGATTTTTGGAGTGTGGTTGTGAGTTGCGCTGCTAAGGCTGTCTGCAATTTTGGTTCGGTGATTGCTTTGCCCAAGCCCATTGTCCCCTGTAATTGTCCCACTGGCTTGATTTCAACGACTCCGGTGGGATTGAATACTACGTTAAAATTACCGATCGCTTGATTTGGGTCGGTATTCTGGGTCGAGAGTTTGGCTAGAGGAAAGTTTGACTGTGCTGCATTTGTCATCCCTACAGGCTGATAACTGACAATCTGACCATCTTGGTTGACGTTTACTTGGAAATTGGCAGGTTGTTTAATTTGGTTGCGCTCCTGCCAATTTTGGTTGAGATCTCGCTGTAGTTTGCGTTCGAGAAATCCGATTTGGGTAGCTTCAATAATTTGACCAGTTTTGCTGGGGAGGGCACTAGTGGATGGTGAGGTACTCGATGATGGCTGGCTTCCTGGGGTGGGAGTTGTGGCAGTAGCTACCGCAGTCGAGGATTTGGGGGGTAAGACTTGGGGTGCGGGGAGTGCATAGCCAATCAGGCTGGCGACAACTAAACTGGCTATTCCCAATCCAGCGGGGACAGCCTGTGCGGAGATCGGTTGGGCGATCGCTTTAGTAACTGGTTGTAGCGGAATGATGATGTCCGGCAAAGTCCGTCGATCTGCCAGAAATTGATCGATCGCTTCGAGGAGATCGAATAGTTGAATGGTAGATAAATCAACCTGTGTAGGTCGATCGATCTTTGATGCGACGTTGGTGGGTTGAAGTGCGTCTTCAGTAGCAATAGTACTGACTTTCGGCGCACTAATTTGGTTGCTGTGGGACTCTATTTTCGCCTGAAGGTGATGGATATCGCGATCGCCTCTGACTAGCGATACTAGGCTCTCGGCTGTCTGCGATTGCAAAGGGTGGGGGATGCCACTCAAAAATTCTTGGGCATAGTCACTGACTGTTATGACTAAACTAGTGAGAAAATCTCGTCCGCCAAATAGGGGTTGTTCGCACCCGACAAAGTGACACTCAGCATTAAATAAGCTGGACATTAAGGGGCGCGGATCGGGGATGCCAGTGGTGGATGTGCCATCACTCAACCCGTCCAAAATTAGGGTACAGTTTGGCAAACTATACTGACGGCGAATAGTCATGGTATTGCTTTTTCCGTAAAGTTTAAGATATGTAATGCGATTATATCAATCGATCGATGACACTCAGCTATTTCTGAATCTAAGCATCTAGACGCTTAGATTACATAGTACCCATTCATCGCACCGTTAGCGTAGCCTCTCCACTGGAGAATCAAGATCTAATTATCTCGATCGAATATCGCTAGAAATGTTCCCACACCTGCGCCACCACTTGACTAAATGGCTTGAATCCATTCTTTGACTTGATATTCTGTCCAAATTCCGTTCGTCCAGTAGGGATCGGCTTCAATCAGATCGCAAACTTGTTGTCGATCGTTAGCTTCATAAATACCAAAAACTCTAGTGAGATCTTGAGTCGGACCGATCGTAACCAAGATCCCATCGGCTTTCTGCTGCGCTAATCCAGCTAAATGTGCCTCTCGATAGGGTGCACGTTTATTGACGACATCCTCACAATAACTACCCCACAGCACGTATTTTGTCATGACTATAAATAGATCGATCGATCGCCATTATAACCTGTTGCAAATCGCTGTTTGTTACAAATAGTAATTGCTATCGAATTATACAACGTTATCAATCTACTTGAAGTATAATTACTTCATTAATAGTACAAGATCGCTCAACGACTGCTGATGAGTCGATCGGATCGTTTATTCCCTTCAGTTCTGGTATGCCCACGAGACAATAACTAGTTAGATCGTCGCTGCCATGAGATCGACTGCACCAAATTTAGACTGAAACCTACAATGTTGAATATTTAGTAGTATGGTTCTAGATTCGATCGACTTTTTAGCTTTAGCACAATACCTTAGAGCCGATGCCCAAATCGACTGGCACCAAGCAATTCCCAATTGTAAAATTCCCAATTGGACTAGAGGAATGCAGGCTAATGCCAGCTTTTTTGGCGATCCAGGATTTAGTGAAAAATACTTTAGATTAGAAAATAGCAGTCAGGCATTTAGCAACCGCTGGCAAGCTGCAATTGGCGATTGGGATGCCAAAATTGTCGTCGATATCGGCTGTGGTCCTGGCAATCTATATGCAACAGTAGGTGGATCGCCACGGACTATCTTTGGCGTAGATATCAGTCACGGGGCATTAGTTCATGCGACACAGCAGGGCTATGCACCACTATTAGCCGATGCTCATCACCTTCCATTCATCGATGGTTTTGCCGATATTGTCACCCTCAATGCTGCACTCCACCATTGTGATGATATGGCTAGAGTCTTAGCCCAAGCAGCTCGGTTAGTGCGTCCTGGTGGTGTTTTGATTACTGATGAAGATCCGGTGGCTCAGACACAGACTTATCAAGGTTTAGCACTGGTAGTGGTGGCTGCCCGATCGAGATTTCCGATGTATTGGTTGCCAGGAAGAGCTAGTGTGTATAAATCTCCCAAGGAGCAAGCCTGGAGATTGGCGACTGAGATTCATAACTGTAAACCAGGTGATGGCGTTACACCAGCACTATATGCAGATACTTTAGAGCCACTGGGTTTTGAGATCGAACTTTATCCTCACTACCACAATGTTGGCGATGAGTTGTTTCAAGGGGAACAGGGTAAATTGGGTTTCAAGGATACTCTAATTCAGATCTTGTGTGGTGATAGTGCGCCGCCACCGCCACAGTCAATGATGTGTATCGCACGGAAGCAGTCGATAATTGATAGTTGACAGTTGACAGTTGACAGTTAACAGTCTCAAGAAATAGACATCATGATTCACCATCCACCATTCACCATTCACCATCCACCCCCTACGCTAGATGTCTAATTTGACACCAGAAAGGGAGTAATTATCAATTAATTTCTCTGCTCTAAGTTTTCGATCGCTACACCGGAATAGTAGTGAGCCAAGATATTTGGGTATGTCATCCCTTGCTGGGCGAGATTATATGCTCCCCACTGACTCATGCCTAATCCGTGTCCATAACCGCGTCCAGTGAAGAGAAACCCTTGTGGTGTAGGGGTAATCGTAAACCGGAGGCTGCGCAGTTTGAGCGCAGTTCGCACTTGAGTTCCGGTCAAAGTTTTTGATGTATCACCACTAATTTTGAGACTTACAACACTGCCAAATTGAGTGGTGCGATCGGGTGCGATCGTTTTAATTTGCTTAATTTTAAGCCCTTGACTGAGTTGAGCCGTGGTAAATGTCTGAGTCCACTCATATCCAGGCGTACCCAGATCGTAATCTGGCACTCCTCGTAAGTAAGGCAAACGATCGAACCAAATGTCTTCAACATTCTCTGTATGCCCCCCAGAAGCCGAATGAAAGGCTGCTAAGATCGGTTTGCCTTGATATGTCAGGATTTGACCCAAAGTAGCATTAACGGCGATTTGAGTGGTGTCTGCTTCGCTAGATAGACCACGGTAGACCTGACTGATTTGGCTACTATCAACGTCGAATAATTTTTTGGTGGTGGATTGGCTGCGATAGAGTGCGTAGGTACGTGCAGCAACGGCTTGAGCCTTGAGAGCTTCGATCGGAAAAGTCGTACTCATCTCCGCACCTAAAACGCTGTAAAGATACTGTTCGAGATCGACATGATTTATGGCTACCAGTTTTTTGCCACTAGAAATCACCTGCACCGCTCCACGATACCAACGATCGCCGATCCAGACATACCCGCCCTGTTGTGGCTCGATCCACAGTTGAGTTACTTTGCGATCGCCGAATTCGATCTCATCTTTACTGGCTGTAGCAAGTAAGGCTTTGAGCGGCTGGAGTTCGGCGAATTTTTGCCTATTGCCATCGCTGACGATCGCTGGAGTAGAGGCGGCGAGACTAACTTGAGAAATTTTTTGGGCGACGGCGACGCGCAATCGCTCGGCTTGAGCTGGTGCGATCGTCATCAGCCACAATAGACAAAACCATCCAGTTTGCTTACCCAAGTGCAGAATCCGCATCATCAAAAATTTATCATTTAGAAAAGCCATGATACTATGGAACGCTTGGCATTTGAATCGCGTCTGGAAACGAGGATCGAAATCGATCCCGATCTTTTTTATCTTACTCCGATCGATTAGGGCGATCGCGATCGATGTGGTTAACTATTCCGCTACAATTAATTGAAAATTCACGGTTATTAAAGTTGTGAGTAACATCCCCCCTCTTGACCTCAAACGGCAGTATCAAGCGATCGGTGCTGATGTCAGCGCAGCGGTACTAGAAGTTTTAGCTTCAGGTGCTTACATTGGCGGACCGATCGTCCAAAACTTCGAGCAGCAATTTGCTACCTATGTCGGCACTACTGAATGTGTTGGTTGCAATTCTGGCACAGATGCTTTGTACCTAGCCTTGAGAGCGATGAATATCGGTGCTGGGGATGAGGTGATTACTACCCCCTTTACCTTTATTGCTACTGCCGAAACTATTAGTGGAGTGGGCGCAAAGCCAGTATTTGTCGATATCGATCTCGCTACTTTCAATCTCGATCTGAGTCAATTAGCTGCGGCAATTACACCGCGCACTAAGGCAATTATGCCCGTGCATTTATTCGGAAATCCGGTGGATATGACGGAGCTAATGTCAATAGCTACCCAGCACGATCTCACTGTTATCGAAGACTGCGCCCAAGCAACGGGGGCAAAATGGCAAGGTAAACCAGTCGGGAGCATCGGACATTTCGGTTGTTTTAGCTTCTTTCCTACCAAAAACCTCGGTGCTTGTGGAGATGGCGGTGCGATTACGCTCAATGATGCTAGGTTAGCTGCCGATTTGCAGATGTTTCGCGAACATGGCAGCCGTCAGCGATATTATCATGAAGCGATCGGTGTCAATAGTCGGCTCGATGCAATTCAAGCGGCGATCCTGAGGGTAAAACTCCCACATCTCGATCTCTGGAATCAACAAAGATCCGCCGTCGCCAGCCGCTATCAACAGTTACTTGCCAACATTCCTGGGATTATTACCCCACAAGTCACACCTGGGGGTGAATCCGCCTGGAATCAATACACGATTAGGGTGGTTGCACCTACAGGAACAGATGCCGCAGCTCACCGCGACCGAGTTCGTGCTAGTCTCCAAGAAGCTGGGGTAATCTCGATGATCTATTACCCTTTGCCTTTACATTTACAGGCGGTATATCAAGATCTCGGCTACCCAGTCGGCAGTTTTCCCCATACCGAACGCGTCAGTCATGAGGTGCTATCCTTGCCGATGTTCCCGGAATTGACTTTTGAGGAACAGCAGCGGGTGGTATATGCGTTGAAAGATGCGATCGATACTTGTAGGTAGACAGTTGACAGTTGACAGTTGAGAGCGAAGTTGTTGGGGAGATTTAGAATGGACTAACAACAACTACCTTTACCAAACAGCAGGAAGCTCTAAACCCATGCTGTTTGGTAATTTTAGCGATCGAAGTTTTGTCCCCTCATTCAATCTCAAGGAATCAGAACTCGATCGCGGAGCGTGGGCTTTGCCCAGTCGTGCTCGATCGCTACTTATTCCTCAATTCTCAGGGGGACTTAATCGGAGTTGGCGATAGAGCTGGCTGGGTTACAGGGGTGGGATTGAATTGTGGGGGTGCAAATGAGCCTGGGGCGGGATTTACAGCTCCAGGATTTGGTGCAATCCCAGGTAATATTCCAGGATTTGGCTGTGCAACATTAGGATTTACGGCACCAGGATTTACAGCTTCAGGATTGGTTGGGTTTACGCCTTGGTAGGGATTGTATGGGTTTGGGTACCCGGTGAGATTGTTGATAACTGGGGGAGTGGGAGCGGTAGTATTCGTGGGTAAAGTTGCTAGTGCCACTCGATCGCCAGCAACACCTCTGAGCGCGTCGAGGACTTCCACGACCTGATTGTAGCTCACCTGTTTAGAAGCATACAAGACGATCGAGCTATTGGGACGTGCTTGACGATACTGTTTGACTGCTTCGATCAATTGTCCAGGGACTAACATCGGTTGCTGCTCTAAAAACAGTTGTCCCTTGTCATTGAGCGTAACCATCAGCAGTTCTCGCGCGGCTGGTGCACCGCTGGAAGCCTTGGGAATATCGACGCTAATTGCCTGTTGTCTGGCTACCTGTAGCCCTGCTAATAGGAAAAATGTCAAAATACAAAAAATTACATCTATGAGCGGTACCAGCTCGATTCTTGGCTCTTGGTCGGTATCACCAGAATTTATTTTCATAGTAGATTAGAGTTTAAATCCTTATTCTCACCACCCTACTACTCTCTACCCTCGATCGTCTACCCCCCGATTTAAACCGCTACCGTCTACCGACAAGTTATTTGAGTTGCTGCATACGTTGTTTACCCCACCCCAGCCCTCCCCTTATCAAGGGGAGGGAGCAAGATCCTCTTGCTAATGGGGGTGAACCAACCCGAAATGAAGTCTAGTGTACTTGTGTATAAACGGTAAGATTTAAACCGAGTGTCATCCTTTATAATTTAACTACCGACTAAAAGCGATCGAATAACGTGCAAATTACCTTCCTTGGCACATCTTCTGGTGTCCCCACTAGGGCGCGCAATGTTTCTAGTATTGCCCTCAATCTCCCTCAACGAGCAGAAGTATGGCTATTTGATTGCGGTGAAGCCACCCAGCATCAACTACTCCGCTGCGATGTCAAAATTAGCCAGATTCGGCGAATTTTTGTCACTCATTTGCATGGCGATCATATTTTTGGTTTGATGGGATTGTTGGCTACATATGGCATGGCGGGTAGTCCAGATCGAATTGATATTTATGGGCCTAAAGGATTGGATGAGTATCTGCGGGCGTGTCAAAAGTATTCCTATACTCATTTAAACTATCCGCTCAAGGTACACACGATCGAGCCTGGGGTAGTTCACCGTGAGGCAGATTTTACAGTTACTTGTATTCCGCTCAAGCATAAGGTACCAGCATATGGCTATCGTGTCAGCGAAACCGATCGATCTGGTAAATTTAATTTAGAGCAGGCAAAGGAATTAAACATTCCTTCAGGGCCAATTTATGGGAAGTTAAAAAATGGTGAGGTGGTAACTTTACCCGACGGTAGAATTATTAATGGTCGGGATTTGTGTGGCGATCCCGAAATTGGGCGTAAATTTGTTTATTGTACCGATACCGTCTATTGTGACAATTCGGTTGAATTAGCGGCTGATGCTGATGTCTTGATTCATGAATCTACCTTTGCCCACCAAGATGCAGAGATGGCGTTCGACAGGCTGCATTCTACTTCGACAATGGCGGCTCAAGTGGCTTTGGGTGCTGGAGCTAAGGAACTGATCTTAACTCATTTTAGCCCTCGCTACGCTCCAGGCAATGCGATCGTGCTTGACGATCTATTACAAGCAGCACGAGCAATTTTTCCAAATACGCGGATGGCGTACGATTTGATGACTCATGAAGTGCCGCGTAGAGTTTAAGAGTTGACAGCTTGCACTGAGTGAAGCCGAAGTGTTGACCGAGAAAATATTAGATTTTAAATTACACTCATAGTCCAACCTCGGAGTGAATTATTTGATATAAAAATGATCCAGATATTTTCTACTTTCGATCGCTCTGGTGGGAAGTTTAGTTCCCCGTTAGTAGAAATTAAGTAGAGGAAGCGACAGAAACTCTACAATATCTGGACATTTAGTGGATCGATATCTATACTGAAAATGACATTTCTCTCGCTATTTTCTGCACCATCTACCCTCCTACCGTCGCTCTCTTACGGTGGGCAGTACTGAGTCACTGCGACATAACCCTCATCCAGTGCTTTGGATATCTTATGTTAATAAGGAAAATAACTGTAATAGCAGCAGGAATTAATTACTGATTCCATATGTCTATACTAGCTGAGTCGATCTATTCTAAAATCATCCAAAAGGATGATAATTTAAAACAATTTTTGCGGGTAACATATAGTTCAATACTATTACGGATCTAAATCTCGAAGTTCGCGCTGTTTGTGGTTGAACTGCTTTTGCTCCACTGTCAACAGTTGAGCGTTATCGATCGAGTGCATATCCCACTGCAATTCTGCCAATAGGAATAAACTACCAGCAGTAACGATACCAGTCAGGAGAAACTGCCACTCAGGGACATAAGATAGAAATGCAATCGCCCAAAAATGCAGCAAACAACTCCCCAAAAATGCGCGAGAGCGCAGCCCCCAAGCCGTTACCAGATATCCGATCCCACTCAGCCCCAGCCACACTTCACACAGATGTGGTAACACCACCCATCCGCCGCCAAAGATGCCCCAATTGGTCAATAGTACGCCACCAATCATCAATCCGACCCACGTATATACCACCCAGCGCAATCGCTCTACCGTCACCCAATACCAAGCCAGACGGCAAGTACCCCACGAGCCAACCAACGTCAAAACCGACCAGAGTATTGCCTGATCTGCCCAACTGAGGGTCAAAAACTGAGCTGTAAAGAAAATAATCGCCGTGATACTACCCCACAATACAAAAACCTGGTCGATGCGGGTATAAAAGCTAGAGAATAGTTTTAAGTCTTTGATTTGGATGTGGATGTGCAGGAGTCCTTCGAGATCTTGCACATCTAAAGCATGTTGTTTGCGGCGGATAATCGGCTGTGTAGTGCTAAAAGCAGTCATTCTTTAGGGATTAGTGAGTATTTTTGTATGATTAACTATAGTTGATGTAGGGTGTGTTAGGCTGCTGCCGCATGAGCACCAATGTTTAATAACAGGGATCTATCTGATTTAGGATTGCTATATAGTCTAGTGTGGGAGATTCTCCAGGGGAGAGGCAAAGCAGGGAACGATCGTGCTGAAATTTTGCACCGACCGAAAGCCCTGATTACTACCGCGCCTATACTTGTCTTCCCAAAATAACTAAATCTCTGTCGATCCCATTGAGTTCGGCGATTTGAGGTAAATAACCCCACTGCTGGAAGTCATATTTTTTAAATAGATTTAGGCTCGGTTGATTGTGAGCAAAGATAAATGCCACTAATGTTTTTAAGTCTAAAGTTGGAGTGCTAGAAATTGCCTTGGCTAATAGTTGAGTCCCCAATTTTTTGTGGTGACAATCTGGGGATACATATACACTCACCTCCGCAGTATGACGATAAGCATCTCGCCCATAAAACGATCGAAAGCTAAACCATGCTTTAATTTCATCATCTACCTCTAATACCCATAATGGACGACGTTCGGGTGTATGAGCCGTAAACCACTCCATCCGACTCGTCACCGTCACTGGCTCTAAATCTGCCGTCGCCATCCGTCCAGGTATCGATGTATTGTAAATCTCAATAATTGCAGGTAAATCTTCGATCGTCGCGTCGCGAATCATAGGAATTAGGCTTTAGGCTTTAGGGTCGGATTAGCGTATGGTGGTCAAACTAGCGGAATGTGGGCTTCGATCCAGCAACAACTATTAATTTTCATAGAAATGGCTTATATACAAATATTGGTTTTTAATGTATTGAACTGCTCCTTGTACTGTATTAAACTGCTGCCAGTGCTCTACAACACCGCTTTAATACGTAGGCGGCTCTAAAAATTGTGAGATTAACAACCACTTCGACTCAACAACGCGCTCGGTACACTTTCGCAGCCGCACTCGCTTTAGGCTTTGGCTGTGCAGACGCACAAGCTAGTTTTGCCAGCAGTGTCAGCCTGAGCTTTGAAGGTATCAGCCAATATGATGCTGCTAGCTTTGGTCGTAATTTCATTCCGCCAGACACGATGGGTGCCGTGGGCAGCTCGCAATACCTTGAAGTTGCTAATGGTGCCTATGCGGTATTCGACAAGACGACGGGTAGCCGTCAGTCATTGGTAAGTGATGTCGCGTTCTGGAATACTGCTGGACAAACGGGTACCAGTGGCGACTCACGGGTGATGTACAACGCGGCGGCTAACCGCTGGATCGTGACCTCATTGGGTATGAATGCCAAAGATTTGCAGATTGCCGTATCTGATACTAGCAATGCCCTTGGTGCTTGGAAGTCCACCAAATTTGAGGGTTATCCAGGTTTAGGGTTTGGCAGCATCGCCGACTACCCGACGTTGGCACTCGATCGCAACGCTGTTTACATCAACACCAATAACTACGCTCCAGCGACTGCGGGCGGCTCCGACGACTTTCGCGGTACGACGCTCAACGTCATCCCGATCGACAGTCTATTTAATGCTACAGCACCGACGATAGAGAACTCCAAACAGTTCACTACCCCTTATACTGCGTCATCTTTTACCAATTTTGACCGAGGTTTTACACAGCAAGGCGTAAACAGTAATAGCGCAGGCAGCACTGGCAAAGTGCTAGCTAGTTCTATTAACTTCTACGACAATCTGGGCTTCAATGTCAATGACCTGTCCTCAACTTCGGCAACTGGATCCACCGTCACTACACCAGTGCGTAGTGGTCTGGCAGCCTTTACCGAGGCAGGTGCTGCACGTCAACCCGCAGTCACCGTCCCTGCCAACCAGCGCGTCATCGATGCTGGAGATAGACGCACCAGTAGCAGCGTGTATGAAGCTGGCGGTCGGATCTATGCGGTCAACACTGTCAATTCGACTGCTGATGGCCTGGATGAAGCACGCATCCGCTACAGTGTGCTCGATGCCAACACCTTCACCCTCATCTCCCAGGGTGATATCGGTCGAGCAGGTTACGACTACTACCAAGGCTCGATCGGTGTGAATGCTGCTGGCAAGGTAGTAATCGGCTACAACCGTTCTGGACTCGACCCCGCGACTGGCAACATCAGTTTCCTCGCTCAGACATTTGATACTGCTGCCGATGGATCCTTGAGATCGACCAGTGCCGAAATTTTGTTGAAACAAAGCCTGACCGATGACTATCATAACGGTAGTGTCTATGGTGCTGCTGCGTCGGGTGGTCAACGTTGGGGCGACTACAGCGCGATCTCGTTAGATCCCACCGATCCCAACAAGTTCTACGCGATCGGTGAATTCGCGAGGGAATACGACTTGCCAGAATTTGGACATCCAGGCGGTTCGGGATCTTCACGTTGGGGTACTTGGATTGCCGCGATCGATGTGAGTACACCTATAGCAACAGCAGTGCCTGAGCCACTAGGTATGGCAGGTACGTTAATCGGTGGAGTAGCAGTTTTGGCATTAAGGAAGCGGCTCAAGGTGAAGAACTAGATTTAAACAGTTGACAGTTGACAGTTGCGGATGCTTTTCAAGCTGAGGTGTATCCTTCAACACTGGACGGGTCTCCCGCCCAGATGTGCGTTGCACCAAGCAGACAGTTGACAGTTGCGGATGCAACCTTTGCACTCCGGCATTGGCGTAGCCTGTGTATTGACTGAGACACATCTGGAGGAAACCTCCACCTCAATTGCATCCGCAATTATCAATTATCAATTATCAATTAAC
>ENA-OFCD01000760-OFCD01000760.1-metagenomes-genome-assembly--contig:-NODE-760-length-19067-cov-7.757785_pt1 | contig 19067 bp, 18 predicted proteins | sample MGYA00153392_OFCD01 | MGnify analysis MGYA00153392
ATGAGGTTGCAGTAATTCTATTGTGGGGATTATTTGGGTTGAAAGTAACGCTGATCTATATCGGCTTTGGTGTGGGTTTAGCGATCGCGGCGGGATATATCATCGGTTTACTAAAATTAGAAAAATGGGTAGAACCATTTGTATGGGAACTGCAAAAATCTCGCCAATTAATGACTCCAGACGATGAGGATAATTTAAAACCAGTATCCCTAACTTGGCAGCAACGATTCGCGCAAGGAAGATATCAATCGAGTGAAATTGTCCGATCGGTATGGCTCTATGTGGTGGGTGGAATCGCGATAGGAGCCGGAATTCATGGCTATGTGCCGACAGATTTTATCATTAAATATGCAGGTGCAAATAATCCATTTGCAGTCCCGATTGCGGTAATTTTGGGCGTACCGCTTTATGCAAACATTGCGGGAGTCATGCCAATTACCGAAGCTTTAGTAAATAAAGGAATGCCGATGGGTACAGTTTTAGCTTTCACAATGGCAGTAACAGCACTATCATTGCCTGAAATGGTAATTCTTAAAAAAGTTTTAAAACCTCAACTATTAGCCGTATTTATCGGGTTAATGACTGTGGGCATTATCAGCATTGGCTATATATTCAATGCCATAATTATATGATATTCAAAAAACTAGTTCAGACCATATTACTGGGATTTACAATCTGGTTTTGCCTCTCGATCGATCTTGAGCAAAATTCAATTTTAGCGGCAACTCTCACAGAAACCGCATCGATATCTCAAGCAAAGATGTCAAATCCATCTAAACCGCTCAATCTGGAATTAAGAATCGATCGATTTCTGATGTCGATGCCAGCAGGATATCATACGATCGCCAGTGTCGAAAAGCTAAAAAGCCAGTTAGAGAACTCTCAAACCTTATTAGTGGATGTGCGAGAAGCATCTGAATATCGAGCTGGGCATATCCCTAATGCAATAAATATTCCACTCCAAACTTTGGCTCGAAATTTAAGTAAAATTCCAACCGATCGCCCTGTTGTGCTGTACTGTTCTTCCGGCTATCGATCGGGCATGGGAGTAATGACGCTGCATCTATTTAATTATGATAATGTACAAGGGTTTCCCCCTAGCTTTTTAGGCTGGAAAGCCGCAGGGGAATTAGTTGTTAAATAGGAAAATAACTAACTACTTGAAATTGTCAAAAATTTTAACTTTGATGAGAACTTTTATGATGAACTCGATCTACTCGAACATTTCTAAGATTCGCCCAATCCGCTGGCTAGTAGCTGCTTCGATCTGCGTTTTGTTAGTAATTTTCAGTCCCTTACCCGCCTTTGCTACTGTAACCCAAATTGAAGAAGCTCCAGGACAGATGCTCTACCAGTCCCGCCAAAACCTGCGCGATCGCACCGGAAAGTCTTGGCAGGTAGTCGCCTTCAAGCGCGTCCGTCCCGACGGTAGTGAGATGGTTTCCCTGCGGCTGGTAGGCTTTCTTGGTGCGGTGGAATTAGACCACACTCAACCTCTAACCCTGACCACATCAACGGGGCAAATTCTGACCGCCAAAGATGTTACTAACGAAATTTCTCAGGGTGCAAATGCTTTAGCTAACGTTGGTGAATATGACATTCAACCCGTGCTACCACAGTTGCAGTCTAAAATTCCCCTTCAGCTAACTTTACCGATGCTCACTGGCTCCGCAGTTGAGTTACAAATCCCTTCCACTGCGATTCAAGAGTGGCAAACAATTGCGGATCGTTAAATTAATGAACGGTTGAGCAACTAAATCGAGAACCTTAATTTAGGAAAACTCATGATTTACATGTCGTTGATTTATGTATTTTTATTAGTTGGCCCCGCGATCGGCGCGATCGCATTTTTCCGACGACTTTCGACCCGCTGGCACTGGTTTTTGCTGAGTGTTTGCGTCTTCTATGGAATTTCGCCATTGCTCGTGACTTGGGGCGCATTTGGTTTGGCTAGACGCTTCGGTTGTTCGGCGGAAGCTGTCGGCTTTCGTTGTCCTTCTCCAGTTTGGCTGGGAGACGCTATTTCTGGGTTAGCGATGTCGCACTGGCTAGCAATTTTTGCCATTCCATCGGCGGTTGTAGGAGCGATCGGGCTTTTTTAGCAACCCTTCGATATTGGCTAGCTAAGTACACGAAAGTTATCTACACAACCATTTTGACGATCGTGTTCATCATCACCATCTATCAAAAACGCCAGAATTGGCTAGTCAGCACCCAACTGTGTCAAGGGACAAATACAACTATCTTGTTCTAGCCACTGCGATCCCACTTGATGCAGGGCTACCATCACGGGTTGAATTTGGCGACCTTTGGGGGTCAGGGAATATTCTACATGGGGCGGAATCTCGGCGTAAATATGGCGATCGATTAATCCTTGGGTTTCCAACTCGCGGAGGCGTTGGGTTAGGGTTTTGGTGCTAATCCCAGGGAGAGCCGCGAGTAATTGATGGGTACGCCGAGTGCCGCCAAATAGTTCGCGAAGAACTAAAATTGACCACTTGTTGTCCAATAAGTCAACTACAAACTGAATCGGACATGTAACATTTAAGCACTGTTCGGCTTCTGGCATCAGCTCCATTCACACTGGATCTTCCAGGGCTAAACAACTATCGGTTCAAAATCTCAGGCTGAGTTAGACTGCATAAACTGTTTCTAACGTCTTTTTGAGAGGTAAAACCAGAATTTCAATATTTCTTTAGAAATGGCTTTAACCTTCGAGGAGCTTCTATACTTTAGCTCCAGGGCGAGCGGGAGCTAGACTGCGAAAATATTTGCTGCCGATCGAGAGGATGAAAGTCAGATATGCTAGCAATTGGACTACATAAAGACGATCTCGATAGCCAAATAGCGATTTTAAGACCAACCCAGGGAAACGATCGTCGGGGAAGATTTCGTGTAAATTCCAGACTAAACCGCCCAGATTGCAACTATGTTCGGGTGCGAATCGATCGAAATATAGGCACCAATTAGCCGCTGGAACTTGCATTTGTGCTCCCATTGCTGTTGCCGCATCTAGATGTTTCAAGGCTGAGACAACCAATCCAGCCACAATCAGGAGTAAAAATACACCCATCACCTGAAAAAACAGTCGGAGGTTAATTTTTACCCCCCATTTGAACAACATGAATCCAATCCCGGTTGCTGTAGCCAGACCCGCGATCGCGCCTACGACTGGGGCTAATCCCTGTTGTAATTGAGCCGTGATAAATAAAACAGTTTCAAACCCCTCCCGCAGCACAGCAATAAAAATCAGACCAAAGATACTCCATCCAGTTTGCGTGGTTGTCTCGCTTTGCAGGGCATTGTCGATCGCACCTGTAACCTCTGCTTTGATGCCTTTGGCTTGCTGAGTCATCCAAATTAGCATCCAGCTTAACATCCCGACCGCGATCGTGCTAAACCCCCCTGCTAGTAAATCTTTAAATATGGGTGCAGCAGCTTGGGATGATGTGGACAATGCCTGCGTTACCCCAGCGAAGAGGATGCCGATGCCAATGCTCACAGCTACCCCAGCCAGAATCCCAAAATACACCCAGGAATTGAGCTGACTCTGTTTGGCTTGATGCAAACAGGCTAAAACGATCCCCACGACTAAAGCAGCTTCTACTCCTTCTCGCAGGGTAATCACAAAGGTCGGTAAGGTAGAACTCCAGTCCATCATAGGTAAGTTACACTCGACAGGTAGATATTACTGATATTCTAGCAAATTGGCGTCAAGACAAGATTTGCGTCATGTAGTTAAAATGTTACGTTTAGCAAAATTGAAAATCGGATTTCGGCTAGCAGCTCCGCTCAAACTTTCCCCGCCGAACGATTCCGGTCATCACATTCGATCGAGTATCTCTAAATCACCCGATTCTAACAGCGGTAGATCCGACGATCGTTGTTGAGGTCGATCGTAATGTTTCCGCCAGACTTTATAATAAAGGATTGGCACAGCCGATCGCGATAATATTAGAGAAGCCACTTCCCCAGCCATCAAGGAAATTGCTAACCCTTGAAAAATCGGATCGGTCAGAATAATTGCCGAACCCACAATTACTGCCGCCGCAGTTAGCAACATCGGGCGAAAACGCACAGCCCCCGCATCGATTACCGCTTCTTCAAGGGGCATTCCTTCCTTCAAGCGAAGTTCGATAAAATCTACCAAAATAATCGAATTGCGAACCACAATTCCAGCACCTGCAATAAAACCAATCATCGAAGTTGCACTAAAGAAGGCTCCCATCAACCAATGTCCTGGCATAATTCCCACTAGAGAGAAGGGAATCGCCGCCATGATAATTAGAGGTGTGATAAAAGATTGGAACCAGCCGACGACGAGGGCGTAAATTAGCACTAGTACGACGGCGAAGGCGATACCGAGATCGCGGAATACTTCGTAGGTAACGTGCCATTCTCCATCCCATTTAATCGCGTAATTTTCGGTGCTGGTTGGTTGGGAGGTAAGATAGGTATCGATTGGTTTATTTGGATTAATTTTGTCGATTTTTGGTTGGAGAGCTAACATGGCATAAACCGCACTCTCAACGCGCCCAGAAACATCGCCTGTAATGTAGACAACGGGTTGGAGATTCTTATGATAAATGCTGTAATCGGCGGTGGTGGTTTCGGTATTAATTAAAGTACTCAAGGGGACGAGATTACCAGTATTACCCTTAACTTTGAGGGATTTGAGATCCTCTAAACTGGTGCGACTTTGTTGATTAAACCGTAGATTAATCGCGATATCTTCGCGAGCGTTGTCGTCGTGGAGTAAGCCCACATTTCGCCCAGAGAGGGCAACTTGTAAGACTTCCGAGATTTGGGCGGGAGTAATCCCATTTAGGGCGGCTTTGGTGCGATCGATCGTCAAATGATAATCGGTTTGGGGCGATTCCACATACCAATCCACATCGGCGATTCCGGCGGTGGTTTGATAGATTTCCTTGATTTTTCGAGCGATTTCAATTTGTCCGGGGTAATCGGGTCCATATACTTCCGTCACCAAGGTTTGGAGTACGGGCGGCCCAGGGGGGATTTCAGCGACTTGGAGACGGGCTTGATAGCGATCGCTAATTTGTTTCAGACGGGGGCGGATTGCTTTAGCGATGTCGTGACTTTGGCGGCTGCGTTCCCCTTTAGGTGCGAAGTTCACCTGAATATCGGCGAGATTGGCACCCGATCGCAGGAAATAATGACGGACTAAGCCGTTAAAATTATAGGGGGATGCGGTGCCGATATAGGTTTGGTAATTGATGACTTCGGGCACGGTAGCGAGATATTGTCCCAATTCCCGCGTCACTCTGGCGGTTTGCTCTAGGGTAGTCCCTTCGGGCATATTCAGCACGACTTGTAACTCGCTCTTGTTGTCATAGGGGAGCATTTTCAAGACTACTAACTGGGAACCTGCCAAGCCGACCACGACGACAATTAGCCCTACGATAGTCGCAGTCATAAAAACGTTGCCTTTGAACCGATCGTGAATTAGCGGGCGCATCAAGCGACGGTAGGCTTTACTGAGCCAATCTTCTTCCTGGTCGTGTCCGTGACCTGTTGTGCCAGCAAAGACCCGTAATGTCGTCCAAGGAACGACGATAAACGCAACTAGGGCAGAAAAAATCATCGCCGCCGACGCACCGAGGGGAATCGGGCGCATATATGGCCCCATCAAACCGCCGACGAATGCCATCGGTAAAATCGCCGCAATTACCGCAAAGGTGGCTAAAATTGTTGGGTTGCCGACTTCATCGACGGCTTCGAGGACGATTTGTTTTAAGGTACGATGGCGATCGCTAGATACCCGCAGACGTTCTTTATTCTCTGGTATTTGCAGGTGACGACCGACATTTTCCACTACGACGATCGCATCATCGACTAAAATCCCGATCGAGAAGATCAGCGCGAAAAATGTCACCCGATTGAGGGTAAAACCGTAAAACACAAAGCTAGCCAGGGTGAGGGCAAGGGTAACTGGAATCGACACGGCGACGACGATCGCTTCTTTTTTGCCCAAGGTAAACCACATTAACACGGTGACGGATACGACCGCGATCGCCATGTGAACCAATAATTCATTCGATCGCTCGGCGGCGGTTTCCCCATAATCCCGCGTGACGCTGAGGTACACGTCTTTGGGGAGATAATTCCCTTTGATTTTATCGAGCTTATGTAAGACCTCATGGGAAACCGCGATCGCATTCGCTCCAGGGCGTTTGGCTACGGCGATTGTTACGGCATCGGTTTCACCCTTGGGCGAGTTCTCTTTTTCCTTCGCTTCGGCGGCACCCTGCCCATAGAATACATAGCTGGCGGGTTCTTCAGCTCCATCAGTGATAGTGGCGACATCGCGCAGGTAGACGGGCTGATTATTTACGGTAGCAACTACCAGATTTTGGGCATCTTCACTCGATCGAATGAAGCTCTGAGTGCGGACTAGAAAGGATTTATTTCCCTGACTAATCGCACCGCTGGCGAGTTGGGTGTTCTGGGTTTGGAAGGCTTGGGAAATTTCTAGGGGGCTGAGTCCGAAGGCATTTAAGCGGATGGGATCTAGATCTACCCTAAGTTGGCGTTTTTGTCCGCCGATAATGGTGGTTTCGGAGACGTTGGGGACTTGTTTGATTTGTTCGTCTAATTGGGCGGCGATTTGTCTTAATTCGGCAGCATTAGCGCGATCGCTCCACAGCGTCAGGGCGATAATGGGGACATCATCGATCGCTCTGGATTTGATCAGGGGTTGGGATGCCCCAAGGGGAATCTTATCGAAGTTGGCGTAAAGTTTATTGTAGAGTTGGACGATCGCATCTTCGGTTTTTTGTCCTACTAGGAACCGCACGATCGCTAGAGATGAACCAGGGCGAGAAGTTGAGTAAACGTATTCTACGCCAGGGAGTTCTTTAATCAGTTTTTCTAAGGGGAAAGTAACGCGCTGTTCTACTTCCTTGGCACTCGCTCCAGGCATTTGCACGAACACATCCGCCATCGGCACGGTGATCTGGGGTTCTTCCTCACGGGGGAGAATCAGGGTTGCACCGATACCCAGGAGCAGGGCGACAATGATAATTAGGGGCGTGAGTTTGGAGTCGATGAATTGTTTGGCTAATCTACCGACGAATCCGAGTTTATGGGGTAAGTGAGGAGTGTTCATAGCAATCGATCGTTACAAGTTAGAAGTTTTTGGTGATGACTAGCACCAAGATTGTTCGCCTGGTGGAGCGTTAAGTAACTCACGAATATTTGCTTCGATTACTCGATAACCAACGTTGCCATTGAGTCGTTGTCTGCCTTCATTAAAAATTAGGGTGGGACTGACAGTGACGGTATGTTCTTTAACTAAGTCTAAGTCTTTGGATAGTTGAGCGTATGCCTCACCACTGTCCATTTGTGCTTGAATGGCGGCGAGTGGCAATCCTAATTCTTCAGCGATTGCAAACTGAACTTGACGATCGGATATGTTTGCCAATTTAGTGAAAAATTCTGTTCTAAATGCGGCAATTGCTTTCTCAAACATTCGATCGGATTTATCGATCGAACCATTGTCTTCAAGCAGATGAATAGCATGGAGGAATAAATGAGCCGATGTTGATGATGCGGGAATAGATTGAGTCCAAATGTCGGGATGAATGCTAATGTGATTGAATTTTTTGGCACTCTCTTTAACGTGGTCGCTATAGCCGCGTAGTCCACCGCGATCGCGCCAGCGGAGTTCTAATTTTTCATGGGCATTGCCAAAAATTGGGACAAAATGATATTCGACCGAGACTTTATCCTCGAAAGTAGCCTGCAATTCTACTAATCTAATCTGTGCAATATAAGCCCAAACACAGAGAATATCTGAAAAATGTAAAATCCGAATTGGTTCCATAATTAATAATTGATTCGTTGTAAATTGAGTCGATCGCAGTCCTGTATTAGAGCATTGAATATTACTTCTGATTAGCGACGGCTTGCCATTCCTGAACTACAGATGGGGAAACGGACAGAATCGTCGGTTCACTAGCTGTAGTCGGTAGGGTTAATATCAAGGGTATCTCTGTCTGTAACTCCGATAACAAGGGCTGGAGATCGTACTGTCCTACATTAGTTGCGGGTTGGGCTGCATCCGCAAAGAGATCGCGGGAGTCATCACTAGCGGTGAGAGCTTTGCCCAAGGAGTTGGTTAATGTAATGGGTTGGGCGCGATCGATCTCCACTACCCCAGGAAAGCCCACTAGTCGCAGATCGAAGCTGGTTTGACCATCAGGACGAATCCGTTTGAAGGCGATTTTCCAAGGGAAAGGCTACGCCAACGCTTGCCAGGTATTGCCATGTTCATCTTTAAGGTTTTGGCGAGACTGATAAACGATCTGTCCTGGTTTTTCCTCTAGTTGTCGAATGGCTGCGGCAGCACTGGGCGGATTCAAAATTCCCAACCCTAAGAGCAAACCTAACAAAATCGCGCCCAACAACATTAACCAGGAAAAGATTTGGCGGGTTCTACATTCCATCATGATTCCTCTCTACTAATTTCTGAACATGTCTGAAGATCGAGATTTTCAATTGACTATTTCCATCTTTGTGGCAACTACCGCATCAGTGGAAATCGGCTCAACTAACGGCAAGCCGATCGCCCGAAAACCCCAGCGTTCAAACCAAGGAATCGTCCAACCCAAGCGCATTTTTGTCAAGAAATATTTGTCAAAAGCGAACTTGAGCCACGACACCCAAAACCCATTCAGGGTAATGGCACGGCGGCGATTACCTGCCGCATCAGGCAACAGCGGATCGGCAAGGAACAGTGCCCCAGTATCGCCAAAATCAGCAAAACAAACTGCTTGGAGTGTGGGCTTGATTTGATGCCCAGAAATTACCCCCAACTCCAGGGCAATATTATGGGCAACTGCCAAAGCCATCTCTTCGGACATTAAGCCGACTTTCGGCACTCCTGTAGGAATGGGTGTGATTTCTATGGGTTTGAGTTGGGTAGCTACACCCACAGCGTAAATAGAAGCAAATTCGGGATGGCGATAGGTAGGCAATACCGGAATCATCCCTTTCTCGTCAGTTAAACCTGCTGCTTCCCGTAAGAACCGCTGTCCTCGAAATGGTGGCAAGAACATGGCAAACTTAAATGGTAATGTGCGTCCGTCAGCTAAATGCAGTGTTTCTGGCTCGAAATGAGAAATTGCCGTGTTTTCGAGTAGCTCGATTTCCCGCTCTGCCATTAGTTTGCGAATCAACCAGCGGGAATTTGCCATCCCACCAATTCCCATATGTCCAGCATAGGGTTCTGATGTCACAAAGGTCATCAGCGCGCGATCTAGTAAACCCCGTTGTTTTAAGGTATGTTGCATCAACATGGCAAACTCATAGGCAGGCCCAAAGCAACTGGCTCCAGGAGTGGTACCAATGACGATCGGCCCTGGATTTTCTAGAAATTTCGCCCAAGCATCCGCACATAGCAAAGCATGGTGAGGATTGCAGACTGACTGGGTATAGCCTGTTTCTGGCCCTAATCCTGGGAACGCATCTAAGGCTAATTCTGGCCCCGTGGCAATGATGGCATAGTCGTAGTCAACGATTTGGTCTGGTAAGGAGATTTGTTTCGCTTTGGGATCGATCGCTGTGACTGGGGCGTGAATAAATTCAATCCCATGTTTGGGCACGATTTGATTTAGCTCTAGCTGAATTTCCGAGAGCGATCGCAACCCCAATCCGACCCAAGGTAATGAGGGCACAAAGGTAAATTTTGGTTGATTTGAGATCAGTATTACCTGATGCTCAGATGGCAGAACGTGCCTGATTTCATAAGCAGCGGGCAGTCCTCCCAGTCCAGCACCAATCACCACGACACGAGCCATAATTGCGACTCCTAAAAGTTAAAGTTTAAATTTGAAAAATTAGATCTGAAAATCTCACCCCTTTAATGCTCTGGTACGTCCAGTTTTTGGAGCAAGAAAATTAACGGACACCAGTTGGTAAAAGCGGATTGCCAGAGGTTTAATCCCACAAATGCAGTCAGCCAGATCCAACCAGGATTTATTTGAGTTAGTAGCAAACTTAATAACACTACGCTACCAGCAATCAGCCGAATCCATTGATGCTGATTCCATGAGTGTCTGCGCTTTTGTCGTAGCGTCAAAACCTCTCATATATTTACTACTCTATTATATTACTATAAAAGAATATATTTAGATAAGTAAGTTGCAAAACTTTACTTGTCTAAGCATGAGATCGAGGTTTTCAATTGATTCTACTGCTTTGGCTAACTCCTTTGGTGCGTTTGCAGCCCAGGCGGGTTGAGGAATCGACCAAATCGAGATCGAGATTAAAGCAAGAAATATCGGGTAAAAATACTTATTCATAATTGCTATCCAAAGTGAGGAAATAGAGGAAGATTAATTATGTAACTGTAGTTATGTATGTAAAAAATGTAAATATTTAGAGATGGGTTTATTGTGCTAATGCTGTTGTCATCGGCACAACATCATGAAAGTGGGTAAAGTCGATATAATTTTCCCCACATTTAGTTTCATGAATAATGTCCACAAGTTGATAATTCCATAAAATCTCTTGAGCTTGGTATAGATGTCGAGAATGAACGGCTTGATTCAGTGTTTCATCAATCCCACTCAACGAAACCACAATTTGGGCTTTGAGTTGCACCAAAGATTCGGCGGTTTGTCCCTGTAACGGACTGTCTGCATCGATCGGATGAATAGCTGTCCAAGTCAGGGCAAAACTAGGAGTCTGGCTGCGTAATAGCCGTAATGGGTAGAGACGGCGCATAAATTGACCCTCTAGACTGATTTCATTCCGCAACAGATATGCCCGCATTTGAGCTTCCACGATTTGGTTGCCGCGCTGGTTCGCGGTGCGAAACATCAGCGTTGGAATGCCGTTGTAGGGGGCAACTACGGCATTCCGACTGAAGATCGTCCGTGCAGTAGATTGAGAAAATCTGGCAAATACTACTCCGGCGATCGCGGCGAAACTCAGTAGCCCGAAGAAAGCCTCAAGCGTAACGATCGCATTGGCATAAACGGTTTGAGGATACATGGCACCATAACCGATCGATGCCAGCATTTGCACACTGAAGAAGAATGCGTCCCAAAACGATCCTGGTTGAGCATTGGCAATACTATCATCGACGGCTAGATAAACCAGGGCAAATAGGGCATTTAACACCCCATATGCCAACACATTGAATAATAGAATCTCGACCAAGAAATCGTCAGCAACAAGTGATAAGGATCGCGCCAGTAGGAGTGTCAAACTCCAGCATCGATCGGTTGCAAAACTCCTTTGGGGACTAACTATTGTTGTTGTTTAGCGAGAGTTTTTTTGCGTGGCGATCGCATAGTTAATTCCTGTAAATTTCCCACATCAGGGCATGATTTTGGTGGAGAATTGAGTGGTGAGGATGGGAATTTAGACCCACCAGGGTGTTTTTTCTGTGCGGGGATCGGTTTCTGTCCAGGGCGAAATTAAAATGGATCTCCTGGAGATGCGATCGGTGAATTCCTTTAAAGTCGATTTCTGGTTGGACTGGTGCGAATTTCGCAGAGAATCAAAAATTGTGAGTAGCTTATCATTAGTTTAATTATATAGCTAAATAATGATATAGTAAAAATAAAGATATTTTTATCTAGTAATTCAGTGAATCTAATCAGTTACGATCGCACTACTTGAGAGATAACCATCATGAATTTAGCGACTGTCAAGCCATACCTCAGCTTCTTTCACCCCATAAGGAAAAATTCATGAAGTTTAAGAAGTCAATCAAAATGCTACTTGGACTCATTTTGTCACTGTACCTCTTTTTCAGCATTGAACCAGACTCGATCGCAGCGGAAATATCCACTTCAGCGGCTGCAACGGGTGAAGGATTTCCGCGACTGGAATCAGCGGTAGATCGATATTTGATGACAATCCCAGCGGGATATTACACGATCGGTAAGGTTGAAGAGTTAAAAAGTTTGATGGCAAAAAGTCAGCCATTATTGGTGGATGTACGAGAGCCTGCTGAGTATCGCTCTGGTCATATTCCTGGCGCAACTAATATTCCGCTCCAGACGTTGGCTCGAAATTTGAACAAAATTCCGACCGATCGCCCTGTGGTGCTGTACTGTTCCACTGGCTATCGATCGGCGATGGGCGTAATGACACTGCATCTGCTGAATTATGATAATGTCCAGGGGTTTCCACCGAGCTTTGCAGGCTGGAAAGCTTCAGGGGAATTGATATCCAAGAATTAATATTTAGACAGGAGATCGATTCATGACCACAGACCGAAAACGGATTTTAATTGTGGGTGGTGTTGCTGGTGGTGCATCCTGTGCCGCTCGTGCCCGCCGCCTCTCTGAAACATCTGAGATTATCATATTTGAGCGCGGTTCGTTTGTTTCCTTTGCCAATTGTGGGTTGCCCTACTATGTAGGCGATGTTATTACAGATGAGAAAAAGCTGCTAGTTGCTGATGCTGAAATGTTTCGGCAACGATTCAATATTGAGGTGCGATTAGAGCATGAAGTAATGGAGATCGATCGAGCGGCAAGACAAATAGCGGTCAAAAATCGCCAAACGGGTGAAGTGTACCAAGAGTCCTATGATGCGCTGGTCTTGTCTCCAGGTGCTGCTCCCATCCGTCCACCATTACCAGGGATTGATTTACCAGGCATCTTTTCGCTGCGAACTATCCCTGATAGCCGTCGGATTCGAGAGTGGATCGCCAACCATCAAGTAAAACAGGCAGTGGTTGTTGGCGGTGGATTTATTGGGTTGGAAATGGCTGAAAATTTGATGCATCGGGGCATTTCGGTAACGATGATTGAATCGAAATCACAGGTAATGGCACCCCTCGACCCAGAGATGCTAGCTCCGGTATATGAACGATTGCGATCGCATCATGTCACCCTACATCTGGGTGATAGCGTTGCCAAGTTTGCACCCGCTGTCAAGGGGGGAATTTGTGTCTCTACCAAATCAGGCGCATCCTATACTACCGATATGGTTGTTCTGGGAATTGGCGTGCGTCCTGAATCCACGCTGGCACAAGCAGCAGGGCTAGCAATTGGCGATCGCGCTGGGATTCGGGTTAACGAGCGAATGCAGACTAGCGATCCCAAAATTTGGGCTGTGGGGGATGCGGTGGAAGTCAAAGACTTTGTGACGGGCGAGTGGACGGTGATTCCCCTCGCGGGATCAGCGAATCGTCAAGGTCGCATTGCGGCTGATGTGATTTGCGGACGCGATGCCACCTTTAGGGGAGTGCAGGGTACGTCAGTCTGTGGCGTTTTTGGACTGGCAATCGCCGCTACTGGAGTCAACGAAAAAAATCTGCAACGCTTGGGATGGGACTATGGCAAAGTTTATCTGCATCCAGGACAACACGCGAGTTATTATCCTAATGTCAAATCTATTGCGCTGAAACTCCTATTTTCAAATCAGGATGGGCGGATATTGGGGGCACAGGCTGTGGGCGAAGAAGGCGCAGACAAACGCATTGATATCATTGCGATGGCACTACAAACCGGAGCGACGGTGTTCGATCTCGAAGCTGCGGAACTCTGTTACGCACCCCAATTCGGAGCTGCCAAAGATCCTATAAATATGGCAGGGATGATTGCGGCAAATGCTCTCAGAGGTGATGCACCATTGGTTCATTGGCAACAACTCCCCGATTTGCGCGATCGATTATTACTAGATGTCCGCAATATAGATGAGTTTACCGCAGGTCATGTGGCAGGTGCCGTCAATATTCCACTCCCACAATTGCGCGATCTAATGCACGAACTCAACCCCGATCGAGAGATTTGGGTCTACTGTCAAGTCGGACAAAGAGGTTACTATGCTACCCGTGCCCTCCGTCTCAATGGATTCAACGCTCATAATCTAAGTGGTGGGTTCAAAACTTACCAAGCGATAAAACCTTAACCTTGATTCAGCAGACTATCCCTTTCCTCGCGAAGTTAATAAAGCCAAGGGATTAGTTTTTTAACCTGCGATCGATAGGCATCATAATCGGAGAATTTATTGCTCAACCATGATTCCTCTTGTCTGGCTTTGATGTCAAAAAATAGCAACAGCATGATTGCACCGATCGCATGAGTGAAACTCCACTGCCAACAGCTATAAGCGATCGCTAGGAAAATCACGCCACTATAAATAGGATGTCTGACTACTCCATAAACTCCACTAGTTACTAATTCTCCATCATTTTTAGGATGGGGTAAGGGGGTCAGATTTTTGCCTAATTCTGTGACTCCCGACAGTAATAATAAGGCTGCCATCAGACCGAAAATTCCTGTCAATCCCCATCCTGTGTATTTCCAAATCGGTGATAAACTATCTAGATCGATAACTGGATAAATTGGCAGCAGCACAAATCCAACGAACAGGATTATTTGACCAATCACCCAATACTCACCTCTCTCACCGCGCCACCATTGGGCTGAAAATCCCCATTCTTTGAGTTGGTTCATATCTAATCTCCTGAATTTATTTCGTTACAGTGACTGTTTGCCCATCGCTGAGTTGGGGTAGGTTTGTGGTGATAATTCGATCGCCTGATGATAAACCAGATGTGATTTCGACAGTATTATTCTGGGTTTTGCCTGTTTTTACCCACCTTAAAGTGGCTTGGTTATTCCGACCCATCACATAGACTCCTTCTAATTGTCCCCGTCGCATCAAGGCGGTGGAGGGAATAGTTATGCCTTCGCGCAGGGTGCTAGGGAGTTCTAGTCTGCCAAACATCCCTGACATCAAGGCAGTGTTGCTGGGGAGGGCAATTTTGACATTGAAACTGTGAGAGTTGGAATTGGCGGTGGGAATGACTCGATCGACTGTACCGTTAATTACCTGTTGAATCGAATCGAGGCGGATGGTGACTCGATCTCCCTGCTTGAATTGCGAGGTCGAGGATTCAGGCACATCGACGCTAAACCGTTGTTTCGCGGTATTCTCCACCGTAACTATCGATTGTCCCGCCCCAGCCATTGCGCCGACTTCGGTATGTTTGCGGGTGACTACGCCGTCAAAGGGGGCGGTAATAATTCCATAATCCAGATTGGCGGTAACTTGAGATTTACTCGCTTCTGCTTGCTGCACTTGGGCGCGGGCTTGATTTACTCCCGCTGCGGCTTGTTTGATTTGAGCTTGAGCTTGGGCTAAGGCTGCCCGCGATCGCGTAATTCCCGCTTTAGCTTGATTGATTCCGGCTTGGGCTTGGGCAATCCCCGCAGTGGCTTGGCTGACTCCCTGACTGGCTTGGTCGATACTTGCCGTAGCTTGTTGCACGCGGGATTGCAGCACGGCGACTTGGGTATTTGCTTCATCTAGGCTAGATTGACCGATCGCGCCTTCTTTTTGGAGCATTACCCGCCGCTTTTGGGTGAGTTGAGCATTAATTAGTTCGACTTGGACGGATTGCTTTTGAGCGATCGCATTGCGGTGTTGGGCTTGGGCTTGTTGCCGTTGGGCTTGGGCTTGTTGGACTTGGGCTTGTGCCTGTTGGAGTTGAGCCTCAGCTTGATTCAGTTGGGCAGCTACTTGACTTGCACCCGCGATCGCTTGGGTTTGCGCGGCTTGGGCAATGGTGACACCCGCTTGGGCTTGAGTAATGGCGGCGGTGGCTTGGTTGCGTTGGGCATCGATATCTTTAACATCAATTTTCGCGAGGATTTGCCCTGCTTTGACTCGATCGCCTTCTTTGACAAGTAAGCTGATAATCTGTCCCATTACCCGACTGGTGGTAGTTACAACCTCGATGGGTTCTACGGTTCCAGTGAGGGTTTGGGTACCCGCGATCGGCTGTAAAGCCGCAACTTGAGTGGATACTTGAATCGGCGGATTTATCGATGTCTCAACTACTGGATGTCCAGCGGGACGATTCAGCCAGAACCAACCGCCGCCCACAGCCACAAGTGCCGCCGCACCAATCGTCAACCATTTCGAGGGGAATTTTTGTGCGGGAATTAATTCATCGATCGATTCATCCTCTGCTTTCTCAGGAATAGCAGGCAGATCCAACGCTCCGGCAGTTTCACCGTTCAGTTTAACTAGTGGGGCTGTGCGATTGTCCATAATTTCCCCTGTTAAAGTGGACAATTCCTCAACTCGTCTAGTTTCCGTCCCAGATTGTAAATTTGACATCGCATTAATTCCCTAACTTCGATTACTAAGGTTGATTACCACCTTTAACTGGATAACCTGCACCTTTCCACGACATCAATCCGCCTTGCAGGTTGTAGACTTGTGTGTAACCTTGGTCTACCAACCATTGGGCAACGGGTTCGCTGCGATGACCAGATAGACAGGCTACCGCGATCGCTCGATCTTGCGGAATTTCTGCCAACACTCGATCGCGATTAAATAGTTGTGCCCCAGGAATATGTCCAGTGAGATATTCCAGCCAACTCCGTGCATCCACGATAACGAGTTGAGATTGGCGCGATTGGAGTTGGGCAGGGGTGAGCGGACTGACTCGAATGGGTCGATGAGTAGATTTAGACATTAGAATTTTTCTTCGTTTAGCTAGAATTGCACAAGGTTAATAATTATCGTCCCCAAGAGCTTCTTCCCTGGATCTTCAATGACGACGCGACATTCCTCACGAACCCATATTCTGATTATATCACCATATAGTAATAAAGATTGAATGACAATTTAAGGTTAGGTGGCGCGGGAGATTTCGTTCAACCGTCGTGGCAATACCTCACTATATAGGAATATAATTGTGGATACATCACTGTTACACAGATTTTCACTGCATATGTCCAGCCAAACCATCGAGCAATCTTTAACCACTACTGTAGCGACAACAGCAGATCCGGCTAATAAATGTGAGATTTTAGAGCTTTCGCCTGGGGCACTGAGTCTGATGGCAGAATTCTTTAAAGTGTTGTCAGAAGTCAGTCGGTTGCAAATAGTCTGTTGCTTGAAATCTGGTGCTAAAAACGTCACCGAAATTATTGAGGCAACGGGTTTAGGACAGGCAAATGTTTCCAAGCACTTGAAAATCCTCACCCAGGCGGGTGTAGTTTCCCGCGAACAGGTAGGAGTTTGTGTCTACTATCGGATCGATAATCCGATCCTGTTTGGGCTATGTGATTTGGTCTACGATTCACTGATTCTTCAGGCTGAACAGCAAAATCAGCAATTGCGTCGTCTGGAAATATTGCGTCAACCGCGTTAGTTCGGATCGATTGCTCGGCTCTCCTGGGTTTATGGGGGAAATGTAGCGATAGCGGAATTTTCCCCTAGTCTTAATTTCAATATTTGGTGATTGAATTGGTGAAAGTTTGACCACTAATGGTGAGATAATTTGGTAATTTAATTGCCCAAACTGGTTCGCTAGCAAGGGATATAGCCATGTAAAGCGGAGTGATAAGGTTGGCTTATTAAAATTAGCTACGCCAATTCTAATAAGCCAAACTTATCACCATAAACCCAGGAGAGCCACTTCGTTATATGAAGAATTAATTGAGTTACTAGGATTAACTCCGTGCTTCGACTGAGGTAAATTGCTCGATTAGCATAGATAGATGTTCGGGACTAAAGCACTCCATATACTTAGCTGCCATTACAGGAGTCAGCAATTCCAGCATCAACCGATTCTCTACCCAAAATTCGACTACATCAAAGAAGCCATCGCGATTGCATGAATGTACCCGCCAGCCTTCTCTTACGCCAATCCGCTCGATTTCTTCGAGGTTGGTGGGTACAGAAATAGCAGCATGAAAGGGGGAATAGTTGGTAAATTGCTGTTGGACTTGAAAACCTACCTGTCCGGCAAACGCATTTGGAATCAATTCAGTACCGAGCGGATATAGCTCGATACCCGTACCAAATTTATCTCCAGCTATAGTCATGTAGCTACCAGGATGTGGCGGAAACGGAATCGCATGACCCTGAAAAATTTCAGCCAAAACATTGGCAACATGTTGAGGATTGTTAACGTCAATAGAAATGTGATGTAGCATAGTATTTTCCTTTAGGTATTGGATTGGGTTGTTAGTTAACCTAAATTATTTGTGAGATTTGCAAAACTTGAAATTGTTGTCTAGTAAAGCTTTCATACTTTACGTTTTTCACAAGTCAGATCGGTTTGCTATAAATTGATTAAACCATTAAAAATTGAAGATCTATTACTCACCCGTTCGCTTGTCTTCATCTATGGGTAGCTTTTGACCAATGCCTAACATTTTTTTAAATTCTTTCCAAAGACTCTTGAGCTGTCTGAAAGAGTCTTCTGGACTCACTTTACCACCAGTTCCCAAACAACAAATATAGCTAACTTTTTGAGTAAATTCCTGAAGATTGCTGTTAAATAGTAAGTTTTTGGGGTTCACCTGACCGTAATAGGTACTATTGTGACACAGAAAAAATCGCTTTATTTAGGCATTTGTATTATGCTCTGTTTAATTCTATACACTTATAACCAAGTGAGAGATTGTGGCTTTCAATTTTAGAGACTTGCAAATAATAAGTCGTTCCAAATAAATTGACTGATATCATGACAGCATCATCGATTTATAGACTAGAACAATTTTATTCTGAGAAGTCCCTAATACGACCAATCGAGATTTTCTCCTTTAATATCACATAATTCATGGCAGAGAGAGCTTTTTTTCTTTGATGATAGGCTTTAGACAATTTATAATTTAAATATATTATATGATGTATGTATTTACTTGATTTAAGCCAGTATACAAAAGTTAAATTCAAATTGTAGAAATAATAACTACTCAAGCTCCTCAAACCCCAAAAAAACTTACCAGCAAAAGTTAGGGGGGTTTACTTTTCCAAATTTATACCTACTCTAGAAATTTTATAGCTGATAGCTTTACAGTTGAAAAATTACATTGATTTGAAGTGAGTTGTAGCCTATCTCAGTATTGTTATCGCATTTGTTATTGATAACGTTATCATGTTATCATATTAGCAATAACAAACTTGATAACGTTACCTATGGCTAATCCTTTCTTCTCTGGTAGAATTCCACCTGGGCTAGCAGATAAAATCGATGCTTACTTACTCACTACTGGTGAAACTCGCTCCGAGCTACTGATTCGATTATTACGCGCTGAAGTTAGTGATGACAA
>ENA-OFCD01000761-OFCD01000761.1-metagenomes-genome-assembly--contig:-NODE-761-length-19049-cov-7.025061_pt1 | contig 19049 bp, 27 predicted proteins | sample MGYA00153392_OFCD01 | MGnify analysis MGYA00153392
CGCAGATCCCGTCGACCAGTGTCTCGACCATCGCGAGGTCATCGCCTTCGGCCATAACGCGGATCAGTGGTTCGGTGCCTGACTTGCGGATCACGAGGCGGCCGCGCCCAGCGAGCTTTGCCTCGGCATCGGCGATGACCGCCTTGACCGCGGCGTCGTCGAGCGGCTGGCCTTTGGCGAACCGGACATTCTTGAGCAGTTGCGGCACCGGTTCGAACAGGTGGAGCAGTTCGCTCGCCGGCTTGTCTTGATCGATCAACGCGGCGAGGACCTGTAGCCCGGCGACCAGCCCGTCGCCGGTGGTCGAATGATCGGACAGGATGATATGCCCCGACTGTTCGCCACCGACATTGCGGCCCCGCGCGCGCATCGCCTCGAGCACATAGCGGTCGCCGACGTTGGTTTGGATCAGCCGGATGCCGTGCTCAGCCATGGCGATCTTGAGCCCGAGATTGCTCATCACGGTCGCCACCAGGGTGTCGTGGGCGAGCAGGCCGCGCTGCTTCATCGACACCGCGAGGATCGCCATCATCTGATCGCCGTCGACCACATTGCCGTCGGCATCTACCGCCAAGCAGCGGTCGGCGTCACCGTCATGCGCCAGGCCCAGCTGTGCGCCGTGCTCGACGACGGCCGCCTGCAGCGAACCCAGGTGGGTTGCGCCGCAGCCGTCGTTGATGCGGTAGCCGTCGCCGTCGGCGTGGATCGCGACGACCTCGGCGCCGGCCTCGCGGTAAGCCCGCGGCGCGAGCAGACTCGCCGCCCCCTGCGCCGCGTCGACGACGACCCGCAGCCCCGACAGGTCAGCCGGTACGGCGGCTCGCAGGTGCGCCAGATAGCGCTCGCCCGCGCCGGCGTCGGCGCGCACCCGACCGACGGCCGCCCCGGTGACCCGGCGGGCAGTGGCGAGGCCGGCCTCGATCGCGTCCTCGACGTCGTCCGGCAGCTTCCAGCCACCCTCGCCGAACAGCTTCAGCCCGTTGTCGGGCATCGGGTTGTGCGAGGCCGAGAGCATCAGGCCGAGCTGCGCACCGCCACGCGCGGTCTCCAGGGCAACCGCAGGCGTCGGCACCACCCCGAGCAGCACGACGTCGCAGCCTGCGGCGGTGAAGCCCGCGACGGCCGCAGCCTCGAGCATCTCGCCGGACGGGCGGGTGTCCCGCCCGACCACGACCCGCGGCCGGGTCCCGGCCTCGAGCAAGACGGTCGCCGCCGCCCCGGCCACGGCCGTCGCCAGCGGGGCCGTCAGGACCTCGCCGCCGGCGAGCCCGCGCACCCCGTCGGTGCCGAACAGCCGTGCCATGCAGTACCTCCGTGCTCGTGCGTACGGTCGAGCCCCGGGCAGGCCACGAGGCGGCCACCCGCAGGTGACCGCCTCGTGGAACGCGCTAGCGCTTGGAGTACTGCGGAGCCTTGCGGGCCTTCTTCAGGCCGTACTTCTTGCGCTCCTTGATGCGGGCGTCGCGAGTCAGGAAGCCGGCCTTCTTCAGCGCCGGCCGGTCGTCGATCTCGATGGCGATCAGCGCGCGGGCGATGCCCAGCCGCAGCGCGCCGGCCTGACCGGAGATACCCCCGCCGTGCAGGCGGGCGATGATGTCGTACTGGTCAGCCTTCTCCAGCGTCACGAACGGCTCGTTGACGAGCTGCTGGTGCACCTTGTTGGGGAAGTAGTTGTCCAGCGTGCGGCCGTTGAGCGTGTACTTGCCGGTGCCAGCCTGGAGCCGCACACGCACGACGGCCTCCTTGCGGCGACCGACGGTCTGGGCGAGGTCTGCGGGGGCGGTCACGCGGCGATCTCCTGCTCGATGATGTTGATGGAGGTCACTGCGCGACCTGGGTCAGCTCGTACGGCACCGGGCCCTGCGCCTGATGCGGATGGGTCGGTCCGGCATACACCTTCAACTTGCTCATGACCTGCCGGCCCAGGCTGTTGTGCGGGACCATGCCCTTGATCGCCTTCTCGACGATGCGCTCCGGCCGGGTGGCGAGCACGTCGGCATACGAGGTGCTGGTCAGTCCGCCCGGGTAGCCGGAGTGCCGGTGCACCCGCGACTGGGCGGCCTTGTTGCCGGTCATCGCGACCCTGCCAGCATTGATGATCACGACGAAGTCGCCGCAGTCCAGGTGCGGCGCAAAATACGGCTTGTGCTTGCCACGCAGCAGCTTGGCCGTCTGGCTCGCAAGTCGTCCCAGCACCACGTCGGTGGCGTCGATGACGTGCCACGTCCGCTGGACGTCGGCCGGCTTGGGTTGGTACGTGGGCACGCTGGTTCGCTCTCGTCGGCCGGGGTGGGCATCGGTCGTGTGGGGTATGCGTGGCCGCCGTCAACCGGGCGCGCCGCGCAGCAGTAGACGACGTTACCCGATGCACCGTCAGGCCGGGCTCTTGACCATCGTCAGCTCGTCGACGGACAGGTCCAGACGGTACGGCTGCCGCTCGCCGGTCGAGCAGCCCGGGCGCCGCGCAGCGCCGGCGTGACGTGGACGCGACCGAGCCACCCGTCGCCGCCCCGCGCCGGGATCGCCACCTCGCCGTTCTCAGCCTCAATCTCAGCGGGCACGGGCCACCCGCCCCTCGTCCCAGACCGGCTCGGCCGTCTCGTACACCCGGCCGTCGGCCCCGAACACCAGGTAGCGGTCGAAGCCCCGCGCGAACCATCGGTCGTGCGTCACCGCGAGCACCGTCCCGTCGAAGGCCGCCAGCCCTTCCTCCAGCGCCTCGGCCGACTCCAGATCGAGGTTGTCGGTCGGCTCGTCGAGCAGCAGCATCGTGCAGCCGGACAGCTCCAGCAGCAGCACCTGGAACCGCGCCTGCTGGCCGCCGCTCATCCGGTCGAAGGCCTGGTCGGCCTGGGCGTGCAGCTCGTACCGCCGCAGCACGCCGATGGCGGCGCCCCGCTCGAGGCCGCGCCGCTGCCCGCCCTGCGCAGTCGTCTCGCCGCGGTGCAGCACGTCGACCAGCGCCTGGCCGACCAGCTCGGGGTGCTGGTGGGTCTGCGCGAACCAGCCGGGCACGACCCGGGCGCCGAGCCGCGCCACCCCGGTGTGATCCACCGGCTGTCCGGCGAGCAGCCGCAGGAAGTGCGACTTGCCCGAGCCGTTGGACCCGAGGACGCCGAGCCGCTCGCCGTAGAAGACCTCCAGGTCGAACGGCTGCATCAGACCGGTCAGCTCCAGGGCCTGGCAGGTCAGCGCCCGTACGCCCGTCCGCCCACCACGCAGCCGCATCTCGACCTTCTGGTCCACGACCTGCTCGGGCGGCGGCCCCGCCGCCTCGAACTTCTCGAACCGCGTCTGCATCGCGTGGTAGCGGCTGGCCATGTCGGGGCTGATCCGGGCCTGCTGACGAAGGGTGAACACCAGCTGGCGCAGCCGTTCCCGCTCCTCGTCCCAGCGCTTGTGCAGCTCCGCGAGCCGCTCGCGACGAGCCGTGCGCGCCGCGCCGTAGGTGCCGAAGCCGCCACCGTGCACCCACGCGCCGTGTGCCTCGATCGTCACGACCCGGGTCGCGGTACGCGCCAGCAGCTCCCGGTCGTGGCTGACGAACAGCACGGTCTTGGGCGACTCGACCAGCGCGGCCTCGAGCCAGCGCTTGCCAGGCACGTCGAGGTAGTTGTCCGGCTCGTCGAGCAGCAGCACCTGCTCCGGCCCGCGCAGCAGCGCCTCCAGCGCCAGCCGCTTCTGCTCCCCGCCCGACAGCGTCTGCAGCCCGCGGTACTGGCACGCCTCGTACGCCACCCCGAGTGCGGCCGTTGTGCAGACGTCCCAGGTGACCTCGGCGTCGTACCCGCCGGCGTCGCCCCAGTCGACCAGGGCCTGGGCGTACCGCAGCTGGGTCGCCTCGTCGTCGGCCTCCATCATCGCCAGCTCCGCGGACGCGAGCGCCTGACCCGCGTCGCGTACCCGCCGGGGCGACAGGTCCAGCAGCAGGTCGCGCACCTCGGTGTGGTCGCGCACCGATCCGATGAACTGCCGCATGACCCCGAGGCCACCGTCGCGGGCCACCCCGCCACCGGACGGGGCGAGGTCACCGGCGACCACGCCCAGCAGCGTCGTCTTGCCGGTGCCGTTGGCCCCGACCAGCGCGGTCTTCGTCCCGTCGCCGACCCGGAAGCTCACGTCGTCGAACAGCACCCGGCCGTCCGGCAGGACGTACGACAGGCGCTGGATGTCCACGTACCCCATGCCGGCCAGTCTGCCGGGCCCGTCGAGCGCCTTTGCCGGTCGCCTCTGCAACGAAGCACGTGCACGTGCACGTGTGGACATCGCCAGCCAGCGCACGCTCGGCACCCGCGATGAGCATGCGGTGTGCACGCTGCTTGTGACGGCCAGACCCCGCAGCCCGCGGGACCGCGGACTCGCTGCCCCGCGCAGCTAGCGGACGCGCGGCCGCCGGGTGAGCTCCTGGCGGGCCGCCAGCTGGTCGTCCGGCGGGTAGCCAACCTCCTCCAGACACAGGCCGTGCGGCGGCGCGACGACGATCTCACTGGCCCGCTGCGACCGATCCAGCAACTGCGTGGGCCAGCCGGGCTCGCGCCGTCCTTCGCCGACCGCGATCAAGGCCCCGACCAGCGAGCGGACCATCGAGTGGCAGAACGCGTCGGCGGTGATGTCCATCCTGAGCACGTCCGTGCGCGACCAGGACAGCCCCAGCACCGCGCGCACCGCCGTAGCGCCCTCGCGACGACGGCAGTACGCCACGAAGTCGTGCTCACCGAGCAGCCCGCTGGAGGCGGCGACCAACCGGTCGAGGTCCAGCGGCCGCGGCCAGGCCAGCGTGTCGTGGCGGCGCAACGGGTCGACGGCCGCGGCCCCGTCCGCGATCCGATAGCGATAGCGGCGCCACATCGCAGAGAACCGGGCGTCGAACCCGGCGGGCGCAGCGACGACCCGCTGCACCTGAAGGTCAGCCGGCAGCAACCCGTTCAGTCGGCGTAGCAGCAGCGGATCGTCGGTCACGTCGCGCGCAAGGTCGCCGTGAGCGACCTGCCCGCGGGCGTGCACACCGGCGTCGGTCCGGCCGGCGACGGTCAACCGGGGCGGCTCCGTCCGGGCCAGCGTCCCGAGCGCCGCCTCGAGCACCCCCTGGACGGTACGCAGCCCCGGCTGCGCGGCCCACCCCGAGAACGCCGTCCCGTCGTACGCCAGGTCCAGTCGCAGCCGGACCGTAGACCGGTCGAGCCCGCCCTCCCGCAGCGGGAGGGCGGGCTCTTCCGCCACAGCGGGAGCTACGTGTCATCCCCGGCGCGGGGATCGGCTGGCGCCGGCGGGGCGTCCGCCACCACGACCGGCTCGGACGCGCCCTCCGGGTCCGCCACGGTGGCGATCTCCTCGACCTGCTCGGCGAGGGGGGCCTCGTCGGCCGTCTCGGCGGGCAGCGCGGCGCCGTCCACGGCCGTCACGTCGTCAGCCGACTCCTGGGCACCAGCCTGCTGGCCAGCCGACTCCTGCGCTGCAGTCTCGGCGACGCCGGCGGCGGTGGGGCTCTCAGCGGCCAGCTGGGCCGCCGACTCCGCGGTCGCGGCCGTGACCGGGCGGGCCGGAGCCACCCGGGTGCCGCGGGCGCGCTCGGCCTCGCCGACCGCCTGCTGGGAGAGCGTCCGACCCTCCACCAGCTCGATGATGGCCATCGGGGCGTTGTCGCCCTTGCGCGGGCCGAGCTTGACGATCCGCGTGTAGCCACCGGGCCGGTCCGCGTAGCGCGGGCCGATCTCGTCGAACAGGGTGTGCACGACGCTCTTGTCCCGCAGCCGCTTGAGGACCTGACGCCGGGCATGCAGGTCACCCCGCTTGCCGAAGGTGATCAGGTGCTCGGCGTACGGGCGTAGGCGCTTTGCCTTGCTCTCGGTGGTGGTGATCCGGCCGTGCTCGAACAGCGAGGTCGCCAGGTTGGCCAGCATCAGCCGCTCGTGCGCCGGGCTGCCCCCCATCCGGGGACCCTTGGTGGGCGTAGGCATCGCATTCTCCGATCAGGAGCAGGACCCGCGCGCAGGTCCGTGGGGGCGCCGCCGCGGTCGCGGGGGCCCAGCGGGCAGAAGGCTAGAGCTGCTCGGTCTCGGCGTAGCTGCCGTCGTCATCGCCGTCGACCGGTGCACCGTATTCATCCGTGCCGAAGGTCGTGACGACCTGGCTCGGGTCGAAGCCGGGCGGGCTGTCCTTCAGCGCCAGGCCCATCGAGTGCAGCTTGACCTTGACCTCGTCGATCGACTTCGCGCCGAAGTTGCGGATGTCGAGCAGGTCGGCCTCCGAACGGCTGACCAGCTCGCCGACGGTGTGGATGCCTTCGCGCTTCAGGCAGTTGTACGACCGGACCGTGAGGTCCATGTCCTCGATCGGCAGCGCGAGGTCGGCGGCCAGCGCGGCATCCGTCGGGGACGGCCCGATGTCGATGCCCTCAGCCTCGTCGTTGAGCTCCTGGGCCAAGCCGAACAGGCCGACCAGGGTCTTGCCGGCGCTGGCCACCGCGTCACGGGGCGTCATGCCGGGCTTGGTCTCGACGTCGAGCACCAGCCGGTCGAAGTCGGTGCGCTGCTCGACGCGCGTCGCCTCGACCTTGTAGGTCACCTTGAGGACCGGTGAGTAGATCGAGTCGACCGGGATCCGGCCGATCTCCTGACCGGCTTGCTTGTTCTGCACGGCGGAGACGTACCCGCGGCCGCGCTCGACGGTGAGCTCGATCTCGAGCCGGCCCTTCCCGTTGAGCGTGGCGATGTGCAGGTCGGGCGTGTGCACCTCGACGCCCGCCGGCGGCGCGATGTCCGCCGCGGTGACCGGACCGGGGCCCTGCTTGCGCAGGTACATGACGACCGGCTCGTCGGACTCCGAGGAGACCACCAGCTCCTTGAGGTTCAGGATGAGGTCAGTGACGTCCTCCTTGACCCCCGGGACAGTGGTGAACTCGTGCAGCACGCCATCGATGCGGATGCTGGTGACGGCAGCCCCGGGAATGGAGGACAGGAGCGTGCGGCGGATCGAGTTGCCGAGGGTGTAGCCGAAACCTGGCTCGAGCGGCTCGAGGACGAACCGCGAGCGATGGTCGCTGACCTGCTCCTCGGTGAGGGTCGGGCGCTGTGCGATGAGCACGTGATGTCCTTCCAGGGACTGATCCGCGACGACCGCCATATGACGTCGCGTGGGTTGCCCGAGGTGGCGAGGCCCGGGCCAAAGGTGAACGGGTCGTGCTGGCGAGCGGCGGCCAGCAGGCCCCCCGGCGGGGGCCAGCCAGCCGAACGACTACTTCGAGTACAGCTCGACGATGAGCTGCTCCTGCACGGGCGTATCGATGACAGCCCGCGCCGGCAGGGCGTGGACGAGCACCCGCAGCTGGCTGGAGATGACCTCGAGCCAAGCCGGGGGGGTGCGCTCCCCCGCGGTCTCGCGAGCGATGATGAATGGTGTGAGCTCGCGGCTCTTGGGCCGGATCTCCACGATGTCGTTGGCCCCGACGCGGTAGGACGGGATGTCGACCTTCTTGCCGTTCACCAGGACGTGACCGTGCCGGACGGCTTGTCGGGCGGCGTCGCGCGACGTGCCGAAGCCCGCTCGGTAGACCACGTTGTCCAGGCGGCTCTCCAAGATGACGAGCAGGTTCTCGCCGGTCTTGCCGCTGCGCTTGTTCGCCTCCTCGTAGTAGCCCCGGAACTGCTTCTCCAGGACGCCGTAGATGCGCGCGCACTTTTGCTTCTCGCGCTTCTGCAGCAGGTACTCCGAGTCCTTGGTACGGCCGCGGCCATGCTCACCCGGCGGGTAGGGCCGGATCTCGATCGGGCACTTCGGGGACTCGCACTTGCTGCCCTTGAGGAACAGCTTCATCTTCTCGCGACGGCAGCGACGGCAGTCTGCACCGGTGTAGCGGGCCATGTTCGGGGTTCTCCTGGTCTCAGACGCGACGGCGTGGCGAGGACGCAACGACGGTCAGCGGGGCGGTGGGCAGGACGCCGGACATCAGACCCTCCGCCGCTTGGGCGGGCGGCACCCGTTGTGCGGCACCGGGGTGACGTCCTGGATCGCTCCGACCTCCAGGCCTGCGGCCTGCAGCGAGCGGATCGCCGTCTCGCGGCCAGAGCCGGGCCCCTTCACGAAGACGTCGACCTTCTTCATCCCGTGCTCCTGTGCCTTGCGGGCACAGGACTCGGCCGCCATCTGCGCCGCGAATGGCGTGGACTTGCGCGAACCCTTGAAGCCGACGTGCCCGGCCGACGCCCAGCTGATGACGTTGCCCTGCGGGTCGGTGATCGAGACGATCGTGTTGTTGAACGTCGACTTGATGTGCGCCTGACCGTGGGCGATGTTCTTCTTCTCCTTGCGCCGGACCTTCTTGACACCGGCGCCGGTGCGGGTCTTGGGAGGCATCTGCTCTCTTCTTCTGGCGGGAGGTGATCACTGATGGGTGGCGGTTGCCCCGGCCGGGCTTGGAGCCCGCGCATCAGCTACTTCTTGGGCTTCTTCTTGCCAGCGACCGTCTTCTTCGGACCCTTGCGCGTGCGGGCATTGGTGTGCGTCCGCTGACCGTGCACCGGCAGGCCGCGGCGGTGGCGGATGCCCTGGTAGCAACCGATCTCAATCTTGCGTCGGATGTCCTGGGCAACCTCGCGGCGCAGATCGCCCTCCACCTTGTAGTGGCCGTCGATGTGCTCGCGGAGCTTGACGAGATCGTCCTCGGTCAAGTCCTTGACCCTGACGTCGGGGCTGACACCGGTCTCGGCGAGGGTCTTCTGCGCGCGAGTACGGCCGATGCCGTAGATGTAGGTGAGCGCGATCTCCAACCGCTTCTCGCGGGGGAGGTCGACGCCGGCGAGGCGAGCCATCGGGCGGGTTCCCACTCTCTGTTGCGCGGAGGTCGTGCCCCTGCCGTCCCCTCCCGCCCGGGAGGAGCCCCGGCCTCCGACCGGGGGTGTCCGCATCGCACGGAGGCGACGCGGCTGGTAGGCGCTGAATGAAGTTGTTGTGCCGGCCAGCCCCTAGCGGGCTAGCCCTGCCGCTGCTTGTGGCGGGCGGTAGAGGAGCAGATCACCATGACGCGGCCGTTGCGACGGATGACCCTGCACTTGTCGCAGATCGGTTTGACGCTGGGCTTGACCTTCACGGGCTTATTTCCCTCATACAGGAGTGCGCCGTGGCGCCCTCGGTCACTTGTAGCGGTAGACGATCCGACCGCGGGTGAGGTCGTACGGCGACAGCTCCACCACGACGCGGTCCTCAGGAAGGATGCGGATGTAGTGCTGCCGCATCTTGCCGCTGATGTGGGCAAGGACCCGGTGGCCGTTCTGCAGCTCCACCCGGAACATCGCGTTGGGGAGCGGCTCGACCACACGGCCCTCGATCTCGATGGCCCCGTCCTTCTTCGGCATGTCCTCCGCGTTCCGTCAGTGTTGTTGATATGGCTGTTGTTGATATGGCTGTTGCTGATAACGCTGTACGTTGTTGCTGTAGCCAGATGCTGATGTTTCTGTGCAGTCGCGTCAGGTCACTGACAGTTACAGGAACCGTATGGCCCAAGCGCGCCGCTGACTCACCCATGACTCTACCGGTGATCGCACAAGGACATGGAGAGAGGCTGGCACGAAAGTGTACGCCACCGCGCGCTCGGGTGGACACGTCCATCCTCGGCACCGATCGTGCCCAGGATCTGCCGTTCGAGGTCCCAGTCGGTCCGCCTCAGTCAGGCGCGGGCAACATCGGCCACCGACGCGAGCCCGGCAAGACCGCCGTCGAGCGCAGTGAGCACCCGCGGTCCGTCGACGGTGACCGCCACAGTGTGCTCCCAGTGCGCGGCCTGTCGGCCGTCGATGGTGACCACGGTCCACCCGTCGTCGAGCTCGCGGACCTCCGGACTGCCAAGGACGGCCATCGGCTCGACCGCAAGCACGATGCCCGGCACGAGCTCCATCCCGCGGCCGGCCCCGCGCGGCGCGATATTGGGCACGTGCGGTGGCTCGTGCATCGACCTCCCGATGCCGTGCCCGGTGAAGTCCTCGAGCAGCCCGTAGCCGTGCGGGCGTACGACGCCCTCAACGGCCGCGCCGACGTCGGACAGGTGACCGCCTGGGCGCACAGCGGCCAGGGCCGCCCACATCGACCGCTCCGTCACGGCTGACAGCGCCAGCAGGTCTGGGGTGCACTCGCCCACGGCGACGGTGATCGCCGCGTCACCGTGCCAGCCGGCCAGCACCGCGCCGCAGTCGATGGACAGCAGGACGCCCTCCGGCAGCTCCCGCGTGGCCGACGGGATCCCGTGGACGACCTCAGCACCGATGGACGCGCAGATCGAGCCAGGGAAGCCGTGATAGCCGAGGAAGGACGGCACCGCGCCGCTGTCGCGGATGACCTGCTCGGCGAGCGCGTCGAGCGCCCCCGTGGTGATACCGGGTCGCACGGCAGCCGCCAGCCGCTCGAGCGCATCGGCCACCACCAGCCCGGCGCCCCGCATCAACTCGACCTGCTCCGCAGTCTTGACAGTGACTCCGCGCGGCCGGCGGGCCCGCACCCCGGTCAGCCCTCGCGGAACGAGCGCAGTGCGTCGATCGCCCGCTCGGTCACGTCGTCGACGGGCCCGGTCGCGTCGATCCCGACAAGCACCCCGCGGCTGGCGTAGTAGGCAACCAGTGGCGCGGTGGAGTCGGCGTAGACGGCCAGCCGGTTGGCGATCGTCTCGGCCTGGTCGTCGTCGCGTTGGAAGAGCTCACCGGCATCCAGGTCGCACAGGTCCGGTGCCGCCGGGGGGTCGAAGTCGACATGCCAGATGTGGTTGCAGGTACGACAGGTGCGCCGCCCCGACAACCGGCGGACCACCTCGTCATCGTCGACGACAAGCTCGAGCACGATGTCGAGCTTGGTACCGGATTCGCGCAGTACGTCGTCGAGCACCCCGGCCTGTGGCACCGTACGGGGAAAGCCGTCGAGCAGGAAGCCGTCGCAGGCGTCGCCCTCGCGCAGGCGCAACTTCACCATTTCGATCGTGACGTCGTCGGGGACGAGGTCGCCCCGGTCCATGAACGCCTTTGCCTGGACACCCAGGGGCGTGCCCTGGGTGACGTTGGCCCGGAAAATGTCACCCGTGGAGATCTTGGGGATCTTCGCGTCCTCGGCGATGAACTGGGCCTGAGTGCCCTTGCCCGCGCCGGGCGGTCCGACCAGGACGAGTCGCACTACCGGCCCCCCACTAGCGGAGAAAGCCTTCGTAGTTGCGCAACATCAACTGGCTCTCGACCTGCTTCACGGTCTCCAGACCGACGCCCACGATGATCAGGACGGCCGTGCCGCCGAAGGGGATCCGGTTGGCGCCGCCGGTGAAGGAGAACAGCAGGTAGGGCAGGACCGCGACCAGACCGAGGTAGAGGGCGCCGAAGGCCGTGATCCTGGACAAGATGTAGTCGAGATACTCGGCAGTCGCGCGCCCAGGCCGGATGCCGGGCACGAAGCCACCGTACTTCTTCATGTTGTCGCTGACCTCTACCGGGTTGAACGTGATCGCGACGTAGAAGTAGGTGAAGAAGACAATCAAACCGAAGTAGCTGAAGAGGTACAGGGGGTCGCCCGAGCTGAGGAAACGGCTGATGAACTTCGTGAACGTCTCATTGCTCTGCCAGACGTTGCTCAGCAGCTGCGGAAGGTACAGCAGTGAGCTCGCGAAGATCACCGGGATGACGCCCGCCTGGTTGACCTTGAGCGGTATGTACGTCGAGGTCCCGCCGTACATCCGCCGGCCGATCTGGCGCTTGGCGTACTGCACAGGGATGCGGCGCTGGGCCTGCTCGACGAAGACCACGAGCGTGATGACGACCAGGGCCAACACGATGATCGCGGCGAGTACGAAGCCGCCGTTGTTCTGCTGCAGGATATTGGTCCCCTGGCCGGGGATGGAGCTGATGATCGAGGAGAAGATCAGCACCGACATCCCGTTGCCGACGCCTCGGTCGGTCACCAGCTCGCCCAGCCACATGATCACCGCGGTGCCGGCAGTCAGCGTCAGCACGAGCACCATGATCCGGAACAGACTGTCGTCGGGGATGATCTGCCGCCGGCAGCTCGGGAACAGCCGACCCGAGCGCGCGAGCGCGATGATCCCGGTCGACTGCAGGATCGCCAGGGCGATCGTCAGGTAGCGGGTGTACTGCGTGATCTTGGCTTGCCCGGCCTGCCCCTCGCTCTTCAGCGTCTCCAGCCGGGGAATCACGACCACCAGTAGCTGCAGGATGATCGAGCTGGTGATGTAGGGCATGATGCCGAGGGCAAAAACGCTCAACTTGAGCAGGGCACCGCCACTGAACAGGTTGACCAGGCCGTACAGGCTGCTGTCCTTGACGTCGTTCAGGCAACCCTGGATGGCGACATAGGAGACGCCGGGCCCGGGGACGACCGACCCGAGCCGATAGACGCCGATCATCGCAAGCGTGAACAGGAGCTTCCTGCGCAGGTCGGGCGTCTTGAAGGCCCGGCCGAAGGCGGTGAGCACGGCTCCTCCTGGCGTCCGCCCGGTCGTCCCGGACGGGTCGACGTGCGCCAACATGGGGCCGGTGCACGGGCTGGTCGGTCTGACTCGGACGGCGGCTCAGGTAGGGGTTGGTGCCAGAGCCGGCGCGGGGACGAGCGTGGGTTCGTGGTCCGGCGACTGTAACAGGACACCGGGGGCGCTCCGGGAATACGCCGAACCGCCGGCCCTCGCTTGAGGGGCCGGCGGCCTGGAGCTACAGCTCGTGCGCCGAGCCGCCCGCCGCCGTGATCTTCTCTCGGGCGGTCGCCGAGAACTTGTGCGCCGTGAGGATCACCGTCACCGTCAGATCACCATCCCCGAGCACCTTCACGAGCTTGCCGTCGCGGACGGCGCCCGCAGCGACGAGGTCCTCGACGCCGATCGTGCCGCCGGCCGGGAACAGCACGCTGACCCGGTCGAGGTTCACGACCTGGTACTCCGTGCGGAAGCGGTTGGTGAAGCCCTTGAGCTTGGGCAGCCGCATGTGCAGCGGCATCTGACCGCCTTCGAAGGCGACGGGCACCTGATAGCGGGCCTTGGTGCCCTTGGTACCGCGGCCAGCCGTCTTGCCCTTGCTGGCCTCGCCACGACCGACCCGCGTCTTGGCTTTTCTGGCCCCGGGTGCGGGACGCAGGTGGTGCACCTTGAGGGCGGAGCCGCCCACCGGCTTGTCGCTGGCCATGACTACTCGACCTCCTCGACGGTCACGAGGTGGGTGACCGTGTTGACCATCCCGCGGATCTCGGGACGGTCCTCCTTGACGACGGTGTCGGAGATCCGCTTCAAGCCGAGCGAGCGCAACGTGTCGCGCTGGTTTTGCTTGCCGCCGATCCCGGACTTGATCTGGGTGACCTTCAATCGGGCCATCAGGCACCGACCCCGCTGCCGACCGGTGCCGCGGCGGCCGCCGCCCGGGCGCGCAGCATGGCTGCCGGTGCGACGTCCTCGATCGGGAGGCCGCGGCGGGCTGCGATCTCCTCTGGCCGAACAAGGCCCTTGAGCGCCGCGACCGTCGCGTGCACAATGTTGATCGGGTTGGATGACCCCAGCGACTTGCTCAGCACGTCGTGGATGCCGGCGCACTCCAGCACGGCTCGCACCGGGCCACCGGCGATGACGCCGGTACCAGGGCTGGCCGGCTTGAGCAGCACAACCCCGGCGGCTGCCTCGCCCTGGATCGGGTGCGGGATGGTCGCGCCGATCCGCGGCACACGGAAGAAGTGCTTCTTGGCCTCCTCGACGCCCTTCGCGATCGCGGCGGGCACCTCCTTGGCCTTGCCGTAGCCGACGCCGACCTGTCCGTCGCCGTCACCGACGACGACCAGGGCGGTGAAGCTGAAGCGTCGACCACCCTTGACGACCTTGGCGACCCGGTTGATCGCCACGACGCGTTCGATGTGCGGCGTCTTCTCGGGCCCGGCTCCGCCGCGTCCGCCGCGACCGTCACGACGATCGCCGCCAGCGGCGCCGCCGGCCTGGCCGCCTCGGCGCTGCTGTCCTGGCATCAGAGGTCCCTTTCCGTTGTGTGCGAGGGATGCGTGCGTTCGGTCATCAGAATGTCAGCCCGCTCTCGCGGGCTCCGTCGGCCAACGCCGCGATCCGGCCGTGGTAGGCGTTGCCACCACGGTCGAAGACCACCGCGTTGATGCCCTTGGCCTTGGCGCGCTCGGCGACCAGCGCGCCCACCCTGCGGGCGAGCGCGGACTTGTCACCGTCGGCAGCGCGCAAATCGGCCTCCAACGTGGAGGCACTGGCCAGCGTGTGGCCGGCCAGGTCGTCCACGACCTGCGCGGTGATGTGCCGCGAGGACCGCGTGACGACCAGCCGCGGGCGGGCCGGCGTGCCGGTGACCCGCTTGCGGATGCGGAAGTGCCGACGTGCCTTGCTGATGCGACGTGCTGCGGAGATCCCCATCACTTACCCGTTTTCCCAACCTTGAGCTTGATCTGCTCGCCCTCGTAGCGGACGCCCTTGCCCTTGTACGGGTCGGGCTTGCGGAGCTTTCGGATGTTAGCCGCGACCTCGCCCACCTTCTGCTTGTCGATCCCGGACACGGTGAACCGGGTCGGGCTGGCGACGGCGAAGGAGATGCCGTCCGGCGCCAGGACCGGCACCGGGTGGCTGTAGCCCAGGGCGAACTCGAGGTTGGCGCCCTTGGCGACGACGCGGTAGCCCACGCCGCGGATCTCCATGCCCTTGCTGTAGCCGCTCGTGACGCCGGTCACCATGTTGGCGACCAGCGAGCGTGTGAGGCCGTGCAGGCTGCGGCTCTCGCGCAGGTCGTCCGCGCGGGTCACGGCCAGCGTGCCGTCCGCTGCATTCTCGACTCTGATGGGTTCGGCGACCGCGTGTGACAGGGTGCCCTTGGGGCCCTTCACGGTGACCAGCTGCCCGTCAAGGGTCACCTCGACGCCGCTGGGGACCGGGATGGCCAAGCGTCCGATACGGGACATCTTTGCGTCTCCTCTTCCGGCCGGCTAGTAGACGTAGGCAAGGACTTCCCCACCCACGCCCTTCTTGTTCGCCTGGCGGTCGGTGAGCAGTCCGCTGGAGGTCGAGATGATCGCGACGCCAAGGCCACCCAGGACCTTGGGGAGTCCACCGGCCTTGGCGTACACCCGCAGCCCAGGCTTGGAGACCCGGCGCACCCCGGCGATGGAGCGCTCCCGGTTGGGCCCGTACTTCAGGTCGATGGCGAGGATCTTGCCCTTCTCGCCCTCCTCCACGGCCCAACCTCCGATGTAACCCTCCTGCTGGAGAATCTCGGCAATGTGCGTCTTGATCTTGCTGTGCGGCATACGGACGCTGTCGTGGTACGCCGAGTTGGCGTTGCGCACTCGGGTGAGCATGTCGGCGATCGGATCGGTCATGGTCATCGGGAGCCAGCTCCCGTGCCGATGGTGCGAAGTGCAGCGCTCATGTGGTGAGGCCTGTGGCCTTTCCCGCCGTGGTCCCCACCTCCGGACGGCTGTCCGGACCAGGCCTGCGACGAAGAGGGTTATCGGGTGGAGGACTACCAGGACGACTTGGTGATTCCGGGCAGCTCCCCGGCGTGGGCCATCTCGCGCATGCAGATGCGGCAGAGCCCGAAGGTGCGGTAGACCGCGCGGGGGCGGCCGCAGCGGTTGCATCGCGTGTAGCCCCGCACCGCGAACTTAGGCTTCTTCTTCGCCTTCTCGACGAGTGCCTTCTTGGCCATGTCTAGCCCTCCTTGAACGGGAAGCCGAGCGCCCGCAGCAGCGCGCGGCCCTCGTCGTCGGTGGCGGCCGTCGTCACGACGGTGATGTCCATACCGCGCTGGCGGTCGATGCGGTCCACGTCGATCTCGGTGAACATCGACTGCTCATTGAGGCCGAAGGTGTAGTTGCCGTTGCCGTCGAACTGCTTGGGCGACAACCCGCGGAAGTCGCGGATGCGCGGGAGCGCGATCGTGACCAACCGGTCCAGGAACTCCCACATCCGGTCGCCGCGCAGGGTCACCTTCGCCCCGATCGGCATGCCCTCGCGGAGCTTGAACTGCGCGATCGAGACGGTGGCCCGGCGCACCTGGGGCTTCTGACCGGTGATCGCCGTGAGGTCACGCAGCGCGCCGTCGATCAGCTTGGCGTCCCGAGCCGCCTCACCGACACCCATATTCACGACGACCTTGACGACGTTTGGCACCATCATCTGGTTGGAGAGGGAGAACTGCTCAGTCAGCGCTGGCTTGATCTCCTCCCGGTACCGCGTCTTCAGCCGCGGGACGGAGCGGGCGACCCGCTCATCAGCGACGGTCATCAGATGTCTCCGCCACAGCGCTTGCAGATACGCAGGCTGTGCGTCTTGCCATTGGCGTCGGGCTCGCTGCGGCGGTGGCCGATGCGGCTCGGCTTGCCGCAGGCTGGGCAGACAACCTGGACATTGCTGACATGCACGGCGGCCTCCTGCGTGATGATGCCGCCCTGCTGCGACCCACGCTGTGACTGCGTCACCTTGGTGTGCTTCTTGATGCGGTTCGCGCCCTCGACGAGGACCCGGTTTGTCTCAGGGCTGGCCGAGATGACCCGACCCTTGACGCCCTTGTCCCGGCCCGAGATGACCTGGACGGTGTCGCCCTTCTTCACAAAAAGGCCTGCCATGACTACAGCACCTCCGGTGCGAGCGAAATGATCTTCATGAAGCGCTTGTCCCGCAGCTCGCGGCCGACGGGGCCGAAGATTCGCGTGCCGCGCGGGTCCCCGCCGTCCTTGATGAGCACAGCGGCGTTCTCGTCGAAGCGGATGTATGAGCCGTCCGGGCGCCGCCGCTCCTTCACTGTGCGGACGATGACGGCCTTGACGACGTCACCCTTCTTCACCCCCGCGCCCGGGAGGGCGTCCTTGACGGTGCCGACGATGATGTCGCCGATACCTGCGTAGCGCCGGCCCGAGCCACCGAGCACCCGGATGCAGAGAATCTCCTTGGCACCCGTGTTGTCGGCGACGCGCAATCGCGACTCCTGCTGGATCACTGCTTCTCCTGATTGTCAGATCGTGCGTACGACGTGGTGCGGGCCGTGCGCAGGACCTACTTGGCCTTCTCAAGGATCTCAACGACGCGCCACCGCTTCGTGGCTGACAGCGGGCGGGTCTCCATCAACAGAACCCGGTCCCCGACGCCGCAGGTGTTCTGCTCGTCGTGCGCCTTGAGCTTGTTGGTGCGGCGCAGCGTCTTTTTGTACAGCGGGTGCTGAACGCGGTCCTCGACGGCGACGACGACGGTCTTGTTCATCTTGTCGCTCACCACCAGTCCCTCGCGGGTCTTGCGGAAACCTCGGTCCAGCTCGCCGGCGCTCTGGCTGTCGGTCGTCTCAGTCATGCCACTCGTCTCAGTCACGCGGTCACTCCGGTGCCGCTGGTGCGCACGATGCCGAGCTCCCGCTCGCGCATCACGGTGTAGATGCGGGCGATGTCGCGCCGCACCGTCTGCAGGCGCCGGTTGTTGTCCAGTTGGCCGGTGGCCACCTGGAAGCGGAGGTTGAACAACTCCTCCTTGGCCTCCCGCAAGTTGGTGACGAGCTCCTCGTCACCGAGCTCTCGCAGGTCGTTGGTCCGGTTGTCGGCCATCAGTCACCCACCTCTCGGACGATGAAACGACACTTCATCGGCAGCTTGTGCATGGCGCGGCGCATCGCCTCCTTGGCGAGCGGCTCCGGCGGGCCGGCGAGCTCGAACAGGACACGGCCTGGCTTGATGTTGGCGACCCACCACTCCGGCGAACCCTTGCCCGAACCCATCCGGGTCTCCGCCGGCTTCTTGGTCAGCGGACGGTCCGGATAGATGTTGATCCAGACCTTGCCGCCACGCTTGATGTGGCGGGTCAACGCGATCCGGGCCGATTCGATCTGCCGGTTCGTGACGTACGCCGACTCGAGCGCCTGGATGCCGTACTCACCGAAGGCGAGCTGGGTCCCGCCCTTGGCCGCGCCACTGCGGTCCGGGTGGTGCTGCTTGCGGTGCTTGACCCTGCGGGGGATCAGCATGGTCAGACCTCCGTCTCGGGCGTCGCGGTCGCGTTGCTGGCCGGATCCGTGCCAGTCATCTCGGTGCTGGTGGCCTCGCTGACGGGAGCCTCGGTGGCCGGCGCCAAACTCGGCGTGTCGGTGTGGTCGACCAGCACTTCGCCCGTGGTCGGCGCTTCGGCGGTCGCCTCGTCGGCGCCGCCGTCCTCAGCCTGACGACCGGCATCGGTGCCGCCGGCCGTGGTGCCGGTGGAACCCGAGCGTGGACCCCGTCGGGCCGGCCGTTCGCGACGCTGCTGACGCTGCGCCGCCTCCTGTGCTTCGCGCTCGGCCCGCGACATGACCTTGTCGCCCTTGTAGATCCACACCTTGACGCCGATACGGCCGAAGGTCGTCCGGGCCTCGTAGATCCCGTAGTCGATGTCTGCGCGCAGCGTGTGCAACGGCACCCGACCCTCGCGATAGAACTCCGACCGGCTCATCTCCGCGCCGCCCAGCCGTCCGGCGCACTGCACCCGGATGCCCTTCACGCCTGGCGACTTCATCGCCGACTGCATCGCCTTGCGCATGGCCCGACGGAAGCTGACGCGACTGGAGAGTTGCTCTGCGACGCCCTGGGCGACCAGCTGCGCATCACTCTCAGGGTTTTTGACCTCGAGGATGTTGAGCTGCACCTGCTTGGCGGTGAGCTTTTCCAGGTCACCACGGATCCGGTCGGCCTCAGCGCCGCGACGGCCGATGACGATCCCGGGGCGGGCGGTGTGGATGTCCACCCGAACCCGGTCGCGGGTGCGCTCGATCTCCACCTTGGAGATGCCAGCACGCTCCATGCCCTTACTCATCATTCGCCGGATCGCCACGTCTTCCTTGACGTACTCGGCGTAGTTTTTGTCCGCATACCAGCGGGACGTCCAGTCGGTGGTGATCCCGAGCCGGAAGCCGTGTGGGTTGACTTTCTGGCCCATTAGACCGCCCCCCCGTCCATGACAACGATGCTCCGCATCAGCGGGCCCCGCCCTTCGTCTTCGTGGTGCCGGCGCCGACCTCGTCGAGGACGGACTGCACGACCACCGTGATGTGGCTGGTGCCGAGGCGATG
>ENA-OFCD01000763-OFCD01000763.1-metagenomes-genome-assembly--contig:-NODE-763-length-19016-cov-2.492854_pt1 | contig 19016 bp, 8 predicted proteins | sample MGYA00153392_OFCD01 | MGnify analysis MGYA00153392
AGACTGGCTTGTTTTAAATTACTCAATTCTATTTTGGTTGATTCTGTATTAGCAATAACGCTTTGAGAAGATAATTTTTCTCGATACTCAATCGTGTAATAACCATTTGCTCCTGTATTCGACCAAGTTAAAGTCGTAGTAGTTGAGGTTGAATTCAACACCGAACCAAGAATTGGATTATCGCAAGAAGAATTAGAAATTGCTAAACTTGGAGCATCTAAAGTTTCGCGGTAACCCCCTTTGGAAAGTAACGACCACATCATCACTTTCTGGTCGTTCGTGAACATCCACATACTTTCATCGTTTACATAATCCATAAAATTCATGGACATGTCTTGAGTTTTTTTTCCAGTGCAATTGCTGTAAACTGCATTTGTGATTGTTCCATAATGCGCATTTTGTTGTGTAGGTGTGTCGTTAATTCTATCATCACCACAATCAGCATCTCCCCAAATGTGATTTAAACCTAACCAATGTCCAATTTCATGCACTGCAGTTCTGCCTTTATTGAATGGTGCGTGAACAATTCCCGTTGTTCCAAAACAAGAAGGATCAATCACAACACCTTCTATTTCAGCTTTGCAACCTGGAAAAGAACTATAACCCAGTACACCGTCGCCGATGCGCGCAACATATAAATTCAAATAATTTTTAGGATTCCATGGCGCAACGCCACCAGAAGTTGATTTTTTAACATCGTCTTTTAATCCCCAAAATTGTGTCGTTGATTTATGACGCGTTATCCCAGTAGTTGGCGATTGATTAGGATCTAATTTTGCCAAAACGAATTGAACCTTACAGTTTGCTAAAATATTCTGAAAAATAGTTGGTGTTTTGTTTAAGTCAATTGAACCTGCATTGTAGTCACGATTAAGTGCATCAATTTGGGATTGTATTTGAGCATCAGAAATATTTTCAGCGTCAATTTTATAAAAAACATGAACTACAACAGGAATTGTAAAACTTTTATCTTCACGGGTTGAAGTAGTTTTATATTTAGCGTAATTATTAAATTGCGTTTGGATCGTTTCATTCATATTTTGAAAAGATGGATCATCGAGAAGAGTTTGTTTTTTAATAATTGATTGTCCACAATTACGCATTAAAAATTGTGCAGAGCTTGAAATAGAAAATGAAAATACTAAAAAGGTGGAAAGTAAAATTAGTCTCATAGTTAAAAGTTTTTATCTCGCTAAACAATAACACTAAATTATTCAGTTTTGAGATAGCAAGCAATGCCTTTCTGATAGGTTACTCTCAAATTACCCACACATGGGTAGATACTTTGGTTTTAATAAAATTTAAAGCAATAGAATAAAATAAATTATCTAATTTTAATTTCGTAAAACATTGATAGTTAATTTAAAAAGCAAGCCCTATTCGCAAGTTATTATTTCACTTGCGATTTAAATAAATATTTATTTAAATCTAAGAGCCGTTTATATTCTTTGAAAGAGTATTAAAATTTGTTTCTCGGTGCTAATAGAAAAAATAAAAGTATTGAGTTTATTTTTTTTAGATTTTGTGACAGAGTACTTAAGATGCATAGGGCAAATATCAAAAGGTAAATAACAAATAGCAAAGTGCTGAATACGCGACACGATATAGCATCAGTTGAAGCACGATGAAACAAAGTGCAAAATGTAAAATGATAGTGCGGTAAATTTTTAGAACAAAATTATATTTAAATCAAGTTTCTCTGCGTTTAAGAAAACGAAATAAGTGTTTAAATACTCTAAGCTAAGAGCTATTAACTGCTTTTAGTTTAAAGCAATTCAATTTTTTGTTTTCAGCTTTGAAGAATTGATTACATTTGCATACTTACAAGGTTTATTTATTTAAAGTTTGGTATTTATTTTAGTAACTCCCATATAAACATAATATTTTTGTCAAAAATTTATTTTCCCATTACCAATATCATGATAAACCTAAAGACTATAATAATTTTTAGCTTTTTTGAAGTGATGTTAAAAAGGATAAAACGCAAAACGCAAAACGTAAAACGCAAAACGCAAAGTTTGCTACTCGCCTTTTGTTTTTTGCCTTTTGCTTTCTGCACTTCACTCATCGCAAATGGAAGTTCACAACTCTTAGGCGATTCATTATTAATTCAAGGCAATAGCGTTACGGCCAATATAAGCGATGTTGTAACCATTAATTTTACGGTTAATAATTTTGTGGACGTAAGTTCGTTGGGTTTTTCAATAAATTGGAATCCGAGTTTAATCCAATTTACATCAGTGAGTAATATTGGCATTGTGGGTGCTTCAACGGCGAATGTAGATGTAAGTCGCGCGCCAATGGGCATTGCTACTTTTTCTTGGGCGGATGTAAATCAAACTTTACCCAACCAAACAAATCTGTTAAGCATCAGTTTTAAGATTTTGAGAGGTGGTAAATTGCCGATAAAAGTCAACATCAATGATATTCCGATGCCTGTAACTTGCACACGGTTGGGTTTAATACCTTATCCTGTAATAGCGACTGCTGGAACGATAACCGTTTTAAATGGTTGTAACAGCCAACTGCCTGCTTTAAAATGTGCCGATGCGCCACTTCTGTGCGCTGCGGATTTTCCATATTGCGCATCTATGCCAGATACAAATAGCATAACAAATCCTGGGAATAAATGTGGCAAGGTAGATAATAATGTTTGGGTGGCTTTCAAACCTGCCGAAATGGCGATGTCTTTCAAAATAAATATTGTTAATTGCAGTGGTACAAAACCCGCAGCGGATGGTATTCAAGTATCGGTTTATACGACAAGCGATTTTGTAACATTCAAAACTATTTATTGCGATAGAAGTATTACGCGCAATTTTTCGAGTGTGCAGATGGATTTAAATAATCTCCAAATTGATTCGATATATTATTTGATGGTGGATGGTAACAATAATGACATTTGTGATTTTTCTTTAGATATTATTAGTGGTAAATTGCATGGAAACGGCGCAACAGCACCAAGTTTCACAGCGCCCGATAGTGTGTGCAATTATCAAACGGCTTTTTTCAGTATAAATAATCCAGACCCGAGCAATCAATATCAATGGCGATTGGGCGCAGGTGCAACGGCATTACTTCCTAAACCAACAATTGCGAATACGGTGAAAGTTTTTTGGGACACTAATCCGGACAGTGTTTGCGCGCGAACAATTACGCCCTGTGATACTTCGGCTTGGACGTGTAAGCGCATTCCGATTCGGAACATGTATACTGTGATTGTTAATGCGATGAAGTGCTCTGGCAGCGCGTATGTTTGGAATGGAAAAAGTTATGGTATTGCGGGCGATTATCCTGTAAAGTATAAATCTTCAGCCGGATGTGATAGCGTGGTGACGTTGCATTTAACGGATTATGTGCAGTCGCCGCGAAATATGGATACCGTTGTTTGCGGCGTAAGTTTTGTTTTTTTAGGGCAGACATATAATGCGGCTGGGACGTATAGTGTTGTGGCGCCGAAGAAAAATTTTTTGGGGTGTGATTCAGTCATTTCGCTGCGCCTAACTTTTTTGACAACGTCACTCAATGTTTCAAAATCAAATGATTTAACGTGTACACTTAAAACGGCGCAGTTATCGGTTACGGTTAATAGCGTTACGCCGAACGGTGCCACTTCAACGTTTGAATGGAAAGGATCCAATAACGCAATTATTGGCACAAGCAATGTGGTGACAGTGAACGCGGCGGATGTTTATACCGTGACGATTAAAACAAGTTACCAAAATACGACGTGTACGGATTCAAAAATGGTAACACTAAAAAATATTGGGGCCGCTGTTCCTAAAGCTATCATTGTTTCGCCGAACACGATTTGTAATGGTCAAGCGAATAGTTTTAGCGTATCGAATACGGATGCAGATACAAAATCGGTGAGTTGGACGGCGAGTAATGGAACAGTTGTCGTGAATGGATTCAATGCAGCGTTTACACCGAGTGCGAATAATGCAAAACTGTGCGCGGGTATTACGAATGCGTGTGGTGTGGGCGATACGTCGTGTGTGAGTGTGGTGGCTAAAGAGGCACCGATTAATCCTGATTTTGTGGGCGTGTTTAATACGTGTCCCGCGTCGCAACAAAATTATATCATCACGCAGTCGCAGGCAAATGTAAACTACACCTGGAGCGTTACGAACGGAACAATTATAGGTAGTAGCACTGGCTCAATCGTGTCTGTTCAATGGAATAGCACGGATGGAAAAGTGTGTGTAACAGCTTCGAATGGTTGTGGCAATCCGTTGCAAGTGTGCAAAAATGTGTCGGTGTCGAGTGCCAGTGCGAATAAAAACGCGATCGTGGGGAGAACAAATTTTTGTGCGGGTGAAAGTTTAACGTATAGTATTGCGGTGGGTGCAACGGATAAAGTGCAGTGGTCTGTTCCGACTGGGTTTACGGCGCAGTCTAAAATTGATAGTAATGTGTTGGTCGGTGTGGCGAATAATGGTTTCACAGCGGGTAAATTGTGCGTGAGTATTATCAACAGCTGCAACGTGCGCAGCGATACGTGCCTAACGCTTTTAATTTCTAATTCTACGCCGGATAGCGTGCCTATAATTTTTAATAATGGAATTTGTAGCGATGATACGTCCACCTTTTCGCTACAAACATTGGACCTCTTCAGGGTCGTGAATTGGAATTTGCCGACGGGTGCAAAAATTGTGAGCGGTGCGAATACAAAAACGATTCGTGTCGTGTGGCAAAATGCATTATTGGGTGCGCCGCTTGGTGCGACGTACTTTAATAGTTGCAATGCATCTCGGACGACGACGGTTTTTGTAACGGTTAAAGATGCTGTCATCAATGCGCCGAACATGGATGGACCGAAACTCGCGTGTCCGAAAACGCGCTCGACGTATTCTATACCGCAACAATCGAGTGGAATTAGTTATACTTGGCGTATTCCGTCGGGTGGAACGATTGAAGGCAGAACAGACTCAAGCGTAATTAAAGTTTTTTGGGATAGCGCGACAACAGGTGATGTGTGTGTGGATTTGCAGAACGCGTGTAAGGTCAAAAAATCGGTGTGTCTTTCGGTGGATGTGCGCTCGACCATTGATTCGCTGCCGATTAGTGGTTCAACTGTTGTTTGTGCCGATAGCTTAGGTCAGTTTTCCGTGTCGTTTGATGAAAATGCGGATTCGTATTTTTGGCGACCACCCCTTGGTGCAACCATTATGTCGGGCGCTGGAACGAATCAAGTGAAGATAAAATTTCCTTCGGGTACTTCGGGTAATGTGTGCTGTTATCCGAACGGCGGTTGCGCGGATGGTACGAAAAGTTGTTTTTTTGTTTCAGTGATTGATCCGCCAGCACTTCCGTCACAAATTTCTGGTAATGCGTCGGTTTGTGTCGGCGATACAGTGCAATTTTCGATAATACCCACAGCCGGAACGCTGGGTATCAATTGGCGCGTGCCGCAAAATTTAGAAGTCTTAGCGGGTTTGTTTTCTAAAATAATCACCGCCGTCGTGCGCGATACGTTTTCGGATAATGTCTGTATGAGTCCGCAAGGTAATTGTAAAAATATAAAGCAAGTTTGTCTGCACGTTGTCTCTTCGCAACTTCCTACTCCGAAGATTGTAGCTGACACGAGCGTGTGTTCTAAAAATTTTACGCTACACATATCCAACCCCGTTGGGGTCGGGGTCTATCAATGGCGGTTGATTCAAGCGCCGATAGGTGGCACTGCGACGATCACGCAACGAACAAATACAGACGTTACATGCAATGTCTCTACGAATATGGTTGGCGTTTTTGTTTTTAGTGTCACTCAGTCGAATGGTAATTGTAAAAAAGAAGTCACGACGCGCGTTAAAATCCGCACCGCGCCCTTAATTACAAATGTCACTTCGCTGTGTACGCGCGAATCGGATTATTACACCGTCAGTTTCACAATGTCATCACCGAACGCGCAACAATTTGTAGTCAATGGCTCAACTTCTGGCAGCGCGCAAGGCAATTCATTCAGTTCTTTTTTTATAAAACAAAATACGCCCTATTGGTTTGTTGTGACGGATGAATCGGGGTGCACCTCAGATACGTTGCGTGGACAAGTGAATTGTCCGTGTTACAGTCAAGCGGGAAATATTACGAGCAATAATACAACAGCGTGCTATGGCGATTCGATAAAAATCCAAAAAGCCACAGCTTCGGCTTTAGATAGGAATGACACAGAGGAGTTTATTTTGTATAGCGTTGCTGCGAATGGTTCAAAACAATTTTTACAGCGCAATAAAACGGGTATTTTTGTTTTCGATTCTACTAAAATGTCGCGCAATATTTTTTACACCGTACAATTATTAGTCGGAGATTCGCTTAAATCACTAAATTCTTTGACATCGAGCATCGTTGATACCACTGCTCGGTGTTTTTCTTATTCCTCGAACAGCTTAAAAGTTAATTTCCGAAGCCCATACAACGCTTCCATTTCGTTCGATACCATTGTTTGTCCGTTGTCGCTCGCTTCCGCGCAGTTTTCAACCAACGCACCGCGCAATGTTACTTTTACTTTAACAGAAAGCACAAATTCTTTGGGATATTTCAACGCCACAAATGGTTCAAAACTTACCATCAGACCGAGCACATCGGGTTATATAAAATTATTAAATCCAAAAGATGATGCTGGATGCGTAGTGCGTTCACTCGATTCAACATTCGTAAATGTGCGCAATCTTCCAATTGCAAAAGCCGGAGACAACCAAGCGATTTGCGCGCGAACAACAACACTCAACGCTAATGTCGACACTTTAACCACTAATGGACATTGGGAAAGTTCAAACAGTGCTGTTATTGCTTCACACAAGAGTGCAACCACAAAAGTAAGTAATTTAGAAAACGGTAAGAATGTTTTTGTTTGGGTGGTTTCCGATAAAGTGTGCCCTACTTTTGAAGTCCGAGATTCGGTGAACATTTTTTTACCTTTTATTCCCAAAACAAATTCGTTATCACTTATTACAAAAGTGGGTGTTCCAATCAGTGCCAATTTAGTAGAAGCTGCGCCAAACGGCACATACACCATTACGCGAGTGAGCGACCCGAACACTGGGCGTTTTGATTTTTTCTCGGACGGCAAATTTAATTACATCCCCGATAGCAAATATGTAGGCATCGTAAAATTTAAATTTGTTATTTGCAGCGCGCTCTGCAATGCCGTTTGCGATACAGGCGAAGTGCGTATTTTAATCAATGCGGATTCAACCAACATTATTTCTATTTCCGATACAGTTGAAGTACCCAACGCTATTACACCGAATGGCGATGGCAAAAACGATTATTTACAAATTGACAATTTATCTTTCTATCCGAATAACGAACTCCTTATTTTTAATCGCTGGGGAGAAACCGTTTTTCAGGCAAAACCTTACAATAACGATTGGTCGGGAAATAATCAGACTAACTCACCGTTACCCGTCGGTACCTATTATTATTTGCTGCGCTTAGACGTAAATAATGGAAAAATTTTAAAAGGCGATATAACGATATTGAGAAATTAACTATGAGCTATGAGCTATGAGCTGCCAAACGTGAGCAGGGCTCATAGCTCATAGCTCATAGCTCAAAGCTAACTTATGCAACTCAAAAACGATTTAAATATAGGTTTAGGCATCGGTATTATTCTACCAATTGTAGTGTTCTTCTGTTTGTTCGGTGCCAACGAAGCTTTTCATTTACCTTTTAAAACGAGAACTATTGCGCTCATTGCGCTGTTTATAAACACGATACCGATCCAACGTTTTGGCAAAACAAAAATGCTAAAACTTTCGCGCGGTGCCGTAATTGCCACATTTATTTTGTGTATTGTTTGGCTCATTTGGTTTTTACCAGAAATTATCAGCCATGAGCTTTGAGCTATAAGTTTTGAGCTATGAGCATATCAACTAATTAATTATGACTAATTCTGATGATCTCTATGTTGTAGAGAACGACGCGCTCACAGTGGCGCTAAAAAATTTAAACCGAAAAGGTTTCATGGATATGCCCATTGATCCGACGCTGGATTTGGTTCAAGAAATTAAAAAACTTAAGAAAGAGCGCAATGCCGTTATTTTAGCGCACTATTACCAATACAGTGAGATTCAAGACATTGCCGACTACATCGGCGACAGTTTACAACTTTCGCAACAAGCCGCAAAAACAAGTGCCGATACGATTGTGTTTGCGGGCGTACATTTTATGGCAGAGACCGCAAAAATTATTTCGCCCCATAAAAAAGTGCTTCTACCCGATTTAAACGCTGGTTGTTCACTCGCCGACTCGTGTCCTGCCCCGTTGTTTAAAAAATTTAAAGAAAAATACCCCGATCACGTTGTAGTGAGTTATATCAATTGCACAGCGGAACTCAAAACGCTGACCGATATTTGTTGCACCTCGTCGAACGCCGCGCACATCATTGAGAGTATTCCGAAGGATAGAAAAATTATTTTCGCACCCGATAGAAACCTCGGCGCATACCTGATTAAAAAAACGGGTCGCGACATGGTTTTATGGAACGGTGCATGCATGGTACATGAAATTTTCTCGAACGAAAAAATTACTAAACTCATGCACCGCCATCCAGAAGCTTTACTCATTGCGCATCCCGAATGTGAAGCACCACTGCTCGAAAAAGCACATTACATCGGCAGTACAGCAGGATTACTAAAATTCACGCAAGAAAATCCGGCTAACGCATTTATTGTCGCCACCGAAGCGGGCATTATTCATCAGATGCAACTCAAATCGCCGCATAAACTATTTATACCTGCACCGCCGACAAACAACTGCGCTTGCAATGAATGCCCGCACATGAAACGAAATACTTTAGAAAAACTCTATCTCTGCATGAAATACGAATTACCCGAAATTATTTTACCCGACCGCGTACTTAAAGAAGGCAGAGCATGTATAGATAGAATGCTGGAACTGAGCGTTTAGCTATGAGCTATGAGCTATGAGCTATGAGCTATGAGCTATGAGCTATGAGCCACCGCTCGCGAATGGCAGCTCAAAGCTCATAGCTCATAGCTCATAGCTTCTCATCTTTTATGATAAATATTATTCAGCGTTTGAGAAAAAACGATGACACACGTTTCTAATTCTTCGTAAGTAATTTTACTATGTGCAAATTGTTTGAGGCGCGCTTTTTCGTCAATCACACGGCGCACCAAATTCTCGTAATAGTTGTTCTCACCAAAGGCTACTCTTTCACTTTTTAATTTCGAGGAATCTAACGATTCCTTCTCACTAAAAGCTTGCTTAAGCCCCTTCTCACTAAAAGTTTCCTTCAGTAAAAGTGCCCGCGACCACGCCTCAATACTATCCGCCAACATTAAAATCGTTTCCTCTTTGCTGCGCGGTGTAGGACCATCATATCGGAATTGCGCGCGCTCTTTGTCGGTCAGCTCGTGAGCGCCTTGCGCTGTGCGCTTTTGGCTTTGCGCTTTATTTAAAAAATACTCCACATTCGTTGTGCCATGATGCGATTTTATAAACGCAGAAAGTACGGGCGGCAAATTATATTTTTGAACATATTCCACACCACGCGCCACGTGATTGATAATAATGTGCGCCGAATCAAACGGACTGAGGTCGTCATGCACGTTTTTACCCGTCTGATTTTCAATAAAATATGTCGGGTTATCCATTTTGCCCACATCGTGATACAATGCGGCAACTTTCAGAAGCACGTCATCTGCGCCAATTGCTTTTGCTGCCGCTTCGCTCAAATGCGCCACTTGAAGCGAATGTTGGAACGTACCCGGTGCTTTTAAATACAAATCGCGCAACAAAGGGTGATTAATATCGCTCAACTCTGCCAGCGTAATACTCGATGTAAAACCAAAAATTTGACCCAACAGCGGAATCAACGGATAGGCAATGAGTGTGAGGAAACCATTTAGAATCAACCAAATAAAAATTTTCCAATCAATACCCCGCAAATTAGGTGCCTCAATAAGCGATAATCCCAAATAACCCAACACATACACACTCGTCACAATAAAAATACTCTGAAAAAAATTGCGCCAATACCGCGTCTCAAAACGCGAAAAAGCGATCACCAAACCCGTCAATAATTGTAAAAAAATAAATTCATACGGCGTTGCTACAATCAGCCCAACAATTAAAACCGTCACCACGTGCGTGATGTACGCCATTGTCAGGGGAGAGCTATGCGCTTTGAGCCATGAGCTGCCATTCGCGAGCGGCGAAAATTCTTCACTAAAATCGGTGCAATACAAAAAGGCAATAAATGCACATCCAAAAACCCCGTACTTTTAATCGCTATCATTAAATACGTGTGCAAAACAATCAATCCATACAAAAAAATAAGCCACCGCACATCCTTGAAATACGCGGCATAAAAATACTTGAAATAAAAAAAATACAATACAAACACCAGCGACACTAAAAGCAAATATCCAATAAGTACCGTCACGTGCTGCCGAGAACTAATATATTCCGTTTCGTATTGCTCCTTGTACGACACCAATTTCTGATACACTTCAGGCGTAATCGTTGCGCCGCGTTGCACAATAACATCCCCCCGTCGCACCAATCCGCGCGCTGCCACAATTTTATCTACCTGCTGCTGTTTAAATTCCTTCGTTTTCTGGCTGTCAAATATTACGTTCGGCGATAAAAATTCTTTCAACGTTAAATATAAAAAAGCAGGCTCTTTAAATCGGCTTTGGGTGAGCGTATCTTTAATTTGTTCCAGCACTTTTTCAGACGTAGATATCGTTTCGAGGGATTCTTTTTCAACTTCATTACCCCTAATAATTTGCACCTTAAAGCCTTTAGCTATTAGCTGTGAGTTGTGAGCTTCCGCTCGCGCACTGGGCTCATTGCTCATAGCTAAAGGCTCAGAACTAATAATGCCGCGCAGTAGCAAGCGCTCTAAAAATTTTGAACCATAATTTTCATAAATTTCATTATTTTTAGCGACATCAGGAAAATCGTTTTTACTGCGTTTCAGTAATTCCTCGAAATTATTTTCAAATTGCTTTCGGCGCGTTTTTATATCTGTTAAATCAATTCTGTAAAAAGGCGCAATATCGTTTTCAACCTGTGCAAGTTCAGATTTTAATTCTTCTGCATTTTTTTTTATCGGGAAATCAACATTGGATATTAAATCATTGTAAAGCCACGTTTGACCTAACTCAAAAGGATACCTAAATTTAGCACTCACAGGAAAAACCAGCGCTAATAAAAAAACATAGAAGGCAGGCACTAAAAAGTGAAAATGGCGCGTTAAAAAATCGAGAATTTTAGAAAAAAGTCGCTGCATTTTTACTTGTGGAGTCAGTATTAAAAATTAAAAGCTAAACCTAAAGCTCATTTTATTTTTTAATTCTTAATTTTTAATTGAAAAAATCAAATTTAGTATTAATTTTGGAAAGAATTGTACACTATAATACATTTTAACATGAAAAATTTCATTTCTTCGGTTCTTGTTGTACTGTTTTGCGCGCATTTATCTGCCCAAAACTATTATTTAATTTACACGCAACCTGGCGTTGATAAGTTAGAATATCAATTCACGGCGCAAAACTCTTTGGTTTATTCTGCTTACAGATTCAAAGAAGATAAAAAGAATTTCTTTTTCGATACTGGATTAGAATCGCCAGAACAAATAACAAAAGTTCCAACAAGTTGGATTAATATTAATGCAGTTACCATAAATTCCAGTTTTGTGAATGACGTTAATGCGCATACGGTGAGGTTTCACATCTTAACGCCTTACGCTAACGGTTACGCGGCTAATACGGTTGGCTCTGCGCGTGTAATTGAAAATACTACTCAAGGAATGTATTTTAACGATGCAACGGCAGAATTTAATTTTGACCCAAATAAACCACCCGTTAGCGGTCAAGATATTTCCGTCCCCCGCGATTTATCCATCGCAAAAGCGGCAGTTTTTTTAACCGATCAGACGACCGCGTGTAATTCTAAAGCGTACGCATTCAAAAGTGTGCCATTGCAAACGTGCGTTTCAGAATTTAATGCTTTGGTTCATCCGCAATGGGGAATTTTGAGAGAAACGAATGGAAATGGTGAAAATAAAAATTTTGAATTGGTTAGAATAAATGGCTCAGAGGTTTGCCCATATATTAATGGTCAAACAAAAAATGCAATAGCCTATTTAAAAGAAATGCCTGTAACTTATGAAACGCCATCTGTTCCTAAAGAATATTCCGTAGAAGTAGTTAGAGGTAAGTCAACTGCTGATACAAATTTTCCTAAAGAATTTGCTCCCAATAATTCTGATATCACCCAAAGCGATAATTTTGGCGCCACTGATCCATGCGATATGGTGGCTGCTCCGAACGAATATATTGTAAAACAAGGCGATAATTTAAACAGTATTGCCCGCGCCAATAATTTAACCGTTAATGGATTGAAGGCATTGAACAAGATGTCTTCCGATATAATTTTTGCGTGTACAAAATTAATTGTGGTTGATTATAATTCTGCACCAACACCAACCGCTCAAACTAATGCTTATGTAACATCTGTACCGAGTGAATACAATGTAGAAGTTGTTAAGAAAAATAATTATAACGATTTGAATGTTGAGCCGCAATCTTTACGCGTTGACAATGCGCCATGCAATCTTCAAGTTATTGAAGGCGAACATTTGGTACGCGATGGTGAAACGCTTGCACAAATTGCAGAGTTATATAACACGAACGTAAATGCAATTGTTGAATTAAATAATTTGAACGAAAGCGACATTGCACCCTGCACCATTTTAAAAATTCCAGAGCCAAATTTAATTTATGCGCCTGTGCCAATATCTGATGCTGTTTTACCAACAAATTATAACGTTCAAGTCGTCAAGAGAAAAAATGTTGACGATAATAATGGTTTATACATGAATACTGTAACGACTAAAGCACCAAAAGTTGTTTGTAATGTTTCAGCAAAGTCGAATGAGTATGTCGTTCAATCGGGTGATAATATTTTTTCTATTGCACGTAAATATGGTATTCCTGCGCACCACATTATGGCTTTAAATAAATTGAAATCAAATACAATTCGCCCTTGCGAAGTTTTAAAAATAGCTGCTGATGCAAAGCCGGAAAAAGTTGTAATAAAAAGCGTAAAGAAAAAATCAAAACCCATGGTAACTTCAAAAGGTGTAAAAAAAACTACGCCTAAAAGTGTTGAAAATGTCGCTGTTTCCCCTAATTTAATTATTAGAAAAGGTACAGGCATTTATGTCGTCAGAAAAGGAGAAACTGTCAAAGAATTGTGTCTGCGCAATAATATCAGCGATTTAGAATTTAGACGGATTAATAACTTGAGTGCAACGGAAGAACCTTTAGCAGGTCAAGTTGTGAAAACAGAATTATGTAATTGTTCAGCAGATATCGGACCTGTGCCTTTAGCTTACAATGTAAAATCTGTAAAAGTTAGACCGCTTACCACTCCAATTGAAAGTGTATTGGATTCAACTTCAGTAAGTTTAAATTCTGTACCCGTTCAAGATAGAAAATACCACGTTGTTGAAGAGCATGAAACGCTGTATTCTATCTCGAAAAAATATTCGACCAGTGTTCAGAAACTTAAAGACCTCAATAACTTAACAGATTCCGATATTATTTCGCCGAAACAAGTTTTAGTGCTCCAATGAAAATTGAAAATAAATCTGTTTGGTTTACGGTTTGCGTGGCAGCTTTAGGCTATTTTGTAGATATTTATGACATTCAAGTTTTTCGCGTTGTCGGTATAGAAAGTTTGCGCGATGGTTTAAAAATACCTGCTGCACAAATTCCGCATTACTTCAACGACGTTTTGTTTAATGTGCAAATGGCAGGCATGCTAATTGGAGGTTTACTATTCGGCATTTTAGGCGATAAATTAGGTCGCAAATCTATTTTGTTCAGTTCCATACTTTTGTATTCGCTCGCCAACATCGCTAATGCTTTTGTAACTAATATTGAACTCTATGTCATTTTTCGTTTTGTTGCAGGGTTTGGTTTAGCGGGTGAAATTGGCGCCGCTATTACACTCACGACAGAAATTATGAGTAAGACCCAACGTGGCTACGGGACAATGGTTATTGTAGCGATGGGTGCGCTCGGTGCAGTGTTTGCCGTTTTCATCGATAGAAATAGTAGCGGTCTGGTTTCAATTATTGGTTTACAACCATGGCAATGCGTTTATATCGTCGGTGGTATTCTCGGTTTATTGCTTTTACTTTTACGCTATCAAACATTTGAATCTGGAATGTTCGATTCTGTAAAAAAAGATGATTCAATCGTTAAGGGCGTTGCATATTTATTGGCTTACCAATTTGGTTCGTCATCGGCGTTTTAATTGGCAGATGCCCTGAAATTGCAAAAACGAACGGCGTTACAGGAATCGTGGAATTACCCTTAGCAACTATGTATTGCTATCTCGGACTTTCTTTTGGCGATTTAATAAGTGGTTGGTTAAGTCAAATTTTTAAAAATAGAATTAAAGTAACGGCGGCATTTATTGTTGCATCCTCTACATCTTCGTTGGTTTTTCTTTTCCTAAAAAACGAATCAGTGACGCTTTTCTATTTTTTATGTTTTTTAGGCGGCGCGCTCACAGGTTTTTGGGCATTGTTTGTAACCATTGCTGCCGAACAATTTGGCACAAACATTCGCGCAACCGTTGCTATTACTGCGCCAAATTTTGTGCGTGGTTTTGTCATACCGATTACACTTTCCGTTTCAACTTTAACTTTTTCTTTTGGTATCATTAATGCTGCACTTTGGGTTGGTATTGTTTGTATGTCGTTGGCATTTTTTTCTACACTTTTTTTAAAAGAAACCTTCGGCAAAGATCTAAACTATATTGAAACCCAATAATTAAACCGAAGTACAATTGAACTTTAAATAAGAATTAGGCGTTTAAGAATAAACATAATTTTATGGCAGTAGTTGATGAACATATTTCAATTTCGACGGAACAATTAGAACTCATTACTAATTGCGCGAAAGATTTTGCCGAAACGCAAATTCGACCACACTTTATGGAATGGGATGAATCGCAATTTTTTCCCGTTGATCTAATGCACAAATTAGGTGAACTCGGTTTTTTGGGTGTTTTTATTCCCGAAGAATTTGGTGGATCGGGTTTGGAATACCACGCGTATTCAAATATTATTCAAGAAATTGCAAAAGTTTGTGGCTCAATTGGTTTAAGCGTTGCAGCGCATAACTCGCTCTGCACTAATCATATTTTCACATTTGGCAACTACGAACAAAAAATGCGTTGGTTACCCAAATTAGCAAGTGGTCAACACATTGGTGCTTGGGGATTAACGGAAGCGAACACAGGTTCGGATGCGATGCGAATGAAGACGACTGCAAAAAAAGATGGCGATTATTATATTATTAATGGCACAAAAAACTGGATTACACACGGTAAGTCGGGAGATGTTGCCGTAGTTTTAGTTCGGACAGGTGACTTATTAGATTCGCACGGAATTACTGCATTTGTCATCGAGCGTGGCACACCAGGTTTCGGTGCAGGAAAAAAAGAAAATAAACTCGGCATGCGCGCCAGCGAAACAGCAGAACTTATTTTCGATAATTGTCGCGTTCATAAAGATAATATTTTAGGTAAAGTCGGCGACGGATTTGTTCAAGCGATGAAAATTTTAGATGGAGGCAGAATTTCGATTGCTGCACTCAGCCTCGGAATTGCAAAAGGTGCTTACGAAGCGAGCGTTACCTATTCTAAACAACGCGAACAATTTGGAAAACCCATTTCAGAATTTCAAGCCATTGGTTTTAAGTTAGCAGACATGCGCACGCGCATTGAAGCAGCTGAAGCACTCGTAAATTTAGCCATTGATTTAAAACAATCTGGCAAAAAATTTACGAAAGAAGCGGCGATGGGAAAATATTATGCTTCTGAAGTTTCGGTGTATTGCGCCACCGAAAGTGTACAAATATTTGGTGGTTACGGTTACACGAAAGATTTTCCCGCCGAAAAATATTACCGCGATTCAAAACTTTGCACCATTGGCGAAGGAACTTCTGAAATTCAAAAATTAGTTATTGCAAGAGAGCTATTAAAATAGTTTAAGAAACTATATTAATCATTCTGTTCGGAACGATAATTAATTTTTTAATTTCTGTGCCTTCTGTCCATTTCTTAACTACTTCCAAATCGCGTACCATTTTGTCTAATTCAGGTTGCGAGATTGATTTCGATACCGTTAATTCACCGCGTTTTTTGCCATTAATCGAAATAGGATATAAAACAGTTTCACTTTCTAAATACGCAGGATTGAAAATTGGAAATTGAGCGTTTAGGACTGAGTCCGAATGTCCAAAAGTTTCCCACAATTCTTCGCATAAAAATGGCGCAAAAGGCGCAAGCATAATGACAAACGGTTCGAGAATTGTGCGCTTATGACATTTTAAATCTTTCAAACCATTTACGCACACCATGAAAGATGAAATGCACGTATTGAATCCAAAACTTTCAATATCTTCCGTTACTTTTTTAATGCAAGTGTGAAGTATTTTTAATTCTTCGGGTGTTGGGCTATCAGGAGTCAGGAGTGAGGTGTTATGTATCAATTCGTTGTTTATCTGTTCCCTTATACCTGTTCCTTGTTCCTTAAAAAACAAACTCCACACTTTGCGAATAAAACCTTGCACACCACTAATACCAGTTGTTGACCAAGGTTTCGATTGTTCAATCGGACCTAAAAACATTTCGTACATTCTGAAACAATCGGCGCCATATTTTTCGACAACATCATCCGGATTAACGACATTGTATTTTGATTTTGACATTTTTTCTACCTCGTGTCGCAATACTACATATCTTTCACCCGATTTATCTTCCTTCCAATCAATATCATTTAAAGAGACTCCTTCAAAACGATTATCAACCAAAATAACTTTTTCATATTGCTTCAGGAAAAGTCTATCACTCTCATCCGCAAATTCAATCGGCACACGCAGACTTCTTTTGGTTGACGGTTGAGCGTTGACAGTTGAAAGATGTTTAACGCTGCTGTCCACTAAATCTAAAAAAAGACTGCGCCCTTGAATCATACCTTGATTCACGAGTTTTTTAGCATATTCTTTTTGCGGCACTAAACCCAAATCAAACAAAAAATGATTCCAAAAACGACTGTACAGCAAATGACCGACGGCGTGCTCTGTTCCGCCGACGTATAAATCTAAATTTTGCCAGTAGTCAATTTTTTCTTTCGCCGCAAATGCTGCGTCGTTATGCGGATCCATATAGCGATACCAATACCAACTCGAACCTGCCCAACCTGGCATTGTGGAGTGTTCGTAATCGTAAGTAGCTGACAATTGACGGTTGACAGTTGACAGTTGTTTATCGCTGCTGTCAACTGTCAACTGACAACCATCAACTAAACGATACTTCCAATTTTCCGCCCTTGCCAACGGCGGTTCGCCTGTTTCGGTAGGCAAATATTTATCAACAGCAGGTAAAATTAAAGGCAATTCCGATTCTTTGATGAGATGCGGCACACCATCTTTCCAATAAACTGGTAAAGGTTCTCCCCAATACCGCTGACGCGAAAAAACGGCGTTGCGCAAACGAAAAAGCGTTTTTTGTTTTCCTAACCCGTGCGTTTCTAGCCAAGTGATAATCACTTGGGTTGCCGCTTCAAATTCTAAACCATTGGCAAAACCCGAATTAATATACTTACCAACTTTTGTTTTATCGGCTGCAACATCTACATTTTGTTGTGCGTCGGTTACGTTTACAATGGGTAAATTAAAATGTTTTGCAAAATTCCAATCGCGTTGATCGCCCGAAGGCACTGCCATTACTGCGCCCGTTCCGTAACCCGCTAAAACGTAATCAGCGATATAAATTGGTATTCTTTCTTTCGAAATCGGATTTAAGCAATACGCACCTGTGAATGCACCTGATACCTTTTTCACTTCTGACTGTCTTTCAACTTCTGACCGCGACTTCGCATAGTTCTGATAATTTTCAATTTCAGTTTTTTGTTCAGCCGTCGTTAAAGATTCAACCAAAGGGTGTTCTGGCGCAAGCACCATAAAAGTTACGCCAAAAATTGTATCAACGCGCGTAGTGAAAACCTCAATTGAGCTTTGAGCTTTGAGCTTTGAGTTTTGAGCTTCCAACGGAAAGAACACTTGCGCGCCTTGCGATTTTCCAATCCAATTGCGCTGCTGCTCTTTCAACGACGCACTCCAATCAATATCATCGAGACCAGAAATTAATCTATCGGCATACGCAGTAATACGCATACTCCATTGCTTCATCAGTTTTTTTTCGACAGGATAACCACCGCGCTCAGAAACGCCGTCTTTAACTTCGTCGTTACTCAACACAGTGCCAAGTTTTGCGCACCAATTGACAAAACTTTCTTCTGGAAAAGTCAATCTATATTTCAATAAAAAAAGTAATTGTGCGCGCTCATCCATACCATTCCAATCTTTTGCAGAAATTGTGGGTGTGTCGTCATCGCAAGAAGCGTTTACATTTATATTACCTTCGGCACTTAAGATTATTTTAAGTTGCTCAATAGATAATGCTTTATTTTCCGTGAAGCTGTAATACGAATTGAACAATTGCATGAAAATCCACTGCGTCCATTTATAAAAATCTGGATTGCTTGTGCGCACTTCGCGTCGCCAATCGAAACTAAAACCTATATTATCAAGTTGTTCGCGATAGCGCGCGATATTTTTTTCAGTAGAAATTTCGGGATGAATACCTGTGTTAATAGCATATTGTTCGGCAGGCAGACCGAATGAATCGTAACCCATCGGATTGAGAACATTAAAACCTTTTAAACGTTTGTAGCGTGCAAAAATATCGGACGCAATATAACCCAACGGATGCCCAACGTGCAAACCCGCACCAGACGGATACGGAAACATATTGAGTATGTAATATTTTGGTTTTGTGAGGTCAATTTCTACATTGTATGTACCGCGCTCTGCCCAAATCTTTTTCCATTTGGCTTCAATATTAGCGTGCGAAAATTCCATAAATTTCTTTTTTCAGTCGAATGAGGCGCAAAAATACAC
>ENA-OFCD01000765-OFCD01000765.1-metagenomes-genome-assembly--contig:-NODE-765-length-19012-cov-7.110408_pt1 | contig 19012 bp, 24 predicted proteins | sample MGYA00153392_OFCD01 | MGnify analysis MGYA00153392
CTCGACAGCGTGCTCGTCGGCCGGCTCGTCGTACCACGCGCGGGCCAGCAGCTCACTGCGCGTCAGCACCCGGCCGGCGGCCGCGACCAGGGCCGACAGGACCCCGGCCTGGCGGCTCGTCAGGGCGACCGGGCGGCCGTCGACGAGCACGTCGTGCCCGCGCAGGGCGAGCTGGTGCGGGCCGGCCTGCACGGCCCTGGTACGACGTACCGGGAGCTCCTGGACCACGGTGCGGACCAAGGCGCCGAGCCGGGACCGCTCGGGTTGCACCGTCGGGACGCCGAGGCGCTCCAGCGGCGCTGCGGTGACCGGCCCGACGCAGGCAGCCAGGACACCCTCGCGGAACGCCGCCAGCAGCCCGCCCTCGCGGCCGGTGTCACGAGCGACGGCGAGCAGACTCGCGACGGCAGGCGCGCTGGTGAAGGTCACGCAATCGACCTGCCCAACGGCAATCTGCTCGACGAGGCGCTGCAACGGGCGGATGTCCTGCGCCGGCACCCACCGGTAGACCGGCACCTGCAGCACCGTCGCGCCGGCCCGTAGATCCGGCACGATCCGGTCATACCAGTACGGCAGCAGCCGGGCGACCACGTCCGCGAGGCACTCGGTCCTCGGCACCAGGCCCGGCGCGAGTGCGGCGTAGCGCGGGTCGGCGGTGACGTCCCACTTCTCGCCCAGCCGCAGGGCCGGCGGCGGTACGTCGTACGACCGGCGCCAGAGCATGAACTGCTCCTCGCCGAACTCCGCGAGCGTCTGCTTCTTGTCCTTGCCCTGCAGCGCGCCGTAGTGCCGCTCGTTGAGCCGCCAGTGCCTGGTCACCGGGAGCCACGACCGCCCGACGGCGTCCAGGGTCAGGTTGGCCGTGCGGACGGCCCGGGTCAGCACGGAGGTGTGCAGGACCGTTGGCAGCAGGCCGGACTCGCGGAGCAGCTCGCCGCCGTGCACCGCCTGCTGCTCGCCCTTGGCGGTGAGGTCGACATCGACCCACCCGGTGAACTGGTTCGACAAGTTCCACGCGCTCTCGCCGTGCCGTAACAGCACCAGGGTCGCCATGTCCCGCGATCCTGCCAGGGCCACACGGCCGCCCCATCCCCGGGCCGGCCCGACGGGCTAGCGCCGGACGTCGCGGCGGGGCGCCGACCGGGGGGTACCGGCCGGGCGACGCCCGGCGCCGTCGGCACGCACCTTGGCGGCCAGCGCCGGGTCGGTGCCGAGCCGGTCGCCGTAAGCCAGGTGGAGCAGCGCCTCCTGCTCGTCCTCGAGCAGCTGCAGCACCTCCCCGAGCGCCCGGTCGACGCCCTGCTCGTCGGCAGCAGCGAGGGGGAGTGACCCGGTGAGGAAGACGTCGCCGACGTCGTCGAGGCCGAAGTGCACGCCTCGCAGCTCCAGGTTGCGGGCCAGCAGGTGCCGGTGCAGCCGACTCGGGTCGGGGCAGCCGTCGGGGACGACGTGCATGACGAAGGCCTCGACACCGACCGCCTGCTCCCCGGCGAGCAGCCACAGCACGGTGCTCGGACGCCGGCGGCCGTACAGCGTCACCGCGTACGCCCCGACGTCAACACGCTCGAAGGGGGCGCCCAGCGCGGCCAGGGCGTCGAGCAGTACCCCATCGAGCCGCCAGATCGTGCCGGCGCGGTCCGGCGGGGACCCGGTGCTCACCCGCGGTCGGGGTCGGCGAAGCGGGCGAACGCCTGCAGGTTTGCCGTCGACTCGCCGTTCTTCTGTCGCCACGCCCACTCTCGCCGGATGGAGCCGGCAAAGCCGATCTCCAGCAGCGGGTCGAAGGCCTCGTCCGCGTACTGCAGTACCGCCCCGAGGAGCCGGTCGACCTCATCCGGCGTGACCGACTGCAAGGGGAGCCGGCCGACCAGGTAGACGTCGCCAGCGGCATCGACGCTGAAAGCGACCGCGTAGGTCTTGGCGTTGCGGCGCAGCAGGAACCGCAAGAACTCCTCGGCGTTCTCGTCGGGCCTGCGGCACACGAAGGCCTCGACGAGCAGCGCGTGCCGGCCGACGACCAGCCAGCAGTTGGTGGCCAGTTTGTGGGTGCCGGGCAGCGTGACGAAGAACTGCCCTTCTCCCGGGCTCGACCACTGCAGGCAGGCCTCCATCAGCGCCATTTCGATGATCTCGGCAGGGCCCGGGGGCCGGTCAGCCGTGCTCACCGGGCGGCGACCAGGCGGGGCGCCACCCGGTCGGCGAGGGCGTCGCGGTAGGTCGCGAGCAGGCCGGCAGCGGTCGTGCTCCAGGAGAACTGCCGGGCGTGTTCACGAGCGCCGCGGGACAGGACTTCGCGACTGTCGACCGCGTGGCGCAGGGCCGCCGCCCAGGCGGTCGGGTCGTGACCGGGAACCAGCAGGCCGCTGACGCCGTCGCGGACGGTGGTGCGCAGCCCACCGACGTCCGTGGCGACGACGGGGGTGCCGCAGGCCTGCGCCTCCAGGGCCACCAGACCGAAAGACTCGTTGTGTGACGGGACCGCCACGACGTCGGCTGCGCGGTACCAGTCGCGCAGCCGGTCCGGGCTGCTCGGCGGCTCGAAGCGGACCGGCAGGCCGAGCTCGGCGGCGAGGTCGCGCAACATCTGTGGCTCACCCTGCGAGGTCGAGGTCGCCTGACCGTTGCCGCTGGGCCCGCCGACGACGGCAACGATCAGCCGGTCGCGCAGGCCCGGGTCCTGCTCCAGCAACCGCGCCGTGGCGCGGAGCAGGACGTCGGGTGCCTTGAGCGGCTGCAGGCGCCCGACGAACAGCAGGACGACGGCATCGGGGGGCACCCCCAGGCGGGTACGGGCCGTGCTCGCGGTGCCGGGCCGGAAGTGCTCGAGGTCCACCCCGGGGTTCACCGTCACGACCCGGCTGGCCTGTGCGTCGTAGAGCTCGACGAGCTGGCGGGCCTCGTCGCCGGTGTTGGCGACCAGCCGGTCCGCGGCTGCGACGACCTGCTCCTCGCCGACGACCCGGCGCAGCGGTTCGGGTACGTCGTCGTCAGCGAGCGAGAGGTTCTTCACCTTGGCGAGGGTGTGCGCGGTGTGCACCAGCGGCACGCCCCAGCGCTCCGTCGCCAGCCAGCCGACCTGGCCCGACAGCCAGTAGTGCGAGTGCACGACGTCGTACCAGCCGGGCTCTCGTCGTGCCTCGGCCCGCAGCACGCCGCTGGTCAGCGCGCACAGCTGCGACGGCAGGTCCTCCTTGCCCATGCCATCGAGCGGGCCGGCGGCGATGTGCCGCACCGTCACGCCGGGCACGACCTCGACGACCGGCGGCAGGTCGCTGCGGGTGGCCCGGGTGAACACCTCGACCTCGACGCCGAGCGCTGCGAGGCGCTTGCTGGTCTCCAGGACGTAGACGTTCATGCCGCCGGCGTCGCCCGTCCCGGGCTGCTCCAGCGGCGAGGTGTGGATCGACAACACGGCCACCCGCCGGGGGTGCAGGCTACGGAGCACGGACGGCGCCCGCACGGACGGGGCTAACACGGACGGGGTCATTCGCCCACCTCCCTCTCGCGGGCGATCCTGCCCCCTCCCGCGCAACAGCCGCACCTCGGGGACACTTCCCGCATGACGACCCCCGTACGGACGGCCCTGGTCACCGGTGCGAGCAGCGGGATCGGCGCCGCGACCGCGCTGCGGCTCGCGCAGGACGGCTGGCAGGTCGTCGCGGCCGCCCGGCGCCTCGACCGGCTCGCTGCCCTGGCGGAGCGGCAACCGGGGATCCGGCCCTGCGCGCTGGACGTCACCGATCTCCGGTCCGTCGAGCAGCTCGCGGATGCCGTGCCCGCCTGCGACCTGCTCGTCGCCAACGCCGGCGGCGCCTTCGACCTCACGCCGATCGCCGACAGCGACGTCGACAGCTGGGCTCGGACGTACGACGTCAACGTCCTCGGCACGGTGCGCACCGTGCAGGCCATGCTTCCGGCGCTGGTCGCCGGGGGTGGCGGCCACATCGTGCTGACCGGGTCGACCGCCGGCCGATGGGCGTACGAGGGAGGCGCCAGCTACACCGCGGCAAAGCACGCGCTCGTGGCGGTGCGGGAGACGCTCCGGCTGGAGACGGTCGACCGTGGCGTACGCGTCAGCGAGGTTGCGCCCGGCATGGTGGAGACCGAGGAGTTCGGGCTGGTGCGGTTCGCGGGTGACGCCGACCGGGCGGCCGGGGTGTACGCCGGCGTGGACACGCTGAGCGCCGACGACATCGCCGACGTCATCGCCTGGGTCGCCTCGCGCCCGGCGCACGTCAACATCGACCTGGTGCAGGTCACCCCCCAGCAGCAGGCGTCGGCCACGAAAATCCACCGCCGACCGGCCTGAGCGTGGCGGGTCGGGAATCGGCGGGCGCCGCGTGGTGGGGCGGTACGCGGCGGGGCGCGCCCGAGCGCTAGGCCTGTCGACCCGCGGGACGACGGCGCCGAACCGGCTGCGGCGCGTCGACCGCTGGCTGACCGCTGTCCATCGCCGGCTGCTGATGTCGGCGACCGGGCCGCCGCTGGTCATCGACCTGGGCTACGGCGCCTCCCCGGTCACGACCGTCGAGCTGGCCGCCCGGTTGCGGACGGTGCGCCCCGACGTCCAGGTCGTCGGGCTGGAGATCGACCTCGAGCGGGTGGCCGCGGCGGCCGGCGCACACTCGGCCGGGCTGCGCTTCGCCCATGGCGGGTTCGAGCTGGCCGGGCTGCAGCCGCTGGTCGTGCGCGCCGTCAACGTGCTCCGGCAGTACGACGAGCCGGCCGCAGCGTTGGCCTGGCAGTCGATGCTGGCCGGCCTTTCACCCGGCGGACTGCTCGTGGAGGGCACCTGCGACGAGCTCGGCCGTCGCGCCGCCTGGATCGCGCTGACCGCGCGCGGCCCGCAGTCGCTGGTCCTCGCCGCACACCTGCCGACGTTGGGCCGGCCAGCTGCGCTGGCCGAGCGGCTCCCGAAGGCGTTGATCCACCACAACGTCCCCGGGCAGCCGGTGCACGCTCTGCTCCGGGCGCTCGACGACGCCTGGGACCGGGCCGCGCCGTACGCCGTCTTCGGGCCCCGGCAGCGCTGGGTCGCGGCCTGCGAGGCGCTCGCCTGGCCGGGCGCGGACCCGCGCCGCGCCCGGCTCGGCGAGCTGACCGTGCCGTGGCAGACCGTGGCACCGGTGACCTGACCCGGCTTGCCGCGGGCGGTCAGCCGGTCGGGCGGTCAGCCGGTCGGGGCGGCCGGGCTGGCCGGGCTGGCCGGGCGGGCGGGGGCGTCGTCAGGGGCGTGGGCGGGACGGGCGCTGTTGACGCGCTCGGTGACCCGGGCGGCCAGGCCCTCGAGTCGTTGGTCGGCCTGCGCCTGGGTGAGCCGGCCGTCGGTCACCTGCTTGGCGGTCCGGGTCTTCTCGGCGTCGACGAGCGCGCCCACCAGCGTGTCGACGGCGACCCCCTTGTCCTTGGCCACCTGGGCGAGCGTCCTGCCACCGTGTAGCGCGGTGCGCAGGTCGGCCTCGGAGGTGCCCAGTGCGGTGGCCGCCGCGGCCAGATCGGGGCCGCCGCGCCCGCCGCGCCGCCCATCGTGCCTGTCCGGCCCGAGGCCGGCGGCGCCGAGCGTGCTGGCGATCCGGTCGGCCTGGCCCTGGTTGAGGGTGCCGTCGGTGACCAGACCGGCGAGGGCCTGCTTCACCCGGTCGACCTTGGAGCTGACGGCGGCGCCGACGGACGGTGCACCTGCGGCCGCGATAGCCGGGCCGGCCAGGGCCAGGCCGGACAGGCCGAGCACACCGGCCGCAGCGACGGTGACAATCTTCTTTCGCACGGGATCCTCCAGGTCGGCCGGAGCGTCCGGCCGTCAGGACCACTGTCGGCGGCCCACCTGGGCCGTACCTGTGACGACCCTGCCAACCGCCTGCCGACCGCCGTCGATCAACCGGCGGCGGGCTCAGCTGCCGTCAGCCAGCAGCAGCGAGAGCTCGGCGTCCAGGTCGACGACGTCGTGTTCGCTCCCGGTGGGCACTGCGAGGTAGGTCTGCTGCAGGAACCCCAAGACGTCGTCACGGTCGATCTCGAACAGCGCAGAGCCGGACGGGGAGGCCATCGCCAGGTGCACGACGCGGTCCCGGCCGCTCATCGCCGGCCAGACCCGCACGTCGCCGTCGCCGACGGCCATCGCGACACCCTCGACGAGCAGCTGTCGGGCGAACATCCACTCCACGACGCCCTCGCCCTCGCCGCCGGTCTGGAACGCCACGCGCACCGCCCACGGGTCATCGGCTGCGTAGCCCAGGTCGGCGAGCACCGGCAGGCTCGGGCCGCCGGGAACCACCAGGCGCAGCTCGAGTTCGGTGCTGACGGTGGCGATGTGGGACACGACAGGGCCTCTCGTACTGGCCGGCGGGCTGACCGGTCCGCAGGGGCAACGAGCCGGAGGTGGGGAAGTGACGCGGCGCGGACGAACCCGCGTCTCATTATGTGACAGGCCGGGCATGGCGGACTGTGGAACCGGGCTGACCGGAGTGGGGACGGGCCGTTCGGGCACACCGCCTGCATGGCTGAGGAGACAGTGGTGCTACGTGGCGGGAGCCGCGACGGCGAGTCGACGATGGTCCAGGAGGGGGTCCGGCGGCTGCTGGCTGCCAGCGACGCCCCGGGGCTTGTCGAGATCTACGAGTCCAACGGCGAGACCCAGGACCTGCCGCGCAACAGCGCGCCCGCCCTGGTCTTCGTCCACGCCGGTCAGCAGAGCGCCGAGGGGATCGCGCCGGAGCTGCTGCACGGTCCGAGCTGACCCTGTTTGGCCGGGCTCAGCCCCACGGGCCGCCGGGCCGTATGCCGCGGACGGCCGGGCGTACGTCGACGAGGTAGACGATGACGGCGATCGCCACCACGCCGCCGAGCAGACCGAGCAGACCGACGCCGAGCACGCAGAGGCTGACGCTGATGCCCGTGATCCCCAGCCAGGCGGGTTTGGTCAACTTGCCCGCGGCCGGGAACGCGGCAGCAGGCCGGATCGCGGCATCGGCGAAGGCCCACACCGCGAGGCCCAGCAGCACCAGGTTGACCGCAATCAGGAAGTAGTTGGCAGGAGCGAGCAGCATCAACCCATCCTGCCCGACCCCCGAGCAGCGCACGACCCCCGGGCTGCGAGGGCGCCGGGGGTCGTACGTGCTCTGTGTGGGCCAGTCGCCACAGCGGGAATCGACTAGCCGATCTTGTCGACGGCGCCCTGGACGGCCTTCTCGCCGGCCTTCGCCGACTTCTTGGCAGCGGTCGCGGTGGCGCCGGCCTTCTTCACGGCCTCCTTGCCCTCGGCGATGGCGGCCTCGGTCGCCGGCTGCCGACGGATCTGCGTCACGAGGCGCTGGCCACGAATAGCGACCGAGGCGTAGAACTCGTTGGCCTGCTCGCCGGCCCTGGCGACCCGGCTCTCGACCTCACTGCGGAGGTCCTTTACCTGTGCCGGGAAGGTCTTCACGACCGCCGGCACCTCGGCCAGGCGCTCCTGGGCCTTCTTGACCTCGGCGATGTACGCCGCCGGTACGTCCTTGACCCGCTCCAGCGCGAGGTCCGCGAGGCCGGCGAAGGCGAAGGCCGGCTTGCGGACCTCGTCCAGCGAGACGGTCGGGAGGTTCTTGATGGTGAAACGGCCGGTGACAGTGCTGCCGGTCTTGTCGACGTTCGTGGTGACGCTCATGCTGATGCCTCCTGGGGCGGGGTCGGGATCGTGCTCGGCTTGGTGGACGGCGTCTGGCGGGCGTTCTCCCTACGAAAACTGTCGTAGATCTCTAGGAGCACCTGCTTCTGCCGCTCGTTGATTCCCTCGTCGGCAAGGACCGCGTCGACGAGCAGGCGGTCGCCCTCGCGCTGCTCGAGGATGCCGGCCTGCAGGTACAGCGCCTCGGCCGAGATGCGAAGACCCTTGGCGATTTGCTGCAGGATCTCTGCGCTCGGCTTGCGCAATCCACGCTCGATCTGACTGAGGTAGGGATTGCTGACGCCAGCCAGAATTGCCAGTTGTCGCAGCGAGATCTGGTTGCCTCGACGTTGCTCACGGATGAACTCACCGAGGCGGTGGCCAACGTCGGTGACGGACCCGAGCGGCTCTTTGATCACGCCTACGACAATAGCCGGGCCTGCTAGCAACTGCAAGCACCTCCGCTAGCAAAGCCCGTGAGGCTGATCACACATCACCCGGCCGGTGCGTCGGATCTTCCTCGGAGTCGCCGCCGGCCCGCCGCGCCTACGCCCTGGATAAGACCGGCGGCCAGGGCGTCGACCGCGCCGTGGAGGCGGTCGGGTTCCAGGCGCACGCCCTGCCGGCTGGGCCGGGCCGGACGCCGTCAGTCCGGCTCGGCCAGCACCCCGTGCCGCTGTGCCCACAGGGCCGCGCTCGTGCGGTCGCCCACGCCGAGGGTGGCGAAGACCCGGGTCAGGTGCGCCTTCACCGTCTTCTCGCTGATGCCGAGGCGCCGGCCGATGCTCTTGTTCGGCAGGCCGGCCGCGACCAGCGCCAGCACTTCGCGCTCGCGCGCCGAGAGCCGGTCGGCGGGTCCTGCCGTCTCAGCGCGGCGCTGGGGCAGCAGCGCGGTCGCGGCTCGAGGCGACAGCGGTGAGTGCCCGGCCGCAGCGTCGCGTACGGCGCGGACGACGTCGTCGGGCTCGGCGTCCTTGAGCAGATAGCCCACCGCACCCGCGTCAAGGGCCGCCACGATCCGCTCGGACTCCGCAAAGCTGGTCAGCACCACCACGCGGACGTCGGGGGCTGCGGCCACGACCTGCCGGGTGGCGGCGAGCCCATCGGTCCCAGGCATCGACAGGTCCATGAGCACCACGTCGACCGCGTGCTCGAGCACCGCGGCTGCCGCTTGCGAGCCGTCGTCCAGAACGGCTACGACGTCGATGTCGTCGACCCTGCTGAACAGGTCGACGAGCCCGCGCCGCACCACCGGGTGGTCGTCAACCAACATGACGCGCGTCACACCGGCACCCGATGCCGACCCGACAGGCTCTGCGCCGCGGTCAGCGGGACGGACAGCGCCAGCGTCGTGCCCGCCCCCGCCGAGGAGGTGCTGGTCAAGCTCCCGCCACGCTCGGCGACCAGCGCCCGGAGCAGCTCCAGCCCGACACTGCCGCGAGCCCGCAGCCCGACCTGGGCGACGTCGTAGCCGCGACCGTCGTCGGTGACCGTGAGCCGCAGCCGGCCGGCCGGCCGGTCCACCTCCAGCGCCAGGATGGCCCGGCCCGCGTCGGCGTGCCGGACGACGTTGCGCACCGCTTCCTGGGCGACCCGGTAGACCAGCGCCTCGGTGGCCTCGTCCAGGGCGAGCCCCTCGCCGGCGGTGACGTCGATGCTGGCCTCGACACCTCTGACCTCCATGGTCGACGCGAGGTCTGCCAGGCTCGCGGCGAGGCCCTGCTGGTGCAGGGCCGGCGGGGTGATGGTGACGACCAAGGTGCGCAGCTCGCGTACCCAGCGCCGCAGGTCCAGGGCGGTGCGCTCCACGGAGTTCGCCGCGTCGTTGTCGCCGGCGGCCCGCACGCCGCCAGCCGCCGCGGACAGCGAGTATGACGCGCCCGAGAGCCCCTGTAGGACGCCGTCGTGCAGGTCCGCCGCGATCCGGCGGCGCTCACGGTCGGAGGCTGCCAGCGCGCTGAGCAGCAGCTGCTCGCGCTGCTCCTGGACCGAGCGCAGCCGCACGGCCATCCGGTACGCCAGCGGGATCTGCACGAGGTAGAGCAGGCCCAGCGCCCCGATCAGTACGGGCAGCGAGTCCAGCCACATCGCTCGACTGCTCGCACGGATCGTGTCGTAGGCCTGGTAGGTCTCGAACAGCAGCGGGGTGCCCTCCTTGGTGCGGACCCCGAGGTAGACCTGCAGGAGCTTGCCGAACTGCTGCTCACCGACGTTCTCCGGCTCGCTGAGGTTGGAGACCTCGGCGAGCGCCGGCCCCTCCTGCGTGAGCGCCCGGCGCTCCTCATCGGGCAGCGGGAAGACCCGCCCGATCAGGCTGGTGTCGTCGCTATAGACGATGCGCCCTTTCGTGTCCCAGATCTTCACCCGCACGATGAACTTGCCCAGCACCCGTTCGTTCACCAGTTCGTCCAGCGCCTTGCGGTCAGCTCCCGGCACCAGCGCAGCGTCCGACAGCACCGGACCGACGACGGCGTGCGCCATCACGCTGGTCAGGGACCGGGCATCGCGGACCGCCTCGGTCACGGCTTGGCGGCGCTGCAGCACCGCGAGCACCGCGCCGGTCGCGGTCAGCACGACCAGGCCGGCCACGAGGAAGGCCGCCACGGCGCGCGTCACGGAGACGGTCGCGCCGCCGGGCTCACCCGCGAGACGGGTCATGACGGCCTCCTGGGAACTGTGCAGGCGCGGGACCGGTGACCCGGCCCCGCACCAGTAGAGCGCGTTCTGGTCGCCGTCCGGCCGGTTCGATGACACCGATGCTGCCGGGCCCGGATCAGCCGTCCGAGCCATGGCCGGAGCCGGACCCGCCGCCGTGGTCGTCACCCGCGTCGTGGGTCGCGCTGTCGTCGCCATGGCCGGAGCCGCCGCTGCTGCTGCCGACGGAACCCGCGCTGCCGGGACCGCTGCCCGAGGCGGGGCCGCTCGAGCTCGACCTGCCTGAGCTCGATGAGCCCGAGCGCGAACCGGGGCTGACCGAGTGGTGGGAGTCTTCCCCGGCCTCGGGGGCGCGGACCGGCTGCACGCTGTCGTCAGCAGCGTGGTGGGCGCCGTCCCCGTGGCCGGCGTCCGGGGTGGGTGCCGGCGTGCGGTTGTCATCGATGGGCTGGGTGTTGGCCCGGTCGGCCGAGCCCGACTCGGTACCCGAGCTCGAGAGCGCGAAGGCTCCGGCGCCGGAGCCCAGCACCAGGGCGGCAGCGGCCAGCAGGACCAGCGGGGAGGTACGGGGAATATTCATTGTGTGCTCCTGGTGGTCGGTGCCCTCTCAGGCGGTCACCAGGACTGTCGGCTGCGCGAGGTCCGTTCCGACAGAGGACCCTCGTCGTAGGACCACCGGGCTGGGCCGTCGAGCCGGCCGTGGGTCGGGAGGCGCTCAGCGGCCGGCAACGCACCGACCTCGACCCGATCCTGCTCGGCGAGGAAAGCATCGAGGTCTGGCTCGCCCGCGAACTCCCCGTCGCCCGACGACAGCACGCACCAGACGGTCTTGCCGGTCACGCCCGGCTGCACCCCCCAGTCCCGGGTGAGGGTGTCGACCAGCGCGAGGCCGCGGCCGGTGGTCGCCGACAGGCCGTACCGCCGCTGCCTGGGCAGCAGCACGCTGCCGTCGCGCACCTCGATGCGTAGCGCGTCGCCCTGCATGACCAGGACCACCGTGAAGGCCGTGCCGGCGTGGATCACCGCGTTGGTGGCCAGCTCGGACACCACCTGCGACGCGGGCCACTCGAGGCCAGTCGCGGCCCAGCCGCGCAGTGTCTGTGCAAGGAACCGCCGGGCCGCGCCCACGCTCGCCGTGGTGGCCGTCAGCGTGAGCTCCACGGCACCCATGCGGGAACGATATGCCTGCGGCTCACTGCTCCGGGTCCGACCGGTGACCCAGCCGGCCCTTGCTGCCACGCGACGGGTCAGCAGACGGCGGCGAGCGGACCGGCCACCCGCACCTCGCCGACGGTGCGGCCACCGCCGAGGACGGTCCCCACCTCGAGCGCGTCCAGAACCGGACCGGCTGCCCCGAGCGCCCGCAGCGCCGCCACCAGCACCGGCCCGCGAGCCCGGGCGGCGCCGTCGTCAATCTTGATGGCGACGGCTGACCCGTCGGCCAAGGCCGCCGCATAGACGCCCTCCGCGCCGTCCTTCGCGAGCAGACCGGGGATGCCCTCCATGAGCAGGGTGACATCCCGCCCGGTCCCGCCGACGAGGCCGGGGTGGGTGCGTACGGCATCCGCGGTACGGCGCTCGTCGGACCCCGTCGGGGCGGTGACCAGGCGGGCAAAGGCCCGGGCAAGACCGGGCAACGTCAGCGCGTGGGCAGGGGCGCCACACCCGTCGACGGCGATGTGACGCACCCGCTCGCCGGCGAGCCGCTCGACGGCGGCGGTCAGCCCGACCTGCAGCGGGTGGTCGCTCGCCAGGTAGCCGGCCGTCGGCCAGCCGCGCTCGACGCAGGTGGCGAGCATCGCGGCATGCTTGCCCGAGCAGTTCATGTGCACCCGGGTCGGCCCGCCGCCCGCGGCGAGCAGGGCTTGTGCGGTGGCCTCGTCGAGGGGCAGCTGCGCCGGACAGGCCAGGGCGTCCTCCCCGAGGTCTCCGAGCAGCCGGCGGACGACCTCGACATGCCCGGGCTCGCCGCTGTGCGACGCGGCGGCGATCGCGAGCTGGGTCGGATCCGCGGGCTGCCAGCCGCAGCCGAGCAACCCGACCGCCTGCAGCGGCTTGTTCGACGACCGCGGGAAGACCGGGCGTTCAAGGTCGCCGAAACCGATCGCGACCGAGCCGTCCGGCCGCACGGCGACGATGGCGCCGAGGTGGCGGCTCTCGACGACCCCGGAGCGGGTGACCTCGGCCAGCAAGACAGAAAAGGTGACCGGTCAGCCCTCGTCAGCGGCGACGCCGAGCAGGGCGTCGACGTCGGCCTCGCCGTCGCGGTAGCGACGGGTGACCTCGGCGCTGCACGCGTCCATCACCGCCTGCACCTCCCGTCGCTTGGTGGACAGCACCTGCTCCTCCTGACCCAGCACTTCCTGGGCGGCAGCCAGATCCGCGTCGCTGCGCGACACGTCGGACAAGTCGACGTCGGCGACGAGGGCCTCGACGTAGCGCCGGTGCTGATCCACCCGACTGGGTTCGAGCGCACTGTGCCGACCCAGCCCGCGGGCCGGGCTGCGCGGCTCCTCGGCCAAGATCTTCGCGAGCCCGGCCACCAGACCGACGCCTTCCCGCCCGCCCTCGCGGTGTGCCACCTCGGCGCGCAGGACGTCCAGCCGACCCTGCACCATCCGGCGCAGGTAGGACAGGTCGACCTCCTCCTGCTCGGCCTCGGCGCGCATCGCCCGTACGTCTTCCAGTGACGCGCCGCGCAGCCCATCGAGGTAGTCCTCGGCCAGCACCTTGTCGATGCGGCGGCTGCCCGTACCGGTCGTGTCGTCGGCGCTCACCCGGGCTCCTGTTCCTCGTCCTGCCCGCCGATGGGCGTGCGGCTGCCATCGTGTCAGATGTTGCCCCATCGACCGTGGCGCCAGGGTCAGAAGCGCATCAGCTGCGGCCGGGTCACCCGCGGCGGCGGCGGGGCCGCCTCCGGCTCCAGCCGGGCGGCGACGCCACCGGCAACCAGGTCCGCGTCGTCCGGCACCTGCCGCTTCACCAGGGCCAGCGCGATCGGTCCGAGCTCGTGGTGCCGGGCGACGGTGCCGACCCGGCCGATGGCCCGGTCGTCCAGCAGCACCGCGTCGCCGGTGGCCGGCAGCTCGCTGTCGGAGCCGTCCAGGTGCAGCAACGCGAGCCGACGTGGCGGCCGGCCGAGGTTCGCCACCCGGGCGACCGTCTCCTGGCCGCGGTAGCAGCCCTTGTTCAGGTGTACGGCCGTCGCCAGCCACCGCGTCTCGTTGGGGATCGTGCGGTGGTCGACGTCGACCCCCAGCCGGGGGCGCAGGTCCTCGACGCGCAGGGCCTCGGCGGCGGCGACGCCAGCGAGCTCCCCGTCGTAGGCCGCCAAAGCTGCGCGCGGCACCAGGCGCCAGCCCGACGCAGAGCCGACGACGGCGAGCTCGGCGCTGGCGTCGCTGACCTCGACCCGCAGCATGAAACGCATCCGGTCGAGCCAGGCCAGCAGGGATTCGGCCGTACCGGGCTCGACGTGCGCCAGCACGGCAGTGCCGTCATCGACAAGAGACAGGTGGTGCTCGACGTGACCCTGCGGGCTCAGTACGAGTGTCTCGGTCGGCAGCCCCGCCGCGAGCTCGTCGAGCGCCTGCGAGGTGAGGCTGTTCAGCCAGGACAGCCGGTCGGGCCCCGCGACGCGGACCACCGGCCGGTGCGACAGGTCGACCTCGGCAGCGCCGGCCGCGAGGCGCCGCTGCTCGCGGTAAGGGTCGCCGTAGTGGGCGGCGACGCCGCTGTCGGGGGCGTCCGCAGGCACCGCGCCCGGGCGGCCGAGCAGAGGACTCGTCATCCCGGGCAGGCCTGCATGTTGGGCACAAGCAGTGGCGGCCGCGAAGGATTCCCCGGCTGCGACAATGAGCAGATGTGGGGGCGGTTCGTTGTTGCGGCGTACACCCGGACCCCGGCAAGGCTGCGACGCCTGGTGGTCCGGCTCGCGACGCCGGGCTACCGCGTCGGCGTGCTTGCGGTGGTGTTCCGCCCGGACGGCCGTCTGCTGCTCGTGGACCAGCCGTACAACCTGGGCTGGGCACTGCCGGGGGGCGACCTGCGGCGCGGCGAGGGGCCGGACGCCGGCCTGGCCCGGGAGCTCCGCGAGGAGATCGGGCTGCAGGTCACTGCGCCGCAGCTTCGATTGGCGTCACTGCGTACGAACGACCGACGGGTGACCTTCGTGACCCGGCTCGATGTCGAGGAGTCCGTCGCCGCGGCGCTGTCGCCGCGCAGTGCCGAGATCACGCGGATCGCGTGGTATTCCCCTTCCGCGCTGCCCGCGCTGCACCCGGACACCGTGGCACCGCTGGCGCTAGTCGGGGTGCGCTGACCGGTTCGCGGCGGCCAGCTCCGCGCGCAGCTTGGCTTCGCTGTCGGGGCCGAGCGCGAGGTCGAGCAGCAGCGACAGGGGGACGCCGCCGGCCAGCAGGGCCATCGGTCGGGCCGGTCCGTCGTCCATGTCATCTCCCGCTGCTGCCAGGGCCGGAGGAGCAACCCTCCGCCGTACGCTGCCCGCCATGGTGCCGCCCGGGGACGTGCGGGCGGGTTCGCCACGCCGGGGGGTGTCCTCGGTCCTTGCGCTGCAGGCGCTCAGCGTGGCCCTCGTGCTCGGCTGGTTCGCCACCGGCCACGCCTCGGCTCCCGATGCCGGCCTGCTGCAGCTCGACGTCCTGTCGCTGCACGAGCGGGTGGCCGGGGTGAACGCGGTCGACGGCCGCGCCACGATGGTGGTGCTGACGTGTGCGTCGACGCCGCCCCGGCCGCACACCCTCGACGCGGCGTACGGCCTCGCCGTCTCGATGGACTCCGACCTCGCCCGGCGGGTGGCGCTTCCGCTGGCGACCCGGTGCGGGGACGACGGCTATGTGCTGGTCGACCCGGCCGGCTTCGTGCGCTACCGGTCCTACGACCGCGGCTGGTTCGACCACACCGCGGAGCAGGAGGTCCTGCTCGGACACCTGACCGGGCGCGGATGAGGCGCAGCGGCGTCCTCGCGGCGTACGCCGGGCTGGGCGCCCTGGAGTACGCCGTCGCAGTCGCCTACCTGGCGCGCGGCACCTGGTGGCACTACCTGCTGCACCAGCTCGTCGGCTGGGGGCTGGGCCTGGCCGTCGCGGGCGTCGTCATGGCGCTGCGCCGTGGCCTGGTGGTCCCGCCGGTCTGGGCCGCGCTGCTCGGCCAGCTCGTCTCGATCACGCCCGACCTCATGTTCAGGTACCTGCGGATGCCCCACAGCCAGCTGATGGACCTGTGGGTCGGCCACATCTCGATCCACCGCGGACCCTCGCCCGTCCTGGTGGCGCTCAGCGTGCTGCTGCTCGGTGGCTGGTCGTGGCTCGGCGCCGCCGCCGGCCGACCCCGGACCGCTGCGGCGCTGGGCGTGACGGCGGCGGTGCTGCTGACCGGCGCCTGCCTGCTCGCTGCGCCACTGCCCACCCGGCTCAGCGACTACTGACCCCTGCATCGACATGACAGCCAGCGGCACCCCCGGCCGCTGTTGAGGACCGTCGATTTCCGCGTGACAGGGCGACCGGCGGCACCTACGCTCACCGGTACACGAGAGAGGAGGTGGTCCGACACTTTGAGTGCTTATCGGACGCGTGAGGTGGCTGTCCGCTAGGACGCCGTTGCAAGGACCGATCGCTGGTCTCGACCGCTCGTCCTGTGACGGCGACGGCGAATCCAACGCAGGCACCAGGCCCCCGGGCGCCGGCCCAGTCCAGCCGGCCCTCGACTCGCCTCTCGAGGCGATACGAGGAAGCGCCCGGGGGTTTCTGCGTGTTCGACTATGGCCGGCCGAGCGCGCGGTAGGTCCAGCCGGCTGCCCTCCAGCGGTCCGGGTCCAGAGCGTTGCGGCCATCCACGATCAGTCGCTCCGCGACCACCTCCCCGAGCACCTCCGGATCCATCTCGCGGAACTCCGCCCACTCCGTGAGGTGCAGCACGAGGTCGGCGCCGCGGGCCGCGGACAGCGCGCTGTCCCGGTAGCCGAGCTCCGGGTGCTTGAGGCGCGCGTTGGCCATCGCCTGCGGGTCGTACAGCGTGACCGCGGCACCCTGGCGCTGGATGCTGTCGGCGACGTCGAGCGCCGGGCTGTCGCGGATGTCGTCGCTGTTGGGCTTGAAGGCCGCACCGAGCACCGCGACGCGTATCCCGCCAAAGCTCCCGCCGACCAGCTCGCGCGCGATCTCGACCATCCGGGCCCGACGACGCAGGTTGATGGCGTCGACCTCCTTGAGGAAGGACAGCGCCTGGTCGACGCCGAGCTCCCCGGCGCGCGCCATGAACGCGCGGATGTCCTTGGGCAGGCAGCCGCCCCCGAAGCCCAGCCCGGCATGCAGGAACCGGCCACCGATGCGCGCGTCGTACGACAGCGCCTTGCTGAGCATCGTCACGTCGCCGCCGGTGACCTCGCAGACCTCCGCCATCGCGTTGATGAACGAGATCTTGGTGGCCAGGAAGGCGTTCGCGGCGACCTTCACCAGCTCGGCCGTCGCGAAGTCGGTCGTGACGACCGGCGTGGGCCGTGCGATCACCGCTGCGTACGCCTCCCGCAGCCGTGCCTCGGCCGTCGCCGTGCGTACACCGAAGACCAGGCGATCGGGCCGCAGGGTGTCCTCGACAGCGAAGCCCTCGCGCAGGAACTCCGGGTTCCAGGCCAGCTCGACGCCGGGCGCGAGGACCCCGTCGACGCTGGCAGCGTCGAGCAGCCCGGCGAGGCGCTCGGCGGTGCCGGCGGGGACCGTGGACTTACCGACGATGAGGGCCCCCTCGCGCACGTGCGGCAGCAGCCTGCGAAAGGCCGCGTCGACGTAGGTCATGTCGGCCGCGAACTCGCCCTGCTTCTGCGGGGTGCCCACGCACACGAAATGCACGTCGCCGAACTGCCCCACCTGCTCGTAGGAGGTGGTGAAGTGCAGCCGTCCGGCGTCGAGCTGCGTGGCGAGCAGTTCGGGCAGGCCGGGCTCGAAGAACGGCACGACGCCGTTGTTGAGCGCGGCGACCTTCGCCTCGTCGATGTCCAGACCGAGCACCTGGTGGCCCAGCTCGGCCATGCAGACCGCGTGGGTCGCGCCGAGGTAGCCCGTGCCGATGACGGTCATGCGAGGACGGGCGGGTGCCGACATCCGCGCAGACTAGACGTCACGTCCTTGACCCGGCTGCTCGCCCGGCCGGGCCCGCCCCGGAAGTTTGGGTGTGACATCGGCAGATCACGCACACAGGCTCGACCCTGCCGGGCCGTCCGCACGCTCAGCGAGGCCGGCGGGGCTGCGGGCACCGCTCAGCGCCGGTCCAGCAGCCCCAGCAGGTAGTCCCCGAAACCACTGCTGCGCAGCGGTCCGGCGAGCTCCGCGAGCGCATCGTCGTCGATGAACCCCTCGCGCCAGGCCACCTCCTCCAGGCAGCCGATCTTCAGGCCCTGTCGCTGTTCGATGACCTGCACGAACAGCCCGGCCTGCATGAGCGAGGCCGCCGTTCCGGTGTCGAGCCAGGCCGTGCCGCGGTCCATCACAGCCACCTGCAAGCGCCCTTGCGTCAGGTAGGCGTTGTTGACCGCCGTGATCTCCAGCTCGCCCCGGGCGCTCGGGCGGACGCCGCGGGCAATCTCCAGGACGTCGTTGTCGTAGAAGTAGAGCCCGACGACGGCATAGTTGCTACGCGGCCGCGCCGGCTTCTCCTCCAGCGACACCGCCCGCCGCTGCGCGTCGAACTCCACGACGCCGTACCGCTCGGGGTCGGCGACGTGGTACGCGAAGATGGCACCGCCGTCGATGTCGCGGTACCGACGCAGCTGCTCCCCGAAGCCCGGTCCGTAGAAGATGTTGTCGCCGAGCACGAGCGACACCGAGTCGTCCCCGACGAAGTCGGCGCCGAGCAGGAACGCCTCCGCGAGGCCGTTCGGCTCGGGCTGGACGGCGTAGGAGAAGGCGCAGCCGTAGCGCGAGCCGTCCCCGAGCAACCGGACGTACTGCTCCTGGTCCTGCGCCGTCGTGATGAGCAGGACGTCCCGGATGCCGGTCAGCAGCAGGGTGGACAGCGGGTAGTGCACCATCGGCTTGTCGTAGACCGGCAGCAGCTGCTTGGACACCGCCTGCGTCATGGGGTACAGCCGGGTGCCCGAACCGCCGGCCAGCACGATGCCTTTCACGCGCGGGCCCGCTCGGCTTCCAGGTACTCCGCGAGCGCCTCGCGCCATTCCCGCAGCACGAGCGCACCGGCGGTCAGCCCCGAGTTGGCCGGCCGGGGCGCCGTACCGGGCGCGTCGCGGGCGTACTGCGCGGTGGTCACCGGCACGACGGTGCAGCCGGTGCCCTGCAGGGCGATGGCAGCCAGGCCCGCCCACGACACCGGCTCGCCGGACCCGGTCGCGTGGTAGGTGCCGGGCGGCAGGTCGCTGGCGAGCAGCCGGACGAGCGCCCTCGCCAGGTCGACGGCGTACGTCGGGCGGCCGATCTGGTCGTCCACGACGGTCAGCTGCTGGCGCTGCTCGGCGAGCCGGCGCACCGTCCTGATGAAGTTCGGGCCGTCGCCGAACATCCAGCTGGTACGCACGACGTAGTGCTGCGGCGCGATCCGGGCGGCCAGCTCGCCGGCAGCCTTGCCCACGCCGTACATCCCCCGCGGGTCCAGCGGTGCGTCGGCCGGGGCGTCACCGCGGTGCTCGCCCGCCAGGACGTAGTCGGTGCTGACGTGCACGAACGGCACGCCCCAGCAGATGGTTAT
>ENA-OFCD01000767-OFCD01000767.1-metagenomes-genome-assembly--contig:-NODE-767-length-18975-cov-3.265222_pt1 | contig 18975 bp, 15 predicted proteins | sample MGYA00153392_OFCD01 | MGnify analysis MGYA00153392
AGGCGATCATTGACTCTCGCCGTGCCAAGAACTTTGCAAAACTTATTAAGGCCATTGAGATAGCCGCACGAAATGGCGGTCCCGATGTTGATGGAAATCCGACCCTCTTTGATGCAATTGTTAAGGCTAAGAAGAGTTCAATGCCGGCTGACAATATCGATCGGGCGGTAAAGCGCGGGGGTGGACTGGAGTCGGGTGGAGCTGATTGGCAGACCATTATCTACGAGGGATATGGTCCCGGGGGAGTTGCGCTGATGATCGAATGTCTGACAGATAGTCGCAACCGTGCCGCTTCGGAAGTGCGAGTTGCTGTCACACGCAATGGTGGGTCGATGGGTGATCCCGGCTCGGTCTCCTATATGTTTAATCGAAAAGGCGTGGTTCTGGTCAACAAGGTTTCGGGCGTCACGGAAGATCGTATTTTGGAGGTAGTGCTGGACGCGGGATGCGAAGAGGTTAATGACCTCGGAGAGTCATTTGAGATTGTCTCAGAACCCGGTGATCTAGTCGCTGTCCGTACCTCGTTACAAGGCGCTCACATCGATTATGAATCAGCAGATACCTCTTTCTTACCCACTCTCTCCGTTCCATTGGATGCAGAAACTGCTATGAAAGTCTTTCACCTGATTGATGCAATCGAGGAGCTCGATGATGTTCAGAACGTCTATGGCAACTTTGATGTGTCAGACGAGGTAATGGCTACCCTCGACCAATAGGCTTGCCCACATGAGAGTGCTGGGCATAGACCCTGGGTTGACCCGTTGCGGCCTCGGGGTAGTCGATGGCCAGGGCTTCCAGATCCTCACCATGGTTGAGGTGGGGGTAATTCGCACGACCGTGGATGCTCCCTTAGAAATGCGGCTGTTGGAACTTGAAGAGCAAATTTTGTACTGGATCAATAAGGTCAACCCGGATGTCATAGCGGTTGAACGGGTTTTCTCTCAGTTAAATGTTCGCACGGCGATGGCAACTGGGCAAGCCGCTGGTGTTGCCCTTCTACTGGCTGCCAAAGCGGGGATCCCGGTTGCCATGCATACTCCTTCAGAAGTGAAAGCTGCGGTAACTGGTTCTGGGAGAGCAGATAAGAAGCAGGTTGCCATGATGGTCCAGAAATTGTTGCGCTTAGATTCGATTCCAAAGCCGGTCGATAGCACGGACGCCCTCGCACTTGCCATCTGTCACCATTGGCGAGGAGTCGGCGAGAATAAAATGCAAGCGGCTTTGTCACAAGAGAAAGAACGCCTGAAATCACGGAACGCGGATTTGGGTAACAAGGTCGTTATCAAGTGATCTCCTCACTTACTGGCGCGCTGAAATCATTACGAAACGGCGCCCTCGTTATTGAGGTTGGTGGGGTGGGGTTGCTCGTGAACGTTCCCGCCCGCCTGGCATCAGGGCTCATGATTGGCTCCACAATTTCGCTACAGACAGTTTTAGTTGTGCGCGAGGATGCACTTACTCTTTATGGCTTTGAAAGTAGCGCCGATCGAGAAATTTTTGAATTGCTACAAACCGTAACTGGAATAGGTCCGAAGGTCGCTCAATCAGCCTTAAGTGTTTATGAGACCCCTGAAATCGTGAGCGCCATAGTCAATGAACGTTCAGAGGTTTTAGAGCGTATTCCGGGTCTTGGGAAGAAGGGAGCGCAACGAGTAATACTTGAACTACGCGAGAAAGTAGCGACATTTGAGTCAAGCGCATCCCCACTTGAGAGTGCTTGGCGAGATCAATTGATGAGTGCACTGATGGGGTTGGGATTTACAGCACGAGATTCACAAGAGCGAATTGAACAACTCTCCGGGCAATTTAAGGATCTTTCCCATGAACCGATCGCGGAATTGCTGCGTGCGGCCCTCTCTGGCGGTCTGGCGCGATGAGCGACTCAATGGTGAGGGATGCCGCGGATGGTTTTGAACGCGGAGAGGAGCTGGCGCTTCGCCCGAAAGATTTGGGGGAGTTCGTTGGACAACAAAGAGTTGCCTCACAGATTGATCTACTTCTAACGGCAGCCAGGTCTCGTCAATCTCCCGCTGATCACATACTGCTCTCCGGCCCTCCGGGGCTCGGCAAGACAACTCTGGCGATGATTATTGCAACGGAGATGAACGCACCGATCCGAATCACCAGCGGCCCAGCCATTCAACACGCGGGGGATCTAGCCTCGATTCTCTCTTCGCTCGTCGAAGGCGAAATTCTTTTTTTGGATGAAATCCATCGGATGTCTCGCCCTGCGGAAGAACTTTTATACATGGCTATGGAAGATTTCCGCGTGGATGTGGTGGTAGGGAAAGGCGCTGGAGCGACCGCAATTCCGCTCTCCTTGCCCCATTTCACCCTGATCGGTGCAACCACTCGAGCGGGCCTCCTCCCGAGTCCACTGCGAGATCGATTTGGCTTCACCGCTCAATTGGATTTTTATGACGATCACGAGCTTTCCACGATCGTGCGCAGAAGTGCTCATCTTTTACAAGTTCCTATTGCGGAAGCAGCCGTGACGGAAATTGGCTCCCGCTCTCGCGGTACGCCTCGAGTTGCCAACAGACTCCTGCGCCGGGTCCGCGATTACGCGGAGGTGCATGGAACGGGAAGCATTGATCTGGCAGCTGCAGAAGCCGCCTTGACGATGTACGAAGTCGATCTGATTGGCCTAGATCGACTAGATCGCACCCTCTTGGAAATTCTCATTAAAAAATTCAACGGGGGACCCGTTGGTCTAACCACCCTGGCGATGTCTATGGGAGAAGAGGCTGAAACCTTGGAAAGCTTGGCAGAGCCCTTTCTGCTGCGGCGTGGCCTGATCGCGCGCACCCCCCGTGGCCGGATGGCCACCAACGCCGGATGGATTCATTTGGGGTTCTCTCCTCCGCAATCGGAACCCTCAATTTTCGACATGCCCCCTCTTGATGCCTAGACTTGTGTCTTATGTCTGCCAATATCTCTAAATCTATTAAGTCCCAGGCTAAGCCCGGACGCACCATTGCAATCCTGGCTCTGGGCTTGGTCGCTTTCTCCGTCCTAGCCTTCATCCAAAATGACAAGGTGAAGTTGGGATTGGACCTTAGGGGTGGGACGAGCGTTACGTTGCAACCGCGGGTCGTCAAGGGCGGTTCGGTCTCCTCCGCTGCCATTGCACAGGCGGTAGCGATCATTAGACAGCGAGTGAACTCATTAGGTGTGGCAGAAAGCCAAGTAGCCGCGCAGGGAACTGGAAATAATCAGCAGATTGTTATTTCAGTGCCAGGTGATACGGGAACACGAATCGTTGATCTGGTAGGTCAGACAGCTGAACTTCGGTTCCGTCAGGTGTACGCGGTAGGAGCGGGTAGTTCAAAAACTACGGCAACTTCTACAACATCAACTTCTACGGTCGTCGTTCCTAAACCTGGAGCGAAAGCAACTCCTACGCCCAAGGCGAAGGCTCCTGCGGTTTTGACGCCAACCTTTCCTACGGGCGTAACCGCCGCGCTGAATACGCAATTTGGCTCCCTTGATTGCTCAAAGGCGAAGAACCGGCAGGGAGGAAATATTGATAACCCGACCTCTTCTCTCGTTGCTTGTAACCGGGATGGAACCGGGAAATACATTCTTGGGCCAGCAGAAGTTGTCGGCACGGATGTTAAATCTGCCAGTGCAAGTTTGGACCAGACAAACGGAAATGGCTGGATGGTTCTTCTCAACTTCACCGGTTCGGGTACGACTAAATTTGGCGCAATCACAACTCGTGTTACTAGATTGGCGGCGCCTCAAAATCAGGTTGCGGTTGTCCTTGATGGTTTGGTTTACACCTCACCTCAGATCAATCAGGCGATTACCGGCGGAAATGCCCAAATCACCGGAAATTTCACCCAGACACAGTCCTCCGATCTGGCAAACGTTCTAAAATACGGTGCACTTCCACTGGCATTTGATCGCGGAAATGTGCAGCAGGTATCTCCAACGCTGGGAGCAAATCAACTTCATGACGGATTGCTCGCCGGTCTCATCGGGTTAATTTTGGTGGTTCTGTACTCTGTCTTTTATTATCGCGGTCTAGGAATTGTGAGCGTAGGCTCTCTCACCGTTGCAGGTGGTATTACTTACCTACTCTTCCTACTTCTGGGTAAGTGGATCGGTTTCTCACTCTCCTTAGCAGGAATTGCAGGTGCCATCGTTTCGATTGGTATCACAGCGGACTCCTTTATTGTCTACTTTGAACGTCTCCGTGATGAGGTACGAGATGGTAGATCCCTGCGTACCGCCGTTGATACCGGTTGGACTCGTGCGAAGCGCACAATTATTGTGGCGGACTCAGTCTCGTTAATTGCCTCAGCGCTGCTTTACTTTTTTGCAGTCGGGGATGTTCGTGGTTTCGCCTTCACTCTTGGTCTGACAACTTTTGTTGATCTCTTTGTCGTCTTCTTCTTTACAAAACCTCTTGTAACCCTTCTATCACGAGCGCATTTTTACTCTAGCGGTCACCCCTTGTCAGGCTTCTCTGCCAAAAGCTTGGGTGTTGTAACAGGAAAGGACGTCGCTTAAATGTCACGTTTATCTGGAATGGGTGGACGCCTCTATCGTGGCGAAAAGTCTTTTAACATTATAGGAAAGCGGCGCCGTTTCTACGCCTTTTCGGGGATTTTGATTATTCTCTCCGCGGTGGCTTTGAGTGTGCAGGGGTTGCATCTGGGAATTGAATTCAAGGGGGGCTCGCAATTTACCCTCACCTCACCGGGAGCCACTATCGCGCTCGGGCAAAAAGCGGTCTCCGATAGCGGAATAACGTCTGAGACCATCGTCCAGAAAATTGGGACAGATAAGATTCAGATCACCACCAAATCACTCACCAATGCCCAGAATGATGCGATTGAACAGGCGATCGTGAAAGATTTTAAGGTGTCAATTGGAAATATTAATGTGATGAGTATTGGACCTTCTTGGGGTAAAGACATCACTCATAAAGCGATCCAGGCTCTCATTGGTTTCCTCATAGTTGTGATGCTCTATCTCGCTCTGGCCTTTGAACCGAAGATGGCCCAGGCGGCAATCATTGCAGTGCTCCACGATCTCTTCATCACCGTGGGGATTTATGCTCTCGTCGGTTTTGATGTGACACCAGCAACTGTCATCGGATTCCTCACCATTCTCGGTTACTCGCTCTATGACACCGTTGTTGTCTTTGACAAGGTGCGAGAGAACACTCGTTCAATCACGAGTACGGGAAGATATACCTACTCGCAAGCGGCCAACTTGGCAGTGAATCAGACCTTGGTCCGTTCCTTTAATACCTCTCTTATCGCTCTGCTCCCCGTAGCATCGATCCTCTTTGTTGGTGCCGGACTCCTCGGAGCGGGCACGCTAAAAGATCTCTCTTTAGCTCTCTTCATCGGCCTAGCTACCGGAACCTACTCATCTATATTTATCGCTACTCCAATTCTTGCCACCCTTCGTGAACGTGAGCCCGCCATGAAGGCGTTAGCTAAACGCGTTGCTCAACGTGGGGGACAAGTGGAGGGCGACGCGGTGGTCATTAGGGGAGATGCTGAAATCTCTAATATTGTGACTTCCACTCACTCAAAAGAGAACCGTGAGCGTGGTCCTCGCAATCAACCTAAGCGCAGAAGCCGCAGATAGATAATTTGGTGGAAGAAAGCTAATGGCGTTGGATGAGCTCTTAGCTCCGCTTGCTCACCTGCTGAACTCAAACCTTCCTGAATTCAAGGCGGCAGATTTAGAACGCGCTTATGAGATAGCCAGTGAGGCGCATGCGGGCCAGATTCGCAAATCGGGAGAACGATATATAACGCACCCGGTCGCGGTTGCGGAAATTCTCGCGGAACTTGGCATGGATCAAGCAACCATTACTGCGGCACTATTGCACGATACTGTTGAAGACACCCCGTACTCACTTGATGCCCTCCGCAAGGATTTTGGTGATGAAGTCGCCCAACTCGTGGATGGCGTCACCAAACTCGATAAGTTAACTTACGGACCGAGCGCTGAAGCGGAAACATTGCGCAAGATGGTTGTTGCCATGTCTAAGGACATCAGAGTGCTCGTTATTAAATTGGCCGATCGTCTCCACAATGCGCGTACCTGGCAATTTGTTTCGGTAGAGAGTGCCGGCCGCAAGGCGCGTGAAACACTAGACATCTATGCTCCGCTGGCACATCGTTTAGGTATGAATGCCATCAAGTGGGAGTTAGAAGACCTCTCATTTCAGGTTCTTGAACCAAAGAAATATGACGAGATTGAACGCCTCGTGAGTGAGCGTGCGCCGCTACGCGAGAAATTCACCTTTGAGGTCACGGATCAAATACAGAGAGATTTAGCCGCGGAGGGTATTCGCGCAACGATCAAGGGCCGGCAGAAACATCTGTATAGCGTCTTTCAAAAGATGGTTGTGCGAGAACGGGAATTTAGCGAAATTTACGATCTGGTGGGAATTAGGGTGATCGTCGATGATGTACGAGATTGTTACGCCGTCTTAGGAGCGATTCACGCTCGGTGGAGTCCAATTCCAGGCCGCTTTAAAGATTACATCGCTATGCCTAAATTCAACCTCTATCAATCGCTACACACAACGGTAATAGGCCCCAATGGGAAGGCTGTAGAAATCCAAATTCGCACCGTAGATATGCACGCCCGAGCAGAATTTGGTATCGCTGCCCACTGGAAGTACAAATCTAAGGGACCAAAGAGCGTTGAGAACGACCCAGGGGTTATTTGGCTCAAGCAGTTGCATGAGTGGCAACAGGAGAGCGAGGATGTTGGGGAGTTTCTCGATACCTTGCGCTACGACCTGCGCACTCCGGAGGTTTTTGTCTTTACTCCCAAGGGCAGCGTGGTCGCACTTCCCGCAGGATCCACGCCAGTAGATTTTGCCTATGCGGTTCATACCGAGGTAGGAAATCGGTGCGTGGGAGCGAAGGTCAATGGAAAGTTAATACCACTCGAATCTGCACTGACTAATGGCGATGTAGTAGATATTGTCACGAACAAGAGTCCAAGTGCCGCACCCAGTCGTGATTGGTTAAATTTCGTTAAATCCCCTAGGGCTCGCTCCAAGATCAAGGCATGGTTCTCCAAAGAACGTAAAGAGGAGGCGATAGAAGCGGGGCAAGAATCTATTGCCCGCCAAATGCGTAAGGCTGGATTGCCACTTCAAAAGATTCTCGCGGGGCAAGCGATTCTGGAATTGGCGCATGAACTGCATTTTCCAGATATCGAAGCGCTCTACGCATCGGTGGGCAACGGCCACGTATCGGCTGCCTCCGTCATTGAAAAACTGACACATCAACTCGGCAACGAGGGGGATGAGCCCGAGGAGAGCATTGAACACCTCTTTCGTAGACCTACTGCTTCTAAACGAAATTCCTCGGGAGTTGATGTTGCAGGCGCCGGGGATCTACTTGTAAAACTTGCGCGCTGCTGCACGCCAGTGCCAGGTGATGAAATTACAGGCTTTGTTACCAAAGGAAGTGGTGTGAGTGTTCATCGGGAGGATTGCATAAATGTCAATGATTTAAAGGAGCACCAAGGTGATCGCATCGTTGATGTGAAATGGAATAACAGCGCGCGGGCCTTGTTTTTGGTAAATATTCAGGTAGAAGCTCTTGACCGATCTGGTTTGTTGTCGGATATCACTCGGACTTTAGCTGATCAGCACGTGAACATTCTAAATGCTGCGGTGAGCACGAACAAAGACCGCGTCGCACTCTCTCGGTTTACCTTTGAAATGGCCGATGCACTTCATCTAGACACCGTGCTCTCTGCTGTGCGCAGTGTTGCTGGTGTCTACGATGTCTATCGTGTCACCAATAATTAGCTAGTGGGCGCTACTTTTTAAAGTCAGAGAGCCCCTTTTGTGCTTCTGCGAGCCAACTCCTGCGAGCGGCCGCGGACTCACGGGCTACAAGAGCCTTAGCGCTCAGGCCCGCTGCCTCCGCCTTCACTGCCTGCTTCTCATAATTTTCTATGGCATCTAGCAGCCCTTGCACCACGCTGTTGGCGTGGGCGATAGCGGTTGGATCACTTCTGCGGGCAACCTCTTGCTGGAGTGAGTCAATTTCGGTGTGCACCTTCTCAAACCTGGCTTCCAGTGCGGCACGTTTGCTCCTTTCCGTCATCCCGATGCGATCCCACTTCTCGTGTAGGTCGTGAAACTTATTCCGAGCAGACTTCACATCGGTCGCAGGTAATAGCGCTTCAAACTGAACGATGAGTTCTTCGCGCTTCAGGAGATTTTGCGCCATGGTTCCTTGGCGCTTCTCGAGATCAACTTTCTTGGCGGCGAAAAAGGTGTCTTGCGCAGTTTTAAACTCATCCCAGAGACGTGTGTCTACGCTCTTCCTCCCGCGCCCGGCAGATTTCCAGGCATCCATTAACTCTTTAAAGCGATTAGCCGTAGCTAACCAATCTTTAGATTCGGCAAGTTTCTTCGCCTCCTCGATGATGGCGCTCTTCGATTGAGTAACAATTGCACTCTGGTTCTCCAACTGAGCAAAGTGAGTGCGACGTCTCTTATCGAATTTGTTACGAGCACTGGAGAAGCGCTTCCAAAGATCGGCATCGGCTTTCTTCTCTAAGCGGGGAGCAGCCTTCCACTCATCAAGCAAGGTTTTTAAGCGATCACCGGTTGATTTCCAACTTTCAGAGAGCGCCAGTGATTCCGCTTCAGCGACCAATTTCTCCTTGATGGCAGAAGCTTCTACGCGTTTTGCCTCCTTCACCGCAGACTCTGCCGCCTTGCGTGCCTCGTAGGCGGCTTTGTGGCCTTCAATGAGAGAAGGGATCTGCTCAACAGATTTTGCCAATGTGGCAAGATCCCCTACCCCATTGAGCTTTGCAATCTGTTCTTTAAGCTTCCCGACAGCGGCAATGGCATCGCTCGGGACCATGGCACCACTTTTGATGCGTGCTGCGAGTAGGGCCACTTCAGAGGCCACCGACTCGAACTTTCGGACGAAATACGCCAGAGCCTCTTCAGCGCTCTTGCCAGGGTAGGAACCGACCGCTCTCTCACCTTCAGGAGTTGTGACAAAGACTGTGCCGTCTTCCCCCACCCGACCAAATTTTGCTGGGTCTCCGATCAAGGCGGATGCTGCACTGAGATTCTCTGGGTTTAACATTTTTAGCTCCTTAGGTTGCGCGTCAGGGCCTGTTCTGGATACCAGAGGGTGACCTTCGGTTAACGATTTAATCAGGGCTTAACGGTACCCTTAAAGCCTCTACCTGGGAAAATTCGATCCCTAGGACCGGCAAAAAGTAGGTAGTTTCGGTGATTCTCGAGCTGGTCCAGGCACAATACTTCGGCACCAATTGCTGGATCTTTGCCGTTGGAAAGAGTTCTGAGTGCTTTATCGTGGACCCAGGAATGGCTATTCCAGATTTGGTCGCTGAAATTTCGGAGGTCCTTGAGCGCCACCATTTGAAGCCCATTGCGACAATCCTCACTCATGGTCACCTTGACCACACCTTCTCTGTGGCCGCTTTTGACGAGAAGTACCGAGTTTCCACCTATATCCACCCAAAAGATCGCGAATTCCTGAAGAATCCGGCTGGCATCTTGACACCGGGGGGACCAACCACGGAGATTCTGCGCCAGATGGGGGTGACCCATTTCAATGAACCGGCAAATGTGCAGGAGTTGGCTCATGGGAGCGAATGTGAGATTGCAGGATTTCGAGTACGAGTTCTTCATGCGCCAGGTCATACCCCTGGATCGACCGTCTTCGTCATCAACGATGAATATTTGATTAGCGGTGATGTGTTGTTTCAAAACTCTATCGGGAATACCTCTTTTCGTTTGGGCTCTAGCTCCGATATGAAAAAGACCTTACGCAATGTAATTCTTCCGTTGAATGACGATTTAATTGTGCTCCCCGGACATGGGCCTGAAACTACAATTGGACGCGAGCGTAAGAACAATAGTTATTTGCAGGAACGATTCTTAAGGAGTGCGGATTAATGGCAAAATTTCAAGCTCCCAAGGGCGTCAGTGAGTATTTCCCCGATCGCTCCAAGCACTTTGAATTTATTCGCAATACCATTATTGACTCAGCGCAAGTGGCTGGTTATGAGTTGATGGAATTACCGGTCTTTGAAGATACCGAGTTATTTGCTCGAGGAGTAGGCGAATCCACGGATGTGGTTCGCAAAGAGATGTACACCTTCGAGGATCGAGGTGGCCGCTCCATCACCCTTCGTCCAGAAGGAACGGCGGGGGTTATGCGGGCGGTTATTGAACACAACCTCGACCGCGGACAACTTCCCGTTAAGGTCTATTACTCGGGAGCTTTCTTTCGAGCCGAACGCCCTCAAGCAGGCAGGTACCGGCAGTTCTATCAGGTCGGGATTGAGGCGATCGGTCTCTCGGATCCTCGGATCGATGTTGAAGTCATCTCGGTAGCCGACAGGGCATTTAGGGAGCTGGGTTTAAAGAATTATCAGTTAGAAATTACCTCCTTAGGAGATTCACTCACGCGAGAAAATTACCTAGGGGAGTTGCGACTCTTTATTGCCGGCATCAAACTGGATGAAGAGACGAGAGCGCGTGCCGAGTTAAATCCCCTCCGTCTCTTCGATGATAAGCGCCCTGAGGTCCGAGAATTGATGGCTCAAGCGCCGATTCTGCTGGATTACCTCACGCCAGAGAGCGCAACGGATTTTGCCAAGGTGCAAGAACTACTAAAGCTTTTGGGGATCTCTTTCGTTGTTAACAATCGTATGGTCCGGGGGCTGGATTATTACACGGGCACTGCCTTTGAATTTGTCCACGCAGGCCTCGGCGCCCAATCGGGAATCGGGGGAGGAGGCCGCTACGACGGGTTGATGGCTCAATTGGGGGGACAAGATCTCTCTGGAATTGGGTTCGGCCTGGGAGTCGATCGAATCCTTTTGGCGCGAGAGGCCGAAGGCGCTGCGTTACCGGAGGGTTTGGGACTCGATCTGTATATCGTCCCACTGGGTTCAAGTGATAGAGCTTTCTCTCTCGCAGAAGAAATGCGCGAACGCGGTATCTACACCGACTTAGCCTTCGGTGATAAGTCCCTTAAAGGCGCTATGAAATCCGCTGATAAAAGCGGAGCAAAGTACTCCGTTGTTCTGGGAGCAGATGAGATTGCATCGGGAACCGTACTACTTAAAGATATGAAATCTGGAGAGAGCACTTCAGTTACTCTTAGCGCTCTGGCGAGCGAAATAATTGCACGAATTTCGGGTTATGGAGAAGATTTTTAAAATGTTAAGAACTCATGACGCAGGCTCATTAACCATCGCAGATGTTGGTACCACCGTTGTTCTTGCCGGTTGGGTAGCCCGTCGTCGAGATCATGGCGGAGTTGCATTTATTGACCTCCGTGATGCATCGGGAGCGGTCCAAGTCGTTATTAAAGATGAGATTGCCGGAGCGTTGCGCGCTGAGTGGTGCGTCCTGATCACTGGAATAGTGTCGGCCCGTCCAGCGGGTAATGAAAATGTCAGCATTGCGACGGGTCAGATAGAAATTGATTGTGAAAATTTAGAGGTGTTGAGCGAATCAATTGCCCTTCCATTCCCGGTCGATAGCGGGGAGACCGCAACGATCAGTGAAGAGATCCGATTGAAGTATCGATATCTAGATCTTCGGCGCGAGGTTCCCTCCAAGAATCTTCGCTTGCGCTCTCGCGTGAGTTCGACCATTCGTTCTGTGATGGATCGTCTGGACTTTCTTGAGATTGAAACCCCGTACCTCACTCGATCTACCCCGGAAGGGGCCAGAGATTTCTTAGTACCAGTTCGGCTACAGCCTGGAAGTTGGTACGCCCTACCACAATCGCCACAACTCTTTAAACAACTCCTCATGGTTGCCGGCATGGAACGCTATTATCAAATTGCTCGATGTTTTCGTGATGAGGATTTTCGGGCCGATCGCCAGCCAGAGTTCACGCAACTCGATATTGAAATGTCTTTTGTCGATCAAGAAGATATCTTGCGGGTAGCAGAAGAGGTCCTTGAAGAAGTATTTTTGAAGACGATCGGTTACCAAATTCCCCGACCCATTCCACGAATGACCTATGCAGAAGCGATGCGCCGATATGGATCAGATAAACCGGATCTCCGATTTAACCTGGAACTAGTCGATGTGAAGGAGTTCTTTGCCGATACTACCTTCCGAGTTTTTCAGGCCGATTATGTGGGAGCGGTAGTCATGCCCGGAGGAGCAAGTTCTCCGCGTCGAGAACTCGATGGGTGGCAGGACTGGGCCAAGGCCCGGGGCGCGAAAGGTTTAGCCTATATTCTCGTTCAAGATGATGGTTCACTCAGTGGGCCGGTGGCAAAGAATCTCTCTCCAAACGAGGCCGCTGCTATCGCCTCCTTTGTAGGGGCATCTGCGGGAGATGCAATATTTTTTGCCGCAGGAACCCAGAGCACTTCTCAATCGCTCCTGGGCGCCGTTCGCTTGGAAATCGCACAACGTTGCAATCTGATAGCGCCGAATTCTTGGGAATTCCTCTGGGTCGTTGATGCCCCAATGTTTGAACCCGTGGATGCGCAGAACCCTGGTGCGGGATGGACAGCCGTACACCATCCCTTTACCGGACCTAAACCCGAATTTGCGGAAAACTTTGATAAAGATCCCGCCAACGCCCTTGCTTACGCCTATGACATAGTCCTCAATGGGAGTGAGATTGGAGGCGGTTCGATCCGTATTCATAAGCGCGAAATGCAGCAACGTGTCTTTGATGTAATCGGGCTTACCCCAGAAGAGGCGAAGAGCAAATTTGGTTTCCTTCTTGAAGCATTTAACTATGGCCCACCACCTCACGGAGGAATTGCCCTGGGGATGGATCGCCTCTGCGCTCTTTTGGTTGGAGCCGAGTCAATCCGCGAAGTGATTGCCTTTCCGAAAACTTCTAGTGGTGGAGATCCTCTGACGGGCGCCCCCACGCCCATCACGCCTGCCCAGCGCCGAGAAGCGGGCGTAGATTTTCTGCCAGAAGTAGCAAAATAACCAGATAGCCCCGAGCCTTAGTAAAGTTCAGGTACGCTATTAGGCATGGGACCAGGTGGAATAGCAACAATAATTGCAGCGTCATCTCTCTTAGTGATCGCTTTTGCTTTGGGGTACGCCATCATCCGAGTGGGGCGTCTGCTTGATGAACTTCACAATACGATCAAGAGTGTGAATCACATCGTCTCTACCGCGGAGAATTTGACTGAGAAGGTAACAGGTTCGATTTCAGAGTTGGTCCATAAGAATTCTGGATTGTTAAAAATTGTCGGCTCATTTGTCGCGGCGTTTGCCGGTAAGAAGTTTGGCCGTTCCGAGCGGGAGCACGAGTAGTAGGTGGAATCCGCAGAAATTAGGGCGCGATGGTTGCGCTTCTTCGAGTCCGACAATGCCCTGGGGTTGAAGCACACCGTTGTTCCTTCGGCTTCGTTGGTGGCCGATGATCCAAACCTTCTCTTGGTCAACGCAGGAATGGTTCCGTTTAAGCCATTTTTTCTGGGAGAGGTAAAACCCCCTTACGCCCGGGCGACCTCTGTTCAGAAGTGTGTGCGTACTCTCGACATCGACGAAGTGGGCAAGACGACACGGCATGCCTCGTTCTTTCAGATGTGCGGAAACTTCTCTTTTGGCGATTACTTTAAAGAAGGCGCCATCCTCATGGCGTGGGAGCTTTTAACGAAACCGATAGCTGATGGCGGATATGGATTTCCAGAAGAGAAGCTTTGGGTGACGGTGTATCTGAATGATGATGAGGCCGCAGATATCTGGCACAAAAAAGTAGGAGTCCCCAAAGAGCGAATTCAACGGCGCGGAATGGCAGATAACTTCTGGTCTATGGGAGTTGCCGGTCCATGTGGTCCATGCTCTGAAATTTATTACGACAGAGGTGCTGCCTATGGCCGCGAGGGCGGACCGATTGCAGATGAGGATAGATACCTCGAAATATGGAATCTGGTCTTTATGCAAAATATTCGAGCCGATGGTGGTAGCAAGGATGATTACCCAATCATTGGTGAACTTCCCGCCAAAAACATTGACACCGGATTAGGTCTGGAACGCACCGCTGCGCTTCTTCAAGGCGTCGAGAACATTTATGAGATCGACACCACGATGCAGATCCTTAAAAAGGCCTCTGAGTTGGCTGGTGTGACTTACGGGAAAGATCCCAAGAGCGACATTTCACTTCGCGTAGTCGCCGATCACGCGCGTACCTCAATGATGCTTATCGGAGATGGGGTTCTGCCTGGAAATGAAGGTCGTGGGTATGTGCTTCGTCGCATGATGCGCCGAACAATTCGCAATATGCGCATCTTGGGTGCTCCTGACCACAACTCCGATGAATTGGTTAGGGCTGCTATCGGCGCGATGTCTCCCCAGTATCCTGAGCTACTTGAAAAGAGCGAAAGAATCCTTGCGGTCACCGCGTCAGAAGAAGATTCATTTCTTGCGACTCTGAAGAGTGGAACTCTGATCTTCGATATGGCCGGAGCGGATGCAAAAAGCGCGAAGCGTTCTAGCCTCTCCGGGGATACAGTCTTTAAATTGCACGACACCTTTGGATTCCCCTTTGATTTAACTCTTGAGATGGCGGCCGAGACGGGTCTCAACGTTGATGAAGAGGGTTTTCGCCGTCTGATGAAAGAGCAAAAGGATCGCGCAAGAGCCGATGCCAAGGCGAAGAAAAGCGGACATACCGATCTTTCGGAGTATCGGAAAATAGTAGATGCCAGAGGCAAGACGGAGTTCATCGGGTATCAAAGTTCACGTGGTGAAGCAAAGGTTCAGGCAATTTTGGTTGATGGCCTCATTGTGCAGGAGGTAAGTGAGGGAGATGTTGAGATAGTTCTTGACAGGACACCTTTCTATGCCGAGGGCGGCGGTCAACTCTCTGATGGCGGTCTTCTGACGCTAGCTAATGGGACGCGTATTGAAATCGAAGATGTGCAGTCACCTGTGCCAGGACTTTTTGTGCATCGAGGATTTATTACCTCTGGCTCGCTTGAAGTAAATCAGCAATTATTTGCAGAAATTGATCAGGGGCGTCGAAAAGCAATATCAAGGGCTCACACCGCCACTCATATGGTCCACAAGGCTTTTCGCGAGGCGTTGGGCGAGAGCGCAACTCAAGCTGGTTCCGAGAATGCTCCAGGACGATTTCGATTCGACTTTCCTGCTAACGGCGCAGTTCCCCCCAGCGTCCTTGGCGATGTAGAAGCGCGGGTCAACTCGCTCTTAATTGAAAATCTCGAGGTCACAGCAGAGCAGATGAGCCAGGCCAGAGCACAGGAAATTGGCGCGATGGCGCTCTTCGGTGAAAAATACGGAGAGGTTGTCCGTGTCGTCAGTATTGGCGATTGGGCGCGTGAACTCTGTGGAGGAACACACGTCCACTCTTCAGCAGAACTCGGCGTTGTTAAACTTCTCAGTGAAGCCTCCATCGGGGCTGGGATTCGTAGAGTCGAAGCGCTTGTTGGTGCGGATGCATTTTCATTTCTCGCTCGTGAACATATCCTTTTAAATTCTCTCACCGAGATTATTAAAGGTGCAAGGGTTGAGGAGCTACCTGAACGGATCTCCGACCTCCTCAGTAAAATGAAGACGATAGAGCGCGAGTTGGAATCTTTGAAGTCGGCGGGGGCACTCGCCTTGGTGGGCGAAATAGCCGCAAAATACGAGACCATTGGCGCGCTGAAGGTTATTGTTCAGCAGGTTGCTGAAGGAATCATCGGAGATGATCTACGCACGATGGCCCTAGAACTGCGAAATCGTCTACCGGGTTCGGTCATTGCACTCCTCTCTACTCTGGCTGATCGCGTTGTACTCGTCATCGCGGTTTCACCTGATGCTGTGGAGCTGGGCGTAAAAGCGGGGGCCTTGGTGAAATTAGGCTCTGGGATTTTGGGTGGTGGCGGAGGGGGCAAGGATGATTTTGCCCAAGGCGGCGGCAGTGATGCGACCAAGATTTCGAGCGCTATTAATGAGTTAAAGGCAGCGCTAGGTTCGTTTTAAGTGATGAAAACTGGCCGACGCATCGCTTTTGATTATGGCCAAGTACGAATTGGCGTAGCCGCAAGTGATCTCTCCGGCCTGATCGCTTCCCCAATCGCAACCCTCCAAGCCACAGATGAAGCGCTCTCGCGAAAGTTAAGCGCGATCGTTGCTGAGTATGAACCCATTTACCTGGTCATAGGTGAGCCGAAGCACCTCTCGGGTGCCTCTAGCCTCTCACTCTTAGCCGCTCATGAATTTGGGGAGCTTCTCCGTTCGATTACTGATGTTCCGATACATTTTGTGGACGAGCGAATGTCGACCATTTCAGCCGCGCGAATCCTGCGGGGAGCGGGACGCAACGCTAAAGAAAGTAAGAGCCAGATTGATGCAATGGCGGCGGTCGCGATTCTTGAGAGTGCGCTAGAACGAGAACGAATTGCGGGTTATCTTGACTAGGCAGTTTAAACGCAGAAATCTAACCGCGGCATTTATCGTCCTGTTGGCGTTATTAGTCGCGCTCCTCGTACAACGGTACATAGTCTCAACTGGCCCCTCTGATTACCCAAGTGGGAGGGCGGGCGCTGAAATAAAGATTATTGTGACCAAAGGCGAGAGCGGAACTGCCATTGCAGAAGAGTTGGCGTCGTTGCATGTTATCGCCAAGGCGTCGACGCTCATCAATAAAATGATCAGGAATAATGTCATTGGTATCGCCCCCGGGATACATTCGATTCATACAGGGATACCGAGTGATCAAGCGATCTCTGAGCTCCTAGAACAAAAACGGATAGTAGACATTCTTTTGGTCCTACCAGGATCGACCCAATCGGATGTTCTAACTAAGTTGCACTCCTTAACTACTCTGCGACAAAGTGATGGTCTATCAACGTTAATACCCGTTTATCCTAACCCCAGCAATTCTCTTGAAGGAGAGTTGGCTCCCAATCAGTACTCTTTTGCTCCGGGGACGAGCACTCATAGCGCTCTCAGCAATATTTTGCAAAATTTCGCGAGCGAGAAAGCGGCCCTCAAACTTGATTTGGGTTATAAGGCTTTTACCCCGTATCACGTTTTAACGATTGCCTCGTTGATTCAGATTGAAGCAGATCTAACCGACTACGCAAAAGTTTCTCGAGTTATTTATAACCGGTTACGCATGGGGATGCCCTTACAACTCAATTCAACGGTGCAATACGCGTTGGGGCTCCGAGGTCAGATTGGACTCGCGACAAAGTCCACCAAGGTCGACTCCCCGTACAACACCTACCTACACACCGGACTGCCTCCAACTCCCATTTGCAATCCGTCGATTGAAGCGATTAAAGCGGCGATGAACCCTGTAGACGGTAACTGGATATATTTCATTACGGTGACACCTCACGACACCCGTTTCACCAATAGTTTTACCACTTTTGAGAGTTGGGTAACTCTTTATAATAAAAATGTGGCGGCGGGAGCCTTTAAGTGATTAGGGCGGCGGTCCTAGGTTCTCCCATAAGCCACAGCCTCTCTCCTTTATTGCACAGACGAGCGTATGAGTTTCTAGGGGTTAGTGGTTGCTATGAAGCGATTGATCTTTCGCCAGAGTCAGCTGGGGATTTCCTTCTCACGGCGCTCCAGGAGGATTGGACTGGTTTTTCCCTCACTATGCCTTTGAAGGAGACGATATTCAATCTCAGAGATCGCATCAACTTTAACGTCGATCCGATTGCGCAGAGAGCACGTTCTGCAAATACATTGGTGACACAAGAGGGTGGATTCCGTGCCACTTCAACCGATATCCCCGCTTTTGTTCGACTCTTTTCTAGATTGAAACGGGATAGGACCGCAATTATTGGTGGGGGTGGAACGGCGCGCGCCGCACTGGCAGCTCTCGATGGTGCCGCCTCCACTGTGGATATTCTCTTGCGCACTCCCGCACGAGTTGAACTGCTCTCCACTGTCGCCCTCTCAACCGAGGTAAATTTTTTTGGAATGGAGCACTCTTTGCGCGGCTACGACTTAGTCATCGCAACGGTGCCAAGCGGTGCCAGTGATTCAATAGCCGCGGCCTTGAATTTTACGATTCCCGCTCTCTGTGAGGTCCTCTACAGTCCCTTTCCCACGCCCCTTTTGGCCAAGGCGCGCTCTTTAGGGAGTCAAACGATAGATGGTGTTGACCTTTTGGTTGAACAGGCACTGGATCAGATCGAACTTTTCACTCGCCAGAGCTTTCCTTTCGATGAGATGCGGTTAGCTTTGCAGGAAACGGCTCGAGCGCACCTGCGATAAGCGCCGTCAAGGCGCAGATATGACCCTCTTTCTGACAGAATACTTCCATGTTGAGATGGTTAACGGCTGGTGAATCGCATGGTCCCGCACTCTCTGCCATTCTAGAAGGAGTTCCTGCGCATGTGGAGATCACCTCTTCCATGATCGATAGCGATCTGCGTCGACGTCGCCTCGGCTATGGCAGAGGAGCGCGACAAAATTTTGAGGCCGATCTCGTCTCCATAATTGGGGGAGTCCGTCACGGGCAGAGCCAAGGGGGACCGATCTCGATTCAAGTCGGTAACTCAGAGTGGGAGAAGGTGATGGCCGCTGATCCAGTTCCCGAGGATGAATTGGCTGCACTTGCTCGAAACGCCCCTCTCACACGTCCTCGTCCCGGGCACGCGGACCTCGTCGGGATGCAGAAATATGCTTTTTCCGATGCCCGGCCGATCCTGGAAAGGGCTAGCGCCAGAGAGACGGCTGCGCGAGTTGCCCTCGGGGCGGTAGCGCGGGCATTCTTGGAACAATCCGTGGGAATCAGAATTATGAGCCATGTATTGAGCATCGGCGGCGCGGGCAGTGGGGAGCACTACTCGCTTCCTACTTATGGGGATCGAATGGCAATTGATGACGATCCAGTCCGCTCCTTTGACCCTATAGCGAGTAAGGCAATGGTGGCGGAGATTGATGCGGCTCACGCTGCAGGAGACACTTTGGGTGGGGTCGTTGAAGTACTCGCTTTTGATCTCCCACCGGGTCTG
>ENA-OFCD01000768-OFCD01000768.1-metagenomes-genome-assembly--contig:-NODE-768-length-18967-cov-6.243020_pt1 | contig 18967 bp, 25 predicted proteins | sample MGYA00153392_OFCD01 | MGnify analysis MGYA00153392
TGATCTTCGCGCTGCTATCGACATTGATTTCAATGCTGTCAAATTCTTTGCTCATAATTTTTCCTTAGGTAAAAATATTAATAAGTACTATTGCAAAATTTTGTAACTTTATGAAAAAGTTCACACACATTCGAAGAATACTGTGTTAAACAGTTATTTTGCAAGTGGGTTTTAAATCAATGGTTACTACAAACGCAACTAATATCCAAGCTGCCGCGCTTCAGAAAGCGGAAGAACTAATCTCTTGCGCACTCAAAACAGGCACCTGCGCGGACGCAAACTTGCTATTAAAATTAGCACTTGAGTTAGAGACTTTTGATGTCGATAAGCAACGTCAACTCAAGTTAATGCTAGATGCCGCCAGATTTTTTTATATCTCGGGCAAGCCAGATGTAGGTCTCACTCTAGGAATTAACGCGCGTGAACTCGCGGTTGCAACTGCGGATGCTACATCCGCCGCGACCGCCCTCACATTAATTGGTATTTGCGCTGCGGATACTGGCAACTTGCCGATGGCGATGGAAGCGTATTCAGATGCACTTTCTTTAGCGCAAAAAAATCAGGATATGTTACGTGAAGGAAAAATTTGGCATAACCTAGGGACCGCTCTAATGTACGGCGGCCTCTACCGCGAAGCAATTGAGTGTTTCAATAGAGCGCTAGTTTTTACAGGGCTAGCGCCAGACTTCGCTGATGCGACTGCGCCGCTCCACACTAATATTTCGCTGTGTCACCTTCAGCTAGATCAAATTTCTCAAGGGTTAACTTCCGTCGCGAAAGCTGTAAAGCTTTCTCGAGAGCCGTGTGATGCTAACTCAGTGCTAGATCGAATTCTATTAGAGAATAATTTTGTGCGACTTTTAATCGAGATCGACGACTTCAATGGTGCTAAGGAACACGCAAAAACAGCGCGTCACTATGCCTCGATGACACAATCTCCTAGGGCGGACATTTTTGCGTCTGTGGCAGAAGGTATTGCCGAAGTATTTTCGGGTGATGCTGATATCGGAATTACTCGATTGACCACGACATTTGAACGTGCCGTTGGCCTGAAGGTAACCAATCGCGAAGTCTTAGTCGCCCTCGTCAAAGCCCACGAACACATCGGCCAGCATGACAAAGCCCTTGAGTACCTCAACATGATGCTCGAACAGCAGCGCAAGACCCAGGCCGCCAATGTTCTCCAGCACGTCAAACGCCATCTTGAGCAGCTCCACGTCGCCGATAAAGATTCACCCATCGAGGACGCTTCGCAGATTATCAAGAAGCTTCTCACCCGCGCTGAAGTCTTTGAAGGGCGCGTCGCCAAGCAGGAATTGCGGAAACGCGATAAAGAACTGTTTATCGCCCGGGTCGAAGTTATGGAGCGTTTGGCGGTGGCGGCTGAATTGCGCGATGACTCGACCGGTGAGCATTCCTACCGCGTCGGCCGTTTGTCCAGCCTGCTCGCCAAGAGCCTCGGCTGTGATGCCGATACGATCTTCATGATCGATATCGCCGCCCGCTTGCACGATATCGGCAAAGTCGGTATTCCCGACGGGATATTGCTCAAGCCTGACAAGCTCAACGCATCCGAGCGTGAAGTCATGAAAACCCACACCACCATTGGGGCGCAGGTTTTGGCCCAAAGCCAGATTCCGCATATGCAGATGGCCGAAGAGATTGCCCGCTGTCACCACGAATGGTGGGATGGCAATGGTTATCCATCGGGGATGGCCGGTGAAGACATTCCGTTGGCGGCTCGGATTACCGCCCTGGCAGATGTCTACGACGCACTCACTCACAAGCGGGCTTACAAGCATGCGTGGACAGAAGACAGCGCCTTGACGGAAATTCTGGCGTTACGGGGCCGTCAGTTTGAGCCGCGACTGACGGATGCTTTTCTGGCGCTGATTTCGAGTCTGCGCCGCGATCATGCGGATATGGATGCGTTGCTGGGCCAGGCCGCCAAGGCATCGCCATTCATTATCGCAAGAACGCGTATTCAGGAAACGCTGGAGTTGAACCGCCAGCCGGGGGACCCGGTGTTGCCGGATCGGTTTGATTTGCAGCGATAGCTCGCAGCATCACTTCTTAACGGCGGCCTCCCCTTGCACTACTAAAATTCGCCGCCGCAACCGATCAATTTCTATCGAATCGTTTGCTTTCTCAGCACGTATAAGCTGCACCCCCAACCATGCCAGCAATGGGCGACGCCAGCCCTGTGATGATGCTGTTTCAGTCGCTAGTGCCAATACGGCTGGACTGGCTTCGCTGCGGCGAAATAACACGGCGGCAGCAACCAGCCTGGAGAGCGGGTCTTCGATCGCCGTCAACAGTTGGCTTACGTTTGCATCACCACGTGCATTCGCCACGGCACGGTGTTGCAACGGCAGTAGCGCGACGTCCTTGGCCTGAATCTGCCCGCGTAAATAATCGGCGTAAACCCGTTCTGGTTCTGCCGCATCAGCGCGCAGTTTTTCAAATCCCTCACAAGGCGCCTGCACGAGGCTTGCCATCAGCGCCGCACAGCGCATCAGCTCAACACGTGCCAGTAAATCAGCGCGACCGGTGCGGGCTATCTCACTTTTGGCTCGGGCGAATTCCTGCGCTTCCACTCGGGAATTACCGATCAGATAGGCTTCGATCGAGCGCTCAATTGCGCCTTGTGCATTCAATTGCCAATCAGGTTGAGGCGGCGTGCTGGAGCAGGCCGTCAGTCCCAACAAGAAACATATGGCGAGCACTGAAATATCAAATGCCTTGAACCCCAGAATGCGCTGAGTTTGACTATGGCAAGTCCTCATGGCAATTTCAGCTCCGCATCGCGCTTAAACGGCCATTTGCGATTGATCTCGTTTATCAAATGATCAACTTTGCGCAAACTGGTTTCGACATCCACACGCAACACCCCAAGATCCGTGGTGGCCGCTTTTGCATTGGCACCCACGGCTTGCGCCTCAATTAATACCGCATCGACTTTTTTCAGGCTCGCTCTCGCGTCGATGAGGAGCGCATTGAGCTGCACGACGGTGGCCTGTGCATCTTTCATCACGCCGCTAGGGCCGAAAACCTGGGTATCTGCTTTGGCGGCCAGGCTATCCACTTTTGCGAGCAGCGCATTGGCGCGATCCAGCGCGGTCAGGAGCTTTTCCGTGTGCTTTTCATCGCCCAAAATTGCCCCGAGCGCACCGCCTTTGCCGTTAAGTTTATCGGTGAGCGTTTTAACATTCCCCAAACTGACGTCGAGGGAAGAATCAGCAGCGGTCAACGCTTTTAAATTTTGAATAAGCTCCTTGGCGGATGCGACCAGTTTGGGAATTTCTGCGCTGGCATCGCCAACCAACAGCGTCCGCGTCGCACCATCCTCAAGCGCGGGATCGGTCAAAATTCCGCTGTAGGCGCGCAGGCGTGTGCTCCCCACCAGCCCGCGCTCAAGGGTGAAAATACTGCTAGTGCGCAGCCAGTGAGCGTCTCGTCGGGGGATTTCCATAATCATTCTGGCGTTGCCCTCCGGGCTTAATTCGATTTGACTGACACGACCCACCGGGAAGCCGGAAAAAGTCAGATCCATACCGACCACCACACCTTCGGAATCATCAGCCACCAGCACGAGTTTTTGTGTCGCCTCGAACACGCCTCGTGCATACATCAAATAAACAATCGAGCCGCCTACCAGCGATATCATCAATAGCAGCAGCAACGCCGCTTTAAATTGAATCTTGGATGAACCATTGACGACCACGGGTTGTTCAGCAGGGGTTTCGTTCATAGGCCAAAAACTTAGTAATAGTTAAACATAAGCGACGCCACCTCAAACAGCAAAATTACCGAAAACAGCCTTACCATGCTGGCCAGTTCGCGTGCCGCCTTCGAGCGGCCTTGCAGCACGGTATCAACGTTATCGTAAACGGCAGAGGCCATCGGGATGAGCGACACCGCAAGACTGAACGCCAGCGTTTTCATTACCAAAATGATCGAAACGGCAGGGCTGAACACCTGGCCTACCACTCGCGTGTAGCCCCCAAAACCCCACGGCGTGAACCCATAAATATTCAGATAAGCTAAACCCAACGACATCACGCAGCTCACCGCCGCCAACATCAGCACTGAAAATACACCCGCCATGACACGGGGCAAAACCTCGCGCTGCATCGCCTCTAGTGGCTGACCTTGCAAGGATTGCGAATCACCGCGCCTGCGCATTTCAGCTAGTTCGACACCATCAGGTAAGGTGCAGCGTAGCGCTACAAACACCGCCGCGGTGAGCGGAATAAGCTCAAGCACCAGTACGCGAACCACCATCTCCAGCGCAAATTTTGATAAACCGTAGCCCAATGCCGTGACGACCACGATACGAATCAGCACCACGCTGACCAGCGCGCACAGCACGGTAAACCATAACAGATTAGCGCCCAGCCCGGTCACCAGCTGCCTCGCAATAGCATCACGATTGTCGTGCCGGTATGTCGACGGCGAGATCACCAGCGACAGCATCATTGCCGCGAAATGAAGTGTGTGCCTTGCCCTCGCCAACCAGCCAAGTATCACCCGATTGAGGTGCCGTAGGCTCCTGAGCCCGGCACCTGCTTTATCGAAAGCCTTGCCTGATAATGATGCTTGCGGATTCATAACAAGATAGTAGCAGTGAATCAGCTGGTGCCAACATGAGCGGTCGGCTTGGCGGCGTGGCCACCAAACAAAATAGTCGTCAAGTCAGCCACGTTCGGGCATTTTTATGCTCGTGAATAGCAAACCCATCCGCGAGCCTCGTACTACAAAACCACCTTAAAACTGCCCAGATCACCTAAGAATCACCCAAGACAACCAATCTCGGCGCAGCGCGTTACTATTGTGGGTGACATAAAACGTATTCCGAGCCGTACAATTCGATTTCAATTTTGATTTTTGGAGAACCCGCATGATCAACAAAAATATCGCAGCTCTTACCATCACTGCGGCGCTTGTCATTTCGGGCGCAGCGCATGCCTCAGAAGAGCTTGCAAAAAAATCAGGGTGTAATTCATGCCATGCCATCGATAAAAAATTGGTAGGACCCGCGTTCAAAGACGTTGCCGCCAAATACAAAGGTCAAAAGAGCGCGGACACCATGCTCGCTGCGAAAGTTAAAAAAGGCGGCTCCGGTGTGTGGGGCGTCATTCCCATGCCGCCAAACACAGGCGTGTCAGATGAGGATGCGCTGACCTTGACAAAATGGGTGTTGGCGCAGTAACCCGATCAAAGCGATAACGCCTCAATTAAGTAGGCGTTAGCTAAAAAGTTTAACCACGGTGTTTTAAGCGCGCGGACAGAAAAAGCCGAAAATCGGCGCTGGGTTGGTTAAAATGATGACATGAACTTCTCGTTTCCACTTTCTCCACTCTACCCGTTGGCCCGTGCAGCACTTTTTAAACTAGATCCGGAAGTCGCCCACAACGTCGCGCTTCACAGCCTGAAAACGCTTGAAACCGCGCACCTGGCGGGCCTCTTGGCCTCACGGGTGCATGCGCCCCGCGAAGTATTTGGCCTTCAATTCGATAATGCGGTCGGCCTCGCCGCAGGTCTCGACAAAAACGGTGAATATATCGATGCAATGGCCGCGCTGGGCTTCGGCTTTATCGAAGTCGGCACGGTCACACCCCGGGCGCAGCCGGGGAATCCAAAACCACGTATGTTTCGACTAACCGAACACGAGGCCTTGATCAACCGGCTGGGCTTTAACAATGGCGGGCTGGATGCCTTTTTAGAAAACGTACAGCGCGCAAAATACAAAGGCGTGCTCGGGCTCAACATTGGCAAAAATTTCGACACTCCAATAGAGCGCGCGGTCGATGATTACGTAATCTGTCTGCGCGGCGTCTACCCTCATGCCAGCTATGTGGCAGTCAATATTTCTTCACCGAATACCAAGGGATTGCGTGATTTGCAGGCCGCGGCCCAGTTGGAAAAACTGCTGTCTACGCTGCAAACCGAAAAGCGTAAATTAGTTAAAAAACACAAGAAACTAGTGCCGCTGCTGCTCAAAATTGCACCTGATCTTGATGGCGCAGCCATTAAAGATATTGCGGGCTTGCTTTTGCAGTATGGATTTGACGGCGTGATCGCGACCAATACGACTATTTCGCGCGACGCGGTGCGCGGGCACAAACATGCAGCAGAGGCAGGTGGATTGTCCGGACAACCCGTGTTCTCGCCATCAACTGAAATCTTGCGCCAAATGAACAAAGCATTGAAAGGTCATTTGCCGATCATCGGCGTGGGCGGCGTGATGAGCGCCGAGAATGCGCGGCAAAAAATAAATGCCGGCGCATCGCTGGTACAGATTTATACCGGTTTTATTTATCGTGGGCCGCAATTGATTCGGGATTGTGCGCTGGCGCTAAAATGACATTCAGTTGAATTAGCGGCACGTTCAGATAAGATCGCCTGCGTGATTATTGGCCTGCCAAAAGAAATCAAAGACAGCGAGCGCCGTATCGCGCTGACACCCGATGCCGTTCATGCGCTCGTCATCGGTGGCCACACGTTTAAAGTTGAAACCACCGCAGGCGATGGTGCGGGGTTTAGCGACCGCGCTTATGCCGATGGCGGCGCGCAAATTGTTCCCTCTGCGGCGCACGCCTATGACGCGGATCTGGTCGTGAAAGTAAAAGAAATCCAGACCGACGAATGGCAACATCTTCGTCGCGGTGGCATGCTGTTTTCGTTTTTACATCTGGCCGCCAACCATCGAATGGCGCGGGAGCTGCTGGATGGCCGCATTACTGGCATAGGCTTTGAAACAGTTGCAGATCGGCACAGAAAGCTGCCTATCCTGGCACCCATGTCGGAAATCGCTGGCGAACTTGCGGTCACTGTAGCGGCAAATTTACTGATGGTGCCTCACGGCGGAAAGGGCGTGCTGATGCGAAGCGCACGCGTATTGGTGGTGGGCGCAGGCGTAGCGGGGCAGGCAGCCGCGTTGGCTGCGGCACGATCAGGCGCAAAAGTGAGCGTGGTGGTGCGCGGCCCTACATCGTTTGCATTGGCCTCCATGGTTCGCCATGACAATCAACTGAATCCGCTGACAATCGAGATTTTTGATGGTGATGCCATCAAAGTTGCGCAGTTGGCTCGCGTCAGTGATGTGGTTATTGCGGCGGTTAATGTCCCCGGCGCGACTACACCCAAGCTCTTGACGCGAGCCGATATTAAAGCGATGGAAGGAGGCGGCGTGCTGGTCGAAATCTGTATCGATGGCGGGGGCATCTCGGCAACGTCGCGTCCCACTTACCATTCCGCACCCACTTACGTTGACGAAGGCATCATTCACTATTGCGTTGCCAATATGCCCGCAGCCGTTCCACGCTCGGCAAGTATGGCGCTTTCAGCCGCCATACTTCCTTACATAACATCGCTCGCCAACCATGGTCTGTTGCGGGCAATGCGGGATAATGAGGGTTTCAGCAAAGGCTTGCAAATTCATGGTGGACACGTTACCCATGCCGCGGTCGCGGCTGAATTAAATTTACCCGTGACAAATCTTGATGCCATCCTGTTTGCCTGCTAAGCGCATGGAAAAGTGACCCCAAACGTGATCACGCTCGCCCAAAAAATCGATGCACTCCTGCCGCAAACGCAATGCACCAAATGCGGTTATGACGGGTGTATGCCCTATGCGGAAGCTATCGCCAATAATGCGGTAGCAATTAATCGCTGTCCGCCCGGGGGTGATGCAGGCATCGCCGCGATTGCCGCCTTGTTAAGCCAGCCCACCATGCCGCTTGATGCTTCCTGCGGCACCCATGTGCCGCATCGCGTTGCCGTCATTGACGAAGCCGCTTGTATCGGTTGTGCCAAATGCTTGAAGCCCTGCCCGACAGACGCCATCATTGGTGCGAACAAATTCATGCATACCGTCATTGCGTCGCTTTGTACGGGCTGTGAGTTGTGTATTCCGCCTTGTCCGGTAGACTGCATAACAATGGTCGAGGACAAGAACTTTTCGTTGCCCGTCGATGCAACTCTGGCGCGTGAGCGATTTCGCTTTCACAATTTTCGCATTCTGCGCGATGCTCGCGAACGCCACGAAGTGCTAGCCGCCAAAGAGCGCGCGGCGCTCTAGGCTTGACCTTCAACAAATTTTTTTAATCAATTCTTGCGTGAAATTTTAAACACGCTTCAAAACGCGAGCTTTAGAACGCGCTTTAAAACACATTTCCGCATAAATTTCCCGACCAATTTCGCAACGAGTTTTCCATCCATGGCTCTTATGAAACCCGCGCAGCGCCACGAATTTTTTCGGCGCATGCAAGAACTCAACCCGCATCCTAAATCAGATTTGCAATATTCAACGCCGTTTGAATTGCTGATTGCCGTGATACTTTCCGCGCAAGCCACCGATAAAGGCGTAAACGTCGCAACCGCAAAACTATTTCTGGTCGCCAACACGCCGCAAAAAATCGTCAAACTGGGCGATAAAAAACTGTTGGGATATCTGCAGACGATCGGCCTGTTTCGCATGAAAGCAAAAAACGTCATGGCCACCTGCAAGATGTTGATTAAGCTGCATGGCGGCGAAGTGCCCAATACGCGTGAGGCGCTGGAAGCCTTGCCTGGCGTGGGCCGCAAGACGGCTAACGTGGTGCTCAATATTGCATTTGACCAGCCCACGATGGCCGTGGACACCCACATTTTTCGCATCGGAAATCGAATGGGGTTAGCCCCGGGCAAAGATGTGGTGGCGGTGGAGATGAAGCTGTATAAAAACATTCCACAGGAATTCATGCAACACGCGCATCATTGGCTAATTCTGCATGGCCGATACACCTGTGTCGCGCGCAAGCCCAAATGCGGCGAATGTGTGGTGTTTGATCTTTGCGGGTTCAAGGACCGCGCTTCACTTCGCGAGGCGACGCGAGGCACAAACGCATAATGTTCAACCCTTCCCGCGATCAGGCACGTGATTTTTTATTTGAAGCTTGGCGCAAATACAATGCGCGCGAGCCACATAATCCGCTCTCGGCGCTTGAAACCATCGCGGTCGGTATCATCGGTCGCCACCCCGAATATCATCTGTTGCTGGAGCAACGCGATCACTTTGCTGATCGCGACTATGCACCTGAATTTGGAGAGACCAATCCTTTTTTGCATTTGTCGATGCACCTGGCAATTCAGGAACAAATCGCGATAGATCAGCCACGTGGCATCAAAGCTGCGCATCAAAAATTGATGGCCAAACTAGGCTCAGACCTTGAAGCGGAACACGAAATAATGGACTGCCTGGCTGAAATGATTTGGCAGGCGCAGCATGCAAAGTCTGCTCCAAGTGCCGAAATCTATTTGAAATGTCTGGAGACGAAATTGATAGGTCTTGCATAAAAGTTGTTTGACTTCCAAGGCATGGATGCAGCAACCTCTACAGCGCATCGCAATATCGACGACATAAAACAAATCCTGAACCGTTCAAAATGATGCAATGACGCAAAATGCAGAAATATCTTATTTATAGTTTAGGTAAAAAATGAACAGCCTCGCGCTCAGCGCTTACAACCTTTCGCTCGAAGAAAGTTCGCTGCTGAAATCGCTGGTAATCCTGGCTGCGGAAAAAACACGCGCGCGATGGAGATGGACAGATGACATCGGCAGCTCTGATCTGGTCGTCACCGCGGCGACGACGGGACGGCTAGCGGCACACGAAGATACGCTCAGTGCAATGGGTGGTCCGCCGCCCTGAACCGGGCTACCGATTGATTTGGTTGGCCGCAATTACCTTGCCCCCTAATTTTCAAGCGCAATATATTGATCCGGCCAAGCACTATTTATTAAAACGTTTGCCCGATTTTCACGATTTGATGCATAGCGAAGCCGATTTACGGATGGCCGCCATACTTCTGGAAACGCCTCTAAATGCACGGGGCTTGTCGTTGCTGGCAGGTGCGAGCCTGGCGGGCGCGCGCTCGTTTTTAATGGCTTGCTACGTGTCCGGGCTGCTGCTGTCGCGCTCATACGAAACGTTGGCAGCGACGACTTAAAATATTTGGCCGTAATTTTAAAGAGGCAGGGCCGATCGAAATACCACACGAAAACCGCTTGTCGACAATAAAAAACCGCCAGCTGGGTGGCGGTTTTGTGGGGCAGAAAATCAACCCGGCACTACAATATTTCTAATATTTCATCTTCAGTTCAGATTTCTGGCTCGAAAAATACGCGGCCAAATCCAGAATGTCTTGAGGTGATAAAGCACCCGCGATACCATTCATCAACGCATTTTTGCGCTTACCCGTTTTATATTGCTGAAGGGCAGCAACAATGTAATCCTGATGCTGGCCGCCAATCATTGGGTATTCCGGCAAAACTGGTTTGATGCCGCCCTCACCGTGACAGCCTTTACAAACCGCCGCTTTAGTGTCGCCCGCTTCAACACTGCCATTGGCGTAAGCCATCGAGACGGCAAATAGCGGCAGCACTATTGACAAAATTAAACCTGCAAATTGTTTTCTCATCATTCGTTCCCTATTTCAACTTTCTTTACTTTATGTCGGCTTATTTTGCTTTGCCAAACGCCGGGTCAGCGTAGTAGGCAGCAATATCCAAAATTTCTTTTTCTGATAACGCGGTTGCTAATCCCACCATCGTCTGGTGGTAGCGATTGCCCGCCCGATACGATTTAAGCGCAGAAACTAAATAGGCCGCGCTTTGACCGCCAATGCGTGGCACTTGGTAAACCTCGGGGTAGGCGGTTCTAGTACCGGGCATTCCATGACAACCAGAACATATCGCAACTGCTTTTCCCTGACCCGCAACCGGATCACCTTTGGCCGCGGGTGCCTGCGCTAACGCAAACGAAGATGTAAATAGCATGACGCATGGAAGAAGAATTAAAAGTTTTTTCATATAGGGTGCAAAACGTTGAAATATATTGACGCAAATTGAACGCCTTTGTTTGCTTGCGGATGCAGAAACTCGCAAGCGCAGGCAGAAACACATAAGGACACCGACAAGCGCTGGCGATGCAGAAATCCAGCTTTGAATAAATGTTTAATCACCACCCGGGAATCAAGCTGATTTGTCTTGGTTAGTGGCTAATTAAAGCAACGCATCTGATTATTAAGCAAAATTTATTTGAAACTCAATAATAGAATCAAGCACTTGCGAATTATATCATGTCACTCCAGAAACCACTACTGCGCGCTATCAAAAAAACTGTTTTTGAAAAGACCTGGCTTCACCCAATGCCCAACTGCCCGAGTCTGCTATTGCCTGAGCGCGCGTTAGCCTAAACCACGACGGCGCCTGTCAAAATATTCCATATCGCTTTTCCGCCGCTCGCCTTGTCGATACTTGCGACATGTTCGGTGTGCCTGATTAATTCAGATTCGGTCGCACGCAGCACTTTCAAGGTGACTGGCCGTACGCTAGCCTGACCGTTCTGCCCGGCGCTCGACCCCGCGCCGGATAAAGTATCAATCCCGATCGCCAAACTATCCTGTCCACGCGTCATGGCAATATAAACATCGGCCAGCAATTCAGCGTCGAGGAGCGCGCCATGTTTTATGCGAGTACTGTTATCGATTTCATAGCGCTCACAAAGCGCATCCAGCGTATTGCGCTTTCCGGGGTGCAATTCGCGCGCCATCGCCAGCGTGTCGGTCACGGTACAAATAGTGGTGATGGGCGGTTTAGCCACGCGCCTCAATTCGGCGTTTAAAAAGCCCACGTCGAATGGCGCGTTATGAATGATGAGTTCGGCGCCATTGATGTAGTCCAAAAAAGCCTGTGCTATTTCGGCAAATTTCGGTTCGTGTTCCAAATCCTCAATTTTGATGCCGTGAACCTGCGTGGCACCCTCATCTATGGCGCGCTCCGGGTGGATCCGCCGCTCAAACGTATGCTTGGTCAGGCGACGATTAATCATCTCAACACAAGCGATTTCAATAATGCGGTGGCCTTGATCCGCATAGAGGCCGGTTGTTTCCGTGTCCAGAATGACCTGACGCCCGCTCATACTTTTGCGCCAGATCTAAGAACCAACTCCACGCCACGATTCGCCAACTGATCCGCACGCTCGTTTTCGGGATGTCCGGAATGGCCTTTCACCCAGCGCCAATCAACGTCATGCATGGCAACTAACTTATCCAGCGTTTTCCAAAGATCATCATTCTTCACAGGCTGCTTGGCGGCCGTTTTCCAGCCTTTCGCTTTCCAGCCTTCGATCCATTCCATCATGCCCTTCATCACATATTGTGAATCGGTATGAATCATCACTTCGCAGGGCCGCGTGAGTGCGGTCAATGCTTGAATGACAGCCATCAGCTCCATACGATTATTGGTGGTGTTGGCTTCGCCGCCAAATAATTCTTTTTCGGTCGCGCCGATTCTTAATAATGCGCCCCAGCCGCCGACGCCAGGGTTGCCCTTGCAGGCGCCATCTGAAAAAATTTCAACTGCTGCCATTACTTCACCGATCGTAAATGCGCGCCACTTTTAGGGTCGCTGTTATGTTCAGAAAAACTTTTGAGGCTGTCGCTTGGAACCGAACTTGCCGGCGAAACCGAACTTGTCAGCGGAACCGAATTCGCCACCGACTCGAACTTCCTTTCTTGCACTTTTTGGTCCGTCCACTTCGGCGTAATCAGGCGCATGCCCTGCACCCGCTTGATCGCTTCCAGCATATATACGCCCCCGGTCACTCCCCACCAGCGCTCTCCCGGCGTTTCCAAAAAATCCCAGCGCGCCTGCCACATCGGCGTTTCGCAGGGCGGAATATAGCAGGCCAATTTACCCGCCGACGGCTCAAACCCAAGCAACTGCAGCCAATCTTTCATCCGCACCAGCGATACAAATTGACCGGTCCAAGGATAACCCTTGGACGACCATGTGCGCCGTACGCCGAACATGCTCCACGGGTTAAAACCAATAATCAGAATGCGTCCTTCTGGCCGCATCACCCGATCCACTTCGCGCAAAATTTCATGCGGATTATCAGCAAATTCCAGCACATGCGGCAGCATGCAAAGATCAATCGATTGCTCATCAAAGGGCAGTTCGGCGAACTGCGCGAGCAGGTGGGGGGTTTGAGATTCCGAAGGGCTCAAGTTTGGCGGACCGGTTGGCGACGCAATCACCCGATGCGCGATCCGCGATTCGCGCAGCAGATCAAATTGCGGCAGCCCTAATTGAATCGCGTGATAACCAAAAATATCCGGCACCACCCCGTCAAGCCACGCCCGCTCGCGCGCCAGCAGATATTGCCCGAGCGGCGCGTGAAACCAGTCCTGTAAACTCAATGACGTCATACTCTTATTTTAACCGATTGGATTTCGTCCGGATGCTAAACGTCGCCAATGTTCCTGCGTTCAAGGATAATTATTTGTGGGTGATTCATAACGAGTCGCATGCCGCCGTGGTCGATCCGGGTGACGCGACCCCGATCATCAATTTCCTGACCGCAAATAACCTGACGCTCGCGGCAATTTTAACCACACATCATCATGCCGATCACGTCGGCGGCGTGGAGCCGCTGCTGGATTTTTATAACATGCGCGGCACGATTCCGGTTTATGGACCGGCACAGGAGCACATTCCCGCACGCACTGAGGCGTTGCACGAAGGCAGTGTGGTTTCTGAGCTCGGCATGAGCCTCAATGTGATTGATGTGCCTGGCCACACCGCAGGACATATTGCTTATTATGCAAAAAATGAAGGCTGGCTATTTTGTGGCGATACGCTTTTTGCGTGCGGATGCGGCCGATTATTTGAAGGCACCGCCGCACAAATGCAATCATCGCTTGCCAAGCTAAAAGCATTGCCGCCAAGCACGATCGTCTATTGCGCACATGAATACACCATGGCGAATATCAAATTCGCTCTGGCCGTGGAGCCCGCAAACAGGGCTCTGCAAGCGCGCGCCAAAACCGATGCCGCCCGACGTGAAAAAAATATTCCGACCGTGCCGTTCACAATTGCAAATGAAATTGCAACCAATCCTTTTTTGCGCTGGGATTCGCCCGTGGTAATTAAAGCTGCCGATATGAAACTCAAGGATGCAAGCGGCACTACAGCCAATAATGCCTCAAGAGGCAAGCCAGAATTAGTGTTTAGTGCAATACGTGAATGGAAAAATACTTTTTAACTAATTGAAAACCCATGATAAATAACTTATCCATTCGTCCCGCCACACCCGCCGACGTTGCTACGATTTTTGATCTCATCAAACAACTCGCGGTGTATGAAAAACTTGCCGACATGATCACAGGCAACACAGAAATGCTATACGAATCGCTATTCGGCAAAGCCAAATCATGCGAATGTGTGGTCGCCTTTGAAGCGGGTAAACCCATCGGCTTTGCCCTTTACTTCAGCACTTTTTCAACGTTTCTGTGTAAGCCGGGTTTGTATTTGGAAGATCTGTTCGTAATTCCCGAAGCGCGCGGCCACGGCTATGGAAAACAACTCCTGCGACATCTTGCGCAGTTGGCACTGCAACGCGGCTGCGGCCGATTTGAATGGCGCGTGCTCGACTGGAATACGCCCGCCATCGAGTTCTATAAATCGCTGGGTGCCGCCATCATGCCGGAATGGCATCTAGTGCGGATGACGGAAAAAGAAATTGCCGCGATGGCGGCAATTTCTGTGGACGGGTCAAGCCCGCAAGGCTAGTGTCGACAACCGTTTAGTTCAGCGAGTGTAAATATTTTCGGGTTAATCAAACACGCAACCGGCGCCGAATTACCGATTTTTTGGGCGAATCAACAAATTTACAACCAGCATCATCATTAGGAAAAAGCCGATGGATACAGCGGCAATCACTTTCAGAATCGCAGTTGTGGAATTGTCCTGCTCATAAGCGGGCACGACTATAATTTGGGCGCCGACGATCTGGTCTTTTTTCCAGCCAAAACCGCCTTTGTCCCCATAAATCGTGCGCATCGTCTGCGGCGCGCGATCCGGAGTGTCATGACAGACGAGACATGCTGGATTCTTGATTTGAATGGGTCTGGCAACGTAATAAAGCCGGTCAAAGTGGCGGAAACTCTCGCCAGACACTTCCTTTAGCGATGGGTCGGCCACAAAGCGGCTGATGATCTCGGTTTCCAACTTATCGGCAAGATCGCGGGGGTTGGTTGGATCGAGAACTGCTTCCTTGTATTTGAAGTTAGCAAATTTTTTACGGAAGCGATCGAAGGTCTCTGTCGCTGCGAACGCCGGCACAGTCTGCGGGAGGAATTTATCAACCAGCATCGGATCGAGCTGTGGTTTGACCAAATCAGTCGTGTAGCTGCGCGTCGCTAATGCCCCTTCCATGAGCATATTCGCTTGCTTGATGACGTCCTGACTGGCTTGCTCACGCATGATTTTGTTGACATACCAGCCGCCCGGCACCATCACCAAAAGCGCGGTACCGACCAAAACAAGATTTACTTTAAGGCGAAAGTTCATGTTGATTCCCTTTGACAAGTGCGACTTCGTCGCGTTCAGAATACGACTTTTTATTATTGGATCATTAACACAACCAAATTGACTCGGACAGACGCCGTTAATTGCATGACGACGTTAATTTTGTCCATCAATTTGCCTTTGTTCACAAATGAGGGCTGGATTTAGCGTCCCCACCCTATTTTTCATCACTCTCCAACGTAAACCCCGCCCCGGCACCCTGCCCCAACACGGTCACCAAATACGGCATCACCTCCTCCAAGGTGTTACGCAACATCCACGGTGGATTGACAATAAATAATCCGCTGCCGTGCATGCCATAGCCATCGTTGTCGGGTTCGCGAACAGTCAGGCTCACATGTAGCCAACTCTTCGCGCCGAGGCGCACTAATTTATGCGGCAACTGGCGCGACTCAGGGCGCGATAGCTGCGGACACCACACGACGTAGACGCCGGTCGCAAATCGCGCCAGCGAATCTTCCAGCGCAGCAATCACGTTGCGGTAATCGGCCTTGTCTTCATAGGATGGATCGATCAATACCAGCGCGCGGCGTGGCGGCGGTGGCAGCAGCGCTTTAATACCAGCAAATCCATCGGCACAATTAAGCATCACGCGGCGCGGGAATTGCCGAAAATTCCCATGCAACAGCTCGGCATCGGCCGGATGCAATTCAAACAATCGCAAGCGGTCCTGTTCGCGCAACGTCTGATGCGCAATCCACGGCGAGCCAGGATAGGCTTTTAATTTTCCGTCAGGATTGATCGCACGAACCAGCTTCACATATTCTGCCAGTGGCGCCGGCAAATCATCGCGTTCCCAAAGGCGTCCAATGCCATCCACATACTCGGCCAGCTTGGTCGCATAGCCAATATCCAGCGAATAAAGCCCCGCCCCGGCGTGGGTATCGACGTAGTAAAACGGCGTGTCTTTTTGGCCCAAATACGCGGTCAATTCGGCGAGTACAAAGTGTTTGAGCACATCGGCGTGATTACCGGCGTGAAAGGCGTGGCGATAGCTGAGCATGGGGTGAATGGAAAGGAGAGAAGGCAAGAAGCTTAACAGGGCTGGGGCGATTGGGGGCTATGGATGACCCTGATTTGGTAAAGGTTCAGCCGTTAGCGATTCAGACTCGTACCAAAGAACATATCCCTTCGCCCATTCAGTCCAATCAGCGCGATGACTTTCTTCTTCACTCATGTTCTCGGCAACGCGGGCACGCGCAGCGCGAACTATTGGAATCCATACAAACGGACGTAAAACCGCAGTCAGATCCAGACTGGGTGTTAAAACTGATGGCATCGATGCACATAAACATTTTGCGTAATCGTAGGTGAGTCGATAGTCGCTCCGGTTAAAGTACGCTTGCGTTGCAATCCGAAGCGCATCAAAGTCATTTGGCGTGATAGCTAAAATTCGTGGTAAAGCGGTGCCACGTTTTTCGCGAGCAGCCAGGTTGCCAATAAGCAATCGCTCCAGCTCATTGATTTCATCTGTAGACGGTTGCCAAAATTCGACGATGCGCTCCGGTGCGCTGCGCGAGCATTGTTTAAAGAGCGGTGGACCCGACTTGGCAGGCAAGGCAAATTTTCCAGAGTCCGGAAACGAAAAACGCACCGAAGCTAAAACGGTCGTTTGGCCCGTCAAGACAATGAGCAAAAGAAGCAGCGATCGCAATTTATGAAACATAACGTCAGAGGCAACCAGACCACAACAGATGCGGCGGAGCCGCCACCTGATGTTGTGGGTCTGTGTTGGCCGAAAGGTTATATGGCATTTTCAGCAAGCCTTACGCGAGGATGTGTTCTTTATGAGGACGCCAGTCTTGAGATTGACTTCCACGTTGAAACCGAGCTCAGCTTCAAACTCAAGCGACGACGTGCGCGGCTCGAAAATTGGCGGAGAATTACACCGCCACCAAATGGAAGACACGCTCTGACGAATCTTCTGGAGTTCCGACGTGCTGAAGATCTGAACAAGTTCATACGAGCGTAGGACTTGCCCGTCAGGTCGATAGATGACGACCGCGTTTCCAACGCCCATGTTGTGCCAGTTATCCAAGGTCACAAGTTCACCGGCGTCAGACACAGCAAAGAACACCGGGGCGATGGGATTCTGGAGCGAGACTTCTTGGTATTTGAGGTATTCGTCACCTGCACCAACGCGGTAGTACACAGCGGTAGCGGGCTTGCCGGCCTTTGCCCCAGCGAAGCCATAGACCGCGCCCAAGTTTGTGCCAGGAATCACTCGCACGACAACACGACCGCTCGGACTTGCCATTGCAGCGATCTTGGCCGCGGGCCACGAGTCAGCCCACACGAGACCGCATGCTAGGAGCAGAACGAGTACGATTGCGCGTCTCATGCCATATAACGTCCGAGATAAGGAGCGCCGCGCTTTTGCGGCGTCCCGCGACCAAAGGGAGCGAACTTGATTGACGAGTTAGAACTCACCGCTCCCCTTTCTCAATGACAATGTGCAAGCCAATCCCAACCGCGAGTAGTGTGACACCTACAACGATAAGTGGCACAACAGCCCATTGAAGCAAACCGCCCTGCGCCATGGCTGAATAGACGCTTGACCAGCTTTTCGGATTCTCGACGCTGCCGAAGCCCGCAACAGTGACGATGGTAAGAAAGAAAAAAAAGCCAAGACCAAGCGCCCAGTTTCTCAGCACTTGTAGTCGCTCAAGTCTTGCAATTTGCCGCAGTTGTTGTTCAGCCAATGACATTTCGAGTGAGTTCTACCGTTGAAGTTGAGGGGCGCGCCCCACGATGCCTAAAGGATAAACGAAGGTGCTTGTTGGCGCGTCCCTTTCGAACGCCGAGTTAGGCCTCACGTTTGCCCTTTCCGAGCGCCACCATGAAGCACCAAGATGTGAACACCATGGCGATTTCGTAGACGTACTGCGTCCAAGCTACTTCTAGAGCGATCGTCGCGAATAGGGCGCAGGCAACTAACGCCACGCTCGTTCCCACCCAAAGATGTCGGGCCCAGGACGAACCGCGATGGAGGCCGATGCTGGCGGCTGCGCTCAAGATGCCGAAGGTACCGAATATGACAAGCCCTTCGACAAGGCTGTGATAGGTCTCCCGCATCTCTGGCGACAGGTCGATCGGCGGCGATCCTCTTTCGATATCCCAAATCAAGAACGCACCGTATCCCACCATTGCAGCGTGGACTAAGAGGTATATGGCCAATGCCCCCACTATGATTGCAAGCCACCGCTGATTCAATTGAGGCCTAACGTTTGACGTGAGGGGCGGCCGGAGCCGCAGGCGGAGGGAACCACAAGCGCAGCTTGTGGCCGTCCCTCTCGACGGAATGGTTAGCTCTTTCCACAGAGCGCCCGCAAGAGTGGCTTTCGGTACTCTTCATCTTTTTCATGGAATTCTACAAGTTGCGCAGCAGGGTCAATGTTTAAAAAGACCTCTGCGTAGTTTGCCTCAGAGTCCGAATTTAAGAAAATCTTCATTTTTGTTGGCGCTGAAGTAGCAAGCTTGGGATCGTTGGCGATGCCGACGATCTGAACTGAGATTTTCGATGGAAACTTCGGAGATGTGCACGGCAATT
>ENA-OFCD01000771-OFCD01000771.1-metagenomes-genome-assembly--contig:-NODE-771-length-18894-cov-3.675301_pt1 | contig 18894 bp, 12 predicted proteins | sample MGYA00153392_OFCD01 | MGnify analysis MGYA00153392
GCTGGTCGCACCGTGAAAGGTAGAGATCGGACGCCTCTCGCAACAAAGCGAGGCGTCTTTGAGGGTCCGCGGCAGATGCTTGATGAGTCAACAGATCCGCCAGCGGCACCCACTGCTCGGTCCGGCGGTACAGCCCGACGAGCACATCTCCGGCCTCCACGGGCGTGGTCGGATCGGAGAGCGCGGCTGCCAGGCGGTCTTGCGCGAGATTGTCCTGGTGCGCGCGAACGAACGCGTCCGCTAGCCTCAACAAGTACTTCGAGCGCTCTTCGGGGAAGTCCGAGACGAGTTTGTCCAGGTACTCGGCGACCGTCGCCCAGTCCTCGCGCTTCTCTCGTACCTTCGCGAGCGAGTCGAGCGTGTCCGGCCGTACCTCGAGGTGGAGCGAGCGCGCGAGCGACGCCTCCGCGCGATCGAGGTTGGCGAGCTTCTGGTCGGCGACCACCGCGGCGTGCGCGAAGAGCACCACCGCAGCCGGCTTGTCTCCGTCGGCCTCGGCGAGGCTCGCTTGAGACGTCAACAGATCACACAGCTCTGCGTTGCGATCCGTCGACGCCAGCCGCGCGCCGAGGTCGGTGGCGCTGTCTGGGTGGCGCGGAGTGTCCGACAGCGAGGCGCGCAGGGTTTCGATCGCCGCGTCCGAGTCGCCCATCTGCGCCTGCAGCCGCGCGGCAAGCACGCGCAGGTCCGAGCGCGCGAACGGATCGGACTCTTGCTCGATCTGGCGGTGCCGGAGCGAGAGCAAATCCTTGGGTCGTGAGAGCGCGGTGTACAGCTCCGCGAGCTGGGAGGCCGCGAGCGCGTCACCAGGCTGACCGTCGAACAGCTCTGCGTAGAGTGTGAGCGCGGTCTGCGAATCGCCGAGTCGTTCGAGAGAGACGCGTGCCGCTTCGTGCTGCATCGCGCGCGTGCGCTCTGTCGGATACGGAAGCTTCGCCGCTCCGCGCAGGAGTTCGACGATGCGCTCCGCGTCGCCCTCTTCGTTGTGGATCCGCACGAGCTCGGACAGCGCCCAGTCGACGTGCAACACGACAAGCGCCGGCTGCGTCGACGAGACTGGCGGCTCGTCGCTGCCGAGCCATCGCTCGGTCGCGATCTTCAGGCTCCGTTCGATGATGTTCTTCGCGAGTGCGCGATCGACGACGACGCCGCCAGCGACCTCCGCGGCCTCGCGCAGCAGATCCAGATCACCGCCCGTGGCCTGAGAGAGTCTCAAAAGGCTGTCGATGAGCGGACGGCCGCGGGCGCGGCGTTGAAGCTGTGCGAGCGCCCCGAGCAAGTCTACGTTCTGCGTGTCATGCGCGAGCGCGCGAACATAGGCCGCCTCGGCGGCGTCAGCGTCAGCGCGGCGATCGCGATGCCACCCAGCGACCCGGGCCTCGAGATCACGTGAGACGAACTGCGGCGCGTCCGTGCGCTCTGCAACGGCGGACTCCATCGCGCTCGAGATCGACTCCCACGCTTGGCCTTGCAGATGATGCTCGAGCGGACCGATCAGCACCTCGTCCAGCTCGCCAATCGCGACCGCGCGATCGAGGACGCACTTGGCCGCCGCGTCCCAGCTCCGTACGCGGACGGACACACGTACGGCCGAAGTGCCCGCAGCAACATCCGTGGGGTGGACGGCAAGCACGCGCTGGTACACGGCGAGCGCTGCGCGCGGATCGTCGAGCTGTCCTTCGAGGACCGCACCGAGTCGCAGCCGCAAGCGAACCAAGCTCGGCGCGTCGTCGTGCTCCTGCAGCGGGCCCTCGAGGTCGCGCAGTGTGTCGGCGAGAGGACGCCAAGCCCCGGTGAGCTCCGCGAGTCGTACGGCGTCGGCCTCGATGACCGCGTCGTTGTAAGAGAGCGCGAGCGCCTCTCGCAACGCCTCGAAGGCACGCGACGGCTCTTGAGTGCGGTCCTCGGCGATCTTCGCGACCTCGAGGAGCACGTGTACGCGATCGGCGTTCGACTTTGCTGTACGGAGTCGATGAGGCGTGAGCTCCAAGATCGCCGGCCAGTCCTCGGCCTGCTTGTTCGCCGCGAGCAAGATGTCGGTCGCGCTCGCCTCTGTCTCCACGTTCCCCAACAACGCACGCAAGCCGAGGAGCGCGGCCGGGTGCATGGGATGACTCTCGAGCGCGGCTTTGTATTCGTCGGCCGCTTGCGCTCCGTCTCCGAGACGAACACGCACCACGTCGCCGCGTTGGGCTTGGAGCGTCGCACGATCGTCGGCGGTCTCGGCACGCGCGATTGCTCGCACCAAAAGCCGAGCGAGATCGGCGTAGCGTTCGAGGCTCGAAGCCAGCGCGATCGACGCAGACAAACCCTCGTCGCTCTCTCCGAACTCCTCCTCTACGCGCGCCCACGCCGCCGCCGCCTGCTCGGGAGAGGCCAAATCCTGGGCCCAAATATGTGCGATCTGCACGCGATCGATGCGCGCGCTGGTGGGTTCGCCCCAAGCGGCGGCGCGCTTCTCGAGCACGTCCACCAGCGGCTTCATCCTTCTGTCCGCCTGGAGCACGTCGACGAGCCCAGTGAGCGCTTCGAGGTCCTCCTGATCGAACGTGAGGCACGACTCCCAAGCGGCGACGGCGCGATCGATCTCACCGAGGCGAGACGCCAGCTTGGCGACGTCACCGAACGCAGCGCGCTTGGCCGCGCCCTCGGACTCGAGCTGCGCCAGGCGCTCGAGCACGCTGAGGCGGTCCGCGTCGCGCGCGGCCTGCAACAGGAGACCTTCCAGCTTGCGCGCGCCGGTGAGCACGAGAGCTGCGGGCGCATCGTAGGTGTGCAAGCGGAAGAGCAGGTCGATGGCGCGAGTTGCGTCGCCGACTTTGTCCGCCCAGATGAGGCCCGCTTGCAAGAGGAGCTGGACGCGGAGCTCCTCCTCTGCGCCGGCCTCCGCCGCCGCCACGAGCACGTCCGCCATGCGATCGTACCGGCCCGTCTTCGCTGCGAGCTCCTCGAGCTGTGCTCGGTTCGCGGCCGTGGCGGGCTCGAGCATCACGAGCGACACACAGTGCTCGAGCGCGGAGAGATCGTTTTCCTCTTGCGAGTACAGAGCCGCGAGCTCTCGATGGCGACGAATGCGCTCCTTCGCGCTCTTCACGGCCTCGAGCTCGATCTCGAGGACGCGCGCGAGGTGCGACTCCTTGCCGGGCTCGGCGTAGCGCTCACGCAAGAACGCCGCTGCGCGCTGGCGAACGAGCACGCGCTTGCCGCGCGACTTCGGCGGAGACGTTCGAGGCGGCTGCGACGGGCGGACCGTCGGCGGCGGTATCGACGTGCGCGCCGCAGCAGCGATGCTCTCGGTGACGGGCGACGACGTCGGCGGGATCGTCTTTTTCACCTCGTCGCCCGGCAACGCCGCGGCCAGAATGCGCTCGAGCAGTCGGGTCGACGTCGCAGCGTCGTCCGCGTTTGCGATGAGCTCTTCGACGACGATGAGCGCGGCGGCTGCGTCACCGATCTCGTCGAGCCACAGCGAAGCCATGCGCACCCGCATCGCGCGCGCGTCTGCGTCGGAGAGCGCAGGCACTCTCGCGCCGAGCAGGCTGATGAGCTCGCGGTGGCGACCATGACGCTCATACAGACGCTCGAGCGACGCGATGAGCCGCTCGTTGGTCGGCTTGAGGTTGAGGAGCTGCTCCATGTAGCCGATGGCGCGGTCCGCGTTCTTCGCGAAGTCCTTCGCGATCTGCGCGGCGTCTTCGAGCAGCTCCATCTTTCGCGCCGCGTCCGCGCGCAACAGCACGCGATCGTAGAGCGGGAAGAGGTCGTCCCAGCGCTCTTGCGCGTCGTACAAAAGCTTCAGTCGATCAAACGCCCAGCCGCCGTCGGGCTCTGCATCCACGAGCCGATCGAGGATCTTGATCGTTCCCGTCGAATCCTCGAACCACTCCTCTTGGAAGGCGACGGCGCGCTGCCCGACCTCGAGCAAGTCAGGCTCTGCGAGCGGTGATGCGAGCGCGTGACGATACGCGTCGGCGACCTCCGTTGGGCGATCGAGCTCACGCGCGAGACGCTCGGCTTCATCCCACCACGCGTGAGTGAGCGGCTGCTCTGCAAGGCCTCGCAGCAGCGCGTCGAGCATCGTGTCGTTCGTACCGCCGCGACCGATCTCGATGAGCTGATCCAGCCACCCCTTGCGCGTCTCCGCCGACGCGTCGTGCGCCGCGTCGAGTAGCGCTCGCAAAACACGCGTACGATCTGCGACGTCGCTCGTCCGGCTGAGCACGCCCTCGAGCATCGCGGAGGCCTCGACCCGACACGCCTCGACCCGCGAGAGCTTCGCAACGACGCCGAGTACGGTCGCGTCTTCGGGAGTCTCCGCGAGGAGCTCTCGAAGCTCACCGAGCGCCTCGCTCTCATGGCCCTCCTGGCCCGCGAAGAGCGACGCGAGTTCGAGCCGCAGCTTGCGGCGCGCGGGGCCTTGTGCTGCGTCGGCCAGCTCGCGCATCGTCTTCGCGGCGCCCAACACGTCACCGGAGGCCAGCGTGAGGCGAGCGACATCCGCACCCACGTCCGCGCCGTCGTCCAGCGCCTCGCGGAAGCACACGAGAGCGCCATCCGAATCGCCGCTGGCCTCGAGGAAACGCGCGTTCTCGGTTTGCACGTGCGCCTTCTCGGGGTCGTTCTGACGCTGCCAATCGAAGAGCTTCTTTCGCTCGACCGAGAGGGGCGCGTGCGTGACGAGGTCCGCGTGGAGCCCGCGCGCGATCTCGACGCGCGAGGCCACCGCGATGTCCTCGTTCTTCAAGATCGCCATCACCGCCCACGTCGCCTCTTTGGGCGAAGTGCGCACGAGCAGACGCGCGCGCGCCGACGTGAGGTGTGCCTTGTCGTTCGGATCGACGACGCGGTTGATCGCTTCGGCGAGTGCGCGCTCGAGGCGATCGTTCGCTTGCGCGAGGTCGGCGTAGGTTAGCGCGGCGGACAAAACGTCCGGGTCTGCGGGCGCCTCGTCGAACGCGCGAGCCGCTGCGTCGAACGCCCCAACAGGATCATCGGAGTGCGCGCCGAGCACCGCCGCGAGCCGAAGGAGCGCCGTCACGCGCTCGGCCGGTGGGACGCAGTCGACGAGCACGGCGAGAAGCTCCGCGAGGGGCGTCCACTCGCACGCCGACTCGAGCATCTGCGCGAGCACCGTGGCCGCTTCGCGATCGAGCGGCGCCACCTTGCGTACGCGCTCGAACAGCTTTCGCGCTGCAGGCACGTCGCCGCTCTGGAGCGCGACACGCGCCGCGCTCTTCCACGCCTCCGCTGCACCGCCAGCGTCCGACCGCAACTCCGCGTCGATCTCGCCGAGGCGCGTGAGCCAGAAGATGCGATCGAGCAGCGACTCCGAGCGCATCGCGCGCGCCTTCGCGACGTCACGTGTCAGCTCGACGTCTTTGATCCGCTCGGCGACGTGCTCCACGGCGTCGAGGTCGTCCACGCTAGCTTGCGCGTCCTCGAGGAGCGCGCGCGCGTGGGTTTGCGCGATCGCGGCGTCGTACTCTTGGGCGAGCTGGCGGACGGCCTCGTCTTGCGGCGCGACCTTCTCGAGACCGCGCACGACCTCGCCCATCACCTCGAGCTTGCCGAGATCGCGTGCGATGCGCGCCATCTCCTTCTGGACTTCGACGCCTTTGCCGGCCTGTCCGATGACGCCGAACGCCTTCGCGAGTAGGCCGAGCGTGTCGAGGTCTCTCGGGTTCGCTTGAAAGCAGACCTGCAGCTTCGACAGCGCTTGCATGCCGTCCTGCGGCCCGCCGCGCGCAAGGTACAAGTCGGCGGCGAGGCGCGCCTGCGCAGGCTCTGGGCGGTGGTGGAGCAAACGCTCGAGCACCTTCAGTGCATCGTCTCTCCGGCCGAGGCGCACGAGCAGCGAGGCCGCGACACTGAACTCGCTGACGGCCGCATCAGCGTCGCGCGCCCGAGAGTGTGCCTCGGCGAGTCGGAGGTGCGGCAACGGATTCGTGGGATCGAGGGAGACGATCTTCTTGAAGACCTCGATCGCCTCGTTGTCTCTCTGCGCGCGTTGCAATCGCGTCGCGACTTCGTCGAGTGCAGCGAGCGCGTCGCTGACGAGACCGAGCTGCTGGTAGAGGTCCGCGAGCTTGGGAGCGATGTGTCCGTAGCGCTCCTCGAGGTGCGGCACATGCTTGCCGACGATCTCGCGAATCTGCTTGTAAACAGCGATCGCCTTCAGCGCAAACCCCTGCTGCGCATAGAACTTTCCCACGCGCTCGTACGTCGCGATGCTCTCGGGATAGGCCTCCATCTTGAGTTGGAGGTCCCCGACCTTCAGCAACGTCCGTGCGTCGTTCGGATCGACCTGAAGGATCTTTTGGTACTCGGCAATCGCCTTGTCGTACTTCTTCTTCTCGACGAATTTTTGGGCGGCTACGAGTACGCTTTCGCGATCAATCGCCACTGAAAACGGCTCTCCAGAAGGTTCGTTCGAACGAACCATGTGTGAGGGTTGAGGCCAAAGAAGCTCTCGAGCGAAAGGGTCAGGGAATCAGGTTCTGTTGGAACACGGCGAGTGTCACGACGAAGAGCGCGCACAAGAGCAATGCCCCGGACAGGATAGCGCCAGAACCACCCTGTTGCATACTTCCACCGGCAACCTTCCGCGTCTTGGCGCCGATGACGTGGTGAAGGGCTATCACGGCGAGGACCAAAGTGAGCTTCCCGTGGAACCAGTGAAGGTGCAGGTAGGAGCTGACGTTGGTGGACACAATGGCGACGCCGAAGAGAAAAGAGACGCCGAACGCGGGCTGCGCGACGATCGAGTAGAGGCGCCGCGCCATCGCGCCGACGATCTTGCCCTCGGCTTCGGGCATCTTGCTCGCCCACGCGAGAAGAAATCCGACGCTGGAGATCGCGCCGATCCAGACGAGGTTCGCGAGGACGTGAATCGTGATGAGGAAGTAGGTGAACACGAGATTGGTTGCACCCTAGTCGTGCGCATGACCGGAAAGCCATGTTTCAGCGAGGTTGTGACAAAGACCGAACCGACTTACTTTTCGATGGCCCCAATGACTTCCTCGTCTCTCTATCGCGCCCCTTTCGCAGAAAACGGCTCCAACGCCATCGACGCACAGCTCGCAGAGCGGCTGCTCGCGGTCGCGCTTTCGAAGGGAGGCGACTACGCGGACGTGTTCTTCGAGTATCGCGCCGCTGGCAGTCTCGTGTTCGACGAAGGCATCTGCAAGAGCGCGTCGCGAGGCGTGTCGATGGGCCTCGGCGTGCGCGTTCAGAAGGGCGACGCCACCGGCTATGCGTACGTCGAGCAGTTCGATTGGGACGCCATGCAGAAGGCAGCTGAGACCGCCGCGCAGATCGCGAACGGCAAGGGCGGCACTTTCCCCGTTCATCCCAAGGCCCTGATTTTGCCTCACCGATACGATCTCGATCTCGTCACGCTCGACGCGCCCGGCATCGACAAGCGCAAGCTCCTCGAGCGCGCTGCTGCTGCGGCACACGCGTTCGACCCGCGGATCGTCAAGGTCGAAGCGAGCATCTCCGAAGAGATCCGCGAGGTGCTCGTCGTGACCAGCGACGGCAAGTGGGCACGCGACACGCAGCCGCTCGTGCGCTTCGGCGTGCGCGCCGTCTCGGAGCGTGACGGCAAGCGACAAGAGGGAAGCTCGGGCGGCGGCGGCCGCACCACGCTGGGCTACTTCGACACCAAGTCACCCGAGTGGCACGCGAAGCAGGCGGCCGAGCAGGCGATCCGTATGCTCGACGCGCAAGAGGCACCGGCCGGCACGATGGAAGTCGTCCTCGCGCCCGGCGACAGCGGCATCTTGCTTCATGAAGCGGTGGGTCACGGTCTCGAGGCGGACTTCAACCGCAAAGGCACGAGCAACTACGCCGGACAGATCGGCAACGTCGTCGCGAGCGAGCTTTGCACGGTGATCGACGACGCAACGCTCTTGCAGTCGCGCGGCTCGATCAACGTGGACGACGAGGGAAACGAGCCGCAATCGTCCGTGCTCATCGAGAACGGTAAGCTACGCGGATACCTGCACGATCGCCTGAGCGCCAAGCACTACAAGCTCACGCCGAGCGGCAACGGACGTCGCGAGAGCTTCGCGTGCGCGCCGATGCCCCGCATGACGAACACGATCCTCGCGGCGGGCCCGCACGACCCCGAAGAGATCTTGAAGAGCGTCAAGCGCGGCGTGTTCGCGCGCAAGTTCGGCGGCGGCCAGGTGGACATCTCGAACGGAGACTTCGTGTTCTCTCTCACGGAGAGCTACCTCGTCGAGGACGGCAAGATCACGGCTCCACTCAAGGGCGTGAACTTGATCGGCAACGGACCGGACGTCTTGCGCAAGGTCTCGATGCTCGGCAACGACGTCGAGGTGAGCGACGGCATCTGGACGTGCGGCAAGGACGGTCAGAGCGTGCCGGTTGGCGTCGGCTGCCCCACCATCAAGATCTCGGCGATCACGGTGGGCGGCACGCGCGTCGGCTGACCAAGTCGTCACGTCGGCGGAACGAGGCCTAAGACCATCCGCCTTCGATGAAGACCCAGTGACGGCCGCGACGCTGCCAGCTCCCGGGCGTGTAGACCGCCTGTGGCGTCGGCCTCGCGATCCATTGCCCCGGCACCCAAACATAGGTGCGACCGATGTAGTGGTAGTAGCCGCCGATCCAAACTTGATCCGCCGAGGGAGAGACGGTCATCACCTCCACGCGCCCGTCCGGTGGCGGAGCCTCTGCATAGACGGCCTCGGGCTCGTCGACGCAGCCGATGGAGAACGAGCACCCGATCATCAAGGTGGCGATGAGCTTCTGCATGACCGATCCGGTTTGCAAAACGCGAGCCCGCGTCACCGTGTTACAGCCGACTCGATGGGGCGCGCGACGAGAGAAGCGAGACGGCTCGTGGTGCTCGCGGCGGATCGCTCCGACGATCTCGCGGGGCACCTTGCCCAGCTCGGCGCGGCAGTCGTGACGGCGGATCTCTTCGACGACGCGGGAGCCTTGTTGGGCGATGACGAAGTGCCCCGCATGTTGATCGTCGACGTAGGCGCGCGGCCGGATTTGGCCGGCTCCGCGATCCGCAGCGCGCGTCGTGATCGACGGTTCGCGCGTGTGCCCGTGATCGTCGGCGTCGCACAGAAACAAGTCGGAGCGCTCGATCCCGCGCAAGGGCACGATGACTTCGTCGCGCTCCCTTGCATGCCCGCGGAACTCTACCAGCGCATACGCGCGCTCGAGTGGAAGCGGAGCGAGTTCTCGAGCGAGGAGCGCACGAAGATCGGCAGCGTGGTGATCGATCGCGCATCGCGAGAGGTGACGCGCGACGGAGAGCTCGTCACGCTGACCGCGCGAGAGTTCGCGTTGCTCTCGTTCTTCGCGGCCAACCGAGGTCGTGTGTACTCACGCGAGCAGCTGCTCTCGCGCGTGTGGGGCGCGCGCTACGACGGCGGGGCGCGCACGGTGGACATCCACGTCCGTAGGCTGCGCGCGAAGCTCGGCGAAGCGTTCGGCTTGCAGACCATCCGCGGGGCGGGCTACGTGGTTCGCGTGCCGGAGGGCGACGAGTGATGCGTCTAGCTGTGAGCGTCGGGTGTGCGTCTGGCATCGGGCCAGAGGTGTCGATCGTCGCCGCGAGCACGCTCGCGCGAGTCACTGTCGTGCTCGTAGGCGATCACGCCGCGATCGCGCGCGCTGCAAAAAATAGACGAGTGCGTGCGCCAACGCTCATAGACGATCCCCGCACGGCGCGAACCGCAGGTGTGTTTTGTTGGCAGCCCACGCAGTCGTTGGATGAGCGCGATCGCGTGCTCGGAGCGCCCACGAAAGCGACCGGAGCCGCACAGCTCGCGTGGATCAACGCCGCGTGCGATCTCGTGACGGAGGGAGTCTGCGACGCGCTCGTCACAGGTCCCGTCAACAAGAACGCCATCGCTCGGAGCGGCGGCCACGGCGCTCGAGGCTTCTTGGGCCACACCGAGCACCTGCAGCGTCTGCTCGGTGCGCGCGAAGTGGTCATGGCATTTTGGTCGGAGAAGCTGAGCACGTCGCTCGTGACCACGCACATGCCGTTGGCGTCCGTGCCGCGAGCGGTCACTGCGCCCGCCGTCGCACGCGCAACGTTCTGGCTCGTCGATCTCTTGAGTCGTCTCGGAGCGCGCGCGCCGAGAGTCGCGGTCGCCTCACTCAACCCTCACGCGGGAGAGGGCGGACTGCTCGGTACCGACGAAGTGCGCATCGTCTCGGGGATCGTGCAGGCGCGCAAACGCGTGCAAGCCGCACGCAAAAGAGCGGTCATTTCAGGGCCTATCCCCGCGGAGACAGCGATGCGGCTCGCCGCTGTGGGCGACTTCGACGGGGTCGTCGCGATGTACCACGACCAAGCCACCATCCCGATGAAGCTCCTCGCGTTCGGCCAAGAAGTGAACGTGTCGCTCGGATTACCCATCGTGCGCACGAGCGTGGACCACGGCACCGCCTACGACCTCGCGCCTCGTTTCGCGGCGGACGCGACGGGCATGTCCTCGGCGTTGAAGCTCGCGCTGCGGCTGTGTCAACGAACAGGGTGATCATGCGATACTTCGTGTCATGGCACGATCAGCTTCTCTTTCATTTCTTGGCTTGATGACGGCGATCACGACGGCGGTCGTGTTGAGTTCGAGCGCGTCCTCCGCGAGCTGGCCCATGGCTCGCCACGACGTGTCGCGCGCCGGGTTCGCGGCGGGCAAGAGCGACGTCGTTGCACCAGTGCCGTATTGGCGCACGTATCTCGGTGGCTCGCTCGGTGACCTCGGCCTCGTCTCGAGCGACGTGGACGGCGACGGTCAAAACGAGCTCCTCTACACGTCCGGCGGGAGGCTGGTCGCGAAGAAGCCGAACGACACGGGCGTGTGGCAGACGAAGCCACGCGGCCTCGGGGCGGTCTACGGGATCGCGGATCTCGACGGCGACGGCAAACAGGACTTCGTGCTGACAAATAGCGACCACGCCTACGTCGTCTCGGCGGCTGGCACCGTCGAGTGGATCGAGCCCGACGGCGAGATGGGCGCGCTCGGCATCGTCAAGGTCGGCGACGTGGACGGCGACGGCAAGCCGGATCTCGTCATCCAGGAGTGCGGCTGCTGCGGCGTCAACAGCGGCAAGACCGGGTTCGTCTACTCGTTCGCCGCAGGTTTTCAGGCGCCCAAGCTCTTGTGGACGATGCCGTTCGTCGCGTGCGGCGGCGGTCGTGGGCTCTCTCTCGTGGATGTCGACGGCAACGGCTCTCTCGAAGTGCTGCTCGCGGGCTTCGACCACTTCGAGCTCTTCGACGGCAAGACCGGCAACCAGCTCGGACAGACGCCGTTCATCTCGACCTGGAACAGCGTCAACGCTTGCAAGACGCAGAACATCGATGGCAAACCCGGTGACGAGATCGTCTGTGTGCTCAACGATTCGAACGCGCCGGCGACGAACCAGCGTCGCGTGAGCGTGTTTCGCTACGACACCGTGGGCAAGGCGCTCGGCGTGGTTTGGTCCAACGTGATCGCGCCGGACGCTGGCGGCGACGTGCGCTTCAACAACCCCGTGGTCGATCTCGACGGTGACGGTCTCTACGAGGTGATCGTCTCCGGCTACGATCCGAACGGTGGCTGGAAGACGCACATATTCGACGCGCTCACGGGCGCGGATCTCGTGCCGACGATCGTAGGTCATGCGCTCGCGGGCTCCGCCGAGATGATCACGAAGGGGCAGCGCGTGCTCCTCACGATCGCGGGCTCGAGCGTGATCGGCTGGACGTTCGTACGCATGCCCATGCCCACCCTCACGCAGAAGTGGACGCTTCAAGATCGCGCCGTGCCGACGTACACGCCGCATGATCGGTTCGCTCTCTACGCCGCCGCCTCGGAAGTCATTGCTCCGGATCTCAACGGCGACGGTCTTGGCGATCTCGTCCTCACCACACTCGCGGGTCCGGCCGGGCTCGCCGGTTACTCCGGCGCTGGCGGCAAGACGACGCTGCTCGGGACGCGCGCGTTGCCAGCCGGTGTCGATCCGCTTCAGACTTGGGTCATCCCGGCCAAGTCGAGCGGCTACCCGCAGGTCGCGCTCGCGCGCACGGACGGCTACCTCGAGCTGCTGGACGGCGCACTCGGTGTCGCGACGACGGGCGGCGAGCTGCCGACACCGCTGGTGATTCGCATCGGCGGCTACTACGCGACCGGATCGTGGGGTGAGCTGCGGAACGCGCCACGCACGTTCCCGCTCAAGAACGGAGATCCCGACTCGGTCGTCGTCGACGATAGCCGCGGCGCGCTCGTTCGCTTCGACGCGAAGGACTCGAGCTGGGCTTCGCCGCCCGCCGCGGCGTGGAGCAAGACGCACACGTTCGGGCCGTCGATCGCCGCCAACCTGGACGGCAACAACACGGGCATCGCGTGCTACTCGCTGCAAGAGCCCGTGACGTCGACGCCGAAGTGGCAAGTGCAGACGCTGCATGCGGACGGCACCCCGATCTGGACGGCTTCGATCGAGACGAGGCCGTTCGGCGATCTCGCGCTCGCGAAGCTCAACTCCGACAACACGCCGGACCTCGTCGCGCAGTGGGGAGATCCGAGCGACGTCATCCTTCGCACGCGCGGCATCAACGGCCTCGACGGCACCGCGTTCTGGAACGCCGTTCCGGTCTCGCCTGGCGCGGGCCGCCAACCGGCCGGAGTCTCCATTGGCAAGTGGGACGGCGATCCCTTCGACGACGTCTACGTGCAAGGTCCGACGACGCGCGTTCTGAGCGGCGCGTCGGGAGCGCTCCTCGCGAGCGGAGGTACGGGAGACGCCTATTTCTTGCCGATTCCGTACGACACCAACGGCGACAACATCGACGAAGTGATCTTGCAAGCCGGCTACTCGCCCGCGCGCCTCTACTCGCACGATCTCGTCACGGCGCTGTGGGCGTCCACGGATGACGATCGACCCTATCCGTACGGCGCAGTCGCCGCGTGTGCGACGGGCCCGGTGCTCGTCGAAGGCTCGCTGCAGTTCCCCTCGCGGTTGAAGCTGACGCCACTCTCTGGCGGGTCGCTCGGAAAGTTCACGACGATGGTGCTCGCGAGCGGCAGCGTGTACCCGAACGAAGGCGCCGCGAACGGCCAATACCTCGGTCAGCTCACGGCGGCGTCGGTCCACGAGAACCTCACGGGCAAAGGCCGCCCTACCGCTACGGTCGGCTCGAGCGACGGCTACGTCTACGCAGTGAATCCGTGCGACGGCACGCTCGACTTCTCACTCGACATGAAGGTCGCGGTCGGCGAGGTCGTCTACGGAGACACGGACGGCGATGGGCGCGACGAGCTGCTCGTGTCCGCGGCGGACGGCTTCCTCTACGACATCAGGAACAAGAACATCGATCAGCCCACGGCCGTGATCGACACGGATCCGGATCACGGCATCACCACGTTCGACGTCGACAATATCGTCACCAAGGACAAGCTCTCGGGCGCGTGGAAGGCCGTACAAGGCGCGACCGGCTACGAGGTGGCGATCACGGACAGCCTTGCCAAGATCATCTCGACGCCGCGCTGGACCAACGTCGCGATGCAGACCTCGGCGAGCGTCTCCGGTCTGCCGCTGACCGTCGGGAAGCGCTATTTCTTCGCAGTTCGCGCGCTCTCCGCCGCAGGTCCGAGTGTCGACGCGCTGTCGAACGGAGTCACCGTGATCTCCACGTCGACCGGATCCGAGGGCGGAGTAAACGACGGCGGCTTGCCCGACGGAGGCGCAACTGCGTCCTCGGGCGATAGCGGCGGCTGCGGATGCACCACGTTCGGAGGCAACGCATCGTCATTGGGCGCGATCGGCCTCGCGCTGGTCGCTGCGATCGCGGCGCTCCGTCGTCGTCGCTCGCACTCCTGAATTTTCGCAGAAAGGCGGGAGGACGGGAAGATTTTGGGGCCCGGATCGCACCCCCAAAATCTCTCTCTCGCTTCCCGCCTTCTCGTCTTCCAGTGAAATAATCCGAGCGTCAATTGAGGAAGCGCTTGTCCTTCGGGGGCCGCTTGTCGGCGTCTTCACTCTGACCGCCGAGGACGACTCGGAGCGGAGGGCCCGTGCGTGGCTTGCGAGACTTCGGCGGACCCTCCAGGTCGAACTTCACGGTGGAGCCACGACCGCGGAGGACCATCAGCTTGAGACGCAAGTAGACGGCGCGGAGCGGGGAGGGCGTGCCCGACAACAACAGGCCCGCGAAGAACCCACCGAACGGCGACGCGGGACCTTCGGGGATCGCGTTCGGATAGATGAGGCCGATCACGCAGAAGCCGAACGTGATCCAAAAGAAGACCCGTCCGGTGATCGGGAGGATGAGAAACAAGCGAATTTGAGCCGTGGCGTTCTCGCGTGCCCACGCCGCGGAGATCGCCGCGAGCAGCGCAGAGGAGCCGAACATCATCTCCGGATGCAACCAGTGCAGCCCGCGGATGCCGCTGCTGCGGACGTGGTACGCGACGAGCCCCGCGTTCTCGGGTGCCGCATCGAGCGTGCCGCCTGGCAACACGAGATCCATCAACAAGGAGAAGCCGAAGCTCGCGGCGCTTGCGATCAACAAGAAGCGCACGAGTCGAGCGGAGCCCCAACGAGCCTCTAGATCCGTCGCGAGAAAATACGCGAACAACGCGGAGAAAACGAACCCGATGCCGCCCGTCGGAGAGGGGACGAACGTCGCGGTCCACAGCGTCCACGGCCGCACGAGGACGCTTCCCGGCGTGACGATGAGTCTCGCAAGGATCGAGTCGCCGCCGTCGATCCAATGCCACAGAACGCCGCCCGCGATGCCACCAAACGCCAGCATCGCGATGAGCGCTTTGGTCACCGAGCCCGGACGCGGGAGCGCGAACGTTACTTGATTCACACGTTCAAGGTAGTGGCGCAGCAGCACGCACGCAACGCGTCGAATGCCAGAGGGCGATCCTTCGTCTACACTCACCCAATGATTCGTCGCGCTCTCGCTGGGTTCCTCGTCAATTGTTGCGCGTGCATCGTCGCGGCGCCGTCGACGGGCAGCATCCAGTTCGACGAGACCGTGAACCTTGGCTACACGTGCGCGGGCGGGTACCTGTCGTCGTGGACCGTCTACAATCGCGAGACCCAGAAACAAGGCTCCGCGTCGTGCCAGCAGCCCGTGCTGTTCACCGACATGAGCGACGGCGCCGTCTACACTTTCGACATCACTGGCTACAGCCCGGCGGGGAGCGGTCAGAAGCCGTGCTGGCAGGGCAGCTGCACGGTCCGCGCGATCGGAGGCCGCGTCAACTACGCGGACTGCTCGACGCAGATCAATCACCTCTGCGGCTACTGAGGTGGACACACAGACCGAACGGGCGTAAGCAGCAGACGCCGTGATTGCTGCCATTCGAAGGTCTCTCGTCGTTGCTCTCGTGGCCTCTGCCATCGGAGGCGTGGGCGGATGCGCGGGGACGACCACGAGCACGGCCTACACGCCGGTGACGGGCATCACGATCCGCGCAGACAGCTTGATCACCGACTACGGGTGCGGCAAGGGCGCGGGGCAGGTCTACAACTACGCGGCCGTGGTCTACGACGACGCCCAAGCGGTGCGCGGCGCGGGCCTGTTTCCGTGCTTCGCAGACGGGCTCTTCGCAAACCTCATCGGGTCTGCCACGAGCAACTTCACGCTGAAGGTCTACGCTTTCGAGCAGTCGCGCTACGACGGTCAACGGTCCACGATCGACGCCGCGATCAACGCGAGGGACGCCAACGGCAACCTCTCGCCTGGCGTGAGCACGCTCGATCAGCTGCGAACCTACGGCACCAACTGTGTCGCGACTCAGCAGGCCGGCATCCAGGTGCTCGCGGTGTGCAAGCCGCTGCGTTGACGTCGAACCACCGAATCGCTACCACGGCGCGCACCCATGCATTGGCTCTTCCCCCAGCACACCGTCGGCATCATCTCTGCCACTCTCGCGCAGGCGGGACCCTCGTCTAGCGACCCGCCGAAGCTCGACCCCATCGTGCTCGTGCTGCAGGCGTCGATCCCCGTGAAGGTCGTGCTCATCGTGTTGGTGGCGTTCAGCGTCGCGTGCTGGCTCGTGATCGGCGCGAAGGCGCTCCACCTGTCGCGTGCCCGTTCCGAGTCGACGAAGTTCCTCGAGGTGTTCGACAAAGGCATACGCTTCGACGAGCTCGCGCAGGGCCTCACCGCGTTTCGAGGCTCGCCGTTCGCGCGGATCTTCGCGGTCGGCTACGACGAGATGCTTCGCATGACCGGCGGAACGCTCGCGAAGCTCGACGACGCACAAGGCCTGCACGTGGAGAGCGCAACGAGGCGTGCCGCAGCGAAGGAGGTGAGCCACCTCGAGTCGTGGATGGCCCTCTTGGGAACGATCGGATCCACCGCGCCGTTCATCGGTCTGTTCGGCACGGTGTACGGCATCATGGACGCCTTCCTCAGCATCGGTAATCAGCAGAACGCGAACCTGCCTGTCGTCGCGCCAAAGATCGCCGAGGCGCTCATCGCGACGGCCATCGGCCTCGTCGCGGCCATCCCGAGCGTCATGGCGTACAACTATTTTGCGCGCCGCGTGCAGCAGCTCGCGGACCTCATGGAAGGCTTCGCCGCAGACGTCGCGGCGCGCGCGCGCATGGGCGGAGTGTAGCGATGGGCGCGTCGATGGGCGGAGCGCGCCGCGGTCACCGAATGGGCGGTCTCAACGAGATCAACGTCACGCCCCTCATCGACGTCATGCTCGTGTTGCTCGTCATCTTCATGGTGACAGCTCCCCTGTTGACCACCGGCGTCTCGGTCGATCTGCCCAAGGTCAAGAGCGCGCCGATGCAGACGGACGACAGCAAGCTCATGGTGATCGTCACGGCAGACGAGCACGTGTACCTCGGCAAGGACGAGATCACGGCAGACCTGGAAAACAAGCTCAAAACGAACGCGCGGCTTGCAGACGAGAAGGAGCTCTACGTTCAAGCAGACGAGAACGTGAAGTACGGCGTCGTCCTGCGGGTCATGGCCGCCGCTCGCGCCGCGGGCGTCGACAAACTCGGTATGGTTACCGATCCGCTCACGGTGAAGTAGAACTAAGGAACCCGTGGCGCTCGCGAACGAATCCGTCAAATTGACGTCGCCATCCGGCGAACGTCAACGACAAGAAGGTTGGCTTCGCCCGCCCCAGTTCAACCCGGCGCACTCTGGCGACGAGGTTGCCATGGGGATCTCGATCGCCGTCGCGCTGCACGCGATCCCGCTCATCGTCCTCATCCTCCGCGCGACGCACCCGATGCCGGCCGAGCTCGACGACGAGTCGAAGGCGATGGTCTCGAAGCCCGTGATCGCGGCGTCGCTGCTGAAGCTGGGCAAGCCGCTCGATCCGAACAAGCTGCCAGACCGCCTTGTCCCGCAGAAGGCGACGGGGCCGAAGCGCGACTTGACCGCGTCGACCGAAGATCCCACCAAGAAATCCGACGCAGGGACGCCACCGCTCAACGTCGACAACTCGGACATCAACTCGCTCGTGAAGAAGAGCGACGCGTTCGCCGAGGACGCCGGCGTCGTGCGTCCGGAGATCGGCAGCCCGGACGGTGTCGAGGGAGGCCTCGAGACCGATCCGTCGAAGGTGCACGCGGGCGACATGTACGCCGCGAAGCTCGGCGCGTTCTTTCACGAGCGCTGGCAGTATCCGACGGTCATCTCTCAGGGTGAGGCAAACAGACTGTGCGTGGTGGTGCAATTCAACCTCAATCCGCGCATGGTCATCTGGCACGTCAGCACCCTTCCCATCAAGGCGAGCGGCAATCAGCTGTTCGACGACTCGGCGGAGTCGATGCTTCAGAAGCTCCTCGATGATCGAACGTCTTTGCCAGAGCCTCCGCCGGAAGTGGCTGATCAATACAAAGGTCGTACGGTACAAGTAGTGCTTTCCGGAGACCTTCACGGAGATACATCACGATGCAAATGATGCGGGGCAAGCCCAACGACCCTGTCGCTCGACGAAGGGGACGACGAATGAGCACAGCAGCCACACTCTCGACGTTCGCCGCGCTCGGCGCGCTCGTGCTCGCATGGCCTGCCGTCGCGCAGCAGCCTGCCGCAAGCGCTCTACCCACGGTTGGCGCACCCACGGGCGGGCAGGTGACGCAGATTGTCGTCTCCGGCGGCAACCGAGCGCTCTTCAAGATTGCGTTGCCCGTGTGGGCTGGCGAAGCCGACGCTGGCAAGAGCGGCACGGACACGGCGTCGCGCGACTTTGTGCTGAGCTCGATGTTCCAAGTGCTGGACCCCGCGAGCTTCACCGCCAACCTCGCGGCGGAGGGCAACACGATCGATCCCACGTCGTGGCGCAACGTCGGCGCGGACGGCGTGATCAAGGGCCTCACGACCATGCGCAACGGACAGCTCCACGTCGAGCTCAAGCTCTTCATGGTGTCGCGCGGAGCCGAGGCCGTGCTCAAGAAGGACTACGACGTGGCGCCTGGCAACGTGCGCGTCGCGGTGCATGAGTTCGTCAACGAGGTCATCAAGTACTTCACGGGCACGATGGGGAGCTTCGGCTCGAGGCTCGTGTTCAGCGCGACGACGGGGCGCGGCCAGAAGGGCGTCTTCACGATCGACAACGACGGGCAGAACCTCTCGCACCTCACCGCCGCATCCAACGTCGCGCTCGCGCCGGCGATGTACGGAGGAAACGTGTATTATGCAGGGGGTCTCCCGGACGGCGGATACGCGCTGTTCAAGATCGGCAACCCGGCCGCGGTCGTTCGACAAGCGGGCCTCGTGTTCGGGGTCGCGTTCGGCGGCAACAAGATGGCGCTCGTGGTCTCGCAGAACGGCGCGAGCGACATTTGGGTAGGCAACCCCGACGGCACCAACCTCGCGAAGGTCACGGCAGGTGGGCTCAATACGCATCCCGCGTTCGGCCCCGGCGGACATCT